>JACLAB010002983.1_pt1 | contig 11209 bp, 4 predicted proteins | sample 8027921 | NCBI WGS metagenome assembly JACLAB01 (sample SAMN15725117, study PRJNA655200) | protist metagenome | isolation source: fluorescence activated cell sorting (FACS) single amplified genomes of... | place: USA: West Boothbay Harbor, Gulf of Maine | collected 2000-07-19
CGGCGGTGCCGCGCCGCCGCAGTCGCCACCCGCGACTCCCGAGAGGATTGAACGTGGAATCGTCCCAACGGATCAATCCGTCGCCTCGTCGTCCTCGTCGTCCGACCTCGATTCGTCCTTGAACCGGGACGGGGACATTTGGCGGGACGAACGGTACGCCGCGGCTCGCGCGGGTTCAATCGAGCTCACACTCCGCGCGTGGTACCTCGCGTTCGCGTTCATCCCCGTGTTCGTGTGGACGGTTCCTCTTCTGATCCTCTCCGAGAGCGCCGCGTACGTGCGGCTCTCGCTCCTCTTCTCCCGCGCGATGTTTGCGGCTAGCGAGGACGCCGCCGCCGAGTGCCGCGCCGCCATGCGACGCCGTGCTTGGAAGGCGCTCCATATCTCCATCTCCATGTGCGGCGCGGCGCTGGTCAAGTGGGCGCAATGGGCATCCGTCCGCAGGGACATGTTCCCTGAAGACTTCTGCGAGGTTCTCAGCGCGCTGCATGACGATGCCCCGCGTCACTCCAAGCGTCAGACTGCGAGATTGGTTCGGAAGGAGCTCGGCGCACCCATCGAGGCTGTGTTTTCGCACTTTCCAGACGAGCCGGTCGCGTCGGGCTCGATCGCCCAGGTGTATAGGTGCGTGTTGCGCCCGGAGGTGGCGCGTGCATGCGCGAGTCACGACCCCGAGCTGGCGCGAAGGCTCAGAAACCAGTCAAAGGACTTGGTGATGACGGGCGCTCAGGCGCACGGGGTGGCGGGGACCAGCGGCTCTTCATCGCGTCCGACCGGATTTTTGGGGCGTTGGTTCGGTTTCGGGCGGGGTGAAAACGAACACGGGGATAGTGCGGATGCGCTCGCGGCCGCGGCCGCTCCCGCGGATGAGCCGTGCGTGGTGGCGGTGAAGGTTCGGCATCCAGAGGTTGATCGACAGATTTTCTTGGACTTTCAGATTCTCAAGCGCGCGGTGCGGCTGGTCTCCAACGTGCCGGCACTGCGGGATCTGAACCTGGAGGAGACCCTCGGACAATTCTCGCACACGATGACCGCGCAGACGGACCTCCGCACGGAGGCGAGGAACCTGCGCAGGTTTGGACGGAACTTTGCCAGAGAGCGTTGCATCAACGCGCCGTGGCCGCTGCCCGGTCTCGTCACCGAGGGTCTGTTGTGCGAGACTTTCGAGAAGGGTGAGTCAGTCTCGAGCGTCATCCGTCGCGAATGCGAGCACAACGACACGCTGTGCTCTTACGGCGTGGACTGCTACTTCAAGATGCTGCTTCGCGACAACTTCCTCCACTCGGACCTGCACCCGGGGAACATCCTGTACCAGGACCACATGCTCAGGACGGTGCCGAAGATTGAGTCCGAGGTGCGACTGGTGCTCCTCGACTTTGGTATCGCCGACGAGCTCCCAGTGGAAGTTCGCAACGAGTTCCTCACCTTTCTGTTCACACTCGTGCACAAGGACGGAACCGCAGCCGCCAACGCCATCCTCCGCTGGTCGTCGGCGCAGACCTGCGTGGGAGCGGCCGCCGACGCCCTGCGCGCCGACATGACCGCGCTAGTGGACTCCATGTGCGACCTCAGGAACATGCGCGTTGATATCGACGCCGTGCTCAAGGCCGTGATGGTTCTGCTCAGACAACACAAGGTGGCCATCGACCCGGTTTACGCCACGCTGGTGGTGTCGCTTTGTGTTTGCGTTGGATTTGCCAACTCGTTGGACAAGGACCTGAACCTGTTCGAGGTTGCTGTGTCCGCCTTCGTCAGTTACAGTTGCGTTGGCGAGGTGGTCAGCGGAAAATTATACCAATGATGTGGCAAGTTGTATTGATAGACGATAGTGTTATATTCGGCACTCGATTGAGCTGACCCGCCCCCGGCCTCCGCCAGCACCGCTTCCATCCGAGTTCGCATCCACCCGAGTTCCCACGCCTCTCTTTTATCTGTTGACCAAAAAAATATGACTTCAGCCCGACACTCCTCCGAGGCCCCAGGCCCAAGCCTGGCTATCGGCGGCTCGGATCAGGTCGAGGATCGGGTATTAAAAACTTGTGGAAAGGCCAGCATCGCGTCGGCCGAGAGGAGGTGGTGCCAACACGTAGTCGCTCGCGTGGAGTCTCGGAGTCTGTGCAGATGAAAAAACCGACGTTGGAAGGACCGCGATGGAAGGGGAAGGACCGCGATGAGGGCGGCAAGGGCGCGGATGCGAGTCATCTTCGCAGAAACACGACACCCGATACGGTCCTGGACCCACCTGAAGCTTCAATCGGCCTCGAAGATGCTCCCGAGGACCCCATCGCGGAAGAAGTCTCGGATGAGGAAGAGGATCTCGGAGAAGAGGGGAACCACGGCAGTGAGCGCGTGGAAGCCGGCGCGCACGCGTCGACGTCTCGGTTCGCCACCTCCGAGCTCGCACCCGTGCTCATACCCGATCGAACCATCCCCGGGCTCGTTCGCGTGGACGTGCCGGGACTCAGGGTGGACGGTCCGTGCCACCGCTCATGCTGCGGGGGACCGAGGGAGTGGCTGGCGAAGCATGTGCCCACTCCTCACGTCCTGCCGCCGCTATTCCCCGGCGCGGAACCGACGGTTGTTTTCGGGGTGGCGACCGAGGAGGCGAACCGAACCGTAGGACTTGAGCCTTGGACCGGGAAGCTCTGCGTGAGGTTCGGGGGCGTGCAGAACAACGGGGTGAAGGCGGCGATGAAGACGGCTGGGCTCCGGGTCGCTTCAACCGCAAAGGGCGAGAAGCTCACGTTCGACTTCAACGTCGCATGGAATGGGTGCTTGAAGGACGAAGATTACAAACGAGTCGACAAATACCAGCGAGTTAATCACTTTCCCGCCACCTGGGAGCTGGGAAGGAAGGACAGGCTCGGGCGGAATCTGACCAAGGCGCGGCGGCGACGGCCGGAGTTTTTCGACATTCAACCAAAATCGTTCCTGCTTCCCGCGGACAAGGACGACTGGCGGTTGGAGTGCACTTACAATCCGGATGGCATGTATATCCTCAAGCCCCCTGCATCTTCCAGGGGCAGGGGGATAAGGATGTACAAGGGACCCAAGGACATCAAACCCGAGAAGAACGTCCTCATTCAGCGATACATTCGCGACCCTCACCTCATCGACGGGTACAAGTACGACATACGAGTCTACGTGGCGGTGACGAGCTTGGACCCACTGCGGGTGTACGTGTACAGGGAAGGGCTCGTCCGGCTTGCCACGGAAAAGTACACGGAAGACGGGGATGATCTGAAGAGGCGATGCATGCATTTGACAAACTACAGCGTCAACTCCAAGCGCGAAGGATTCACCATGGGTGAGAACGCGGCAGAGGACAACGTCGGATTCAAATGGAGCCTCTCCGCGTTGCGACGGCACTTCGACGATCAAGGGCTAGACTATGCCGAGGTCTGGTCGCAGATCAAGGCAATCGTGACCAAGACCATGATGGCAGTGGAGGGTCCGATGAACACCAAGTTTAAGATGCTGGTGCCAAACCGCCGAACCTGCTTCGAGGTGTTTGGGTTTGACATCATGCTGGACTCGAAGCTTAGGGCGTGGCTCATCGAGGTCAACACAGGGCCGTCTCTGTCTGCGCCGAGTAAGATGGATCTGCATATCAAACACAAGATGGTGGCAAATCTGTTCAACCTTGTGGGCATCGTGCCGTATGACCGTGCGCAGTTTGCCGAGGCTGAGAAGCGCCGGCGGATGGAGCGCATCACAGGCGTGTCCTTTTCCGGTCGCGGCACCACCAAGAAAACAGTCGCGGCTCGGCGCAACTTCAAGGCACTTGGTACCCTGAACTTTAACGATGTTCCAATGGAGGACCTGCCAGAGGTGATCGTGGAATCGGAGGCTGAGTTAGCGCGCGCGGGAGAGTTTGACCGGTGTTTCCCGTCCTCGGATCCGGCGGAGAACGATACCTACCTGGAAAACTTTGAATTCCCGCGGTTTGACAATTCGCTTCTGTGCCGTTGGGAGCATCACAAGCACGCGCTGAGGCACCCGGATTTATATCCCAAGGAGTCACGTCCAAACACGGCATCGTCAGCATTGAGCGTAGCGCAATTGCGCGGATCCACCCCAGGGGCTGGTGCGACCAGGAGGCTTAGCGGCGCCGCGACTCAGAAGAGGGCGTCGACCACAACCAGGATGGTAACCTTGGCGCCCACGACGGCCGTCGCGGGTGAGCCGTTCAGGTCAGGTACAGTGCTGCCGCGGCCCGTTTCTATGGTCGATAAGCTCACCTCATCGCTGCGGCGGCTGAGTGGGGTCGGCAGCAAGAAGCCGGCTCACGGGCTTGATCTGACGGGGGTTGGATTGCAGCGTGACGAGTCCGGCGCGAGCAGTGGGAGGCCCGTATTTCGTTGATGTCAGTATAAGGTGTCAATGCGCGCTACTAAGTTTACTAGGTGGCTGTTCTCGTGGACGTCCGACGCCGAACACTCCGCCTTATCCCACCTGAGTCCTCTGCCAATCCCGCCTCTGAAGCAGTGTTGCGGTAGAAGCGGGACTGTCGAATCGCCTCCACCTGCCGAGCATCATCGTGGCTTTCCGAGTCTCCTTGAATCCTCAAAAATATTGTCCTATAGCGGCTCTCAACCACGAACGTTGTAAGAACGGAAATGAGCCCGTACAACATCGTAGGGGGGATGAACATCTCAGTCTGCGTTTTATTTTTGAACCAGTCAAATCTGAGACCGATGCGTTCGAGGAGGAATGAGACTTGTAAACCTTTAATGCTCGATACCGCCCCTCCCACAGCCATGCTCCTGATAAACGTAGCGAATATACACGCCATGCTCACAAATGTAACGATGAACGAGCGCATGAGCAGGTGCATACCGATAGCCTGGATCACACCCAAGAGAAGCGGAACATCCAAGGAGAATTGCATCACGTCGTCCATGTCCGTGTCAGCCCTTTGGAAGTTGAGAATCCCAAAAAAGGTTATTATGCTGTTAGCATACAGCATCAGACGTAAACCGATGATCAAAGGTGTGCGGTACTGGATGTATGTTCTCTTTTGCGTCAACATGAAGCATATCTGCAGCAAGTTGACCACGAAGTACAACACCGTGTTTAACCGCTTTGACTGGGGAGTGGACGATACCGAATTCACGCGCGCGTAGAAAACCGACGAGCTGATCAGGGACACCCCACACTTCAGCGAATCTATTGTGAACATCTGCAAACGGTGCCAATACTCGAATCGCGCCTCCATTGCTGGGTCAGGGAATTCCATGAGCGGCACCCACACCGTTGTGCGCTTCCAAAACTTTTTGAACGCGTTTGTAGTTTGCGAAAACAACCCAAAGTCCCCATCGATACTCGATGTCATCCGAGACCCAGTCGAGCTTACACTCATCGATGCACGATCGCCGCCTTGTCGCGAGGGCACGCGTCCTCGCGATGTTATGGCTCTTTGGTTCTCAACAGCGAACATCAGCCGCGAGTGCCTTTTCTTGACAAGTAGGATGAGCGCCGGCATCACCACCAGGAAGCCAAAGTCGAAGATGAACCCGCGCATGGAGAAGGAAAAATCAGCTTCGAGCTCGAGTTCAGCCCGTCGTGCGGCCGGGAGCTTGGCTGACGGCGAGCATATCCCCATAGGCGAGCACCTCCAATCCTCAATCCCGTCGAGAGCCGACTCCTTCAGCGCCAGCGACATCCGCAGGAAGACGAAGAACGCCAGTTGGACGACCAGGCTGAGCAGATTGTCGACCTGCCACCCCACCGTGCCCCACACTCCCCAAAATAGCCGCGAGATCACGAGCTGCGACCGCGAAACGTCCCACGCGCCGCTGTGAACGTACCCCATCAACAAGAACGCGAGCGTGAGCGACCGCACAGTCACCACGATCGACACGCGATTGGCCTCGTACCACGCCCGCCTCGCGCGCATCACCCACGCGAGCGCGACCAAAGTCGCCGTCACCAGAGCGTTGGACCACACGCGCGAGAGGTCGTCGGCCAGGCTCGTCACCGGCCGCGCGGCCCAAGGTCCGAACAGGAAGGGCATCGCCACGACGTGGAGCGTGAGGGTTAGGCGGGTGCACAACTGGTCGGTCAAGAGCAAAACTTTCCGCTCCCACGCGCTGAAATCCGCGCGACTGTCGTCGCCTCCCCGCGGTGGAGCATCGCCAACCCATTCGCGACGGTAGCTCATGTTCACACCACGCGTTGACGCGACGCACGCGAGCGCGCGTGCCGGCGCGCGACTGTTGAACACAACAAATCGCCAGACCGAAAAGTGGCAACAATAATGTCGTCAAAACCAGCTGCAAAATTATCATAATTTGCAAAAGTCAGAGACTAACTGTACACTCACAACAGCGAGGATTGAAATAACGTTGTGCAGTTCTCTCACAGATTTTTCCCCTTTCCACGAGCAGGCCCCTCCACCGTGGATGTTTCGGTCCGTTTTCCCGGGCTTTCCAAACGATTCTCCACCTCCACTTTCCACGGAGACCGGCGGCTGGCTTGAGATAATACACCGTCATTTCGGCCGCTGCTCCCACCATTCCGCGGCAGCGCGCGTACTCGACTGACGTAGGGCGAGAACTCGCGAGGGATGTCCTCCGAGGAGCGTGTCGCCCCGAAAACCCTCGAGAGCTCGCGTCATCGCTCCGCGGAGGAGAGATGCGAGCCCCGCGCGAGCGCCTCCCGGGTTCCTCCCGACATCGCCAGCCTTCCGTGCGACCTCGCGGCGCGGGTGCTGGCCACGCTGCCCCCGCACACGCGCGCCAGGTGCGCCTCGGTGTGCAGGACCTGGCGCGAGATGATGCGGGAACTCCCGCCCGAGCAGCTCTGGCGCGAGCTCGACTTCGTGCGAGGCGCGGACGAGACGTTCAAGGTGCGCCCGCCTCCGTCCTCCCGAACCGCGAGAGGCACTTTTGAGAAATTTTCCCAATTTCCTTTGCTGACGCGGCAATGGCCACCCGATGCGCAGGTGAAAAAGGAGACGGTGACCGCCGCGGTGAGCGCGGCGAGGGGTAAGATGAGGGTCCTTAAGGTTCCCGGCGAGGCCGGCATCTCTAGGGCATCTCTGGTCTCCCTCATCAGGGACAACCGCGAGTCCCTGAAAGAGCTTCACGCGCACTGCTCCACCGACGGGGAGCGGGGATACTGGACGCCCAAGCAGGTGCACGCGGCGATGTCGGCGGCGGGATCCAGATTTCGAAGGCTCGCCGTGGACGTCAAGTCTATGGGCGTGTGCCTCGCGCTCATCCAGCAGCTGGCATGCCCGGTGGTGCGGGTGCGTCGCCTGGACGTTCGGGCCGCCCAGCTCGGCGCCGTTGAAAAGGTTGAGCTTTTCGGGGCAATCGCGCGGATGCGAAGCAAGGCCGCCGCGCTCGTCAGGTCCGGCTCGGCGCTCTCGTTGACGGACATAGCGAATGAGTACGGGGCGAGCGGGGGATTCAGGGGGCTCGGCGGCGGGGAAGAGGACGAGGAGGACACGCTGCGGTGCCTCACGCTCGCGTCGTGCGGCCTCGACCGCGACGACGCCGCGGCGCTGGCGGACGCCGTCGCCGCGGGTATCGGCGGGGATTCGACGGATCCCGGGGTCCCGCCGACGATCCGCGGGCTCGGGTTCGGCCACGCCGCCGCCGACGAGCATCGCGCGCCGCCGCTGAACCTCAACCTCGGGGATAACCCGTCGCTGGGATGCGTGGGCGCGAGGGCGATATCCGCGCTCGTGGCGGAGGGCTCGGTCGCGACGCTGAGCCTGGAGAACTGCGGGGTGGGAGAGCTCGGGGCGGCGGCACTGGGTGAGGCGTTAGCGTCGCCGGGGTGCGTCCTGCGCTCGCTGAACATCGGAAGGAATTTCGTGGGCGCGGCGGGCGCGGCTGCCATCGCGGCGGGGCTCGCGAGGGGAGCAAAGGCGAGAGCCGCGGCGGGACTGGCCGCGACCCTGACGGATCTCAGGATCGGAAACAACGCGATAGGGTGCGAGGGCATGGTCGCACTCGCGTCCACAGCCGCTCGTTCCGACGCGTTCGTCGCCCTGGAGCGTCTGGAGGTTCCCATGAACGGGATTGGCCCGGATGGCGCGGCTGCGCTGGCGAGGTCGATCCTCGCGACGCCGTCCGTCCCCGACGTCGGCGAGGAAGACGACGAGGAGCCGTTCACCGCGTCCGATGTGTGCGGCGCGCCCGTGTTACGTGAGTTGTTCATGGACGGTAATCCCCTCGGCGCTGTGGGCGCCGCGGCCATCGCAAACGCGTGCGCGGCTGGGTCGGCGGATGACCCGAGACCGAGCCTGGAGGTTCTCAGCCTGAGCGCCACGCGTCTGGGGGTATCAGGGGCATCCGCGTTGGCGGCGGCGATGATCATCCCGAATGGACGCCTCTCGCGCATCGCCCACCTCGACATTTCCGCCAACGACATCGGCGAGTCCGGCGCGGGGTTCCTTCGTTCGCCGCCGACGGCGGTTGGGGACGACGACGACAAACCGGCCAGCCGCCTCGACCCCGCTGGCGCCGAGGACATCCATCCCGCCGGAGATATCGCGGAGATATCCCCGCGCCTGATCTCGCTCGCCTCCAGCCTCGCATCGGCGCCGTCCCTGCGTCGCCTCGACCTCGGATACAACAACCTCGGCGACGCGGGCGCGGGGGCGATTGCGTCCGCGTTTTCCCTCGGGCTGGGCGCCGGTGGAGTCGAGCTGGACCTGCAGAGAAACTCCATCGGGGACGAGGGAGCCGCGGCGCTGGCGAGGGCACTCGGGGAATGCCTCGAGAGCGCGGTGCGCAGTTTGGACCTCCGGTCGAACGCCATCGGCGACGCCGGGTTGGAGGCGCTCAGCGCTCACGTCAAGGCGGGCACGGCGAGGTTGAACTTCATGCCCGCCAGGTGGACCGTGCCGGGGCCGGTGGTGCCGGACGGGGCGGTCACTGACGTCGATGTTACCGTCGGGGCGGTCGCTGAAGTTGCCGTTACCGTCTGAACGGCGACCGACCCCCATGTAGCTACCTTTAAAGTAAAATGATCTCTCCTAAGTCTCATGATATCAAGCCGCCAGAATCGAAATCTCCCACAGTGATGTCGGCGGCGGCGGCACGGGCAGCGACCGTGACCGTCGCAAAGCCGCCGCGCAGCGATGGCGGCGGTCGCGTGTCCGAGTCTCAGCTCCTGGCGAGGGGTGGCATGCCCAGATGGCCCGTGTGCGCGTGGCGGCCGCACAGGCGTGGACTTCCGGAAGGGGTGGGCATCCCCGTCGGCGCGTTCGTGACCTCCCGGCCGCAGGTTCTGCAGAGGGTCAGGCAGGCCCTGATGGGCACGGGGCGGCTCAAGTGGAACGGAGTGACGCGCTTCGACGCGAGAGTGTGGGAGGCTCTGTGCGCGACGGGGTACGTCTCCGGCGAGTCCCTGCGCGAGGACGGTTCCGGCGACGAATGGGCGGTGCACGTGTTCGGCATCTCCGAGGGTCAACGCGAGGTGGACGCGATGGAGGAGCTCCTGGCATCCGGCGACGTGCGATACGTCCCTAACGTTCGCATCGGTTCACCCGCGTGCTACGTCGACACGAAGAGCCGACACGAGGGCTGCTCGGGAAGGGAGCCGGAGCTCAGGTCGTGGTCGCCGCTCATCCCGGAAGACGAGCTGGAGCGCACCAGGCGAAAACGAGCCGAGGACGAGCGCGCGTCGCGCGCACCCCGCGGCCAATCACCTCCGCGATGGCGACCCGCCGCGCACACCGCGCTCGCCGCCGCGGTGGACGGAGAAGGCGACGCCGGCTCATCGTCGACGGACGGGTTCACGTCGTCGACGGATGGGTTCACGTCGTCGACGGATGGGTTCACGTTCTCGGAGCTGTTCGCGGGGATTGGCGGGTTCGGCGTCGCGCTGCGCAGCCTGGGCGGAACCCCCGTGTTCGCGTCGGAGCTGTGCGGGCACGCGCGGAGGACCTACCTGGTGCACCACGCCGGATCGTGGCGCGACGACGTGTCCAACTACCCCGACGCATCACCGAACCCCGACGCGTCACCGCGGCGGACACCGCCGCTGATCTGCTGCGGGGACATCACGGACGTGTGCGAGACGCTCGTGCCGCCGCACGACGTGCTCACCGGCGGGTTCCCGTGCCAGTCCTTCAGCCGCAGAGGGGATATGCTCGGTTTGGACGACCCGCGGGGACAGCTCTTCCGTGAGATCCTGAGGGTGCTCGTCGCGGCTGAGCCGAGGGCGTTTGTGCTGGAGAACGTGGAGGGATTGGTGACGATGGACGGGGGCGAGACGATGGCGGAGATTGTCGCCGCGCTGGAGTCGGTCGGCTACGCGGTTCGGACCCGGGTGCTCGACGCGCGGGGTTGGGTGCCGCAGAGCCGAAAGAGGGTGTTCTTCGTGGGGTTCAGGTCCGACCTACGGGCGGCGAGGGAGGACGGCGTGTTTGCGTGGCCGGAGGAGCCGAGTGATTGCGGCGGGACGGTTGACGACGTCCTCGAGGATGAGCGCGGGGAGGCGGCGGCGCGGTGCGAGGTGTCGGAGTACCAGATGGACAGGGCCGCGGCGTTCTTCCGCAGGCAGCAGGGATCGGGCACCCACACACCCAATGACCCACCACACGCGGGGTACCTGTTCCCCACGGACGGCGTCGCGAGGACGCTGTGCGCGTCGTACAGGAAGAGCAGCGTGTACAACGCCGAGCTGGTGCCGCCGGTTGGAAACGACGGTGGCGACGAGGGTGGGTCAGTGAGGACAAGGCCGAGGTACTACACCGTGCGTGAGTGCGCGAGGTTGCAGGGGTTTCCGGAGACGTTCTACCCGGACCCGGAGCGGGGGTACCACGAGCTCGGGAACTCGGTGTGCGTGCCGCTCGTGAGGGCGATCGGCGAGGAGGTCCTGAGGGCTCTCGAGGCTTCGTAGCGGTAGCCGTATAATGCAGGGAATTAATGTGGAACTGCGATGAAGATGTTGAAATCAGCACTGCGAATCAGTCAGAGCGGGAGGGCGGCGACAATATAATATCTCCTTCCGCGTCATGACGCGTCGAATGCATGTCTCAAAAGTAAAAAAAAAGAAAAAGAAATGACACCGGTGAGATTTGGACGAACGTCACCCAAACAGGTTTATGTTCCTAGAAATTCAACAACTCACATCAAGACATTACCTTTACCGAATGAAATTCGGAAGCAGACACCGTGGCCGAGCGGTCTAAGGCGCAGGATTAAGGTTCCTGTCCGAAAGGGCGTGAGTTCAAATCTCACCGGTG
>JACLAB010005371.1_pt1 | contig 11205 bp, 7 predicted proteins | sample 8027921 | NCBI WGS metagenome assembly JACLAB01 (sample SAMN15725117, study PRJNA655200) | protist metagenome | isolation source: fluorescence activated cell sorting (FACS) single amplified genomes of... | place: USA: West Boothbay Harbor, Gulf of Maine | collected 2000-07-19
CAACAAGGTGAACGCGTCCACCGCGTTGCATCGAGTGGCGAGATTGATGACGCAAAAGGTGCCCGGTCAGCAAAAGATGGGCGTGAACAGAAACACCCTCTTTAGCGACGAGAGGTTTCAGACGCTGATGGACATGGTCGAGCGAATGTGCGGCGAAATGTCCATGCAAGGCGTAGCCAACGTGCTCTGGGCGCTCGCCCGCTTGGATTACCCGACAAACTCGGTGTTTTTAGAGTCTCTCGCGTCGCGAGCGGGGACGCAAGCGTCGTCGGCCGATCCAAAGCACTTGAGCACCACCCTGTGGGCGCTCGCCGTGCTCGGGCACAAGCCGAGAAGCAAGCTGCTTAAAGCCATCTCTGAGCGCGCGCTCATCGTCGCGAATGAATTTCGGGCGCCAGACGTTATCAACATGTTGTGGGCGTACGCGCGTTGGACGCGATATCTGCCCCCGTCAGATCGACCGACTCCAGTCGTGCAGGCTATGCTCGACCAGGCGGTGAACACGATGAAGAGTTACACGCCGTACCAGCTCGCCAACTTGTCTTGGTCGCTCGCAATGTTGGAGTGCCCACCACCCACGCGCGTGTTGCAGTACATCCTTCAAACGGTGGCTGCGGAGCCGAGCAAGCTCGACGGCACGGCGCTGACGCACGTCTTGTGGGCGTACGGCGTCATGGGCACGCCGCACGACGGCGCCTCGAGCGACTTTGCAAAACTTCTCCGTGAAGTCGGGCGACGCGCTGGATCTGGTAACGTTGGCCGCACTGGCGCCGCCGGTGTTCTCTGGGCGTGCGGGAGACTCGGTGTGGAACCTGACGTGAAGGATACGACGCAACTCGTCGATCGCATCTACGCGCAGCAAAGAACCAAGTCCGTCGATCCGCAGGCTCTCGTTCACTCGGTGTGGGGTGTTTCTACGTTTGAAAAGTATTCATTCGACGCAAAGACCAAGAAGGATGTGGTTAAAAATCTTGAAGAGCTCGTGGCGGCGGGTTCCATCGGCGAGGTGCACGCGAACGCGCTTCGCGACTCTGCCGAAGACGCCGGCCTCTGTCTCAAGGCCTTGGATACAGTTTTGGCTACAATCACTAGCTAACGCGCGCAAAACGCACATAATTTTAGATTCTTCGTATAATGTAAGCTTAAGCTTGATTCCATTCTATCTACTGTTATATCAATCGTTTGTTTGCCTATCCGTCGAGCTGCGAGCAATCTCTCGGATAAGAACCGAGCACCCTCAAAAAGGTTGCCGACTCGCCGAGATGGCGCATGGCGTTTTGCATGTTTTCGTCCGCCATGTTAGCCTCGAAGTCGATATAGAATAGATACGTGAACTGCATCGACTGACGCGCACCGGCGCTCGTCACCGGGTTCGTGCGAAGCGGACGAGACTCAATCTTTGTCATGTTAATGTTTCGCAGCGAGAAGCATGCGAGCGCCTTGAAGAGCGCGCCCGGTTCCTCCTTGAGCGACACGGCGATCGACGTCTTATACGGCACGTCTGTTTGCTGCGGTGGAATCGGATCTCTCGAAAGCGCCAAGAAGCGAGTCACGTTGGACTTGTCATCCTGGATGCCTTCGTCGTACACCTCTAATCCGTACAACTCGGCCGCGCGTCTGCTCGCCACCGCCGCCACGCCCTTCACTTGACTCTCCGCGATAGCCTTGGCGGCGCCCGCCGTATCATCAACCGCCTCCCGGACCATCTTCAGCTTGCTTAAGTAACCCTCACACTGCGCCAACGCTTGCGGATGCGACTGCGCTCGAGCAATATCCTCCACCTTTTGTCCCGGTAACGCCAACAAGCAGTGATTCACGCGATAATACACCTCTCCGACGACGTGCAGCTTGTGTGTGAAAATCAAATCATAATTTCTGTGAATCGACCCGCCGAGCGAGTTCTCGAACGGCAACACCGCCCTGTCCACCTCTTTATTCTCAGTCGCTTCGTACACGTCGTCAAACTGCGGTTTCGGCACCGTCTCGCACGCCTCGTACGCCGCCAACGCCGCACCCTCCGAGTACGCCCCCGGTACGCCCTGATACGCCACGCGCAGAGATTTCCCATTATCACCCATCGTCGCGAACACCGTCGGATCGACGCTCGCGCAAACCTTTATCATCGCGCGTCTCGACGACGACTGGTCGCGGTGCACTTTTCCCCCAGGATTCTTTCCCATTCGCCATCCTTCCCGTCGTTCACGCGCCACCGCGCGCGTCGGCCCGCGCGTGGACGCCACTGCGCGTTGCATCACCAACGCATGCGACATTGTCGTTCACCCCGGCGCTGTGCGGCGCGCGCCAGACGTCGACGTCGGTGTGTGACGGTTCCTTCCGATGCGCTGTGGCTCGAGGTTTTCGAGAACGAAAATTATCCAGAACGAACCATCACTGTTTACACATATAAATGTGTTGGTAACATTTGTGCACTCGGCACACACCAAGAGAGCGGCGCGCGACACACATCGACGCGGCGGACGCTCGATCCAGGAGATTGCGAAGAGCAAACTAAAGAAAAAGAAGAACGCGACCCGCAGGCGATACGCGCGCATCGAACGGATACGCACGAATACAGAAGCAAGAGACAAAGAAGACATTTCGTCACATTTCTGGATACAAATGGGAGACACGAAGAAGAACACGCAGAACACGAAAGACGCGGTCTCGGAGGCGGGAGCGAGCGCGGAAGCGACGGTGAAACAAACGGAGAGACACGCACACGGTGGCGTGGAAGCGATCAAGGAGCTTGCGGAGAATGTGGCGCACAAGGTGCATGATGTGGGTGAGGATGTTTTACGACGCGCCGATACAGCGTATCACGACGCCGTGGGTGGCGCTCGAGAGGCTGCGGACGTGAATGACGATGGTGTTGTTGATGGAAAAGATGTCAAGGCGGTCGGTGACAAGTGTACGAGCAAGTGCTCGGTACAGTGAAGAGACGATGTTAGCCGACATGAAACTGTTCAACGATGCGACGAAACGCAAACGTGACGCGAAAGAACATTGACGCGTACGAAACCAGGACGAGCGCCCGCACACAGTGCTATGATTTACACACGCCGTGTGCGACTCTTTTACCATTCGATTCGACGAGATCGTCGAGGTGTGTTGCTACAAATTCTACGTTTCCATTTTCACCGTGTTCCCCGTGAGTCCAGTCTCGCCGCTTCCGCCCGTCCCCGTGGACACACCCGCGCTCGTCGCCCCGGCGCTCGCAGTCATTCCTCCTTGGCTAGTACCCGGCGCGTGACCGCCCTCAGAGTCTCTCTTGCGCCGCTTCTTCTCCTTCTTCTCCTTTTTCTCTCGCTTTCGTTTCTTCGAAGCCTCCGCGTCCGCTGCGTCGCCGCTTCCTCCTGACGCCGCGCTCGCCTCCTTCGCCTGCGAAGCTCTCAGTGCCGCGATCGCGGGCGCCACCGGCCCTTTATCCTCCTCGCTCATCGCGTACGGCGTCGATTTACCCAAACCCCCGAACGCGCGAGAGAGCGCCGCGCGATCTGGCGCGTCCAAATTCGGCTTGGCGAGCGGCAGCGCCTGTCGCAGCGTCGGTTCGAGCTCCATTGCCCGCCCGACGCGAAGCAAATAACCCGCGCTCACGCCTCCAATCTCTTTATCGCAATCGATCCCCTCGGGCGCCGGCGGCGCGCTCGAAAAGTAGGCTCGAAATTTCGCCAAACCGAGCGGTGTCAACGCATCTCGCGCGCCGTGGTGCGCATCCTCCCCGCGTGCCGACGCGCTCGATCCGAGCGCCGCTTCTAGCCGCGACATCCGAACGGTTCTTCTCGTCGGTCCTGCGATTCCTCGAGACGCGACGAACGAGCGAAGGAATGGCGTCGCGCGCACTTCAGTCTGCGCCTCTCTTACTCTTCGGTTGAAAACGCAACTCGCACTCTGCGAACCGACGAGCGCGAGCATGAGCTGGTTCTCCTCGTCCAAAGGGTACGAATCGGATGAGTTTGAGGAGAACGCGACGCCGTTCTGGGAAACCGCCGTGGTGTCACTCTCGGATGGCGAGCGACGCAAGCCAAACTATTACGAAGGATTGATTCCTCTTTGGCCGCACTTGGGCCAACTCATGGTGCGTGACGATTTCGAAAAGCGTCGTTGGATGCACAGGCGTGCGACGAGACGATGGACTTTGGAAGCGATTGTGCACGTCGTGAACGCGACAATGACGCGCGATGACTGACTGACACGAATGAGTTTTTCGAAATGCGCGGACAGGTCATGGCGTTTACGGTGAAGGGTGTTGTCGACGGTTTGGACAGTTTTACCGGTAAAAAGATTTCCGGGACGACGCAACCGAACATTACGATGGATGATTTCAAACGAATTATTGATGACGCAATGGAATTGGCGCTGATGAAGGCGCACGACATGAAATTGCGGCGGACGGGTAACCCGAGTAAGGCTGTGGACCACCCGGGATACGAGCCCATCATTCACGAGCCGGCGGATGATTTACCGTTTGAAGTCGTCACTGATGGCATCGTTGACTTTAAGACGGACGATGTGGTTGATATTTTAAAGCATAGGAAGCGCGTGGAGGAGAATTGCAAGCGTCGGGAAAAGGTGGTCAAGTCTGTGCTCTGGTGGAGAGTGGGCAAGCCTCCGAACGTCATTCGCGAGGAACTCATGCGGGAAGAGGCGAGAAAGGTTGCAGAGGCGAAGAGACTCGAGTTACCGATACCAAAGTCTGTGTTCGGTACGGATGAGGAGATGGAAGCTTTGAAGGTGATAGAAAACGATAGGAGACAGGAACTCAAGGTGAAGCTCGAAGAGAATCCATCCGGCGCCGTCAACTTGATGTGGCCAGAAGAGCACGAGACGTGGTACAATCAAATGTTGGCGCACGAGCTTCGGCGATTCGAGGTGGCAGTCTTGAGGATGGATTTCAGCGTTTCCATGGGTTTGAAGGTGGGGAAGGATGGTAAGATTGCGCCCAGAGGTAAGATGCGGCACTGTTGCACCATTTGGAGATAGATGTTTATGTAATTCATAAGACGTAGGACGATAGCGTACTTCGCGTAGCGCTTGTTTTGTCTCCGCTAACACGTTTCTACTTCAGTATTTCATCATCAATTCTAATAATCCTAGGTTGTCTAGTCGTAAATGTCTTCCTTTTCAATGTGTGAATGTTGGTTTTCATCCTTGGTAATTCTCCAATAGTAGTCGGTGAGTTCTCTCTGGCCCAAAACGTGAGCGAATTCCATGTCGTGCGTAATCACGATGAGTTGAAAATTCTCTTGATCTCTTCTGCTCTTCATGATTTCGATAAGAGAGCGCGCGAGTGCGTCGGAGTTTGGAGCATCTAAATTCGTCGTCGGCTCATCGAGCGCGAGAATACCGCAGTTCAAGCAGAAGGTCTCGGCGAGAGCGAGGCGAATGATGAGACACGCGAGAACCTTTTGCCCAGCGCTGCACCTACCGCGCATCTCCAGTTCAGCTCCGCCGCATAACATCACAACTCGGTAATTGTATGAACTTCTACCCGTCGTTCCGTCAGAGTCACTTCGAATCTGGATGTAGTCAATGTCTTGACCTCTGTACGTACGCTGCCAGAGCTCCCTGACAACCTTGTTGATCTCCTCCATCTTGCTAGCGTGAAACGACATGAGCGCCTTGTCGAGAGCTTTATGGTAGCGATCCAAGTCGTCACTCACCATCTCGACAGTCTTGAGCTCCACCAGTTGTTTCGACAGCCGCTTCTCAATGTTGACGTACTCAGCGCCCTTGAGCTGATCACCAGCCGCCTTCATCGCCTCTTGATGGGCGCGCTTTCGCCCTTGCGCTTCGGCCACCTCGTTACCGTAATCGATCTTGGTGTTTGTAATATGTCGCAACTTTTTGTCAATCTCCGACATCTCGCCCATATTGTGCATTTCAATCGTGAGTTGCTCAATCTTTTCGAGAAGTGTCTCTTCTTCTCGCTTCCCCTTGAGAAACGCAATGTTGTCTTCAAGCTCGCGCTTGAGATCATTTTGACGCGAGATAATCTCATCCTTCGACTTGAGTTGCTTCGATCGAGACTGCAGCTTGGCCTCGAGCTCTTCAATTTTGCCGTTCGTTTCATCCAGAGACTTGTTATGCTCAGCCAATCGTTCGGTCGCACCAGATGCGGCGGCTTGTTCGATAGCTTTGTTCATGCCGACGAGAGAATCTATGACGCGCTGTAACTCACGAATGATCGTTTCAACTTCTCGCTCCTCATGCACATGCTGCTGTCGCTGCTCCTCGCGTTCACGCGCTAGCTTTTCCTTCTCCGCGAGGCCAGGCGCACGTTCGCTCTCCATTTGTTGTTGCTCTTCGGCGCTCTTATCGAGCATCTTGTTGATTTCGTTCACATCATTCTTAAGTTGAGAGCGCTTGTCGCCGCGAGACTTCGCAACCAAGAGTGACTCACGCAAGTCGCGGGCGTTACGCTCCAGGGTCAGGATTTCGGTATCGTGTCGTTCTTTGCGTTTTTGAAGAATGGACTTCTCGCGTTCAGACGCCTCGCGCTTCACATCAAGCATCTCAATGTCGTTTGCAATATCGAGAGCAGACCGCGCGACGCCATCGATACCCAAAGAGGAAGACTCCAAAGAGTCGACAATAGATTGCAGCACGTCCGCTTCCTTTGCCAAACGAGAAATATTACTCACATCTTCAACAAGAGCCGCCGCAGCAGCGTGTGAATTTTGATTCTTCGCGAGAACGTCAAGGGATGACTTCTTTTCGTTTTCTGCTTGAGCGAGTTGATCTTCGAAATCGGAAACCAATTTTTCCGTATCCGGTATTTTCGCATTCAGAGACTTGAATCGCGTCGCATTCGGGGCCAAATCTTGAAGCAACTTGCGGCGTTCACGCGCTTTCTCCACTCTCTCTTCCAGCTTAACTATTTCTGCGGGAGCATTCGCCATATTTGTCTTCATTTCGTGAATAAAGCTATCCGTCGCCTCAATTGACTCGAAACCGCGTCTGCACAGAGAACATGATTGATTCTTTTCAGCCTCGGCGACGAAACGAGTGAACAAATTTTGCAGCGATTTGAGCTGCGTCATGTTCGCTTCAACGTCCCCCACTTCTCTGTTGACAGCGTCGAGCGCCTCTACGTAACCAACAAAGCCCCCGGTGCCGAGAACGCGCGCATTGTCCTCAAGTTTCTCGATACATTTGATCTCTTCCAATTTACTCTTGTCCTCGGAGAGCGATGTTTTCGCTGACTTGAGCTCGTGTTTGAGGACGGTGACGTTTGATGTGAGATCATTCACCGATTGCTGCGCCTGCGCCATGGCTTCAGACAGGTCGTCCAGCTTTTCAATTAACGCATCCTTGAGTTCAGAGTTCATAGGCATAGCGGCACCGAATATCTCGCGAAGCCGAGTTGAGTGGCCTTCGAGCAGGTTTTCCAGGGCACTATTCTTCGAAAAGAGCTCTTCCTTCTTCATTCGCAGTTTCATTTCACTTTCGCCGGCTTGAACCGCGCGCTCTTGTTCGCTGCGCAACTTGGAAATTTCCTGTTCAATTTCATCCAGACCCGAGTCCACCTTTTCCATATCAGACTTGAGTTGCGTGGCAAAGTCTGACTTCATCTTTTCACTGTGCAATTCATTCGCACGCTTCACGCGCGCTTCCAGGTCTACTATGGCGGAATCGTTGACCAAATTTTCGCAGAGCTCCTTGTTGATCTCCTCCAAGCGAGCTTTCCAACCCTGCTGCTGTTCATTCAACAGTTTGATTCGTTCTGTGTGCGAGCTCAGGCGTTCACTAATCTCATCTATTTTGGCGGCGCAGGATTCGTCGAGCTCTCGATGTTTTGTTCGCATTCTTTCCATCGCCTCTTGTCGCATCGACAGACGAGCCTCGAGCGCGTTCGTAAGCTCATTGGGATCAATATCTGGACCGCTCGACAAGTTCACTTCCGGATACGTCTTCGAAATCTTTTGAGCAAATGCTTGACGATCTTCGACACGTTTGCTCTGCGCCTCGGCTTCGGCACCGAGCCTGCCGGCGGTTTTTATCATCCGCTCGCGCGACTCCTTAGACGCCTCTAGCTCGAGTCTGGTATCCGTCACTTTTCTTTCAAGAGAGTCGCGTTCCTGCTTCATGATGGAGAACTTTTGAGCAAAAGTTTCGCCCATTTTTTCGAGTTCTTCTAGAGACTCTGTCAACTCGGTGGACATGCTCGCGAGCTTTCTGGCGTTTTCAGACGTCACCGCTTCGCGTCGCGCCATCAAAGCGTTGCGCTTCTCGTGAACTTCGCGAACAGCGAGCTGCATGGCTTCAACCTGAGCAACCTCCTCTTGAATATCCTCAATCTTGGAATCGAGCATGGCGATGCGTTTGCTCAAGTCTTCAGCCTTGTCGCGGTTCGTTTCAAACGTCGCGCGGAGTTTCATGGCGTGATCCTTCTGAATTTTCAAAGACTCCACCTTGCCTTTGTAATCGCGAATGAGACCAGTCTGCTCCGTTTTCAGCTTTCTAATGTGTTCGAGCGCCTTAGTGTACTTGGTGGCGCTGAAAATTTCGTCAAATTTCTTCTTCAATCCCGCGCTATCACCCAATGGCCAGTTGGAATCTTCCTGGTGAACGAAGACGACGTTTTCCAAAATCGCCTTGGACACGCCCATCAACGCTGGCACTTCCGCGTTAATGTCCACACACTTTCTCGAAATACTCACCTTGTTTCCATTATCATCCACTGACTGTATCACGCTATCTAAATCCTTCTTCTCAAGCTTACCTCTCGCCTTTTGCGTCAACTGAAACGACCGTATCACCACAAACGGTTTTCCCACCACATTTCTAAATCGCAACTTAATCTGCGCCTTGACCTCCGTCACGTCCGCCACCTTTGGATCGTGAATAAACGCTTGCCCGCTCCTCGCAGATGGCGGAAGCTCACCCGTCGACCCCATCTTCAGACACTCGATGATTGTCGTCTTACCCGCACCGTTACGTCCGACGATGAGCGTCAGCGGTTTCGGAAACTGAATCACGTTTTCATTTTCTGGAGAAAACGACCGGATCCCTTTAATCAAAAGCTACGAGTCGGTCGGTCAAAACCGTGCGTTCCGTCTCGTCAGTCACCCACCATCCTCAATATTCACCCGTCGTCATCGCAACGTCGACGTCGCTCTCGAACAGTCAATCAATCGAAAGGGAGTTTCAAACGCGATGTCACGAAAACACAAACGACAGCTCGCCCTCTCCCTCCCGCGCGCCCGCGGCGCGTTCGGTTCGACGATAACCTCTCGCGCACCTTATCCACCGTACACATGACGACGATTCGATCCGATCCCGGTGGTGTCTCTCGATCGTCGTCGACCGTCGCGTTGTGAAGTTGAGCCAAACAAAATCAGAGGTGCATAGTTTCGAATCCACAGTGCGCGACGCGTCACCACGATGATATCCTCTGTCACCCGTCCGACGCGTTTCGTCGTCGAAACCGCCCGCGTCCGATACGGACGAAGAAACACGGCAACGTTCGCGAGCGGACGCGGTCGCGGAGGCGAACCGGATGGATCGCGCGTGCAAGGCGGGCTGACTAAGAAGCGGTGTGACTGCTGCAGCGGCACTGGACTGGTGCTGTGCCCGACTTGTAACGATACCGGTCGAACGGGTTGGACGATCGATGGAAACACGCAGAGGTGCGATAGAAAAGGGTACGTGGAGGAATACGGCGGTGGGGGGTTGTTCGGGATCGGGGCGAAGAAGATTGGGGAGAAGAAGTGCCCGCGGTGTAACGGCGGCGATAGAAAATACACACCGGGCTCGATAACGTGCGCGCGTTGCGGCGGGAATAAGTTTTTGTATTATCGATCGGCTGATTGGCGGTGATTCAAAGCGGAGTTTTTGATTGATCCTGCCTGTTGTTATTAAAAAATTATTGTAGTAAGGATGTGAGCTTTAATTCGCGCTTCTAGAGGACTAATGCATGTTATGTTGCGTGCAATGATGAATAAATGTTCCCAGATTCCGCGGACGTGTGTGTCGGCGCTACGGAATTTAAATATCTGGGAGGTAGCTTTGTCGGATGCGACAATATACCGTCAAGAAGATACTAATCGCGGGACCCCAGTAGATTACGCGCTCCTTAGCTCCGACGAAAAAACCGCCCACGCCTTGCTCGGCGAGAACGGCTTTCGCGGTGTCGATGGGACTCGTGCCGTCGGCGTCCGCTGGCATTCCCGCATCGACGAGCGCTTTGCGCTCGTTGATCATCCTCGTGACGACGACATCCACAGGTGTGGTGCTAAACGCGCCAGCCATGCCACCGACGGCGCCGAATAAGGCTTCGGTGATTGGGGCGTCCGGATCGAGAGACGTGATGGAGAAGGTGATGATGAGCAATTTCAACCCTTCGAAAATCGCAAGCTGAATGCCGCCGAAAGGAATGTCTCTCGCCAGCGCTGTCTTCCAGCACTTGAACAAGTTTCGTCGTGCCGCAGCGGGCAGGACGTTGGTCTGAATCGCCTCTGGAACAGTCATGCCCATTTGCGTTCCATTCTTCACCGCCTCCGCGGGCAGGCGTAGAATCGAGGCGAAAAATTCACCAAACCCACCAGCTATGAGGTAGACGATGATAGGGTGAGGCTTCATGAGATCCACCTGCAAAAGAACGTCTTTCGCATTTTCATACAGACCGAGATAGAGGCCGAGCGGGATGCCTTCCTTCATCAGATTGGCGCTCAAGCCCGAGTACAAAGAAAGCACTCCGCCTTCGCCCACGATTTCGTCCCACGTGGGTTCGTACCCACGCGTAATGCTCGCCAACTCTTCATCCGTCGAGCCCTCATCCATACTCATCGACGTTTCTATCGATTTGTTTTGCTTGAGCGAGATTTTCCTCACCTTGACCGTGTCGAGCGGGTGCATAATCGCGTTGGACACTACGCTCGCCACGAGCGCCGCTCCGTACACGATGACTGGTCCCTGCGCCCCGAGTTGACCGAAAATAACCTTGCGCTCCTTGAGTCTCCGCTGCAAAGACGCCTCATTCGCGCGTTTATCCACTAATCTCTTCTTCTGATCGCTAAGCTTTTCGTACTGCTCCGACTGCGTGAAATCGCTCAGCTGTCCCTCGACGTTTTTCGCCGCCAACAGCGCCAACTCGGCGTCCACCTGTTCCAACTCCTGCTCATCCACCGCGTTGAGCGCGTTGAGCTCTTGCAGCAACACATCGATATTCCCTCTCGTCAACACCGACGCCTTTCTGTTCCGAGA
>JACLAB010015451.1_pt1 | contig 11204 bp, 8 predicted proteins | sample 8027921 | NCBI WGS metagenome assembly JACLAB01 (sample SAMN15725117, study PRJNA655200) | protist metagenome | isolation source: fluorescence activated cell sorting (FACS) single amplified genomes of... | place: USA: West Boothbay Harbor, Gulf of Maine | collected 2000-07-19
CACTTTGAGGAAGAGGAGCAGGAGGAGGAGGAGGAGGAGGAGGAGAGACGATACCGACAACGACTGCGGTCCCGGTCTCCAGAAGAAAATTTTAACAGAAACGAGAACAGAGGTAGAAACGTGGGCATAACCGGCGGAGGTGGATGGAGCAGAGGAGGAGGAGGAAGAGGTGAGAACGATCGCGACGGCGATGAAGACAGAGGAGGAAGAGGAAGAGGACGCGACGATTATTACGACGATGATAGAACAAGAAGAGGGAGAGACCGGTCTCGGTCCCGATCGAGATCTCGCGATAGAGGAGGACATAGACGAGGGGGGCGAGACGAGCCGTACCGCGCTCGAGGAAGAGACGGCGGCGGAGGAGGAAGAGGAGGAAGAGGAGAACGAGTGAGAGATTATAGAGACGACAATAGACACGACGACGATAGAACAGACGAGCGAAGAGGCGGTGGTCAACGCAGAACAGATTTGCCGCCTCCGCCACCGCCTCCTCTGGTAGAAAAAGGAAAAGAAGAACTCGTCGTTGCAGAAGACAACGACGACTTTGAGGACGACGAAGCGGCACAGATGGCAAAGCTCATGGGCTTTTCCGGATTCGATACCACGCAGAACAAACACGTAAATGATCCAAACGCAAACGTTTCCGGCGTATTCAAGAAAACCAAACGGGAAGCGAGGCAATACATGAACCGTCCGGGCGGCTTTAACAAACCGTTGCCGAGCGAAAAGACCAGGTGAAATAAAAAAACTGCAACTACGTACAACATCCTCTAAAACTCTAAAAACTCCGAACTATTTTTGGGTCGTCACCAAGTGTAAATACTTCACCGCGGTCCACTTCTCTCCAACCTTCCCTCCTGCATACACGCATTCGCCGACGCCAGTCGCGTTCCCGTCGTCTTCTTGATCTCTGGTCGTGTGTAACCACAGGATTGCGTCTCCTCTTTTCGCTTTCAAAAACAAACTCGCGTCCATATCTTCGCACGTCGTCGCCGTCCTCCTCCCTTGTTCGTATTCCTTCCCGCTATCGCCCCCTCTGTGACCACTGTTACCGTTTGGAAACATAATCACCCCGTTCGAGCTAAACTCTTCTTCGCCTTCTTTCCTGCTCTCGTCTTTCAAAACTAAAACCACCGTGCCTAAGTGCATGTCGTTGATTCGTCCGACGTTTTTCTCGCGCTCGAACGGCGCGTATACTTTTGAATACAACGGTCTCAAACTCGTCTCTCTCGTTCTTACATCGTGTTTATATACTCGTAACTTTTCCCCGTGCGACGACGGCGTGTGCGTCCATTCCGCTAGTCTTCGTTCGATATCTTTCACGACTGAATCTCCTTCTCGTTCGACGACGAGATTGACGGAAGAAGACGAAGAAGAAGAAGACAAGGAAAACGTTTTTTCGATCAAATAATCGCACTCCGAGTTGCTCAAAAACTTCTCGTACTTGACCGCGTTCGGTTGCCAACTTATTTGCGAAACGCGCGTTGGATCCACACTTATGGTGTTCGACACCGGAATGCCGTCTAACGACGATGAGACTTCAGACGAAGACGACAGTTTGAAAGAAGACAAAGAAGTTTTTGTCGTCGTTTTCTCTTCAACCTCATCCTCAAACGCAAACACGACGACGTATTTAAAAGAAGAAGACAAAGAAGAAGAGAAGGAGAAGAGAACGAGGACGACGAAAAGGGAGCGGCGCAGGAAGAAGAAGCCCTTTTGCGTCGTCGTCGTCATTATTAGTACCTCTTCTTAAGAACATATACTCTTTTTTTGTGGTGTTTTTCGAGTATGATGTGAAAAAGTGAAAAACGAAGCAAAAAGTCTCGTCAGTTTGTTTTTTGCGTCAAAATAAAAAAAAAGATGAGCAGAAGCAGTTTGAGCAGAATTGGAGCACTCAGTAAAGCTTTTACGACGACGAGGAGGAGAACACCACCACCACCACCAACAACAACGTTAGGATCAGAAGCGAGGAGGAAAAAGAGGTCGAAGAGAATACGAAGCGATTATGTTTTGAGCTCCTCCTCCTCCTCCTCGTCCTATTTTAAATTGGAGAAAGAAGAAGAAGGAGAAGAAATTCTGTTATTAACTCCCGAGGAAGTCATCGAAAATCTCCCTTCGATACTCCTCGAGTCCGAGTTAGAAGGTACTACTGGTGACGATACTAACAAAGGAGTGGTGGATTTAGTCGAGTTTTCGACGCTCTGTAAAGAGTACGTGAAGAATAACGGCGACGTGGACGCGCTCGTCCGGAAATTCTCGGAAAGCGAGTATAACTCGTCGCAGTTTTTAGAGGCGGCGTTCGATACCGTCTACGACGCGAAGATGGCGATGAGGAAGAACGAAGTCTCCATGGAAGTGTTCGGGGCGTTTCAGGAGATTTGTTTGATTTGCGCGAAAGCATTTCGGAAGCGAAATATGAAACCGGAGGTTTTTTTAGCGGACGAGTGCTTGAAAGAAATATCGCAGAGTCGATACAAGGCGAAGTTGTTCAAGGACGACGAGGCGATTGAACGAGCGCGATGGAAGGTGAGGAGGATGTTGGTGGAATCCTTCGTCGACAGAGAGTTGTATGGGAGTAAAGAAGTTAAAGAAGAAGGAGAAGGAAAGACGAAGCAAACGCTTTTAGACTTTGCAAAGTTCGCTCGACAGCTTTCTATCTGTCGCTCCACCGCGCTCGAGGACATGGAGAAGAATATCTCCTTCGCCACGGAAAGAATGGGAATGAGCGAAATCCTCATCGAAGGCGCCACCGAGAAAGCCCTGAACAAACCAGATGACTTAGAAATCACAAAGAAAGCGATGGAGAGAGTCGTGAACTCCGTGGACGAAGTGTTGGCGTTGTGTTTAGAGTTGGACTTGGAGAAGAAAAACAACCCGGCGACGACTCGCGTGATGAAAGCCGAGCAACTGTTAAGAAAAAATCGTGAGTTTTTGGACGACGGCGACGAAAACGTGTAGTACTAATAGCAGCAGTAATAGCAGCAACATAGCTCGAAAAACGTGTTTAATACGTGGTTTTCTTTCTTCTCGTTTTTAAACGAAGAACGTTTTCGCGTCCTGTTTGTTTCTTGGTGAACACTACTACAAACTACTACTTGTACGCAAGCAACTTTTGCGTGGGCAAAAAATCATCAATTTTTTCAGAAAGTCTTGATAAAAATGTTCAGGACGACGCTCACGCAAAGGACGACGAACTTTTCGAGACTCCATCAAAACGTACTCCACAAAGCACTCCTCGTGACACCCACAAGCAGCGGCGCGATGATGATGTTGAGTGGCAAGTATACGACGACGCACATTCGAGCGCTTTCGGGAATGTCCGCCTCGTCGTCGTCGTCGTCGTCTGAATCGTCTGAATCGTCCATCGGGAAAAGTGTCCCGTCCTCTGTCTCCTTCTCGTCGTCGTCACGACAAATTGTACGTGGCGTTATCTCCTCCACCACCTCCAAAAATCATCATCATCATCATCATCATCATCCGTTACGATCGACGACGACGAGCGCGCGAGCCTCTGTCTCCTCCTCATCAATCGTCCGATTTAATAACACGACGACGAATTCGACGAGGAGGAGTCAAAAAGTGATTCAATCCATCTCTCTGAAAGACGATTGTAACAACGGGAGTAAAAAAGGTACGACGACGAGGAGATCAAACAACTCGATTCGATTACTCGCCACAGAGAGTGAAAATGGGTCCTCCTCTCAAACTGCTGACGTCGAAAAAAAAAATACCGCAGAGAAAAAAAAATCAAATTACCCGAAACTTCACGTGCAAACGAACGGGAGGGTGGTCGCGATTGGCGACTTACACGGCGACATTCAACAAGCGCGAAGAGCGTTACGGATTGCCGGAGTGCTCGGTAAAGACGACGACGATAACGTGAATCCTCAGTGGGTGGGCGGCGATACGGTGCTCGTGCAAGTCGGAGACGTGTTGGATCGAGGCGACGACGAGATTGGGATTTTGATTTTACTGCAAAAGTTAGGGAAAGCGGCGAGGAAAGCGGGAGGAGATGTGTTTGTTTTGAACGGGAATCACGAAGTTTTGAACATTTCCGGAGATTTCCGGTACGTCTCTCGAGGCGCGTTCCACGAATCGATGCGCTTTTCGGACCACTTGGTGAAGTTGTTTGGTAAAGACGCCGTTCCCGGGAGAAGAAGAAGACGATCGTCCAAACAAGAAGATGGCGAAGAAGAAGAAGAAGAAGAAGAAGAAGAAGAAGAAGAAGAAGACGAAATGGACGAGTGGAGAAAACAGACGAACGCTAGGGTTGGTTTGTTCTCACCGGGCGGACCGTTGGCGCAACAACTGTCCATGCACAATACGGTGTTGATCGTCAACGATACCGTATTCGCGCACGGAGGATTGGTGCCTAGACACGTTGATTTTGGATTAGATAAGTTGAACAAGAGCGTTTCGGAATGGATGCGCGGTAAACGGATCGAAGACGAGGATACGAAAGTGGCTTTAGGGATGGCAATTGGCGGCGTGAAGGATTCTGTAGTTTGGCACCGAGCGTACGGGACAGAACACTACGCCACGAATACGGAACGAACGAACGCGTGCACGTTATTATCGAGAACTTTAGAGAAGATCAACGAAATCGAAGGCATTCCCGTGAAACGTTTGGTAGTAGGGCACACCCCGCAAATGCAAGGAGCGAATTGCGAGTGCGACGGGAAAATTTGGAGAGTTGACGTCGGCATGTCTTTCGGCGTTTTAGGCGCAAACCCGCAAGTGTTGGAGATTATCGGTGACGAGGTAAAGATCTTAACGAGAGAAGCACCGGTGACCATGTCTAAGTTATAATAATAATACTAATAGTATATTAATCTTTCCCGTCTCTCTCTTTCTCTCTCTCTTTTTCTTTTATTCCGAATCGCTCGCCATGCCCTTGATCTCTCTGCGCTGTCGAGTCGGTTTTTCGGCTTCTTCTTCTTCGTCTGAAGATGATTGGTTGAACAATTTTGGCCGAAATGGCGAATTCACAGCGTCTGGTATTGCCCCCGCATCCTCCTCTGACGCACCTCCATCTTCTCCTCCCACATCTTTCTTCTTTTTCAAAATTCTCTTCTTCTTCTTCGTCGATTTCTTCCGCGGCGGCATATCTTCTTTCTTCTCGACGGCGGCAGCAATCTTCTTCTTTTTCGTTGATTTCTTCCCTTTTTTACCTCTGGATTCACTCGAAGAGGAAAGAGAAGAAGAAGAGGAAGAATCAGATGAATGCTTCGAAAGTGAGGACGAATCGGAGTCTGAATCATCCGATGAGCTCGAAGCAGCCGCGTTTCCTCGTTGACTTTGATGGGTTCTCTCCAACGCCGCATCCTTCTTCGCCTTAATAGCTGCCAACGTTTCTTGAACGCGTCGTCTTTTCTCCTCTTTCAATTGATCTGCCCGAGCTTTCTTCGCCGCAGCGGCTTCCTCTTTGGCTTTCTTAGCTTGCTCGGCGCGTTCTTTATCTAACGGTTCGTCCTTATCCTCATCGTCGTCTGAAGGAGGGAGCATAAACGCTTCTTTCTCGGGCGCGACGGCATCGTCGAACATATTTTCCGCTTTCTTGTTACTATTCTTCTTTTTCTTCTTCATTGGTTTAGTGAGTCCTTCTGCTTCGCGCATGGCGTCCATGGCGTCTTCATCCTCCTCCTCGTCGTCGTCCGGAAACTCGACATCGTCGTATTCCTCTTCATCTTCTCCTCCGTCAGAGTCGTCTGGAAATTCCACATCATCACCGACAATATCATCCCCGTCGTCGTCGCCGTCAACGTCTTCACCATCGCCGCTCTTTCTTTTATTCTCTTTCGCCTTCTTCTTCGCGCTCGCTTTACCTTTCTTCGTATCTCCATCTTCGTCCTCGCCTAAGCCCATATCCATAAAACTATGCATCGCGTTCCTTACTTGCGCGTTGTTCTTCAACTTCCTCACGCGCTCCAACACCACATCTGGATCCTCGTACGGGTACATCTCGTGCGCCCAATTTCTATACATGCCTAATATCAAAGCAATATCGTGCGTCTCGTTCCCTTTCCCTTTCCTTTCTCGATCGTACACATCCGCGAAGGTTTCGTAGACTTTTTGAATTCCGTTCGGGCCTAAAACGTGTTCCTCCACGGAAAACTTTGGTTTCCGTTTCGACTCTTTCTCTTCTGCTTTTGGTGTCGTCGTCGTTCCCCCCGCACCACCATCGCCGATGTCCATCGCTCGCTCGTCGTCTTCGTAGTTGTTGTTGTTGTTGTCGTTCGCATCATCGTTCTTATTATTATTGTTCGTAGTCGTCGTCGCGGTAGTCGTGAGAGAGGAAAAATGTGCCTCTCTCTGATCTTTCGGCAACCACGACTCTTTCGGCGTCGCGCAATCTCGAGAGTAGTGTCCGGTTTGTCCGCACTTGTAACACGTTCCTGGTTTTGGTGGCATGATTATCTTTGCTTTTGCTCTCTTTGTGTTCTTCTTATTATATATATATATATATTACTTTTAAGAAGAGTGTGTTTGTGCGTGATATACTAATAGTAGTGTGTGTGTGTGATGAAGAAATTTAAACTTTTGAGAGACTCTTTTTTTGACGGAAAAAATTCAGAAGAGAATTTTTTTTTTTGTTCTTTCTTCTTCTTCTTGCAGACAGAAAAGTCTTCATTCAATTCACACTTCTCTCTCTCTCTCTCTCTTTACAAACATTAAACGACAAAAAGAAAGAGTAATAAAATAATGGACGCGATAGTAAAACTGGTGGAGATGAACTCCCGAAATCCTTGGTCGCAAATTACTTCGGAGAAGATGTTTTTGAGCTTTTTACAAGGCGCGAACGTGCACAATTGCGCGGGCTTTTTTGTGAAATCATCATCGGAGGACGACGATTCTGTTACGAAGAAAATAATAACCGTATTGCCGAACAGCGTGCCGATATCGTGCTTACCCACCGGGGCGATGAAACTGAGCGTAGATTTAGATGTAGAAGATAGCGTTTTAGACGTTTTAAGGTCTGACGAAGGAGAAACAAACGAAGGGGAATCGTACATCGATACGCTTCGTTTGTTGATTTTAGTTTGTTTACGAACCGAGGCGTCGGTGGAGGAGAAACTCTCGATGACGTTCAGAAAGATGGAACAAAAGAGAGGGTTTGGAGTGACTTTAGAACACGTCAAAGAATGGATCGAAGACTGCGAAATCGTGATTGGATCTGAGATGAAGAGTTACATGAGGAAAGAGAGAGAAAATGGGTTGATGGAGGAGCGCGATGCGAATAGTAATAATAATAATAATAATAATAACAAAATCGAACGAAGCGCGTCGGCAACGCGGAGGAAGAGAATGAGTTTAAGTTTAGGTGAATTGAAGAAGAAAGAAGAGAGCACGACGCACTCGTTGCGGTGGATGCGCGGGAAAATGGAAGCGCACTTTCAGAAATATTTTAAAACGCACGGCGTGGCGATGGATTTTGTGGCGTTTACGGAAACGGTGTCGGAGATTTTAGAGATGTGGTCGACGGAGGCGTTGGATTCCGTCGAGCGGGCCTTCAAGGAGACGAAAAGTTACGATTCATTCAACGAGAAGATTGAGCGAGCAGAGGCATTGGGTGGAAGCGGATCCTCAACGACGACGAGTGGTGGTCCGGGTGAACATCGGAGACAGAATAGCGGGAATAAGCACTTGCTCCTATCTGGGAGATCTGTGGGTAGTAGTAGTGGAAGTAGCAATAAGAAACTCAATCGTGCTCCAAGCATAATTGAGACGGTTGCGAAAACGTTGAAGAAAGGGGTTGAATCCACCGCGATAAGTCGCGAAGGAAGTCTGCGCGAACCCAGTAACTCTATGTCTTTGACACATCACGAACGAGCGCTAAGCGACGACCGGTTGAGTAATTTGAGCAACCGATCTTTGCCGCGTAGTCCTACGCTTTCGAGACAAGACTCGGGGAGTGAATTGATCTACGCAAAACAGCCGATTAGTCCGACATATTCGAAGGATAATCTCCTTTCAACAGCCGGCGTTGGGGGAGGAGGAGGAGGAGGAGGCGCCTTTGGGATGAATCCAAACACCATCGTTTCGTATTTACCGCAACAATATAGACACGTCATCGATGGCGCGTTTGACGCTTTAGGCATGAGCACCAAAGCACACGGCGGATTTGCGACTCGAGAAGGAGAACACGTAAACGACAATTACTATTACGAAGAAGATTTTGAGGACGACGACGCGGACAGCGCGCACATGACCGAAGCGCAAAAACGCAGGCGTGACTTGAAATCCGAACTCTTTGAATCCGAACAAGAATTCATCGACGTTGAAAAGCAACAAGAAGGCATTTTTGAGGATACGACCTGGCATCGTCTCGTCGCATTCTTCCGTGAAGTTACCATCCGCCTCTTCCTTTACAACGTCGTCAAACTCTTGCTCATCATCGCCCTCCTTGCCGGCGACGCCGCGCTGTGCATGTTTGTCGTCAACCGTTTCGGCGTCGTCTCCGGTCTCGGCGTCGTCGTCATCATCAACCTCGGGTTCGCCGGCATTTTCACCTACTCCATGTTAAAGTTCCAAAAGCGCGAGAAAGGTTTACGAAACATGGAATTCGGGCACAACTGGGTCCGACAAACCGACCACATTTTGCAAGGCAACAATACGGTCGTCAACAGCGCTTTAAAAGCCGCGGAAACCGCGCAGAAAGTCGAAAGCATGAAGGACAAGTTCGTCTCGTCGCCGAACGCTAATACTAATACTAATAATAAATCGTCTTCTCAAGAACAAAAACAGCAACAACATTCGCCGATGAAGAAGAAAAATGACCCCGTAAATAAGTCGAGGGAACGTTTCGAATCCGCGCACGAATACTTGTAATACTATTTTTATAACGAAGAATTTTAAAAACTCATTTTCGCGTGCTAAAAAAAATTTTCACTCGATCGATGAAAAAGGAAAAAAGACAAAAAACAGGACAGACATGGCAAAAAAAAGGCACACGCCCTTTCTCTTTTCATTTTTATCCACACTTTTAAGAAAGACTTTCTTCATCCTCGCCGCTTTCGTTGTTGTTTAAGAAGAAGGGTGACAATGCTTTTCTCCACCGCCGCATCGTCGCCATCGTCGACGCCGTTTGTCTTCTTTGTCTTCTTCTTCTTCTGTGTTCCAGTCCTCTTCTTTGCGAGGAACGCACACGCGCTCGACTACGATTGTTCGTGCGAGTGTTGTCTTCCCGGCCAGTGCGAGTTAGGGACGAGAAAACATACGTTCAACGTCGGGGACCCGCAGTTGTGCACGACGAACATGTGCGCCTCAAACGTGGCGAGCTGTCCAGACAGTGGGTCACACAACGCGGGAGGGACGAATATTGCGACGTATTTGGACTGTTCGTGCGCGTGTTGCAAAGACTCCAACTGTCCGACGTTGATTACGAACGCGTTTCATTCGGGCGGCATACAGCAGTGCACGCCGTCCGCGTGCTCGTCGAAGTTTTACTCGTGCCCAGACCCGGGGGCGCATAACTCGGCCTTAAACGAAAACTTCGCGACGTTTTACGATTGCACGTGCGGATGCGCGGACACGCCGTCACAAACCAAAGATATCAATCGTTTTTACGCGGGAAAGAGTACCATGTGCACGCAGAACGAGTGCGAGAGTCGGTTTACGACGTGTAAAGACGAAGGCGCGTCAGTTATTGAAGCGTGGTACACTGGAGAGGAAAGCGACAGCGAGAAGTTTGATTCGAGTCCTTGGGAGACATACAAGGACGGGAATGTTAGAATTTCAATTGGCGGGAAAACGGTGACTTTGTCAAAAGGCGCGGCGGCTGGGATTGCGGTTGTTGTTTTGTTTGTCGTATTTTCTGTGATTGGATACTTTGGGTATAGATTGTACCAACGAAGAAGAGGGTACCGATGGATGGTGTTTGACCACGACGAGGAAGGAAGAATAATGGCGAGAGAGGTGAAAGGGAGTAGCGACGTGGAAATGTCTTCGTCTAACAACAACAACATCAGCGCTAATAGTGGTGGTAACGCGGAGAATGTGGTACAGATTTCGTCGTTGCGGGCGCAACACGCTGCTGCTGCGGCGGCGGCGGCGGCACCAACTGCTACTCCCCCGGCGTCGGCTCCTGAGGCTCCTTCAGGAACTTCGCCGAATTATACTAGCACCGCAAAAAACAATGATCAGATGTCGCCGTATAGAGTGGACTGATATTAATAACAATGGATCATTGTAAGGAAAACAACCATAAAAACTCAAGTAACGGATATCCTTCGACTCTCCAATTCCTTTTTCAAAGCTTCTGTCAAGTAAGATTCGCACCCGAACGATGATACCATTGCGTCGTGTTCATCCCACAATTCCTTCGTCGCTTTTGCACCGGTATATCGCGCGCGGATGAGCGTATTTCGAGCGGTGTGTTCACCGCCGATGAACTCAACGACGTCGACTTTATACCCGAGTATACGCAGCACCAAAGCGCGCCATGCATCTGTCACGTTATCTATAGTTCTTTCGTACAATATGCCATGTCTTGCAATAGACGTCATTGGAGCTAACAAGACAGACGACGACGACGACGACGACGACGACGTTACGCTCTTTTTTATGCGAACGTGTAAATCATGATGACAGCACGGAGACGCTAATATCAACTTCGTCTTCCATCGCACCGCTCGAACCAAAGATTGATCCGTCGCCGTATCGCACGCGTGTAAAGCGATACACACGTCTACGTTTTCAGAACCAGGTATCTCCGCCTGTTCAATCGTCCCTTGGACGAAAGAAACGTCCCGCTCCCAACCTAACTCTTTCGCCACCGCTTCGTTGTGCTCTTTGCTTTGCCTCTTCACGTCTACACCGACGACGTTCGTGTCCATACTCTTTGTATTCTTCAGAAACGAATACGTCGCAAACGTCAAGTACGCGTTCCCGCATCCCAAATCGACGATGTTAAGTGGTTTCTTTGCAGATGTATATTCTTCGTCCGATGCAACAGGAAGGGAAGCTTCCAAGTGATGTAAAAACTCCTCCACTTGCTTATACTTATCCCTCTTTGCCGCTTTAATCTTCCCATCTTTCGTAGAGACGCCCACTTGCACTAAAAACGGGTCATCGGCTCGCATCAACCGTTTCTTCTCCCGGTCGTTCGCTAAAAACGACGCGTTCTTCCTCGTCGTGTTGATTAATCTCTTCGTCGAGTCCGCGCCGTTCGTCTTCTTCGATTCATCCTCGTCGTCGTGGTTACT
>JACLAB010000303.1_pt1 | contig 11201 bp, 5 predicted proteins | sample 8027921 | NCBI WGS metagenome assembly JACLAB01 (sample SAMN15725117, study PRJNA655200) | protist metagenome | isolation source: fluorescence activated cell sorting (FACS) single amplified genomes of... | place: USA: West Boothbay Harbor, Gulf of Maine | collected 2000-07-19
AGCACGTTTACCGTGGCATTACCCATTCATTAAGACTGCTCCTGAAATGATGGGTGAAAACCTTTCTCCATCGGAACAATTAGAAAAGCGTAATGAACAATTCCAAGCTAATGTGGAATTTCTTGCGAACGACCCAGTTGATTTTTATCAGCCGGATGTGTTTAAACGTATTTGGGAAGCACGTAATTTAGATAAAGTAACGCCACGTCCTAACTCAGAAGCATTTAAACGTCGAGTTGAAGCTCAAAAAGCATTACAAACTAGTCTTTACGCTCCAGCAGTTAGTGAGCGCGTATCGAAATAAAGTTTTGCTGACTGCTGTTTTCCGCTATAATTATTAATAGCGGGATAGAGCAGTCTGGTAGCTTGTAAGGCTCATAATCTTAAGGTCACAGGTTCAAATCCTGTTCCCGCCATAACAATAAAGAGTGGTTGCAAAAATATATTTCTATTTTTGAGGAAAGTCCGAACTCTCAAGAGATGATAAATAACTTAAGAATATTAAGTGCACATGTATTTGTGTGAGGAAAGTGCCACAGAAACTAAACTTTTTTATTATATGTTGTAATAAATCAAAGGTGCAATTATAAAATATCTTTGTGAAAAGTATTTTCGGTAGACCCTTATTGAGAGCAAAAGTAAAAATTCGAATTTCATTTCTTTGAATTTAGATCTTGCTAGAAAATTTCAGTAATGAAATTTCCAGATAAATAACCACATAAACAGAATTCGGCTTATTCTTTATTTTTTTCAGGAACCTCTAGACAAATAAGGTTGGGTTTATTATTATATGAGCAAGCGGGTGTAACTCAATGGTAGAGTGCCATCCTTCCAAGTTGGACGTTGCGTGTTCGAATCACGTCACCCGCTTTTTGAGTTTTTATTAAAAAATCTAGACATACTCTCGTATCTTTGATATTGTATAGTTAAGTGTCTGGCGGGCGTAGCCAAGTGGTAAGGCAAAGGACTGTGACTCCTTCACTCGCGGGTTCGATCCCCGTCGTTCGCCCAGAATACATCATTCAGAATTTTATTTATATTATGAAAGTTCGTGCATCAGTAAAAAAAATGTGCTCTAAGTGTCGAGTAATTCGTCGTCATGGAAAAGTAATGGTGATTTGTACTAATCCGAAGCACAAACAGCGTCAAGGATAATGCGTATTATTAAACCTTATTTCAGTTGGTTCTTTTAACTCTGTTAGATTTCTGACAGAGTTAATTTTTTAAACTTCATATTGCATTCTTAAAGTGCTTTGATTTATTATATATACACATAAGGGTCTATAGCTCAGTTGGTAGAGCGCCTCGTTTACACCGAGGATGTCGGCGGTTCGAGTCCGTCTAGGCCCAATTTATTACTTATTCTTTTTTGTGAATTATTTAGAATATGCTATAATTATAATTAGAAAGTCAGTGAAATTAATATTATGTAAAGAGGTAGCTTATGGGATTACCGTGGTACCGTGTACACACTGTAGTATTAAATGACCCGGGTCGTTTAATTGCAGTACACCTTATGCACACAGCATTAGTATCTGGTTGGGCAGGTTCAATGGCGTTATACGAATTAGCAGTATTTGATCCATCAGATCCAGTACTTAACCCAATGTGGCGTCAAGGAATGTTCGTTCTTCCGTTTATGACACGTCTTGGAGTAACAAACTCTTGGGGTGGATGGACAATTAGTGGTGAAAGTACAACTAACCCAGGACTTTGGTCTTACGAGGGAGTTGCTGCTTCACACATCGTTCTTTCTGGACTTCTTTTCCTTGCTGCTATTTGGCACTGGGTATTCTGGGATCTTGAGCTTTTCCGTGACCCACGTACTCAGCAACCGGCATTAGACCTTCCGAAGATTTTCGGAATTCACCTTTTCCTTTCTGGAGTTCTTTGTTTTGGTTTTGGAGCATTCCACGTAACTGGACTTTTTGGTCCTGGTATTTGGGTATCTGACCCGTACGGACTCACAGGAGCAGTAGAACCAGTTGCACCGGCATGGGGAGCTGAAGGATTCGATCCTTACAACCCTGGTGGAATTGCTTCACACCACATTGCAGCAGGAATCGTAGGTATTCTTGCAGGACTTTTCCACTTAAGTGTTCGCCCACCGCAGCGTCTTTATAAGGCATTACGTATGGGTAACGTTGAAACAGTACTCTCAAGTTCAATTGCAGCAGTATTCTGGGCAGCGTTCGTTGTTGGTGGAACTATGTGGTACGGATGTGCTGCAACTCCAATTGAACTCTTCGGGCCAACTCGTTACCAGTGGGATCAAGGTTTCTTCCAGCAAGAAATTGAAAAGCGTGTACAAACTAGCGTAGCTGGTGGTGCATCACTTTCTGATGCATGGTCACGTATTCCTGAGAAGCTTGCTTTCTACGATTACATTGGAAACAACCCAGCTAAGGGTGGACTTTTCCGTTCAGGACCAATGGATAACGGAGATGGTATTGCTGCAGGATGGTTAGGTCACGCAACATTTACAGATAAGAATGGTCGTGAGCTTTTTGTTCGTCGTATGCCAACTTTCTTTGAGACATTCCCAGTAATTCTTATTGATGGTGATGGTGTTGTACGTGCAGACGTACCTTTCCGTCGTGCTGAGTCTAAGTACTCAATTGAGCAAGTAGGAGTAAACGTATCTTTCTACGGTGGTGAACTTGATGGATTAACTTTCACAGACCCAGCTACTGTTAAGAAGTATGCACGTCGTGCACAACTTGGAGAAGTTTTCGAGTTTGACCGTGCAACACTTCAGTCAGATGGTGTATTCCGTTCGAGCCCACGTGCATGGTTTACTTTTGCGCACGTAAGTTTCGCTCTTCTCTTCTTCTTCGGTCACATTTGGCACGGAGCTCGTACAATCTTCCGTGATGTATTCGCTGGTATTGATCCAGACTTAGATGAGCAAGTAGAGTTCGGTGCATTCCAAAAACTTGGTGATGTAACAACTCGTCGTCAAGCTGTTTAATAACTAGGAGTCACATATTATGGAAGCTATTGTTTACACATTTTTACTTGTAGCAACACTCGGAATCATTTTCTTCGCGATTTTCTTCCGTGAGCCACCTCGTATTGCAAAATAACTTTTTTGTAACATTCGTTACTAAATAAGTTTATGGGTGAGAGCAATCTCACCCAAAAAATCAAAATAAATAATATAATTTAAAAATATTTGCCTTATATACTTGTAGATCTTTAACAAAATCTTGTAAAATAGTTATAGTAGAAAAACGCGTTATAAAAAAAAAATGAATTTAATTCGTTTTATTATAATGAAGTATTTAATAAACAATTAGGTTAATAGTATGACTATTGCACTTGGAAAAGTTGATGAAAAGCGTGGTTGGTTTGACAACGTTGACGACTGGCTTAAGCGTGACCGTTTCGTATTTGTAGGATGGTCTGGGATTTTATTATTCCCATGTGCGTACTTCGCACTTGGTGGATGGCTTACTGGAACAACATTCGTAACATCATGGTACACACACGGGTTAGCTAGTTCTTACCTTGAAGGATGTAACTTCCTTACATCAGCAGTATCAACACCATCTAACAGTATGGCACACTCACTTCTTCTCCTTTGGGGACCAGAAGCACAAGGTGACTTCACTCGTTGGTGTCAACTCGGTGGATTATGGACATTCGTAGCACTTCACGGTGCATTCGGATTAATCGGTTTCATGCTTCGTCAGTTTGAAATTGCACGTGCTGTACAGATTCGTCCGTACAACGCAATTGCTTTCTCTGCACCGATTGCTGTTTTCGTATCAGTATTCCTTATTTACCCACTTGGACAATCTGGTTGGTTCTTCGCTCCTTCATTTGGAGTAGCTGGAATTTTCCGTTTCATCCTTTTCTTCCAAGGTTTCCACAACTGGACTCTTAACCCATTCCACATGATGGGTGTAGCTGGTGTTCTTGGAGCTGCACTTCTTTGTGCAATTCACGGAGCTACTGTTGAGAACACACTTTTCGAAGATGGTGATGGTTCAAACACATTCCGTGCTTTCAACCCTACACAAGCTGAAGAGACATACTCAATGGTTACTGCTAACCGTTTCTGGTCTCAAATTTTTGGAGTAGCTTTCTCTAACAAGCGTTGGCTTCACTTCTTCATGCTTTTCGTACCAGTTACTGGATTATGGATGTCTGCACTTGGTGTAGTTGGTTTAGCGCTTAACCTCCGTGCATACGACTTCGTATCACAAGAGATTCGCGCAGCAGAAGATCCTGAGTTCGAAACATTCTACACGAAGAACATCCTTCTTAACGAAGGTATCCGTGCATGGATGGCAGCTCAAGATCAGCCTCATGAAAACCTTGTATTCCCTGAGGAGGTACTTCCACGTGGAAACGCTCTTTAATTCAACTCTCGTAGTAGGTGGACGAGACCAGGAATCTACTGGTTTCGCATGGTGGGCTGGAAATGCTCGTCTTATTAACCTTTCTGGTAAACTTCTTGGTGCACACGTTGCACACGCAGGTCTTATTGTATTCTGGGCTGGAGCTATGAACCTTTTCGAGGTTGCTCACTTCGTGCCTGAGAAGCCAATGTATGAGCAAGGTTTAATCCTTCTCCCACACTTAGCAACTCTTGGTTACGGTGTTGGACCTGGTGGTGAGGTTCTTGATACATTCCCATACTTTGTATCTGGAGTACTTCACCTTATTTCTTCTGCAGTTTTAGGTTTTGGTGGTGTTTACCACTCAATTATTGGGCCTGAAACTCTTGAAGAGTCATACCCATTCTTCGGGTACCTCTGGAAAGACAAGAACAAAATGACGACAATTTTAGGAATTCACCTTGTAATTCTTGGACTTGGTTGTTGGCTTCTTGTTTGGAAAGCTATGTACTTTGGTGGAATTTACGATACATGGGCACCAGGTGGTGGTGATGTACGTGTAATTAACTACCCAACTTACGACCCATCTGTTATCTTTGGATATTTATTTAAGTCACCATTCGGTGGTGACGGTTGGATTATGTCAGTTGATAACATGGAAGATGTAATTGGTGGTCACATTTGGATTGGAACTACTTTAATTATTGGTGGTTTCTTCCACATTTTCACTAAGCCATTCGCATGGGCACGTCGTGCTTTCGTATGGTCAGGTGAGGCTTACCTCTCTTACAGTCTTGCTGCTGTATCGACAATGGCGTTTATTGCGTCTGTTTTCGTATGGTTTAACAACACTGTTTACCCGTCTGAGTTCTTTGGACCAACTGGACCAGAAGCTTCACAAGCGCAAGCATTTACTTTCCTTGTTCGTGACCAGCGTTTAGGAGCAAATATTGCTTCTGCACAAGGTCCAACTGGACTTGGTAAGTACCTTATGCGTTCACCTACTGGAGAGATTATTTTCGGTGGTGAGACAATGCGTTTCTGGGACATGCGTGCTCCATGGGTAGAGCCACTTCGTGGACCAAACGGGCTTGATTTATCTAAGCTTAAGAACGACATTCAGCCTTGGCAAGAGCGTCGTTCAGCTGAGTACATGACTCACGCACCGTTAGGATCGCTTAACTCTGTAGGTGGAGTAGCAACTGAGATTAACTCAACAAACTACGTAAACCCACGTAGTTGGCTTTCTACATCACACTACGTTTTAGGTTTCTTCTTCTTCGTAGGACACCTTTGGCACGCTGGTCGTGCTCGTGCTGCTGCTGCTGGATTCGAGAAAGGAATTGATCGTGATACAGAGCCAGTACTTTCAATGCGTCCACTTGACTAATTTATTTAATTAGTTGTGAGTTGATTCATTAAATTTGATCCCATTTATTTTTGATAAATGGGATCAAATAATAATAATGTAAAAATAAAATATTATACATCTTTATTATTTTTTGCTAGTATGTTTGTAAGGACGTGTAGCTTAGTTGGATAGAGTATGTGGCTACGAACTACAGGGTCGGGGGTTCGAATCCCTCCTCGTCCGATGTTAAATTTTTATGGTATCCCAGCGAATGATGATTCATCACGTTCGGTAGCATTTATTCTTGAACAGCTTATTGCATAAGCTTTACTCGAATAAGATAAGGTTCTAGATCTAATTACGGTCTAGAATCTTATCTTGAATCAAAAATAATAAAAAAATTAAAATTTTACTTGAAAAACAGGAGGTTATCCAAAGTTACAAAGGTTACTATTAATGGAACTTAGTATATTGCTCAATTTATTTTTTATATTTTTAAGATAATTAAAGAATAGTAACCTTATATTTCTTTTTTAGGGGGGTCCGTTTGAAAAATTTGTTTTTTTATTAGTTCTATTTTTCGAATAGAAAGAGGCAGACATCCTAAACCCATTTAGTTGGCTTGTATACTGTATTTCAGAAACATTCAATTTGAATGGGATTCATAAACACATCATGGAGAGTTTGATCCTGGCTCAGAAGGAACGCTGGCAGCGTGCATAACACATGCAAGTCGAACGGTAGTATATCTTCGGATATATGAGAGTGGCGAACGGGTGAGTAACACGTAAGAATCTACCTTTGGGACGGGGATAACTTCTGGAAACGGATGCTAATACCCGATACGCTGTGGAGTGAAAGAATTTCGCCCAAAGATGATCTTGCGTCTGATTAGCTAGTTGGTAGGGTAATGGCTTACCAAGGCGACGATCAGTAGCTGGTCTGAGAGGATGGACAGCCACATTGGAACTGAGACACGGTCCAAACTCCTACGGGAGGCAGCAGTGGGGAATTTTCCGCAATGGACGAAAGTCTGACGGAGCGACGCTGCGTGAAGGATGACGGCCTGCGGGTTGTAAACTTCTTTTCTCGAAGAAGAATAAATGACGGTATTCGAGGAATAAGCATCGGCTAACTCTGTGCCAGCAGCCGCGGTAAGACAGAGGATGCAAGTGTTATTCGGATTGATTGGGCGTAAAGCGTCTGTAGGCGGTTTGGAAAGTCTTTTGTGAAATTCTTCAGCTCAACTGGGGGTCCGCAAAAGAAACTTCTAAGCTTGAGGGAAGTAGAGGTATAGGGAATTTCCGGTGGAGCGGTGAAATGCGTAGATATCGGAAGGAACACCAATATGGCGAAGGCACTGTACTGGGCTTTACCTGACGCTAAGAGACGAAAGCTAAAGGAGTGATTAGGATTAGATACCCTAGTAATTTTAGCCGTAAACGATGGAAACTCACTGCCGAGCCGGTATTCGGAGCGGTGGTCAAGCTAACGCGTGAAGTTTCCCGCCTGGGGACTACGCATGCAAATGTGAAACTCAAAGGAATTGACGGGGACCCGCACAAGCGGTGGAGTATGTGGTTTAATTCGATGCAACGCGAAAAACCTTACCAGGGTTTGAAATCATTCCAAAACCTTTTGAAAGAAAGGCCTCCTTCGGGATGGAATGACAGGTGGTGCATGGCTGTCGTCAGCTCGTGTTGTGAAATGTCAAGTTAAGTCTTGTAACGAGCGCAACCCATGTCATTTGTTGCTGTTTTCAGTGCTTAAATGAGACTGCCGCTCTACAGCGGAGGAAGGTGTGGATGATGTCAAGTCAGCATGCCCCTTATATCCTGGGCTACACACGTACTACAATGGTCGGGACAATGAGCTGCAAACCTGCAAAGGCTAGCCAATCTCAAAAACCCGATCTCAGTTCGGATTGTACTCTGCAACTCGAGTGCATGAAGGTGGAATCGCTAGTAATCGCTGGTCAGCATACAGCGGTGAATACGTTCCCGGGTCTTGTACACACTGCCCGTCACACCATGGAAGTCGACTCTTCCCTAAGTCGTTACTCGAACCCTTTTGGGACGAGGATGCCGAAGGCAGGGTTGGTGACTAGGGTGAAGTCGTAACAAGGTAGCCGTACTGGAAGGTGTGGCTGGAATACCTCCTTTTAATGAGATTTTGAACACTAATGTTCATAAAGACCAAGCCGGAAGCGGCGCGTAATTGCCGCTGGCTACGGGCTATTAGCTCAGGTGGTTAGAGCGCACCCCTGATAAGGGTGAGGTCTCAGGTTCAAGTCCTGAATAGCCCATGGCACGGGGGTATAGCTCAGTTGGTAGAGCGCTGCCTTTGCAAGGCAGACGTCAGCGGTTCGAGTCCGCTTACCTCCAGCCAAATGATTTATCTACAAGATAAATCTTGAATTGTGGAAATTTAATTTCAAAACAAAATCAATCAACAAAGAGTATATGGTGGAGATCTAGGGACCTAGAGCCGATGAAGGGCGTGATAACCGACGATATGCTCCGGGGAGCAGGACGTATGCTTTGATCCGGAGATTCCCGAATAGGGCAACCTTAAACATTCCTTCTTGAATTCATAGAGAAGAGAAAGACAACTCAGTGAACTGAAACATCTTAGTAGCTGAAGGAAAAGAAAGCAAAAGCGATTCCCAAAGTAGCGGCGAGCGAAATGGGAACAGTCTAAAAGAAACATTTATGTTTCTGGTTATAGGACCAAACACAAAGGTATAGAAAATCTTGAGAAACGAAGCAGCTGAAACCTGCGCCATAGATGGTGAAAGCCCAGTCGTTGAATCTTGACTCAATGCCGTTTGGCTCCCAAGTAGTATGGGGCACGTGAAATCCCGTATGAATTCGCGAGGACCACCTCGTAAGACTAAATACTCCTAGGTCACCGATAGCGAAAAGTACCGCGAGGGAAAGATGAAAAGAACCCCTTTGAGGGGAGTGAAATAGAACATGAAACCGTATACTTACAATTGGTAGGAGGATGAACACATCTGACTGCATGCCTGTTGAAGAATGATCTGGCGACTTACGGTAAGTGGCATGGTTAAGATTTTTCATCGAAGCCAAAGCGAAAGCATGTCTGAATAGGGCACTCGTCCCTTATCGTAGACCCGAACCCAGGTGATCTAACCATGACCAGAATGAAGCTTTGGTGATACGAAGTGGAGGTTCGAACCGACCGATGTTGAAAAATCGACGGATGAGTTGTGGTTAGGGGTGAAATGCCAATCGAACTTGGAGCTAGCTGGTTCTCCTCGAAATGCGTTGAGGCGCAGCGGTTAATTATGAACTTTTAGGGGGTAAAGCTACTGTTTCGGTGCGGGCTGCGAAAGCGGTACCAATCTGTTGCAAACTCGGAATACCTAAAATGACTTCAATTAGCCAGTGAGACTATGGGGGACAAGCTTCATAGTCAAAAGGGAAACAGCCCAGACCATCAGTTAAGGCTCCTAAATAAAAGCTAAGTGGTAAAGGAGGTGAAAACGCAGTGACAATCAGGAGGTTTGCCTAGAAGCAGCCACCCTTTAAAGAGTGCGTAATAGCTCACTGATCAAGCGTTTTTGCGCCGAAAATTTCCGGAACTAAGTTTTTTGCCGAAGCTATGGATATATTACTAACATAATATGTGGTAGAGGAGCGTTCCGCCCAGGGAGAAGCCAAGCGCGTAAGCCGCGGTGGACAGGGCGGAAGTGAGAATGTCAGATTGAGTAACGAAAACACTAGTGAGAATCTAGTGCCCCGAAAACGTAAGGGTTCCTCTGCAAGGCTCGTCCTCAGAGGGTCAGTCAGGACCTAAGGTGAGGCCGAAAGGCGTAATCGATGGAAAGAAGGCTTATATTCCTTCACTATTACTTTATTAGTCCTGAGGGACGAACAAATACATTGAAAGAGATCTTCCAGACTTGGCAGTTTGGACTAATGGATTTCTTTACAAGGTATTTTTTCCAAGAAAAGCTCATTCGACTTTGATAAAGTAATACCTGTACCGTAAACCGACACAGGTACGTGGGTTGAATAAACTAAGGGGAGCGAGATAACTCTCTCTAAGGAACTCGGCAAATTGGCTCTGTACCTTCGGAAGAAAGAGTGCCCTGCATAAGGGCCGCAGTGAAGAGATCCAGGCGACTGTTTACCAAAAACACAGGTCTCCGCAAAGTCGTAAGACGATGTATGGGGGCTGACACCTGCCCAGTGCCAGAAGGTTAAAGAAGTTGGTTAGTCTTAGACAAAGCTGACGACTGAAGCCCTGGTGAACGGCGGCAGTAACTATAACTGTCCTAAGGTAGCGAAATTCCTTGTCGGGTAAGTTCCGACCCGCACGAAAGGTGTAACGATCTGGATACTGTCTCAGAGAGAGACTCGGTGAAATAAAAATATCTGTGAAGATGCGGATTACCTGTACGCGGACAGAAAGACCCTATGAAGCTTTACTGTAACCTGGAATTGCTCTCAAGCTTATCTTGCGCAGCTTAGGTGGGAGACGTTGAAGTCCTTTCTCCGGAAAGGATGGAGTCATCAGTGAGATACCACTCTTGGTAAGCTAGAGCGCTCATTTCTAACCGTTATCCGGTAGAAAGACAGTTTCAGGCGGGCAGTTTGACTGGGGCAGTCACCTCCCAAAAGGTAATGGAGGTGTACAAAGGTTCTCTCAGGCTGGACGGAAATCAGCCATAGAGTGTAAAAGCATAAGAGAGCTTGACTGCGAGACTGACATGTCAAGCAGAGACGAAAGTCGGTTTTAGTGATCCGACGGTGCTGAGTGGAAAGGCCGTCGCTCAACGGATAAAAGTTACTCTAGGGATAACAGGCTAATCTCCCCCAAGAGTTCACATCGACGGGGAGGTTTGGCACCTCGATGTCGGCTTATCGCATCCTGGAGCGGAAGTACGTTCCAAGGGTTGGGCTGTTCGCCCATAGAAAGCGGTACATGAGCTGGGTTCAGAACGTCGTGAGACAGTTTGGTCCATATCCCGTATAGGCGTTTAGAGCATTGAGAGGATCTCCCCTTTGTACGAGAGGACCAGGTGGGGACAAACCGCTAGTGTACCAGTTATTCCGCCAGGGGTAAACGCTGGGTAGCTATGTTTGGAGTAAATAACTGCTGAAAGCATATAAGTAGGAAGTTCACCTTAAGATGAGTGCTCTTTTGTCAATGTCTATTTCGACATAAAAGACAAGGAAGGTCACGGTAAGACTAACCGTTTGATAGGCGTGATGTAGACGTCCAGTAATGGATTTTGAAGCTGACACGTCCTAATAGACCGAGGGATTTGATTTTATTTATTATTTTTTTTTTATTCTTGGTGTCTTCGTCAAAGTCGAGACACAGCATCCCATTCCGAACTGCGTGGTGAAAGGCTTCTGAGATAACGATAGGACAAGGGCCACTTTCTCTGAAAACATATCGATGCCAAGACTTATTATTTATTAACTATATTTCTAAAGGGGGTTGCTAATATTAGCAACCCCCTTTTTTTG
>JACLAB010001347.1_pt1 | contig 11196 bp, 11 predicted proteins | sample 8027921 | NCBI WGS metagenome assembly JACLAB01 (sample SAMN15725117, study PRJNA655200) | protist metagenome | isolation source: fluorescence activated cell sorting (FACS) single amplified genomes of... | place: USA: West Boothbay Harbor, Gulf of Maine | collected 2000-07-19
CCGCATGCCCCGTCGGATGAGTTTGTCATCGCTCACCCCGCTGTAGTAGAGCCTACCATTAGCTCCAGCTATGATGCTCCCCTCGCATCCCTCCATAGTCTCAGTGAGCCCGTTCGCGACCATACCATCTCCAAAAGTCAAGCCCCCATCGTCGCTCATTACCTAGATCCGTCTGTTCAGCAGTACTCTGGCGTTTATCAGCACACTGCCGTTGGTGAGTTGCACCTGTAGATTGGTGATGCTTAAGGGTCTTTATTAATATGATGGTTGTGCTGTATACTTATGATTATCAAGCTTGTGGTTAAGCTAGATAAGGCCTTTCACATCTATCGCACGTCACAGGATGCGATAAAGCTAGATAAGGCCTTTCACATACACCCCTCAATATTGAACACAGCGCCAATAGTGTAAAGCCCCAACCCTCTAAAATTCACAAGTGCACGTACCGCCTGGCATTCGTTGCTCTTGTATGGGGAACCGAAAGTTGATGCGCCGATGTGCCAGGTGGCACCTGCATCATCACTGTACATTGTGTGACCCGCACTGAGCTCTCCGTCCCCTTTGTATGCCGTGGTGTGGTAGGAAGGTATGAGCTGTCGGCCAGAAGGCTGAAGCTGCAGCCCAGCAGGGGGACCTAGGCCGACCCATTTCCACTCAGACACTACTCCCTCAAGTGGCGTGGGTACTGACCACGTTTTACCCTCGTCATCGCTGTGCGTTAGGAAAACTTCTTCATTATTGCGACAGAACGGCACCCAGAGAGTACCTGTGTTCTCATCTAGAACTGGAGCGGCATTTCCAATCACATTGCTGACCTCGGCTGTGCTGTTCGAGTATAGCACTTGCAACTCGCTCCAGCTTGCTCCACCATCCTCATCTCTTAAATACTAGATCGGTGCCTGAATAATCATCACAAGTCTCGCGTCCATATGCTCCTCGGGCCTCGGCGAAGGCTAGAAGAGCTCCGCTTGCAGTCGATTGAATATAGGGAATCTTATGGCAGTAGTATCCGCCTTCTTCCCTCTGAAATACGACTACAGCGCCTGATGGCGCTGTGGCAATCGATTGGCTGCAAACAAAAGCCAGAAATATAAAACTGACCGAGAACATCGCACTTCTTTTCGCAGAGCTCCAATATTCTTAAAAAAATCGCTTGGCGACTCAGCATAGTTTGAGCACTTCAAACATTGAGAAACTTGTTGAAATGGTTGAACTGGAACAGTTGGTGCTTAGTACACTCGCTGGTGCGGGTGAGATTGAAGACACTTTTACTTTCGCCGAGGCGCAGAGCGTTGACCACCAAGCTTTGGTGGGCGTGATTAAATCGCTGCACGGCGATGGGTATGTTGAGCAAGTAGCTCTAAGCGCCCAATTGTGGTCATTGACGGTGGAGGGAGAGGCATTTGTGAACGAGGGATCACCTGAATACCGTGTTTACAGCGCTGTGAAAGGTGGAGAAAATGCGGATGGTATGGAGATGTCTTCTATTCAGGAAGCTTTGGGTGATATTGTAAAGATTGGTCTAGGACCGTGCATGAAAAATAAGTGGTTATCGAAGAAGGGAGAAAAAATAGTTTTAGTTGATGCCTCAAAAATGGTGGAAGATGAGACCTCGAAAATGCTAAGCGCAATAGCTAATAACACAAATATGCCTTCTGACAAAGATCTCGCTGCCCTAAAGAAGAGGAAACTAGTGAACAGCATAGTGCGCAAGTCTCTCAATGTGAAGAAGGGCACCAACTATAGAGAGAAGCGTGTGAAGAAGATGGCGGATTTGACGAAAGAGATGCTCGAAGCGAACAATTGGGGCGACATGGAGTTCAAAAACGTGAATTTGAACGCTATGGGCACCCAGGGGACCGGCGGAAATTTCCACCCACTGCTCAAAGTGCGCGCGGAGTTCCGACGAATACTCATGGAGATGGGATTCGAGGAGATGCCCACAAACAAGTGGGTGGAAAGTAGTTTTTGGAACTTCGATAGTCTGTTTCAGCCCCAATCCCACCCTGCCAGAGACGCTCACGATACGTTCTTCATGAAAGGAGAAAGTGGCACCACCAGAAGTTTACCAGAAGACTACTACGAAAAGGTCAAGACCATACATGAGGGTGGTGGCTTCGAATCCATCGGATATGGCTGCAATTTCAAAAGGGAAGAGACGTGCAAGAACCTGTTGCGCACACATACCACCGCCATCAGCGCCCAGATGCTGTACAAACTGGCACAAGAGACCAAAGTAAATAACGGGGTCTTCACCCCCAAGAAGTTTTTCAGTGTTGATAGGGTGTTCAGGAACGAAGCTATGGACGCCACCCATCTGTGCGAGTTCCACCAAGTAGAGGGCCTGGTAGCTGATCGTAATCTTACTCTTGGTAATCTTATCGGCACCATCAAGACCTTCTTCGAGAAGATCGGTATTTCCCAGGTGCGCTTCAAGCCCGCATATAATCCCTACACTGAGCCCTCCATGGAGATCTTCGGGTACCACCCGGAACTGAAGAAATGGACGGAAATAGGCAACTCCGGCATGTTCCGCCCAGAGATGCTTCGGCCGATGGGTCTTCCATCAGACGTGCGCGTGATCGCGTGGGGCCTCAGTCTGGAGCGCCCCACCATGATCAAGTACCGCATCGAGAACATCAGGGATCTGTTCGGCCATAAAGCCGATATCAAGGCTCAGGCCAACGCGCCCATCGCTCGCTTCTAATTTAGCTTAATTTGCTACCGTGGTAGATAGATAGCGAATGCTTAACTCTAGTAGTGGCAGTAGTAGTAGTGGCAAAATTACTCTTGCACACGTGCCTCCTGAGGTGCAACTGCTTTGTAAGAAAAGAATTAACACAGTTTTCTACACATGTTACACTGGAATTACTATTATTACTACTACTATTCAATTTGCTCTGTGAACAAATTGTTTATACACAACCATAGACAGAAGGGAGCCAAATGCGATGAGACTAGTCCACGTTTGTGTACTCCACTTCTGATATTCCCCTTTGGACCCTTCTTCGTCTTCTTCATATTCGTCGTCGCTGTCATCATCATCATTATAAATGGGTTGACAATAGACCAATTCTGAAAGATTAGGGATATCCCGATCTGGCCCCTTCTTCTTATTCTGGTACTCTCCTGACAAAAACATGCCTTCCCGCTTGCATCTAGCGCACATTCCACTTTCTTCAGATTTTCAGATTCTTCCAAGCCTAGTGAGCGCAATAATTCGTCTCTAGAGTTTTTTTAAAGATGCATGAATGTGTAGTAGGTGGTGCTCCTCAGCGCTATTATTAGATAATCCGAAATTTAATTTTAGAGATTGAGAATATTAACTCTTATTTTTTTAGAAATTCCTTAGGAATATATGTAATATAAAGTTGCGCACCAGAACTGGCATATTATTTAAAAAAAATGGCATCTGCTGCGTCGGAGGCAGTAATAGCAACTGAAAAATATCCCGGTATCGAGCATGATTCTCGCCTGTTCTCTGGTTTTATGCAATTCGCTGGTTCATGTTCTGTACTGGGATCAATAGCTATTTTGACTACAGGAATCGCGTTTCCAAGTATGGTCAAGAATAAGATCTACATGCAGATGATCTTAATGATCTCTTCAGCAAATTTATTTGGCGCGGGGTCCGCCTTGTTCGGGATACCTGAAAACGCAACTGCGTGTATCATTCAAGGAGCAATGAGCCAGATTGGCTACCGGATATCATGGTTGTGGGTGGTGTTTCTAAGCTTCCAGCTGACTTCTTGCATGAAGCATGGGGTGAATCTGTTCACATTTAAGCAAATGATTACAATTACGGTTGTCATTATCGGATGTATCGAGATAGTGCAAGCCATTTTAGACATAAATTATGGGTTAGGGGCAGGCGGTTTGGGTTATTACGTATGCAGCTATGACACCAGCGCCTCTAAATCCGTCGATGTGATCGCAGCGATGTTCTTCCTGCCGATGTGGTTAGCGGTGGTGCTCTTGTTGGTAAATGCCTTTCAGCTGAACATGTTCGTGAAGAGAATAAAGGACAGTCTCGCACCGGAAAAGCAGAAAATGGTCTTGTTGTTAAGAGATTCTTGTAATTCGTACCCTGTAGTGACCATATTCACATGGGGACCTATCGCATTTTCTATTGGAGTAGTGGGTGTGATTCGCGGGAACAAAAGTTACTCGGAGGACCCCCAGACGATGGCGAGGAATTACAAAATAATGAACGCTCTAATAATATTAGCCAGCCTTGAAGGCTTTTTCAACTCCATTGTGTTCTTCAAATATGGGAAAGAGGCACGTAAGCGCTGGAGAAAGCTGCTAACGCAGTACACTGTCGGCAGATGGGTGTTAGACGGTGTGTTCAAGATATTTGGCGTGGGGGGGACGCTACAGTGGCACGAGACGAAGGATCTCAAGCAGGAGGAAGCACGAAGAAAGAAGGCCGAGGAATCAGGGGGATGTTTTTCGGATGACAATAATTACGACGAATTCAACGAGGAGGCTGCTGCGAAGACAGGCCATTCAGTCAAGTATAAGTCGAGTAATTCTAAAAAGGAAAAGCAGCTGAGTACTGATCGTTGTAACAGTAGAGAAGCAGATACAAGCGAGGCTAATGAGGTGGATGAAGTAGGCAACATCGGCACTAGCTTCTCAGGCCGACAAGAGGGTGACACGGATACGTGCAACGAAGACGCTTTCTTGGGAGGCGAGCGCGACTTCAACACGGATGCAGAGATCTTGAACGTCATCCACACTGGGGTCCAGATCTACAAGAGTGAGAAGATCAAGAGCCAGAAGATACAGAGCGACAAAGAGCAAGAGAAAGGACATGAATTTACTTTGTAACTGCCCTCACTTGATCACATATTTGTTATCAGAATTTTTATTAATACAAATAAAAATGTAAAATACACTCACAGTCAGTGCATGCACACCTGCATAATTTCATGACAAAACAATATAGCTATTTCATACTATTGCACCGTGTGCTGACCTGCTATACTATAAGGGCTCATTACCGCTGTCGTTGTGGAGGCTCGCGTCCTCGCTCTTTAACGTGCGCTCCATCTGTAGATCCGTATCGAAGTCTTTCGCTATCATCGCCTCATCATAGTCATAACTAGAAATTCTACCTATGCCAACACTATTTAAACTACCAGCACTGTCCGATTCGCGGGTATCATAGGTGTAGTCTTCCCTACTTTTCATCCCGTTCCCATCATTGAATTCACTTGGCCCGCTGACCCTACCCTCCTCTTGCCTAGCCATGTTTTTGGCTTTGTTCTGGGTTGCAGCTCGGTCCTTCAGCAGATTACCCTCTCCCCCCTCGAGCACTTGCTTAAGGAGGTTGTACCACCTCTGCCTCGCCTCTTTGGAATTGACGAAGAACACAATACCTACAAAGAAGCCGTCAAGACTGGTCCAGGCGTAGATCACACTGAAGATGGTGTAGTCATCGATGAACTTGGCCTCGGAATGGTTGGACCCTGGACGCTTCCCGAAATGACTGAAGTAAAAAAATGCTAGCGGCAGCCATGCCACCATCATCACCGCCGGGTACAGCAGTGTCATTCTAACCATTTTATTGCGGTATGCGGAACTGATGTGTCTGATCCTGTTATACAAGAGAAGAGAGTATCCGATCATGGTGGCGACTGTGATGAGCAGAGGTCCCACGAAGCACGCACACACCCACAAGAAGAAGTCGTGCCCGTACACATTGAACGAACAGAACGTCTTGCCGGACAAGCTGGGCGCCACACCGTAGAACGTGCCGAAGGCTATGGGCAGGATTTCGATCACGATGTTCACGCAGAGGAATATCCACATCATGGTGGAGAAGGTGAGCACAACCTTCCCGTTTTTCACGATGCTATTTAGTTGCACCAGGATGTATATACTCCACATCCACACCCCTCGGTAGAAGAAGAACAGCAAGAAACCTTGCAACTCACAGGCAAATTTATCCGTGGGAAATCCAAAAGACGATCCTAGGGAAGCAAACAAGTCCAGCAAACTAACCATGATAATCATCTGCATATAAATCTTATTCTTCCACATTGACGGAAATAGGTATCCCGTAGTACAGACTGCAAGACTTGCTATCACTGAGAGCACACCGCAAAATATGCAGAGAGGCTCCATGATGGCCACACGTTCAATGAAAACCGGGCTCTCATGATAAGCTTGGAACTTGTGCACAGACATGTTCAGAATATTTTTCCAAACGCTATGAATTGTTGCGCATAAACACTTCAACTAACAGCTGAAGACGAAGCAGAATTGGTGTCTCAATTCTAATTCGACAGTGCCCACTGAGCGCTCAAACATTCACTTAATTTTTTCTTACTTCGAAACTTTTGCGGGCACTTCTGAGATATTGTGGTAGCGGCAATTTGGTAGTTCACAGGGAACTAATATGCAAATAAAGAAATCATGGATAAAGATTGTGTATATTATTTTGATTTTATTTCTTACGCTTCAAAGTCATGTTGCATGTGCAAGTGTGCTGGAGGCTGATGCTGATGGCATGAAGTGGCAAGAAACACAGATTGATGCGCAGAATCTGGATGCAACCAACTCCAATTGGTACGGGAATAGCGTAGACATAAGCCAAGACGGGGCCTTATATGTAACAGGATCGCAAGGGGAAGAGAAGGCGTTCGTATATAGGAAAGGCATCTATGGTAGTGACACAGACACAGCAACGTGGATGGATACAACGGTACGGCCTACTATGAACAGCGAGTACAGCACCAACAGCGACCAGTATGCCTCTTATGAGACAGACACCACCGGAGCCCGGATCCCTCTGTATTCTGACGAAGAGGACTGGGACAGCCTCCTTGTCGCCCCTCGCAACCTGTCCTCGTATGCACTTCCTCCATACCCCGCCCCGGGAAGCGCACGGGCCATATCAGTAGCAGGCGGGGATTACAGTAAGTATTACAAGCAAAAAGCAAGGGAGCAACATCGGTCTGTGTGGGTGTTGGATGCCACACTCTCCCCCCCAACCGGATCCGCGGGAAGCGGGGGGGGGGTCCACTCAGTTTGGAAATGCAGTGAGCCTGCTTAGGGCCTCTGATGAAGCATTCCAGGTCCACACAGGGAGCACAACCTCGGGTCCCATGTTGAGCGCCTCAGCTATAGCAGTCATCGGGGCGCATAATGCTCAGGCAGGAAGTGGGGCCGTGTTCGTGTTCATGCGTACAGGTATAATAGCAGATACAGGCAGCAACTTGTGGATGCTCCAGAACTCTTTGTTCGAGCCTTCGAAACACCCCTCCTCCAGAGCTTCCATGGGCATTGCTGTAGCCACCACTTACAGCAGTGGCACTAGCATCAGTAGCAGCAGTACCAGTGTCGTTGAGGAAAGTAAGCACTCGTATGGAAAGGGCATAACTCTTATGATCGGCACAGTGGAAAACAAGCTTCTCGCATTTTTCCTCTCCCAGGACCGTTCTTCCCCGGATTTTGGTGTCTGGAAACACACACAGACATTAGTCCCACCCACCTCTTCCTCCTCTGGAGCCACGGATCTGTTCGGACAGACGCTTTCTCTGTCCGATTTTGCTCTAGATGACGGACGGGTGCTAGCTGTCGGTGCATCTGGTACCAACGGAGGCACTGGACTCGCCTTCTTGTACCAAAAACTACTTGTACAGAATACTACTGGGAGAAATGGATGGACAGGTTTGGTATGGCAGTGGGAACATGCTGCCACCCTTCATCCTCCAGCAGGCGAACTGCAGCCACAGAGTCGCTATGGCAGCGCAGTCAGTGTGAGTGGAGGGCGCGTGGCTGTGGGTACGTGCGATGCCACCACCAATGGCGCAGTGTACGTTTTCGTGGCCAGGGGGGTGAACATTACATTAGCTTCCATAGCTGGATCTGCTTTATCTGGAAACACAGGTTTAATTGACAACAAGTATATCGCCCCCGCAATATGGACATTTGAGACGCAGATACTACCCTTAGAGTCCAAGGGGGCTAAAGCAGACGGATTCGGGTGCGCGTTATGCCTCACAGCCACCATGACGCTGGTGACTCAGAGCAATGGAAACATGAATGGCAAGGGCCAGGTGGGAAGTATACCGGGCCCTACCTTTTACGTACGCCACACCATGGCTGTAGGTGCCAAGCACCTTAGCACTACGTCTGCCTATCCGTTCACTGTGATGGGCGCGTTGAGGAGGATGCAGGGAGGAGTGCTGACGTTCGTAACTCCCAGGCCCAGAGCTGACGGAGCTACCCCTCAGTGGCAGATCGGGTCTGTGTGGAACCAAGGCACGCAGCTAGTTCAGTGGGAGTGCAACCATGGCACCTTTGAGTGCGACGGTAGCAACACTCCTACCACCGAATCCGAATTTGGACGCCAAGTGGCAATGTCCCCTGGAGTAAATGGACTAGGTGGAGGCGATGGGCAAGGCATGCAAGTGATCGTCGGGCAGCCACAAACTTTAATATCTGGGCTTACATTCAACCCAGGAATCACAGTGACGTTCGAGGACAGTGGAGACATAGGGGATAACACTTATCACTTCTACGCGCCGGTGGTGCCTGTGGGATTCGTATCTCTGCTGCTGTTAGTGCTCTTGGGGGGGTGTCTGGTACCTTGCACTGTGGGGTGGTACGTGAGGAAAGGAAGAGAAAAGAGGTTGGGATACCTACACATCCTCAATGAGCATCAATTGCTGCAGGACATAGATGTGGACCCAAAGGAGAGGGGCGGAGGTGTGCGGTTCAACCGGAAGAGGAGGGAAAGCAAAGGCCGAGGAGAGGTGTTCGACTATACCCTAGATGATGATGCTCGTAACAGTGGTAACGGTACTATGGTCCACACGAACCACTCAACAGTAAGTCTGGAGCTGTCTGCGCAGCAAATCAGATCCGTTCCCAAAAAACCTACTAGTGCTGGTAATACTGTTGGTGACGAGAGCGCGAGGTTCCGTCCGAAAGAATCAAAAAAAGAAGGAGGGGTGACTACCCTGCGTGTCGCCGACCCCATAACAAGGTTGGACACCAGCAATTCTAGTTTCAGTTCTTCGAAGGATTGGTCCGAGGGGGGCATCATCGAAGGGGCATCGAAGCATCGAAGCAAGCCCCTAGATACGAGAAGGGGAGTGTTTCAGTACGAGGAGGACAGTGAACTAGATGACGGAGGAGATGAAGGAGAGGGAGCCAGGAGAACTGAGGGCATACGTGCTTCTGCTGCTGCTACTGATACAGGTAGTACTGCGAATGCTGGCAATACAGACTGTACAGGCATACACAGTACCATCCTGACCTTCCCCCAGTCCACGCTGTACACAGACTTTATGGGCAGCACATGCGTGGCAATGTGTGCATACGGGTTCATGTACGTGCGGTAGATGTAATCGAAAGGTGTAGAGTCGCTTAACTACATCTTGGAATGTTATCTATAGCACGCGATTGCCATCTTAACGCTGCTTCTCAAACATCACCCCAGGTACATCCTTCACCTTCGCGGGGCCTCCTCGACATTCTGGGGCCTGGCAGTGGTTGTGTTAGTATTCTGTGTCTTCCCCTTGGGAGTGCTACTGGACGACATTTTTTTTGGATACTACCCCCCGAAGGACGAGGAGGGCCCAGTGCAGGGATACTTCCTGGAGCAGGGCAACCGGGGAGTATTGGCTTACTTCCGGGCTTGGTTCAGCAGCGGAACTCAATTATCTCACCTGCAGACGTGGCATGTCTCCCCCCAGCATGACACAGACGACGTGCGGAATATGGCCCACCTCCTAATTGCATCAGGTAATAACAGCAGCAGTGGAAGCAATGGAGGTTCGGGAACTGGCGCTGATAATAGTACTATAGGCGATCTTCAGAACAAAAGTCCGAAAGTGGACACGAGTGCTGATCACTTCTTCCACGCCCGCCGCACAATATTGTCCTTACGCACGTCCCACCAAAGAGGAGACACACTGCTCCTGTTGCTGGTGGTGGGTACGTGCTATATATAGGAGCGAGGATGCACCATCGCGCGCTAGACTTAAAGTAATCTGGTCAGGATTGGAATGTGGAACAGAATCTATCTCGTCGTTTAACTTCGCACCGATGTGTGCTCCTTCTACGAGTAAAAACGCTAACATCTTCTCTCGCGCACGCCGCCTCAATACATCGCTTTGTCTCTACACAGGCACGTTGGGCATGGGTACACTAGGACTTTTGAAGTATCTGCCCTGGCGCCGCACCCTGTTCTGCGTACGTTCAGGGGGCTACCCCACGTACGGGTTCTTCAAGTACAGCGAGCACTCCTCATTCTGGTTTATGCTGATTCTAATGATTGTAGTGCTGCACATGCTGACAAATCCTCCAAGCCCAAGTGGGATGACATCGGTGGCGGTGGTGCCGGATGTGAGTGCTGCCACCTTCGATATGGCAAGCACGGGGCAGTACTACTACGCTCGTCCGACGACCACTGCTGCGGGGACGTACGGGGTATCCCCCTACTACCCAGGGTCATCCTATGATGTGTACACGTACACCCCTGATAGGCGTGGTCATGGTGTACCGCTTGCAGAGGTTGATTTTAACGCCAAATTGCCCACGGCAGATGACATGCTGGCCTATGCGCAAGGAGCGCCCTTGTCCCAACTAGGTACGTACGCAGTATGAGTGAACTCATATATGCCATGATAAACGTACAACAACCACCGTGACCACCATACTAAAACTCTTTCCAAACAACACCATATACAGATGTCATCACCAGCGGGGGTTGGATGGGGGTACTTCTCTCCATCGTGTTATTACTAAGACTGTACTCCAGCACGGTGTGGTACATCTACCCCCTGTGGAGGAGGAGCCGCACGTTTTCGATGCTGCTGCTGGACAGCATCGAAAACATTCGGACAGGACTAGGCAACATACTTGGATTTATGCTCACGATCGGGGCTTCTATACTGTATAGCCTCGGGTGGCTGTTGACGGTATGCGGCTGCGGAGGCTTGACTTTCATGTGTCCAAAAATGTTTGATTTCCAAAAAAAACGTGCGGCGATGTCTGAAGGCGCGGGCACTGGGGCGACCCATGCGAGATCTTCCGGAGCGGACAGAGTAGGTCTGCTATCCGTTCCCCTGCATAGGGAGTTCCTGGATGCGGAGGAGAATGACGATGAGGACTTCATGGGCTTCCACTCACACGACCAAAACTCATCTATAGCACGTAACCAAGGGAGTGCAGGGG
>JACLAB010009122.1_pt1 | contig 11195 bp, 7 predicted proteins | sample 8027921 | NCBI WGS metagenome assembly JACLAB01 (sample SAMN15725117, study PRJNA655200) | protist metagenome | isolation source: fluorescence activated cell sorting (FACS) single amplified genomes of... | place: USA: West Boothbay Harbor, Gulf of Maine | collected 2000-07-19
TCCTCCTCCGCCTCGCCGGCAATCGATGATGATGATGATGATGATGATGATGATGATGTTGATGATGATATTGAAATAGAAAAAGAATAGAATTTTTTCACATTTTCGTATCACTCGTACGAGAAAAACCTCAACACACGCGTTAAAAGTTCAGACGTTCACCCTCACATCGTATACTTAATCACACCTTTAAACGCGTGCGTACAAATATTTAATGAGCAACAACAATAACAACAGCACTTCGTTAAAGTTAATCTACCGAGCCGGGGACTCGAAACCTCTGCGCGTGTACATCGCCGCGGAAGTCAATGGAAACAAAACAGCAATCGAGTTCGACCCGTGGAAAGCCGCCAGTTGTTCGGACCACTCTTCCTCTTCTTCTTCTTCGAATAAGAACAACAAGAACAAGAATACGGGAGCGGTGTTGCAAAAGACCACCAGCGCATCCGCGACGTTATTTATCGCTCTCTGTTCTTCATCCGGAGAGGTTGTAAAAGGCACGTCCATGAACAGCGCGTTGCTGTGTGTTCGAGACGGTGATGATGCTTCTTTCATCAACTTTAGAGACTTGGACGAACGCGAGCTCGGTTTGACTGTGGGTACGTGCTGCGCGGAAAAGAGTTTAGATACACTGATACAGTACATATCAAAGAACGAGAAAAAATTGAAAGATACCGTCCCGGGTATTTTCTCTTCGTCCGCGTCGACTCAACCGACCAATAGTGAAATAGCGTTCTTCTCGAGCGTGTATCCAGTCTTCGCAAACGGCGCGGAGATGTTTGGAAAGACTTCTTCGGACGCGTCCTTAACGAAACAGTTTAAAAGCATCGAGACTTGGTTCAACGCCTTTTTGAAAAGCTCTTCTGTGCAAAACGCGATGGAAAAAGCGAAGACGACTCCATCGTCCGCGTTTCTGTTCGCCGCGCAAGAGGCGCAAAACGTCTCAGATTTGAAAAACGCGTATAATCCTCCCGTGGATCCATCAAAAGATGCGTTTTCGCTCACGACGGCAATCAATTACGCGAATGGCGCCCCGCACATGGGACACGCGTATGAAGGTTTAAGTGCGGATGTCATCGCGAGATACCACCGCGCGTACGGTCGACCGACGTTGTTCCAAACTGGTGCGGATGAGCACGGGCAAAAGATTTCCGACGCCGCGGCTGCCGTTGAGTGCAAACCGATTGAATTGTGCGATAAACACGTGAAAATGTTTCAAGATTTAAACAAAACGTTACGAATTGAAAACGATGTCTACAACAGAACAACCTCAGAGAAGCACAAACAGTGCTGTCGAGAACTCTTTGAGAGAAGCGAAAAGAATGGCGATATTTATTTAGACACGTACTCGGGGTGGTACAACGTTCGCGAAGAAACGTTCGTGACTGAAACCGAAGCGAAAGAAATGGATTACAAAGACCCAGTTTCGGGCAAACCTTTGAAGCAAATGGAAGAGGAGTCGTTCTTTTTTCGCCAATCGAAATATCAAGCGCGATTGATTGAACACATTGAAAACCACCCAGAGTTTATTCAGCCTGAAGGACGCAAAGGAGAAATTTTATACCGATTGAAAAACGACGAGTTGAGAGATCTGAGCGTCTCGCGAACGACGTTCGATTGGGGGATTCCCGTGCCTGGAAATAGCAAACACGTCTTGTACGTTTGGTTCGATGCTTTGACAAACTATTTGACCGGTTGTGATTTTCCGAACGGAGAAAACTACTCGAAGTTTTGGCCGGCGAATGTACACATCATCGGGAAAGATATCATCTGGTTCCACTGCGTCATTTGGCCGTGCATGTTGATGAGTTGCAACATCGCCTTGCCGAAAGCTGTGTTCGCGCACGGCTTTGTCACCGCAGCGGATGGACAGAAAATGTCCAAATCTATCGGGAACGTCGTTGATCCGTTGGATGTTTTGAAAAGGTGTTCTCCGGATACGTTTCGATACGCACTCATGCGAAACGGCATTTACGGGTCCGATATTCCATTTAGCGAAGAATCTATGACCTTGATTCACAACGCGGATTTAGCGGATACGCTCGGAAATTTAGTTCACAGAGCGACGCATTTGTGCTCGAAGAATTGCGAAGGTCGTGTCCCAGGTGTTCCAATCTTTGAAAAAGTAATCGACGTCGGCCTGTTGAGATTGAAAACGGAGCGCGCGATGGAATCGTTCCAGTTACAACAAGCCTGCGAATTAGCCATCAACTCGGCGAAAGCTGCAAATAAATACATCACCGATGCAGAACCGTGGAAATTAAAAGGCGAGGAAACGAAACATCGCAGAGACGTGATCATTCGCACGACTTTAGAGGCTGTGTACATCACAGCGTTGTTTTTACAACCGTACATACCGACCGCGTGTGAAGACATATTTAAGAAACTCGGGATGGACGCCTCGAAGGTCCACAAACTCTGGGAGCTCAAACCATTCGGCGAGAATGTGAAACCTGGGACCCAAGTCGCCGTCGGCGAAGTGCTCTTTCAAAAACACGAGATTGACACCGCAGAACTCTTCAAGAAGGCACAATCGAGCAAGGAAGAAAAAGCCGCCAAATTGGCGAAGAAGAAGAAAGGCGAGGAGAATACGAAAATTGACGTCACGCGATTAGATTTAGTCGTTGGTGAAATCACGAAAGTTTGGAATCACCCTGACGCGGATACGCTTTACGTGGAAAACATCAACATCAACGGCGACAAACCCTTGCAAGTCTGTTCGGGATTGGTAAAACACATTCCGATTGATAAAATGCTCAACGCTCGTGTCGTTCTCGTCGCGAACATGAAACCAACGAAAATGCGCGGTGTAGAGTCGGAAGCCATGGTTTTATGCGCCACCGATCCGAACGATAGCAACAAAGTTGAAATTGTCACCCCGCCGAAAGGCGCTGCCATCGGTGAACGCGTTACTTTCGACGGCTACGAAAACGACCCAGACGAGAAGTTAAACCCGAAGAAGAAGGTGTTCGAAGCTGTGCAACCGGATTTTCTGGTGAATAAAGATGGAATTGCCACGTATAAAAACGTCCCGTTCCAAACGACCGCTGGTCCGTGTTCGGTAGAGTCCATCAGAGAAGGAGGCTCGATTAGGTGATTTTTGTCAATTTCAATTTAACTTTTTTCTTCAAAAGAACTTCAACAAACACCTCAAAAACTCTCTGAGATACTAAATGAATGCAAAAACTTTACCAACGCGACGACTGTTGGTGGTGTGCCACCACAGAGATAGGCAGACGGCTCATTTCGAAGGAGCGAAATCATGTGTTCATTACTATCGCCAAAAATGTAACAGAAGAAGAACAACAAAAGCAGAAGCACGCGCAAGGGCTTCACCACAATCATCAAATCCATTCACAGACGCACTCCCCTACCCGACGATAGTACCTTCTCGAAAAGAGTGGAAGAAAACGTTCACGACGAACGACGGGGTCAAGTACACGTGTCGGGCGTGTGACGTGGACGACATCCCCGCAGTCGCATCTTTATTGATGCGAAGTAAATTAGCGGGGTTTCCCACGGAAGAAAGCAAGCTGAAGAAATACATAGAGAAAAGCATAAACGCGTTCCCACGAGGAGCGTACATCGTCTTGGTAAAAGACGACGAAGAAGAAGAAGAAAAGAGTAAAAAATGTGTCGGAGTGGTGGGCGTCTCCAACACGCCAGAAACCAGAAGAGACGACTTTGACAGAGCGTTGCAGTTCACCGACGACGGCGGGTACATATCAGATTTAGTCATCGACACGAGATGGAGAGGAAGAGGATTGGGCGAAAAGTTGATGTTATGCGGAGAGAGTTTGTGTAAAGAGATGGGTCGCGAAGAAGTTTACTTACACGTATCGACCAGAAAAGTTGGCGTCATTCGATTATACGAAAATATAGGGTACGAGGAACGCAGTTCAAACTTTTTGCGACGAGATTTGCTGATGCGAAAGAAGATATGAACATAGCGTTAGTGTTAGTGTAAAAGTAGTAGTGTATTTGAAGAAGAAGAGTTAGCGCAACGCAGCTTGGCCTCGCGTCGAGAGATTTTTCAATTGACGTAAAGCCTTTCGTGGATCTTCGATATCGTCGTCGGAGGAAGAGGAATTGTTGTTCAAATTTTCTTTGATCGTAGACGGCACCCCCGCAGACTTCCTTCTCCCAGCTACTGCTGCGCTTTTGACGAATCCTGGGTGTAACTTACTGCTTTTACTCCCGTCTCTGTCGAACGTTTCCGCCGTGACGAATGTTTCCGAAGGCATGGCACCGCCGTAGGACGATTTCTCGTCGACTCTTTCGTCCCACAAATCGTATTCTAATTTGAAAAAAGAACCGTCCACCATTCGTTTCTGCGTCGGTAAACTCGAAAGCGTCGCGATGGACTCATTTGAGAGCTGCCAATCGAACACGTCTAAATTCGACTTGATTCTCTCCGGATTGATTGATTTCACCAATACTGAGCTTTTCGGTCGAGTTTGTAACGCCCAACGAACGAGAACTTGCCCGATATTTTTGTTCGCCTCGTCCGACGATGCGACTTCTTTTACCGCCGCGTCGTCCATCAAGTTTGGTCCACTTCTCCCCAAAACCGATGCGGAGTCCGGACTCCCCAACGGCGAATACGCCGTGACGTGAATTTTGTTCTGTTCGCAAAACTCAATAATTTCCGCTTGGCGCCAATACGGGTGAATCTCTACCTGACACACTGCCGGTTTGATCTTGCAAAAGCTCAAAATGTGCTTCAACTTCTTGACGGAAAAGTTTGAAACACCGATTGCACGGACTGCGCCGATATCCACGAGTCGTTCCATCGCGCGCCACGTGACTTCAATCGGAGGATCGATATATCGCGTGTTCGAATCGGTAACCGGCCAGTGAATCAAATAGAGATCGAGATAATCAGATTTCAACTCGCGAAGCGTTTGTTGAACCGCTGGTAACACTTGCTCGTATTTATGCATGTCGTTCCAGACTTTGGAGGTAATGAAAACGTCTTCGCGGACCAACGTTGTTGTCTTGAAAACGTGTTCGAGCGCGTCGCCGACTTCATCCTCGTTTTTGTATATGGAAGCGCAATCGATGTGTCGATAACCGCACTTCAAAGCGACTTCGACAGCTTTACGCACTTCACCAGGATTCGATTTCCAAGTACCCAAGCCTAGTAAAGGAATGTTGATCTTCTCTTCGTCGATATCGTATCGAAGAAATGCAGTCGGCGCCGCCGCCGGCGCCACCGTTTCTCTCGGGCCCATGTTCCCTTCTTCTCCGTCGTCATCGACGAGCCCGTGCTCTTTGCGAAGACGTTGCATGAGAGCAATCTCCTCTCGCGCCTCTTTTCTCCAAATCTTCAAATTCTTCGTGTCGTGACGGCAACTCTCGATCCTCGCTCTCTGTTTCGCCTCCATCACTCGCTTTCCGCCGGTGAGATCGAACCACTGCACGCGGTCGTTTTCGCCTTCCATCTCTTTCATCCTCCATTGCTCTCTCTCTTCAGTTTTGAAATTCTTTAGATCTTCCTCGTGCGAACGCCACACGGTTGGCCAGTTCTTCGTCCAACCGTTATTCTTCTTCTGTTCTGGAGTGGCTTCGGGGACGTCGTCAAAGTCTAAACTTCCATTTGTACACTTTTTTACGTCTAAGTTTTCAGTTTCGCCTTCGGAAATTACGTCTTCGCCCGTTAAGGGATCTTCATCGACGAACGTATATTTGAGAGGACCTTTGGGATCGTTGTGGAACTTGATGAGGTCGAGATACTCTTTCGCCGTGAGCTTCACGTCTTCGCCTTCGTTGTAGTCGTCGTCGTCGTCGACGACTGGAGTTGATTCCATGTCTGTACTAGTAGTTGTAACTGACGCTTTTTTTAATTATTTTTTCGAGAAAACTCCTCCTCAAGTCGCTGTCAATTCATACTGCATCGGAGCATCAAACTTTGTATGCAAATAAAAAAGTTCGCTTTAATCAAATCGGCATGACGTCTCGAACAAACACCTCCACACCAGGTAACGACCAAACACGCACGGTGATGCTTCCTTTTGCACCGGGCGAGTTTGTATATTTGGTGTGATTTCTTTCGCGAACGACGCGGATCCATCCGCCCAAACCAGAAATCGAAAGATCTTTTCCTTTGTAGTCGTCTAGACTAATCTCCACCTCTCTGGAAACGCGCAAGCTTGGAAGCGATTGGTAAAACTCTCGAGTGGGCGCACTTTCATCAAATAAGCACGTTTTGTCTCCACCATCGGCGTGTTTTTGCATGTCGTCAATCGTAGACTTAAATATGCGCATCTTCTTCGGTCCGTAAAACGAAACGTTCACCGTGTTCAAATCGTCCGTTTCCGGAGCGTCGAGGATATCTAATCGAACCAACCCGTTCCAATCAAACGAAACATTCTTCAACTTTTCACTATTGTTGTTGCTGCTATTAACGTTGCTAGTACTGCTGCTGCCGTCTTGTTGCGACACCGGCGCTCGATACACTTTCAAATCGCCGCCTAATTTCAGCGACTTCATTTGCTCCCCGTTTAATAACGAATTCACTCTGTGGTGTAAAAACACACCCGGCGTGTCGTATAAACTCTTCTTATCTTCGAACGCTTTGATTGGAATGACACCTAAAGTTGTTCCCGGCATAGAACTCGCCGTCGGTAACCTCTTCGACGGCGCGAAATAATTTCCCATTTCCGTCCTCAACACCTTCGTGAATTCTCTCACGAACGTCGATTTTCCCACATTCGCGGATCCAACCACGTACACGTCTCTCCCTCGTCGTTCGCGAATAGTCGTCAACACGGCCGCTCTCATCCCGTTCAAATCCTCTCCCCGTATTCCTCTCGTTCCCGGTGCAGTAGTATCGTTACCAACACTGCTATTACTTCTCGAGGATCCCGGCTTCCTCGCGGCGACGAAAATCGGATCTCCCGCCAGAGTCAACTTTTTCTTCGCGCATTCTTCGATCACGTACTCGATTAAACTCTCGTTGTTTTCCATTGCGAACCCTTTCCCAATAACGTCGCACTTCGTCACGACTAACAAAATCGGATTACTCCCGACTAAATCTCGTATCTTCGGGAGAAACGACCCGTGAAAATCAGTCAAATCGACAATCTTCACCACCAGCGCCTTCTTCCCGCGAATATCTTTCAAAGTCTCTCTCAACTCTTCCGGAGTGATTAACCCGGTCTCGATTTTCTGTCCACCTTGGCCAACGACTGCGTTAATCATTTGCCCGTTCGATAAATTCGAGCATCTCAGGCACAGAAGTAAATCCAACTGCTTATTTTTCTTCTTCGTCTCGTAGTCGAGTTCGGAGACGAAACCGACGGCGGTGACCAATACTAATAACAATAATAACAACGACAGAGAAGAAGGAGAAGAAGAAGAAGAAGAAGAAGGAGAAGAAGCAACGACAATAACAACAACAACGACGACGAGAGTAAGAAAGAGGCAAAAGCGACCGTGCCGAGAAGAAGAAGGTGGTGGTTGTTGAAGGCATTTTTGTGTCTCTCAAATCTTTTCTTTTGTCTCTTCTTCTTCCCTTTTTTGCAAGAGCGAAAAAAATTGAAAAAATTTGATCAATTTGTGAATTTCATTCTTCTCGCATCAATTCTTCATTCATCACTTTTATTAGTATTTTGGATAAATACTGATTGATGACGACGATGATGAAAATGACTTTTGTGATGAGTATCGCTCGTACAACCACGAGTAGTAGCAGCAGTAGTAGTACAACAGGAACAACACAGTATCATCGGTGTTATCATCATCCACGTTCGAGACAGATGTGCTCGTCCTTTTCTTCTTCGTCTTCGTCGTTTACGTCGTCGGTGTCGATGACGACGATACCTAGGAAAAGAAGAAGACGACAAAAAAGATTTGCATCCTCGCGCGCATTATCCTCATCTGATAGTGATGATACTTGTGCAAATATCACCACCACCACTCTCGCGACAACGACGACGATGACAACGATGATGGCTATGCTGCTGATGATGAATTTTGCTGTCGAACCGGCGGAAGCGGGCCAAATAACAAACTATCTCGCCGCTGGGAACTACTCCTTTTTGGAAAGAGAGTATCAAGACTTGACGTACGCGGGTGTTTCGCTCGTGGACGTTGGAACGTGCGATGGGAAACAGTGCGTGAAAGTCACCTACGATGACGAGAAAGTTCCGTTTGAGCGCATCATGAGAGTGTATTTTAAACATTTCGACCCGAAAAATGCGAGTAAAGGGCAATACTCGGAAGTCGGCGAGCAATATAAACCGGCGGTGTACGTCAACTCGGAGAAAGAAAAGACGTACGTGAACGATAGTTTAGATAAGTTGGAACGGTCGAGAGTGTTTGGGAGGAATTTGGCGGACAATTGGGTGTCGAATATCCCGGTGTTGGACGCGCAATCAGTGAAATTCGAGCGAGAACAGGATGACGGGAAGAGGAATGTGATGAAGACGAATCCGAAATCTCTGGAAAAGTTGTCGAAAGCGAGAGACGCGCAGTTCGATCAACTCTGGGGATTCGTGCAGTTTTGTTACGAACGCGTGTGTGGGTACGTCAGATTTGCGCCCGCGTGCGTAGGGGAGTGTCAGGAAGTTTTTCCAGAGTTTTTATCGCGGAATTCAGGCGTGCCCGAGTTGGAAGGCGATGTAAAAATTACCGGAGGGACGTACAAAGCTTAAAAGCGTGTGTATTTCTAACGTAGTAGTTTCTTTTTAGTTTACCTGGTAGTCACGATGTCATTAGAAAAAAAAGACGTATACAGTCAATAATCAAAGACGACGCGTTATACATGTGTTTGTGATTATGTTTACGTTATATGTATATATTTAAAAGCCAATCCATTCCTTAGTCTTATATTAATCTCTTCATACTCTTATTATCAAAATTACTTCTCCGGCCCTCTTTGCTTCAAAGTAATTTTATCACCTAAACTCAACGCAATGCCTTGCGTCTTGGATCGGATACGAATGTATCCGCCAAGTTTTCCATCTTTATCTTTTTCTACAGAGACGTTCACCAAAGCATCTTCACCGAAGACGCTCTTTGCGTACAAGTTCGCGGCTAAAAATCCGCACTCGCCGTCCAACGCCGACTCGGGAGTCAAGCACCTCATGTTTGTACTCTTCACCACGTGGTCCAGGTATTCTTTCACATCCGTAAACTTCGTGTTCACGGCGACTTTATTTTCCCATTCAAATTCGGCCCACATGTTTCTAAACGCAATGTCCGCGCACGATGCCGGGGAGATGTAATCCATGATATCGATGTGGATGTCGTTTAAGACGACGACGTTGCGATCCTCGTTTCTGGATTCATAGACAATGTTGCCAAAAATGACGCCAGTTTCCGTGGACGAAACTTTAATATTCGCGCGAATGTGTTTCGATTCTCCCGGTGCTAAGGTATAGTTTTGCGGTCTTTCCACCAGTTTTAAGTCACCCATGGTCGCGAGCTCTAAGCACACGTTTTGTAAGACTTCGTTCGTTCTGTTCGTCGCGGTGACGTCCATGACGATATCGTATTGGTGAACAGTGACGTAGGACTCGGCGTACACTGGATCGGAAAAGCCTGTCAACTGCAAGACTCTGTTCAACTTGGAATCTCTAGCGTTTGAGGCCGCGTCTGGGTCGTTAAACCCAGTCGCTCGGCGTAAATCAGTCGCCACGGCATCTTCCAATTCGACTTGCGATAAACCTTTTCTTGATTTCAAGTGATAGAAGTCAATCAAATCATCCGCTTGAGATTTTGGCTTTTCTTCCTTCTTCTCTCGTTCTTTCGCGTCGTTTTCGAGTTTTTCGCTGATCATCAACGAGAAAGATTCTCGGCAGTTTTCCAGCCAGACTCGTGTGGTTTCGGATTCCGGAGACTCTATCGCCGCGAAGCACTGCGTCAAACGCTCGGTCGAGTCGTAATCCATCTCGTGGGAGACGACGTGAGATTTCCCCAAGCGCAAGATGGCGACAATGTACAACATAACCTCCGCTTGCGTTCGGTTCTTTTCCTCTTCCGAAAACGTGTTGCTCTTCATGTACCTCAAACCGAGCTTGGTCAACGTACCGCCACAAATGGCAGCCAAGAAAAAGTCGCCGGATAAAAGCAACGCTCTCAAGTTTGGCGTCGAAGGGCCTCCTCCGGAGGTTTGAACAGCCGTTTGCGTAGCGTACGTACCGTCGGCTAAAACTATCGGTCGCTTCGATCCAGACTCGTACACTTCCTTCTCTTCCTCCGCATCATCCACGAATCGTTCGTCCGAGGGCGGTTCAAAGAATGGCGTTTCGCCTAAACTCGATTTCAACGTCGCCAACGCCTCTTCGACTTGTTCTCTCGTTTCGGAGTACTCGCCAATAATCCACAACGCCGTCGCACACACTCGACTCGATCGAATCGAGTAGAAAGAATCTAACAATCTCTGCAAAATCGATGCGCGCATACCGCTATTCGTTTGCGCGATTTCTCGAATGAACATAATCACATCCAACGCTGACGCCGTGTTCGGATCGCCCAAAAAGTCCATCAACATGTGCACGACAGAACCGGCAACGTCCGGGAATTTCACCGCGCACGCGTGAACGCTCTGTACCAGCATTTGCCGATATTCCGCGTTCTTCTCGCTCGCACCTAAACCGGTATCGCTTTGCGATTTGATAATTTCCTTCTTCAACGCGGTAACCACCTCCTCGATGTTCCTCGAGTTGATCAAATCCAAAACAATATCCAACGTCTTTCGACGAATATCCACGGACGGAGATGCCACCGCTCTCAAAATATCCATAACCATATCTTGCATCACTTCTCTGTGATTCTTTTTCAAATCCGCCAATCGATCCAACACGATCAACTTGACGTTGTTGTCGCCTTGCGAGACGATAAGTTGGCAATAGCAATTCGCCGCTGCCTTAATCGCAGTCGGCGCGTTACTCAACGCAACCAACGTATTCGCACACTCGTAAATCACAGAAGTGTTGTTGGTTTGCAGCAACATCAAAATAATCTTAATGTACTTCCCTTTTTGCGACGGATCTGTTCGACACACCTTTCTAACCAAATCCAAAACGACTGTTTGTAGGATATCGCCCCAGTTAGCGACAGATTCCAAATTGGCCATTAAATATTGCACCGCGCGATCTTGATCCGAATGATACAACATCAAAAACGCGTTACGTCGCGTACTCAAATCCGACTCTCCACCATTCAACAACTGCTCGACAATCTCCGGC
>JACLAB010013025.1_pt1 | contig 11178 bp, 8 predicted proteins | sample 8027921 | NCBI WGS metagenome assembly JACLAB01 (sample SAMN15725117, study PRJNA655200) | protist metagenome | isolation source: fluorescence activated cell sorting (FACS) single amplified genomes of... | place: USA: West Boothbay Harbor, Gulf of Maine | collected 2000-07-19
TCGTTATCCCGCGCCGGCGGTTTGGGCTCGGGTTCTAATTCTCTCGCCAACGCACGGCGTTCACCGTCATCTCGCATCCCGCTCGCACGCAAACGCTCGATTTCCATCACGAGCGACTCTACTTTGCGATCGAACGCCTCCATGACGCTCGTGTGGTACTCAAACGACACCATCGCCGGCGTTCCGTCGGCACACGTCTCCGCCGGCGTCGCCGTCGCGGCGCGCGCTCGTCGTCGATCGCGTCCCGCCCCAGCCCCCGAGCCCGCATGCAAAAGACTCTTCAACTTATGCACCTCCATCTCGAGTTTACGATTATTCACGCACGCGCGCTCTAGTTTCCGCGTCAAGTCGGCGTTTCGCCTGCGCTCGTAGTCGCGCTCGTCGCCGCGCCGCGCCGCGTCGCGTCGCGCCTCCGCCGTCGCCTTGACATCCTCCGGGCGCGACGACGCCGGCACCGACGTCGTCGTCATCGTCATCGTCATCGCCGCCGCCGACGTCGCGAAAGCGTCCGAACGACCGCCGCTCGGCGGTGCCTGCGCCATGCGCATCTGTCGCACGAACGCCGCCGCGACCGCGCGCGCGTGCGCCTCCTCCGCGGCGACGATGTCCGCGGCGCAACCGTCGTCGTCGTCGTCGGCGTCGGCCGCCCCGCGGTCGACGCGCGCGACGCCCATCGCGCAGTCGTCGAGCGCGCGAAGAGGATTGACGCGCGCGCACATTCAAACGCGCGCGCAGCTGTCGCCACGAAACAACAACATGCGGAATCGCTCGTACGCAGACGATCGTGGACGGCATCAAAAATACATAAAATAATTTACACTCTATTCGGATGTACGAACCATACTTTTTACTTTTATTAGCGGTACGGTACAAAAGGTAAAAATGTAAAACTCGAGCACATTGCTGGAAGCACTTCGAATGCGCTACGACGGTACGAGTACCAGGGCCCTCCGAGAATTGAACTCGGGACCTGTCGATGTCTCTCTCCGGTATGTGTGCATCGGCGGAACGTATTTAGTCGCTAAATACGCACATTCGTTGTTCTCGTCGTTCGCATGGAGCTTGCGCTGCTTCCATGGCGGCGTTGGATGCGGCCAGCGCTCGGGCGCACTTTCTCATCGGCTTACCATCATCTACGGCTTTGTTATGAGCGGCAAACATCTCGGGTTCAATGTGTTGTATCGGCGGAAGTAGTTGTGCCTTCGATGGGTTCTGTGCGTCGACGCACATCGTGACATCTGACCGTTCACGACCCCAGCGGGCCGAGGGACTCTTGCGTCCCAAACGCCAAAACACGCCAAAACACACAAAATAACGCACATTTCAACCCACCGCGCCGTCAAATCGACGCCAAATCTCACGAAACTTCGTCAGATGACAGAAAACATATAGTACCACTCGATCACGGTGAAAAATCACAAAAATAACGCGAACGATGGGATTCGAACCCATGCGGGCAGTGCCCATACACTCACTGAATCAATCATCACGAGTTAAACGGGGGTTGATCCCCGCGAATATACGCATAGATACTCATAGTATAGCAGGCGTACGCCTTAAAACCACTCGGCCACGTTCGCCTGACACGCTGACGGCGTCGCATTGTCGTTTGTATACTACAATACGCATGTCGCAAGTGTTCCTGACCGCAGAAACACAAATGTGTGGATCAGTAGCGTGTGCATGAGTGAGATGGCAAAAGTTATGGGTACTTTTTATTATACAACAACTACGTACTTGTCTCGGTTGTTTTCTTTGTCTTTGTCTTCGTCTTCGTCGCTGTCGTCGGAGATGATGACGATGGCGGATGCGCGCATGGCGGCGGCAATCGCCGCAGCTTCGCGCGCAGGTATATTGTTCGGGCGTCGGCGCGCGTTCTGATGATCAGATTCGCGACGACGTCGACGTGACGCGAAATCGCCGCGCGGGCGATGTCGCGCCGCGGGCGCGAATGACGCAAATCGCGACAGCGCGCGCGATTTCGTACAGGAACATGGTACCATCGCCAACGGATTTCGTTGAAAAGTACACTTTTGACCTTTGAGTCGGCGCTGGCGGCTTCTCACGCGGCGCTGGCGTCGCGGCGTTTTCCATGGCGCGGCGTCGCTTTTCGACGTTTCACCTCGAATCCGAGACGCGAACCGTCAATGCATCCGTGGCGCATTGCGCGACGCAACGGCGTGGACGAGGACGAGGACGAGGACGAGGACGAGGACGAGGATGAGCACAGACAAAGGTACAGGCGATGGGCGCGCTGGCGTATCGCGCACCTTGGCGTTCGGTGGAGAGGATGACGACACCGCGGCGTCGCATGGCGACCAAGTGGTCTCGGGAGGCGAGGAGCACGGAGTGACGCCTGTGCGCGAGCAGTCGTCGCGCGAAGGCGCCCTCGTGTCGCCGCCGTTGACGGGTGACTCATCTTGTTATGATGATACATCTACTACGGCGACTACGACTACGTGTGGGCTACCTAGGAGGCTACGGATGATTGGTTGGTTGGTTGGTTTTGAAACCGCGCGCGCGGCGCGCAATAATTTGCGCGTTCGGCGTTTCGCGTCGACGCCATTTATTCAATGACGACGACGGCGCTTTCAGCGCTTTTAGTAGTATATCGGTTGTTGTCTTTGTCTTTGTCTTTGTCTTTGTCTTCGTCGTCGCTGTCGGAAATGATGACGATGGCGGATGCGCGCGCGGCGGCGGCAATCGCCGCAGCTTGGCGCGCGTTCTGATGATCGGATTCGAGACGACGACGAGGCGGCTGCGCGCGCGCGCTTCGACGAAGCGCCGCATCCGCCGCCGCGCGTCTCGGGCTTCGCCACACCGCCACACCACCGCCTCCATCGCCACCACCCACGCACCGTCCACACACGTATAAGTTACTCGCCATGTGCATCTCGGCCTGGATCGTCATCTCATTCAGTATAGCGTAGAACTTGGCGTCGTGCGGACCGCGCTCGTTGTGCGCGAGCTCGTGAAGAAACGTCGCAAACACTTCATCATCGGCAATCCATCGATACGCGATCGCGCCCGCCGCGGACGAGCGGCGAGACCGACTACGCGTACCCTCGTCCACGCGCACGCGAAGCACCAACCGTATGCGCGCGCCGTGGTTTAAATTATCACCCCAAATGGTCACCTCGCGCGGTGGAGGCATCTCCACCAACGCCTGCACGCGCAACTGTCGTCGCTGCATGATTGGCGACGCCCGTCGCACGACGCGTTCGAGCATCTCGCGCGCGCGCGCGCGAGACGCCGCATCGCCGCTCGCGTGCGTGGTGATTGGCACGTAATCCCGCGCCATGTTCGACCGCGCGCTCGACATGGTTGAAAACGTCGAGCGGCGACGAATGACGTCGGGCTCTGTGCGTTTTCACACAATCCGCGATCGCGCTGGCGCGGCGCTGGCGCGGCGTTGGAAGATCATAACGCGTTTCATCGCGCGCGCGCGCGACGCGAAGGTTTCGCGAATCGCGTGGGCGACGCCGTTGATTGATTAATCACGTGACGATGACTTGTGCACATGTTGACGCCTCACATCATGTCGTGTACCGCGTTCGCGCGCGTCGTCGCCGTGGCGCCGTCGCCGCCGCCGGCGGCGGTCAGGCGTCGCGCATCCATCGTTCGCGCGGCGTCTGCGGACGGCGGCGGCGACGACGACGGCAGGGCACCGTCGACGTCGAAAGATGTCGTGCTCGAGGCGCAGCTCGAGGCGCAGCGCGCGAAAGCTGCGGTGACGCGGCGTGCGATCGCCGCCGCCGTGAACAAGCAACACGCCGACGAAAAAGCGCGCGTGATGGCTGAAAAAGAGCGCGAGGAGGCGGAGAGGCGCGAACGCTCGGCGCGAGAGGCGCTCGAAGTTGGTGGTCGGGATCCGTTTCATCGAAAAGCTGGGCCGATTTTTATCGCCGGCGTGGCGTGTAGCGCCGCCGCGTTCGCTGCGTTTGAAGCGACGGTGAATACGGGGGATTTTATCTCTGCGTTTCAAGGCGCGAGTGGGCCGGCGAAGAGCGGGGTGTTGTCGCTGACGATTGGGCTCGGGTTGGTCGGCACGTCGTCGCTCGCGTTTTCGTCGATGATTTTATTCGCGTTGGCGTTTCAGGAAGCAAAGGGGGTGATTTTGAACGATCCGGTGATTTACTACCGGTGCGATGGCAAAGACAAGTCGTGTTGCGTCAATGGTCCGCATAATTTAGGCTATCATTCGCGCTTTGTGTATTTGAATAACGGACGGGGATTCGAAACGCGCGAAGCCGATAGCATGCGACGACATTTGCGCATTTCCAAAGACTGCCGCGCGTTGAAGCCGTTAATCGTGTATCCGAAAGAGGAGAAGTGGGGGTTCTGGTAGTAGCAGAAAATTTATATGTAGCGTTTTATTAGCCGTACTGTTGTAGCTTCTATGTACGTTTCTTCACGAAGAAGGTCTCCATGTGCGCCGAGGCGTCGACGTTCGCGGCGGACGCCGACACGCTCGCCCCGCCGCGCGAGACTACATCAAATTCTATATCAAACAAATCATCATCCATGGACCGCACGTAATCATATATGTCTTGCGTCGTGCGCGAACCATCCGTGGCGAAGCGCCGAGTGGTGACTCTACCGTTTGGAAGGCTAAATCGAACCTTGGCGACTGGCGAGGCGTCGTCTGGCGACTCAGGCTTAATCGATGCCTTGAGCGCCGCTATGTTTGCCTGACGCAGTTCGATATCTTTTGTTTTCTGCACCTCACGTTCCGCGAGCTTGGCTTTTGCGGCTTCAAACTCTTCTTTCCGGCGTCGCTCGCGTCGGATGACTTCGTCGTATTCGTCGCTCGGTTCCAAGTCGACTTCGACATCCGTCTCGAGTAGACTCACCGCCGCTGGGTGTGCGCGTTTCGTCGCCACTGGCTCGCCATCGACAACCATGCCGTCATCCTCCTCCTCGTCGTCATCGTCTTCGTCGTCGCTATGAACTACGCTCGGTTCCACCGCGGTCACGACGAGCTCGTACGGAGGCCGCGGTCCGTCCTCGACGACGATTTCGTCTCCAACCGTCGCGCAACTCCGTCCCATCATCACGCGCTCGAGCACCTCCCGCACGTCCCCATCCGCACCATCCATCGATAAAAAGTCGCGCGCAAAGTCATTCTTTTTCGGTTTAAGCGTCATCCTCGTCCCGAGCGGAAGGGTTACGTACGTCGCGCGAACCGTCGCGTCTTCGCCGTCGGCAAACGAACCGCTCGCATCCGCGCCCAACGCCCGCATCACCTTTATCGGCAGCCCAATCGCGCGCTCTCGCACGTCACCGTAATCAAGCACTCCAACATGCGTTACGCGCGACCCGCGCTCAATTCTAAAGAACGCACGGCCGCTTCGTTCGACGCCGAGCGCGTCTCGCGCCGCCGACGGCAGCTGCGCCTTGTCATCCTTCCTCGCCCGTATCCCTCGCGCCTCCGCCGCGTGCGACGCCTCCGCGGCTAAATCTGCGCTGTACGACACCGACGCACCGTACGTTTCGCGCTGCGCCGCGCGTCGACGCGCCGCCTCCTCCATCTCGCGTCGTCGCGCCGCGCGTTCCACGCGTAACGCTTCTTCGCGTTCGATTCGCATGCGTTCAACGCGCGCGTCTTCATTCTCCTTGGCGCGCGCGCGCTCGCGAAGCGTGCGGTCGCGCGTGGCGTGCTCCTTGGCGAGTTTCGACGCCGCGTCGCGCAGGAACATGGCGCTTCGCGCGACGCACACTGTCGTCGCCATCGGCATCGCCATCGCCATCGGCATCGCATCAGCGCGAGCTCACCCGCATACATCGACGCTCGCGTCGCGCACGCGCGTGAACACGCCACGCACGCACGCGTACACGTATGTTGGTGTCGTTCGCGCGCGCGAGTCGTCGCGCCGCGCTCGCGTCGTCGCGCACGGCGTCGACATCGTCGATGGGATCGATGGGGCCAATCGCGCGCGGTGACGCGTGCGTGTGCGCGACGCCGTCGTGGGTGATGGGCGCGCCCGCGCGCGCAGGGGTGCGACCTGGCATCGCGCACGCGCGCTCGACGTCGACGTCGACGTCGTCGTCGTCGTCGAATAAGAATAAGAAGCAGGCGTCGGAGACGAGCGACGCGGTGCAGCAGCGGGACGAGCGGAGCGGTCGCTACGACGAAATCACCGATAAATGGATCCCCGAAAAACCCGTGAGCGTGATTGAAGGCGCGTCGTACGGTGTGGTAGGTTTGTTAGGGCTCGGAGTCGCCGCCGCGGCGGTGTGGTTTGGGGCGAATGAGTTGTTGGTGACTCCGCGCGAGCAAAAAGTGTTCAACGCGGCGATGACAAAGCTCGAAGACGACCCGCGAATTCGTATTAGTCTCGGTGCGCCGCTCACGGGGTACGGCAGCGAGTCGAGAAGTCGTTCCGCGAGGCACAGAATTGCGCATCAAATCGTCATCGATGGGCGCGGGCGAGAGCGGGTACGGGTGCAATTTTACGCGCGCGGGGCGCGAGGGAGCGCGACGGTGCACGCGGAAGCCGGGACAAACGCCGAGACGGGTGAGTTGGAGTTTTCGTACATTATCGCCGACGTCGCGGGTGCGCATGGGACGCGGATTCAGGTGGTGTCGCCGCAGCAACAGCCGCAGCGGTTGGTGGCGTTGTAACACTGCTCGCGCGGGGTGAAATATTTTGCGTGCTGTAATACAAATTCAACTTTTTCTACGCTCGATGCGTTCGAGACGTTCGCGCTTGGCGAGCCACACTGTGTACGGCATCGTCGCGCATAGCATGCACATACATAATACATTCGCTCCCGTCGCGCCGCTGTCAACGGCCCACGCAAGCAGGGGATATTGTAATAAACTCCAAATCGCTGAAATTAACAACCCGACGCCGGCGAGCGTGCCATAGTTGACGAAACCAAATCGTCGACCGATATTACTGAAATACATGGCGAATATGAACAATCGCCCGAGAGAATACACCGTCATACCAAGTCCTTGTACTTCCAACCCCGCGCTCGACGGAAGCGCTAAGATTGCGAATGAAAAAGCGATGCACGCCGTGGCAAAACCTTGACACGCGCCGCACCCGACGGCGTCGGCGACGCGTCCGCCCACGGCGGCGAATATCGCAACCGCGCCGTACGTCGCTGAAAATATGCTCGAATACGAGCCATTGACGTCTCCTTTTTGTTCCATCTGATAACCAATCGTGGAGATGAAGAATTGCGCGGGGCACACGACGATTGTGAACCAGGCGACCAAGCCGATGAATTCGGGCGACGACATTTGCTCGCGACGCGTCTCACCATTCATCAAGCCTTCCTTGCGCGTCGGCACTACCACCACCGCGACGGGGACATCTTCCGGACCATGCGTACTACTATCATCCTCCTCCTCGTCGTCAACCGCGGCGGTAGTCTCCAGGAAACTCGTCCCGCGCGGCAACGCGAACGCGCACGTCGCCAAGAGCGCCGCCGCGCACCCCGCGAACACTAAAAACCCAATTTTACGATCACCTCCCGCCGTGAGCGCCAAAAACACCAACCCCGAAATCTGAAACGCCCCACTGAGCGCACTCATAATCGTGCTCGAGTACTCTGGAAACAGCACCGCCACGGGTTGCACGCACAACTGCACGCCCGAACCCAAACCGACGGCGAACATTCCGGCGGTGAGCGACGCGTCGTCGCCCACTTTCGCCATCGCAATCATCACCGCCCCCGCCACCACGAACGCCAAACACGCACAACACGTAAATCTCGTCCCGAAATGATCCCTCGATACGCCAGCGACGAACCTCCCGCCCTGCACGGACCAACTTCCCGCGGTGAACACCGCGCCCAACGCCTTCTCGCTCGCGTTCGAGTCTTCCTCGAGCAATAACCGCCGCAGCGGCGGCCACCCGTACACGGTGCCCGCGACGAGCGCGCTGGCGATGAACGCCAGCGCGAAGAGCGCCCATCGATGGGCGCCGCGCCCCGCGCCCGTCGTCATCGCCTTCCCGCGAACGCCAATGGATAGCGCCAGCACTCACGACCGCGCGCGCGCTCCCGCGCCTCTCGTCGCCGCGCACGACCGCGCACGTTCGCGCACGACCGCGGACGATCGAGGACGATCGCACGAACGCGCGCGGCGTCCACGAACGCGCGCGCGGGTGCCGTCGCGTCGCCGCGCGTCGTCCACGACGTCGTCGTGTGCACTTTTTGACGCCACCAATGTAAAACCACGGCGCCGCCGCCGCCACTTTGTGTCCCGACGCCGGCGACGACCGCGCGCACACGTCGACGCGCACGCGTCTCGCACGGACGCGCACACACGCACGCATCGTTTGCGCACGCACTTTTCCGTCAAGGCGTCGGTGACGCATCGCGCGACGGCGTCGGTGCGTCGGCGTTTGGGTGTCATCGACGTGGCGCGCGCAGAGAGGTGATTGCGAGGCGATTGATTGATTTGATTGATATACGCGCGTCAAGATGCCGAAAAAGTCGACGAAGAGCAAGTCGAAGCGGACGACGCTGAAGCAAAAGTATAAGGTGATCCGTAAAGTCAAGGAGCATCATAAGAAGAAGCGTAAGGAGGAGAATAGGTTGAAGAGATTGGGGATTAAGAAGAAGGGACCCAAGGACCCGGGGATACCGCAAGCGTGGCCGTACAAGGAGGATTTGATTAAAGAGATTGAATACGAGCATGAGAAGATTGAGAGTGCGAAAGAGGAGCAAGTTGAAGCGAAGAAGGCGAGACGAGCGGAGAATAAGAAATTGGCCAAGGAGTTGATGGACGCGGGACACGCCGCGCCGACGCTGGCGCAACTCCGAGCGCTGGCGGAGACAAAGGAGGCGAATTACGAAGAGAAGAAGGCGGCAAAGTTAGCGGATGAACTCGAAAAGGAAGCGAATGGGGCAGATAATGATTCGAGTAGGCGGGCGTATTACAAGGAGTTTGTCAAGGTGGTGGAAATTTCGGACGTGATCATTCAAGTGCTCGACGCTCGGGATCCGCTCGCGTGTCGTTCGCCAGAAGTCGAACGGTTCGTACGTAAGATGAACCCCGAAAAGCGGGTCATTCTGCTGTTGAACAAGATTGATTTAGTACCCAAAGAGAACGTCATGGCTTGGTTGACGTACTTCCGCGAAGAAATGCCGACTGTGGCGTTTAAGTGCGCGACGTCGACGGGTTCGACAAAGCTCGGCTCTCGCGCCGCCAACTTCAAATCCTCCGGCACCGCGCTCGGTGGTGGCGAGGCTCTCGGTGCTGAAACGTTATTGCAAATGTTGAAAAACTATGCGCGTAACAAAAATTTAAAGACGGCGATTACAGTTGGTATTGTCGGTTTCCCAAACGTTGGTAAATCGAGCTTGATTAACTCGTTGAAGCGGTCGCGCACGGCGGCTGCCGTCGGCAACACTCCGGGCATGACCAAGGTGTTGAAAGAAATTTCATTAGATAAGCAAGTCAAGTTAATTGACTCACCAGGGGTGGTGTTCGCCAGCGCACTCGGTGAATCCGTCGGTGCCGCGGCGTTGCGAAACTGTGTCAAGGTTGAGCGCCTCGAGGATCCCATCGCCCCCGTGCACGAAATCACTCGCCGGTGTCCGGCGGAGCAACTCATGCTGATGTACAAGACTGGTAGATTTGTCGATGTTGACGATTTCTTGCGTCAAGTGGCGCGCATACAGGGTAAATTGAAGAAGGGTGGCATTCCAGACATGAAGCAAGCCGCGCGCGTCGTGCTGACGGATTGGAACAATGGACGCATTCCGTACTTCACCGCTCCGCCGGAACGCACGAAGAACAAGGAGTACGCCTCGGCTGAAGTCGTCGTGAACTGGAGCGAAGAGTTCGACGCGGATAAAGTTTTCGCCGATGAAGCCTCGGCGGTCATCGCCGGTTTGCCTGAAAACGAGGATGACGGGGACTTTGTGCCCATGCAGTCGTTGGGCGGCGGCTTGATTGAGGCGCACGACTTGAGCGACGACGACGACGACGACATGGCGGACGACATGGCGCACGATGACATGTCTGACGACGCCACGCACGCCGCAGTGCGCGCTGAACGCGACCCGACTGAAGCGGGACGTACCGCGCGCGCACTCAAGCAGGCGGAGATGAAACAGGCGACCAAGGCGTCGTTGACGCGACAAAAGGTGTTGTACGGCAACGAAGGGCAGTACAATCCAAACCAGGCGCGCGCGGCGAAAAAGCGCGCCCGTCGCGAAGCAAAGGCTGTGGAAGAAGCCGCGTCGGATGACAGTGGGTCTGACTTTGACTTTGACGACGACATGGAATAGCAGCTGAGTGATTCATAAATAAAATTTACATGATGTACCCACGAAACGCCGCCCGCCCCTCTGCTAACGCCTCGTCGACGACGCGCGAGACATGGCGAGCGAAATCTCTGGTGTGCGAATGGGTGAATACCCACTCTTGATTTTCGACGGTTTTAACGACGACTCGTATTGTACATTTGATTCGCGCGTCTCTTTTTCGTCTTCGTCTTCGTCTTCGTCTTCGTCTTCGTCGTCTGACGCCGGGTCGAGCAGCGGCTCGTAGTACGCGTCTCTCGGCGTCGCGGCGAACGCGTCGAGCGATTGCGACGACTCCGATTCGAATTCAGACGAAACATCGTCGTCGTCATCGTACTCAGGCGTTTCGAGCACCCAAAAGTGCACGCGCGCCACTAAACATACTAACCGCCACGCGTTGAGCGCCAATTTGGCGGTCCAGATTCCGCGCAACGTCGCCGTCGGACGATTGGCCAAGTATAACGTCGGCAAAAACACGAGACCAACACCAGCAATCATAACTTGCCTGACGTATGAGAAAGAATGCGACGCGTAGATGAAGCCGTCGTACACGAACACCGCCGCGTTGATGGGTTGCGCCGCCACGAGAATCGTCCAAACGCCGCTCGTCGCCAACGCCTCTCGCGCCGCCGCGTCGGCGGTGAACACCGTTGGAATAAACGTCTTACCCCACACTAATATCGCACTAAACATCACCCCGGCGCTCACGCCTAGCGCTAGTAAAATATACAACAATGACTTGAATTCACGCATATCCGTGCGGTACAATCGCGCGCCCAAAACGTTCGCGCACGTCGCCAACCCATCCACGACGTACGACGCGATGAGCCAAAGCTGACAAATAATATGATGCGCCGCCAATCCCGACGCGTCGAACGACCTCGACGCGATAACAACAGCGATAAAAAA
>JACLAB010004012.1_pt1 | contig 11170 bp, 6 predicted proteins | sample 8027921 | NCBI WGS metagenome assembly JACLAB01 (sample SAMN15725117, study PRJNA655200) | protist metagenome | isolation source: fluorescence activated cell sorting (FACS) single amplified genomes of... | place: USA: West Boothbay Harbor, Gulf of Maine | collected 2000-07-19
CATCGCGCGTATGGATAGTAATACTAAAAACAGTCTTCGTTTTATCCTCTCTTTTTACTACTCAAATAGCTGGGTTACGGAAAACTTCCAAACCACCCAGAAACGGTCTCAACGCTTCCGGCACGGTGACCGACCCGTCTTCGTTTTGAAAGTTTTCCAAGATGCAAATAATCATTCTCGGAACGGCACACGCCGTGGCGTTTAGCGTGTGCGCGAACTGTAACGGCTGTTTCTTCCCATCCACCGCGTTTGGCCTGTATTTAATGTTCAATCGTCTGGCTTGAAAATCCGTGCAATTCGACGCGCTCGAGATTTCCCCGTACCTCTCTAAAGCCGGCATCCACGCTTCGATGTCAAACTTTCTATACGCCGGAGCGCCTAAATCGTGCGAGCTCATATCTAATACTTTAAAGTGCAAACCTAATTCCGCGTACATTTCTTTCTCGATGTTTGACAACTCTTCGTGCATCTCGTTCGACGCTTCCGGCGTGCTCACGGCGAACATTTCAACCTTGGAAAACTGGTGCAAACGATACATGCCTCTGGTCGCCGCTCCGGCTGCTCCGGCTTCGGTTCGAAAACAGTGCGAAAACGCGACGAATTTTTTCGGCAAGTCTTTCTCCTCGTACGTTTGGTCCATGCACTTACCTCCCAACAACAACTCCGCGGTGCCGGCTAAACACAAATCGGAATTTTCCACGGAATACACCTGCGTGTTTTCCGCTCTCGGTTGAAACCCGCACTTTTCCACGACTGACTTTCTGACTAAATCTGGAACAACCATCGGTTCAAACCCTTTCGCGATGGCTTTTTGCATCGCCCAGTTAATCAACGCCAATTCGAGCATGGCGCCGACGCCGGTTAAATAAACGAATCGAGTGCCGCTGACCCTCGACGCCGTCTCAAAGTCAAACATGTTCAACGTTTCACCAATCGTCACGTGATCTCGACACTTCATCGCTCCAAAATCTCTCTGCGTTCCCACAACCTCCATCACCGTCGCGAACTCTTCGCCTCCAATCGGTACGTCCGGATGCGTATCGTTCGGAATCTTTTGCGCCTCTCGCTGCAACGCGTCGGAAATGTCATTCAATTCAACTTCAATCAGCGCTAATTCGTCTTTAATCCTTTTCCCTTCCTCGATCAATTCATCTCTGATAACTTTTTCCATCTTCCCTTTCATTTTCTTCGCGTTTTCGTTCCGACTCGCTCGCAATACGTCCGCTTTTTGGTCCAACGCGACGAACGCTTCGTACTGCGAAACCACTAATTGGACGGAAACGTTCGTCACGTTTCTGTTCAAACAATTCGTCTCCACGTGCGATTGGTTCTCGCGGATGGATTTAAAATCAATCGACGCTTTCCACACCTCTTGCGGTTTACTCATCGTTGAAGCGTTTTGTGCCTTTTCTGCTTCGGAGGATGATGCCGAACACGACAACGACCGCCCGGGGAGAACGACGACGTGTTTCCGTCTTAACATCCATTTCGTCGGTAAAGTCCTCCTCGTCGTCGCGTTTTGATGATGCTGCGCTTTAGCGGCGGAGAAAAAGCAACAGCGGGTGAGTTTTACGCCCGCTCTGAAGAGCATGGTTTCGACGACGATTGATGTGCGTGTGTGTGCGTCGTTGTGAATAAATAAATGCGTCGGAATTCTGACGACACGAAGCCGTTGTTTTGGATAAAATGTGAGCCTCCTCTCGATTTGAGCGATACGCGCGGTGGTCTTTCTCTTCTCATTATTTGCGGTTATGATTACACGATGACTACTCTCGTATGCTCTCTCTCTCTCTTTCTACTATATGTATAGGTATGCTACTACGCGTTTACTTCTTGTTTACTTCTTGGTCTTCTTGTTCTCGATTGCGATACTTAAGAGAGTCGCTCAAAACCCGCGCGACGTTTCTGGCGATCGAGACGGTTTCGCGCATGGCACCTACGCCCATCTCCCCACACATCAACGTTTTCTCGATCGGGTCTAAGAATTGCACGCCGTCTCCGAAAGGTTGTTTGCCGTGATTTTCTTTAATCGCGTCGATGTGTTTCTTCGTGATTGGGTTTTGCCACATGTAAGTGTTCATCGCCGGCGCGATGAGAAGCGGCTTGGTAAAATCCCAGGCGCGGAGTATCGACGTCGCGAGATTGTCGCATAAACCGTTGGCTATTTTTGCTAACGTGTTTGCCGAGCACGGCGCGATGACGCAAATATCTGCTTTGTTTCGTAAATCGATGTGCGTCACCACGTCGCCTCGTTTTTGCCATCCTCCGCTTTGATTATATTCGGACGCGTCGTTGTAATTTTGCACGACACAATTCGGGTATCCGTCAACTGTAAACGGGCCCAACTTGACGAACACCTCATCGTATAAGCCATCGCCGTTTGGATAGTTTCTCTCGTTCTTCTTCTTCTTTCTCAATTGATCCAATGAACGTTTGTTCTCGTCATTCGTAGGTACGAGCGAGCCCGTGGGAAACGCGCCGCCAAACTCAGTCGCCTCGATGAACGGTTTCGCCGCGTTCGTCGCCACCGAGTGAATACATAACTTCGTTGTTTCTCTGCGCACTTCATCGTCGAAGTACTCGTCCGTTATTTTATGGATAAGTTCGACCCATTTCATCGCCGCGACCGATCCCGTCGCGAGGACAAGCACGTGAATTTCCTCCTTCTTTTCCTCCTCCATCGCTCTCACTCGTTTCTCTTCTTCTTTTGATTCTTCTTCTTCTCGAATGCGTGTTGTTGTTGTCTCTCTTTTAACCGTTCCTTATACTTCTCCCCTTTCTCTTTATTCTCTCGCGCTTTAAAGATCTTCTGCCGTTTCAAGCACTCGTCCAGCTCCCACTTTTCTCGATTGCATTTCCCGAGGAACCACTTTTCGTACCACGGGTTCCCGGCGTGACACTTTTGTAAGTTTTGCACGTTTTGGCGACACAGAGGGTGTTTGGAGAGCGTCAGAGGTGGGTGCATGTGCTGCGCTCCTCTTCGTGGAGTCGTTCGTTGGAGAGTTCAGAGGGCGTTTGCTTCGGAGACCTTTGCCGACGTGCGAGTGATGATGGAGTGACGACGGGGTTCTCCTCCCTCGGAGAAAACGTCTGTCGTGGAGGAAATGATTAATTAATTACGTTTTGATGCGCGAAATGATGATGCGAAACTATGTTTACCACTCCGCGAGCGAAGCGATTTCACGCGCGCATCGATCGATCGCGTGGCGTTGCGTTTTCGTTTTGATATTTTCTCGCACGCGCGCGCGTGAAAAGTGTTTGGTGTCGAAAAGAAGAGACGCGTAAAAAAACGACGAATATCTGTGAGATCACACATGTTCCCGCATGTGTGTAAAGTCTCCTCCCTCGGATGAAAACATCATCAAAAGCTGCTTCGTTCTGGTATTGAAAAGGCCCTCCTGATAAACCTTAAAATAAAACAGACGTGTTGTTCTCGTAGTAATCGTGTCATCGTCGTCATCGTCCGACGCGTTTCCGCCGCGCGCAGGTGTGTGTGCGTCTCTGATCAGACGTGGAAGCAGAGCATTCGTGTGGTGTGTCTTTCCCCCAGAGAAGTCCGAAACGCGTCACTCGCGAAAGAAAAAGGAGGGCGCACCATAAAAATGCACGCCAACACCAACACCGGTCGAAAAAGAGGAGGACGAGTGGTAGTAGTCGCTCTCGTTTTCGTGTCACTCCTCGCGATAACAGTGCTCGCGTTTACCACTCCTCATTCGAGAACGAAGAAGACGCGTTCGAGCGGCGACGAGAGGAGGAGGTTTTCCCCCGCTTTTGGCGACGAATTCGATTTCGAGTTTCTCGACGAAGAGGAAGGAGAATCGGAGTATTGGGAGCAAGACGAGAGGAATACGAACAACACGAACGATGATGATGACGATGACTCCGATATGCATTACAAGAAACGAATGGGGAAGTTTCGAGACGCATTCATCGATGCCTTTGATGACGATGATGATGATTTTCAAGGGAAAGAGGAAGAGGTCAGTCTCTTCACGAACGAAGCGGAAATGCCAATCAACGGGAGGAAATGTGCACGATCGATCGCGATGAAACCATCCAGACGACGACTTTATGAGAACGATGATGATAAGAGCAGTGGTAGCAGTAGTAGTAGTAGTAGTACTAATAATAAATGTGGGAAAAGAGTTACTCATGAAGATTTCCCGCCCGTCGCCGTCGTGTCCGCGATACACGCGAGGTCTTTGCGAAAGATTAAATCGAAGTCGATTGACGCGATGACGGAGTTTACGGAGAATTTACGGATGGCCTTTGGGGATGAGAGGGATAAGAAGTCTGAGATGCATTCGGACGGGGAGTTGGTTTTAGTCGTGTACGGGGTGAACGAAGAGACGGAGGAGGTTTTAGAGGATTTAGAGAAACATTTGTTCCGCGAGAATGATTTCTATTTAGCGATTATCGATGGCGATACGCGAGCGCTGAATGAAATTTCCGATTACGACGACGCGATCGCGAGAGGGGTGAAATTCACGAGAGCGAAGTTTGCCATCGTCGCGGATTTGAACGCGATCGTTCCCTCGGCGGAGTGGACGAAAATGGCACTGGTGAAAGTCTTTCGAACGGAACCGACCGTCGCGGCGGTTCTGTTCGGCGGGAACGAAAACGTGAGCGGATTTGAAGGCGCGAAGCGACCGGCGATGGTTATTAGGGCGTGGGAAGCAAAGTTCGCGCTGACGAGTGAAGATGGATCCTCTGGGTGCGCGAAAACCGAGAAGAGCTTAATGTCGGTCATGGTCGATAAAGGCATGGAGTTTAAACGATTGCCGAGGAAGTTGAAAAGAATCGATAAATCATCGCGCAGTAGTATTGGTAGTGATAATAATAGAGATAGCAGCAGTAGCAACGACGGCGGCAACAGAAGACTACTCCTCGAAAAAGAAGAAGAAGAGGAAGGGCTTGACATTATGGACGGTAAATGGGAAGCGAACTCCAACCGCGGCGGCGTCGACGGCGCGTTTGATTTAGGATGCAAATCAGCCTCGAAGAGAAACGAAAAGAGTTTGTTCTGTCCCACTTCATCTAATAACGACAACATTAACAATAAACGAAAGAGAAGAGTTCAAGCGACGTTCATCATGCAATACTTCAACAGAGCGAAAACGTTGGGTGAGATTTTCGACGCGTTGGCGAAGAGCGTCAAGCACTCGTCGATATCTTCGCCCTCCTCGTTCACGATGGAAGTGTTGGCAAACGTAGACTCCGGGTATAAAAAGTCCGACAACTGGGTCAAGCACGCGTTGGAGTTTAAGAAGCAAACCGGTAATCACGACTCGCCGTTCGTGTTGTCGTTTTCCAACGATATTCACGAACTCCGAGCGTATAATCGATTGGCGCACGTCGCGACGGCTGAATTACTCGTCTTTGCGCAAGACGACGATAAACCAGACGTGACAGACCCGAGCTCTTTATCCTGGCTTCTCGACGGTTTATCTTTAATGCGTCGTCACAAAGACTTGGCTTTGTTGGGTGCCTACCGAGGCCGGTACGACGACGGTTCTCGAATGAAGACATCGTCCAACCAAAACGACGGCTCGAAATTCGGCGGTAACTTTGAATCCGATCGCGAGACTCGCCCGATCGCGTACGTCGACAGCGAACTCGGCGTTCCTTTTCTCTGGATGTACAAAGTGAACATGGGCCCGATGTTGTTCAGAAAGTCCATTTTCTTATCATCCGGAGGGTTTCACGATCAATTCTCGTGCGCGGGCGAGATGGCGCAAGGGTTCGATTTCGAAATTTCCGTTCGAATGTGGAGCGAAGGATTCAAAGTTGGCTTATATGATCCAAAATGGCTCCATCGAATCGATAAGGATTTAACGCAAATCGGGAACCAAAATCGCCATCGAGACGTCCAAAAGAAAGAGTTAACGGACAAGAAAGACGAAGCGACGAGGAGAAATAACCAGAACATTTACACCTTGTTTGCATCGGAGAAAAATTTTCACCACGAGAAAGGCACAAAATTAGCCAAGAAGAGTTTGAAGGAAGATTTAGCGAAGAAGACGTTAATTTGCGCATTACCGAAAACGCACGAGTTGTGCCACACTTCGTTTTTAGACACGCCGAGAGACGCGGTGACGTGCATGTCCGCCGACCGGAAGTGTTTCCAACGAAAGTACATCGAAAAGCACAACGTCGCCGGCGCGAACGACGAAGACGCGAGGAAGGCGTTGCCGAAAGACGAGAACGGAGACATCGACGTTTCCAAAATTCGATTCACAAAAGGCGAGAAAGTGAGATTCAAATACGAGTGGTTAGAGCACGACGGCGCGCAGAGAGTCTGGAACGAAGCTTTGGTGGAGACGCAAAAAGTCGCGCTGAAGACGGCGTCGTCATCATCCTCAAATCTTTCCGTCGAGGATGCCGTAAAACAATGGCTGAACGAAAACACGCCGGCGATACACGAAAAAGTCGAACAAGTGCGCTTGCAGCTCGCGAAAGAAGCTGAACCGGAATTGAAACGCGCGGAAGAGCTCGCCGCGAAAGGTTTGATTTACGGCACCGGAGGCGCCGTCAGCGAAGAAGAACGGGCGAGACGCGCGAAAGAGGCAAAATCTGTGGATAAGAAAACGAGAGATCGCGTGGTGGAACTCGCCGGGATTAAAGCGTTCGAGGACGGGAAGGAAGACAGAGCGGCGTGGGAATAATACTACATTTTTTTCAAGAGAGAGACAGAAAGAGACAGAGAGAAAGTATCATCAAAGTAGATTCGTGCTCGGTGGATGATAGATATGGTTTCCTCTTTATCTTCTTCTTCTTCTTTATCTTCTTCTTTGTTCTCGAGCGTTTCTTTCTTAAATGACGAGTTTACGCGTAGGTACATGCGTACGTACATTTTTCTTTCGGTACGTCATGTCACCATTCTCTCTCTCTCTCTCGTTTTCTCTTTTTGCCAATTTCCTCGTCGAGTTTTCTCTCTTCCGTTTCGTTCTGAAAAAGAACTCAAACCCTAAACTCTAAAACGCAGAAAGGACACAGCCACGAGGGGCACCGCTTTGTTTTCTCGTGCACACGACGCTTGTGTACTCCTCCTCAGGGGCGTCGCGCGCGACGCGCGAAACGCATCGGTACGCAACCAGAGGCGTTGTTCCACGTGGATATAATTAATCTCTCTCTTTCTTTCTTTCTTTCTTTCCCGGGAGCGAGCGAGCGCAAAAGAGAGAGAAGTACGAAAACCAACGACCTCTCTCTCATCTCTCGCGCACCATTTACGCGACGATATAAAGATACCACCACAGAAGATATCAACGCGCGCGCAACGAGAACAACAACGACGACAACAAAATCGCAACGCTCTCATCCCGAAGAAGGAAGGCATCTAGTATCGCAATGGCTGGCGAATCAGCGTCGGAAGTCTTCACGCTCACGATCGCCCCAATCCTCGGGTTCCTCCTCGCAAACGTCATGTTCTTCTCCTCGGTACCGGAGCTCCAAAAATACCGCAAAATGAACGAGTGGGGTTCGTTAAACTCTCACCCGTACCCGATCGTGGTGTGCAACTGCATCGGGTGGATGATGTACGGATCCGTGATTAAAGACTCTTGGGTGTTCGTGTCAAACGTTCCAGGCTTGCTCGTCTCGGTGTACGCTTTGATGATAGCGCTGACGTTAAACGCGCGAAACGAGAAGAAGAGAGGAGAGTTGGAAAAGATGGTACTGGTATCGTGCGCGCTTTTGAGTGTCATGGGTTTTGTCGTGGGCGTGGTCATGCACGACGGGGGGGACGAAAAGGAAGGGAAGAAGCGATTCGCGTCTGGGATTTTTTGCAACGTCGTCTTGGCGATATATTACGCGTCGCCGTTGTCGGAGATGCGACAGATCATTACGGAGAGAGACGCGTCGAGTTTGTATTGGCCGATGAGCGTGGCGATTACCGTGAATGGGTTTTCCTGGGCCGCGTACGGGTTTGCGTTGAAAGATTGGTTTTTAGTCAGTCCGAATATGTTCGGAGGCGTTCTGGGGGTTGTGCAATTGACGTTCTTAGCGACGTTTGGTAAGAATACTAAGAAGAAGAAGATGATGATGAGTAGTAGTATTAATAGTGTAAAGATAGAATTGGAGGAGCGAGGAGGAGGAGAAGAAGAGGAAGAGGAAGAAGAAATTAATATCGTCGCGAACTTATCGAGCGAAGATTTGATCGTCTCCGGACAACCGAGGTCGTAGTAGTTTTGTATGCGTAATGTTATTAGAGCGGCGGCAGAGGCGGCATTTATGATCGAGTTGTTAATAATACTGAAATACTGGAGTTTTTCATTCATGTTATGTTATTTAAAAGTAAAAGTTCTAAGACCTCTTCTCTCTTCGTTCGCCGAAGTTAAAAAAGTATCATCATCAACGCCTGGACGATGATGAACTTTGCGTCTCCGAAACGACTAAACCAGTCGCATCCGCGCCTACTTTACCCAAGTTGCAAACATCGCACAGAGCGTCTTTCTTCTCGACGACGTACTTCGCCCCGCAACAGGAGCACGCGAGATCTTTGGTGCCTCTGTAGATTGGCGTCAGCGTCCCGGAACAGACGACAAACGGATTGCGAGAATCGTAATTCAACTCCACGGCGTCTTTGTTCTGTTTCTCGCACACTTGCAAAACCTGTTTCGCTTGCGTGGCCACGTTTGCGGGTGGGTTAAGCTCTAACAATCTTCGAGAAAACCCAGCCGCGGTTTGGAAGTTTTGCATCTTGTAAAAGATAGTCATCGCCGATCTCAAGGATAACGAGGAGTGAATCGGTTGTAAATTTTGGTGCGTGAAATACGCCGCCAACTCGGCGGCTCGGTTCGGATCCGATTTCGCGACTTCTTTGCGACTCAATTCGATTCGTAAAGCGACGGCGTAATCTCTCGCAATGGCCAACAACTCTTTCACCTCGTCCACTTCGCGTCTCGTTTCCACGGATAACAAAGTGATCGAGTGAATAATGTTCACGAACAAGTTCAACGCGTCCGAGAATTTCCCTTCCGTGACTTTTCTATACGCTTGCTTCAACTTCTCCTCGAGAATTGGCAACGTGCCCAACAAATTCGGTGGTTTGACTTGGCCGATAGGATCGGACGAGTCCCAGTTTCTAGATAAAATCACCCGCATCTTCGCGGCGTCGCCTTCAGAGAGCGAACCGGGTAACACCCCGGTACTCGCAAACGCGCAATCCACAAACATTTGTTTCAACGGTTTGAAGTTTACGATGCCTAATTGTCTGGATAAGAGTTTCATGGCGCCATCGAATTCCCCGGCTGCCGCGTGATCGCCAGCGACCGCGGATTTGGCCGTCCACTTTTGTCTCGGGTCTACGCCGGCGCTCGGCGCGACAAACATTTCGCCCGCTTGGATACCCGTCAGCGATCCCGGTTGGCTTCCACCTACTAAATCCGCCGCCGGTAAGTCCATATCTTCCATATCCCAACCAGCGTCTGAACCGTCTTGTGATCTGTCTTCTTCGTCGTCTCCGCCGGGTAAGATGTTCGCCAAAGGATCGTCTTTTTCCATCTCGTCGTCGTCGCCGCCGACGCCCAAATCCAAATCGTCGCCGTCGCCCCAATCGCCTCCGACACCTTCCATCTCGCTCTCGTCCATTTGGTATTGCGAGGCGGAAACTTCGCCGGACAAGACGCCTTCGAAGAATCCTTTGGATACGGTCAACAAAGGCCAGTTATCTTCCTTCAAAATCGGTTCCGGTGGCGTCAACAACTCTCCGACTGAAGCGTCGATATCCGGAACCTTGGCCCCGGCTTCTCTCAACTCCTCCGCTATTCTCTCCGCGTCGGTTTCTAAACCGTGCGTCTTCGCCGTCACGTACGCTAACGGGTGGTGACCGGCGGATTCGAGGATTTTAACGCGTTCCGTAACGTCGCCTAAGTACAACGCGTTGTGGAATTGACCCATGACGTCAGCGCGCATTTCGGAAATCTTCAACATTTTTTGCAGCTTTTCAATGTTCCCCGTGATTAAATACAAGAACGATAAGCGCTCAAAATTTTTCGTCTTTTGGTACGCAAACTCGACGATTTGGTGGTTCCCTTGTCTCAAAGCTTCCACGCCGAGTTTGTGCCACGTTTCTTTCTCGTCCAACGCTTGCGCGGCAGCCAACGCGACTTCAATGTTGCCGCACTCAACCGCCAGCGCAAATCGCGTTTGTTCGTCTCTCACAAAGTGCAAAGCAATTTCCGGGTACCCTTTCTTTTGCAAATACGCGATGATGGATTGACCGCACAAGACGTTCGATTTGATCATCGATAAAACCTGATCGAATTTGCGCTGAACCAAAGCGAGCTTGAAGACGTACTCCGTCGAGTCGATTTGAATGCGTCTGTTTTTACCGTCTCGGTCCAAGCAATGAACGACGTTGCCGATGACTTTGGTCACATACACCGCGTTATCCAACGTTCGGATAATCCCGGAATCACCGTTCGGTAACGCGTATTTGATGTGGTTCAAAGTCGTGTAAATGAACACGCCTCTGTCGTCCCAGGCGCCTGATTTCACGCGAATGGTTTCGTGCACCGTGCACGCGTGCCCAAGCTTTCTGTTGGCGATTACGATCGCGTGTTTCGATAACATGGCAACCAAAGACATGTCGTTGGACCAAACGACGTATTTAATCAACGGCGTCGTTATTTCCGCCATAGCGGCTCTTTGTTGAACGTCGAACAAAATCATGCGATCTTCGGCGCGGCACAAGAGAGATCCGGTGCCGGCGTAAAAGATGGCGTCCACGGTGGAATCCGGAGGGACGCACTTCTTCGTGACTTCGTTTTTCAAGTCTTTGATTAAGATTTGGTGCGTGGATTTGTCCAAAACCGCAAACCTGTTCCGCGCGATGAACGTCGCCGAAACGCCTTGACCTCGTCTCGGCTCGTTACCGACTTCGCCCAAGCGACCGTCGTCTTTCGGCAAGACGTGCAACTCGTACGATCCACCTTCGCTGTCGGAGTTGATCAACACCGCGTTTTCAGCCGGGTTGTAACTCAAGTTGCGGAAACCAGAGTTGTTTCCACCCCCCGGAGGTCGTCTCACGGACACCAAAGGATTATCTCTTTGACTTTCAAACTCAAACGAGCGCAAGTATCGATCCTTGACGTAATACAGCATGTTCGCGTGCGAGGCGTACGCCGGTCGTTCTCTTTCCAATTTAAAAACAATCATCCCAGAATCGTGC
>JACLAB010000993.1_pt1 | contig 11168 bp, 8 predicted proteins | sample 8027921 | NCBI WGS metagenome assembly JACLAB01 (sample SAMN15725117, study PRJNA655200) | protist metagenome | isolation source: fluorescence activated cell sorting (FACS) single amplified genomes of... | place: USA: West Boothbay Harbor, Gulf of Maine | collected 2000-07-19
ATAATATAATACTGACCAACGAGTTCTTGTCTTCTCTCTCTCCGCTCTCTTTTTACTCTATTAATATAAACAGAGGATCTCTGCAAAGTGTTATCCGGTATCGCTACCATCACGGGCTCCTCGGACAACCAATTTTTGTTGTCGTCCGCGTACCTCGTGTTCTTTATGCAAGCCGGATTCGCGATGTTATGCGCCGGGTCGGTGAGATCTAAAAATACCAAGAACATTTTGATCAAGAACGTCTTGGACGCGTGCGTCGGGGCGATTGCGTTCTTCATCTTTGGCTACGGCTTCGCATACGGGACGAAAGAAGGCAAATCAACGAATGAATTTATCGGAAACTGGAACTTTGGCTTGCAAGATTTCACCGATTGGGCTGGTTTCTTGTTTCAATGGGCGTTCTCTGCGGCAGCGGCGACGATTGTGTCCGGTTCCGTCGCGGAAAGAACGGCATTCCAAGCCTATTTGGGCTACTCTTTCTTTCTCACCGCGTTCGTCTACCCAGTCGTCGTTCACTGGGTCTGGGATGGAAATGGATGGCTCACAGCGTTCAAAGACAACGATAAACTCTTTGACTGTGGTATGTATGACTTCGCCGGCTCTGGTGTCGTTCACATGACTGGTGGCGTCGCCGGTTTGATGGGTGCTATGATCGTAGGCCCGAGAACTGGCAGATTCGGCCCGGATGGTCGCGTCGTCGCTATGCCGGGACACAACGCCTCGTTAGTTGTCTTGGGTACGTTTATTCTTTGGGTCGGATGGTACGGTTTTAACCCGGGGTCACAGTTGGCAATCATTGGTTCGGAAGCCGTCGTCGCTAGAACCGCCGTCTCGACTACTTTATCCGCCGCCGCCGGCGGCGTGACTGCCATGGCCATCAACTATGGATTATATCACGTTTGGGACTTGATTGCCGTGTGCAACGGTGTTTTGGCTGGTTTAGTCGGCATCACCGCCGGTTGCTCCGTCACCGAACCGTGGACTGCTATCGTTTGCGGCTTTATCTCCGCGTGGGTCATCCACGGCGCTGGTAAATTGCTCTTGAAGCTTAAGATTGACGATCCTTTGGAAGCGGCGCCGATGCACGGCGCGTGCGGCGCCTTTGGCGTCTTCTGGGTCGGTCTCATGGCAAAGAAAGAATACGTCGCCGAAGTCTACAGCGGCGCCGAGAAGTGCGCGGGTGTCTTTTATGGCGGCGACGGCAGTTTGCTCGGCGCCCAAGTCGTCGGCGTCATCTGCATTTTCCTCTGGGTCGGCGGTTTGCTCGGTCTCTTCTTCTTGGCGTTGAAGAAAATGAACATGTTGAGAACGTCTCCGGAAGAAGAACAGTTGGGTTTGGATGAGTCCAAGCACGGTGGTTCGGCGTACAACATGGAGTTGGTCGCTCCAATGCCGACGGAAATGTAAGAAAGACGGCGAAAGAAGAGGAAGGAGTAAGTTTGGCGAAGAAGGAATAAAATACACGGATCAGCTATAAAAAGTGGCGTTCGGTGGTGAAATATAATAAAACGAACACAAACATACAAAGACGGCGGCGGATGTTTGAAGAGGGTTCATAAAATACGGGACAAAAACGAATACTTATAATAATTGAAGATAACTCTCAGATCCACAAAGGCGTCTTTCAATAATCCTATACTATAATAAAGTCGTAGAAAGCGTTTTATAAACAATACTGGTACAGAGTAATGATCATCATCAAACATGTTCTCCAACCTCTTCGTCTAGTTCCACGAGAACTTTGCGATTGTACACGTAGGAGATGCAACTTTATATTTCTCGCACATCGCTTCGAGAGCGGCTTCGAACTCGGACTCGTCTCCGTCGCCTCCCGACGCGGACGAAGAAGAAAAATCAAGCTCCTCCGCGTGGATGCCCGTTTCGACGATGAAACAACTCTTCGCGTTGACAGATTGCGCGCCTTTTATGTCGTGTTCTAAAGAATCCCCGACGCACAAACATTTAGAGAAAAACGTTTGTGCATTTTTTTCCTCCTTTTCGTCGTCGCTGTGTTCATTATTCCTACTTCTACTTCTACCACTAATCTCTTCGCAAAGCGTAGTGTATATTATTGGCGCCGGTTTACCGAGCTTGACGACGTATTCGTCCGCGTTGAACGCGCCGCCGCCGCTTACTTCTCCTTGTTTTTGAAAGACCTCGTTCAAAATGTCTCGATACCAGAGGCTAATCGTTCCCGGCATGACTTCTAACGCGTCGCCGTTGACGGTGACAAAATCCGGATTCGCCAACAACATCTTCGGCGGCAAGTCACCGTTTTCTTCGCACCTTTTCGCGATCCCAGTCAACACCTCTTTAATCTCCTCGTGCGTCAGACGTTGAATATTTTGCACTTGTCTGTCGTAACTCCCCAGCGTCGTCCCCGGAACGGACATACTCTCGCATCCAGAGGCGACTATGTGCGTGGTCTTTTCAATCGCTTCTTCTTTACTTTGCGGTAAGACGCATCCAGACGGTAACGAAACCGCGCCTCTTTCCCCCCAGTTCAAGTGCAAGAAAGTAAACGACGACGACGACGACGACGACGAATTCGCGCAGGTATTTAAAATATCCTTTTCGATGAATTTGTGACAGACTTCACCACTCGTCATCGCCGATTGGAACCACTCGTCTTCAAATCCCATCCGTTTCAATTTTCTCAGCGTGGACGTCCGACGTCTGCTCGAGTTTGAGAGTACGTGCACTCTCACGTCTGGATATTTGTGATGGATTCTTCGTAAACACTCTATCGCTTCCGGGAATGCGTTCTTGCCGTCGTGTAAAACGCCAAACTGGTCTAGGAAAATATCTGTTATCTCGTGTTCTTGCAAGATCGATTCCATGTTGTTGTTGTTGTTGTTGTTAGTGTTGTTATTATTATTTTTAAATGTTGACGATGAAATCTTCCTTCTTTGTCTTCTTTGTCTTCTCGGTGTCGTTCTCGTCGTCTTTATCGTCGTCGTCGTCTTGAGAAAGACCTCTGAGGAGGACATTATGATGCACTTTTTTTGTGAAGAAAGAGGAGACTTAAACAATAACAACAACAACAACAACACGCCGAACAGAACGAAGACGATGTTTGTAGTATTAAATGTGATGACAATAACGATATAATTATTCGTATTACTTTGAAGAACCTTCCAAATATTCCATGGAATCTTCATTCTCTAACTCGACCATGCACCCGTCGATCTCGCTCGCGTCTCCGGATAAAATCGCAGACATGCAATCGTCCACGATTCTCGCAGCTGCGATTTCCTTCACCTTTTTTTTCCAAAACACATCCGGCGCGGCTTGTTCGAGTTTCTTGCTCAGTTTTTGCACTTTCTTATCGGACTCGATTTGTAACAAACAAGATTCGAGCATTTCTTCGTCGCCATCAGCGATGGCGCCTAAACACTGGTCGAAAATACGTTCCGCTTTAAACCGGTCGTTTTGTTCGTCCCAATCGATTGAATCTTTTTTTGTTGCTCTTAAAAATGTTGTTGTCGATGTTGTTGTTGTTGTTCTTAGTATTGGTCTTCTTCCAAATCTTCGAACGGACGAAGACGTGTGCGTTGTTGCTGTTGTTGTTGTTGTCGCGACGAGTGACAAAACTCGCTGATGATGATGACAGCAGATCATTTTCTCTTTTAACGTGATATCTTTGTTGAGTGCAGAGAACACAGTACGAGTGTATTACTTTTGACGACGACGCGAAAAGGAAAGAGAGAGATCGGAATCGGAAAAGAAAGATGACGACAGACAGATATTTTTTTTTTGACTCATGTTTTTTTTGACTGGATTTTTTGATTTGTGATTGTGGTGTACTGATGTGAGCAGAACTTTCTTCGTCCGTGTTTTTGTTGTTCTTTTTTTCATCATCATCGAGCGTCTATGGAATTTTTGGACGACGAGAGGGGGAGACAGAAAAAAAAAAATTGCGAAAGAACGAAACGAAACGTCATAACTGTGCGTGTGATTGATTGTGATACGAAGAATACACAATGTTTTGGGGGAGGAAGAAGAAAGAAGAAGAAAAACAACAACAACCAAAAAAGAAGAAAATCTGTTGCGCGTGTCCAGAGACGAAAGAACCGAGAGATCAGTGCGTGGGAGAATTCGGCGCGGAGGACGAGAGATGCAAGAAATTAGTGGAAGCGCACTTGGTATGTTTACGAAAGGAAGGATTTGACGTGTGATTTAGAGTAACACACTGATGATGATGATTTTGTTAGAAGAGAGCGCTGCATAAACACGTAGAAATAGCAAGCTTTTAAAACTTCACAACTTTTAAAAGTTTACGACGTACTCCACCTCTGCTTCTTCGTTGGTATTTTTCTCTCGCTCTGCTAAACTGTCCAGCTCTATTTTCTTCTCATCTAATGTTTTCTCGTCGCACGCTATTGGGGTGTATAATTTGCTCGAATACTCGCACCGGCTCGGTTCTTGAACGTCGAACAAAGATTCCGTACTTCCGCAAACTAATTCAACCGTCATGGACCTTTTCGGTCCGTTCCAACACTTTTCGCCGTTTTCGAATTTCGCGAAACGTTTACCCGACGAGTCGTCAAAGGTAATCTCGCTTTTCATGTCGCCTAATCGCACGTGGTTGTCTTGCTTTGATTGGCCAAAGAGGCAAATTTCGTACGTGTATTTATCCGCTTTTGTAGAAAAACACTGGTCGGACAACGCGCCGAGGAGCAGCTTCGTGGTTTCGTCGTCAGTCTCGGACGAGAGCCGTTCTATTTTCGCATTGAATGCCGATAACTTCGCGTTGGATTCCTCGAACTTTTCCCTCGCCTCGTTTGCTTTCCTCGACGCTTCGTTTTTTACTTTCCGAGCGTCTTCGAGCGCGCGTTCTTCCTCTCCCATTTTGTTGTCGTCCTCGTTGTCAGATCCGCCGCCTCTCGCTTTCTTCTTTGCTTTCTTGTTGCCCATTACCATTTGTTTCACGCGTCCAAACATTCCAACTTTTTCCTTCTTCGATGCTTCCACATCTCTTTCCTCCCCGATGTTGTTGTCGTCGTCGTCGTCGTCAAAGTCGTCGTCGTCGTCGTCGTGAGGGGGATAGTGACCATCTTCGTCGTAGTCATCCTCTTCTTCGTAGGGATCGTGATGTCCATAATCGCCATCGATGAAATCTTCCTCCTCTTCATTTTCTCCTTCACGATGATCGTTGTCGTCTCCGTGCACCCACTGCTCGGCAATCCGTCGTCCTCTCTCTTCGTCCGTCTCCTCTCTGTTTATATCTTCTTCTCCCTTTTTTTCGTCGTTGTTATCGCTCGCGGCCACTTTCGCCGCTGCTCGATCCACCTCGCCTTCCTCTCGCTCGATTTCCCGCATCTCCTCTTCCATCTCTCTCATCTCTCGTTCCTCTTTGCTCTCGTCGTCTGGATGATGATGTCTCTTCTCTTCTTCTTCCACCTTTTCCTTTTCCTCCTCCTGTTTCTTCTTTCTCTCCTCCTCTTCTTCTCTCTCTTCTTTCAACTTCTCCTTTTCTCGAAAGACTTCGTTCGCCTTCTCCTCTTCCGCCTCGTTCTTTTCTTTTTCTTCCCGCAACTGTTCGACGGCTTTTTGCAATCGAACAACTTCTTTCTCCGCTTCTTTTTTCGCGTTTTCCATCTTCTTCGCGTATTCGTTTCGCTTCTTTCGAATGCCAATCTCGAAATCTCGAACCTTTTCTCGCAACGATTCCATCGTCCTCATACCGTCTTTCGAACACGTATTTTCGCAGTGTTTTTTCGTGTTGAATTTTTCATCCGAACCGTCGCAACAATCGCAAACGTTGTCGTTCACGAAGGAGCTTTTGATCAGTTTCGCAGTCGAGCCGAGATTTTGACAGTAAAAGCCGTGCGAGTGTATCGCGTGACTGCACGCGTTCGTGCCCGGTTCGTCCGAGCCGTCTTCGCGGCAGTCGCAAAAGTTGTCGTTTACTTTTGTAAAATCGATGATTGTTTTCCCGTCGTTGCACGCGAATTTTTTTTCATCGTCATCGTCATCAAAGGAGTATTTGTGCTGGAAAAGAGGGTCGACGCCTAAGAAGTGTTTTTGAACCACCTTCGGCTTTTGGTTGTCGTTCGTCTTCGTCGCGATGGTTGAGGTGGTGGTAAGGCTGAAGAAAATCAACACCAGAAAGAAAAAGGCCATCGTGTGTGTGTGCTTTCTTTTCTGACGTTTTTACGAAAAAAAATTCATCAAAATTATTTATATTAAGTAGACAGAAGAGGAGATCTCTCTCTCTCTCTTTCATTTTTACAAAACGTTTCATCTATAGATGACGCGAAAAAGAGGGGTCATTCTCGCGGGGTCAGTAGGTATAGGAGTTGTAGATGTAGTAGGATTTTTACTTTGATCATCCTTTAGTAGTCTGCGGCTCGTAATCGCGCTCGCAAGACCGGGACGGTTCCGGCGGCGTCCAAGTTCATCGCCTCGCACGCGGCGACGAGATCTGCTTTTTTCATTTTGGAAAGCGGCGTTTTATTCGACGTCGTTGTGAGATCTACCGACGATGATTGCGCGGTGATGACGGTAGAAGTTGGAGTAATGGGAGCGGGAGCAGCGGGAGCAGTAGCGGCAGCAGCGGCGGCACTGTTATTCGTTGCTTCCGTGACTGCCTTCACGGCGGCGTCAAACGTTCTCGCTGAGTCGTCTTCGGCTTTCTCCGCGAGTTGTTGTAAAGCCTCCGCGCGCATCTCCGCGTCGCGAGTGGCGGCTTCGGCAATCAAAACTTTCTCCTCAAGAGCGCGCATTTGGTAATGGAAGTCTTCTCGAACCTTTTCCACGGCTCGCGCTTCTCTTTCTTCGAATTCAGACTGGAAGGTGCTCAATTTTTCTTTCTTCAAATCGAGTTCGCTGAACAAAACCGACGTTTGCTTCTTCTCTTTGTCCAACTCCATTTGTAACGAACCTAACTGCAACTCGAGCGCGGAATAGGTCACGGCGCTTTCAGTTCGTTCTTTCATCAACAACGACTCGGCTTGTTTCGCGCGTTCTTTGGTTTCCGAGACAATCTTCATCGCTTCGATTTGAGCTTCTTCTTTGACTTTCGCCAACGTCTCGGTCGTTCGCAACGCGTGGTTATCCGCTTCAGCGAGTCTGTTTTCGAGCTCATTCGCGAGCGCAGTCAATCTTCTCACCTCATCTTTCGCCGCGTTCTCGATTTGAACCGTTTGACTCAACTCTCTCTTCAATTCGATGTTTTCTTTCGCGGCATTTTGAAACGTTTGCTTCATACTTTCGTAGTTTCTCTGCGTATCCTTCAACTTTTGCTCCGTCTCTTCGACGTTCTTTAGGTGAACGGAGTTTTCGTACCTTTGTCTCGTCACTACGTCTTGGCGCAACGCGCGGTTTTTGTCATCAAGTTCTTGTTTTTGCTCGACTAAAGAAGCGTTCACCATTCGTTGCGCCAACAAATCGGCGCGCGCGTTCGAGGCATCTTCCTCTTTTTCCATCTTTTGCGCGTTCAACAATTCCATGTTTCTTTGCATTTCTTCGATTTCCGAAGGCTCGACCAAATTCAACGCCGCTTGCGACGCCTCGTGTAACTCTTGTTTCAAGCTTTCCGCGGCCGAATCTTTCTCTTGCAAAGTTCTTTCCAACTCCCACACTTTCTTCATTTGCTCTTTGACTTTCATCTCTGCCTCCATTTTGACTTTCATCGCGTAGTTTTGCGCCTTGTCCAAACGCGCCTTGTAGTCTTCGCTCAAGTCCGTTTTAGAGTCCAACTCCGTTTGCAAAGTCGTAATTTTCTGCATGAACCCTTGAACACGCTCTTCGGCGTGCATTAAAGCGTCGCGGAAGGTTTTCGCGTTTGATTGCTCCTTCTTTACGCGTTCGTGCAAGTTGGAAATTTCCCTCTCGTATTGCTTCGAGTTGGCTTGAAACTCTTGGCGCATCTCCTCTTTCTCTTGGAGCATCTCCTCTTTCTCCGAGGCAAAGTTTGCTCTTTCCATTTGAATTTGCTGCAAAGCTTCCATTTGCGCCTTTTCCATTTCCTCGGCTTTTGCCGCAGACGCTTGAACTCTATTCTTCATGTTTTCTAACTCGCTTTGTAACGAACGGTTTCTCTCGTTTGCGCGCAACGTCGTCTCCTCGTAGTGTTGGTGCATCTTCGTCAACTCTTGCTCCAAGGAGATTTTCGTCTTCTTCGACTCTTCGACTTCGAGTTCAATCATTTCAATCTCTTTGACGGCCATTTCGGCGTCCTTCTCGTAGTCATGCTTTTCGTTTTCCAACCGTTGTGCCAAGTTTACGAGAAGTTGCTTCTTCTCGGCATCGAAAGCGAGTTCGGCTTCTTTCAACGCCGTCTCGGCCTCGTACGAGGCTAGCTTTGCGCTTTCGTGCGCAAACTTTTCATTCGCGAGTTGTCTCTCAATATTCGCGACGCGCATGCCCTCATTCTCCGTGGCTTCGATGATGGACGCTTCCAATAAAGAAATCTCGTTCTTCGCCTTCGTGAGTTCTTCTTGTATAGATTGGATTTCCTCGTCGTGCGCTTGTTCTCGCGTAAACAACTCGTTTTGGACCGATTTCAACAGTTCGTTCGCGATTGCCAACTCGTGTTTTCTTTGAATCAACTTCACGGAGATGTCGTGATACTTTTGCTCCAAATCGACGATTCTTGCGTTCGCTTTCTCCAACGGAATGCTCATTTGCACTTCGAGCGTTTGTTTCTTCTTTTCGAGTTCCTCGGCCATATCCGCTCTCATTTTTTGCTCTTGCACTTCCATGTCCGCTTTAAACGTCTCAATTTCGTTCTTCGTCTCGTTTCTCACGAACTCCATTTGTTCCAACAACGCTCGTTCGGCTAATTTCGCCTGGTTTCTGATTTCGTCGATGACTTTGGTGTTTTGCGCCTCGGCGTTGAGAAAATCTTGCGTTTGTTCGCGTTCCATGTTTTCAAATTTCTCCAACTCTTTCTTCGCGTCCAAAAGCTCTTGTTTTAAGTTTTCAATCGCCTCGCGGTTATTCAAGTTCTGTCCGGACAACAACGAGATTTGATTCGTCAACGCCGAGACCGTTTGCTCGCTCGAGCGTTGTAAATCTTGAATCTCCTTCGTGCGTTTATCGAGCGCCATGCGCGCTTCCAACTTGGCGCTCTTCACTTGCGATTCAAACTCCGCTGCTTCTTTTTGCGCTTTATACACCAAATCTTGCGCCTTTTCCAATTTTTCTGGCAACGTTTGCAACGCTTTTAATCGTTCTCCTTGCGACATCAACTGAAAATCGGTATCCGAGACGAAATCCGTCACGATGGCTCTCAACACCTTCGCGTCTTGACTCTCCCAATCCAAATCCCCACCACTCATGGCTTTCTTCAAGCGTTCGTCCAAGTCTTTGTTTCCAGTGGATTTCATAAAGTTAAAAATCGATTCGTCCTTCAAAACCTCTTCAATCTTCTCCGCGGCGGAAATTTTCGCCTCTTGCCTCCCGCGTTCGCTCAGCAAAGGCTTGAGAACTTCCGGTCCATACTTCAACGTCGCGCCTAAACCGACGAGTTGTTCAAACGCCGCCATTGGAGCGAATCCTTCGATGGCGCTCGATAAAGCCGAGGCCCCAAACCCAGCCGCTAAGGCTCCAATCGATGCCGCGCCAAGGAGCGCGTTTTTCTTGTCCTGCTGTTGCAGCGAGGACGAGGTGGAAGGCGAAGAAGAAGAAGGAGAAGCCACGTCTTTCTCTTCTTTCTCTTCTTCTTTCTCTTCTTCTTCTTCTTCTTCTTCTTCGACGACGACTGTAGTACTATTCGCAGAAGACGACGGCAAGGACGACGACGACGACGCTTTCTTCAAGATCCCACCCGAGGTGACCGATTGAATCGAGTCGTCGATTTTCGTAAACTCCGGCGACAGCGGGTCGACGAGACTACGTCGTTGTTCTTCTTCTTCTTCTTTCTTAATATTTTTTGCTTCTTTTTCACCTCCTCCAATTGCGGAAAAATCAAACTCGACGTTTTCGTTGCTCTGTTGTTGTTTTACCACGGACGAAGACGAAGAGGAAGAAGAGGAAGAAGATTCATTCTCATCGGTAGCATCCGTCGCCGCCGCGCGAACGACCAGTCGACCAAGGAGTGATGATGACGGTGTTCTTCTTTTCAGACCTAAACTCATCTTCATTGTCTTCTTCTTCTTTGCTGCCGTTGAGAAAAAAGAGGAGGAGGAGGACGTGGAGGACGTTTCAATCGTCTTCATCATGATGTTTTAAATAATAAATAGTAAACGAAGAAGAAGATGGTATTACGCAATCAATAATGTGTGATGATGTGTAACTCGTAATAATAATCGAGCAGCGTTTTTGTCGCGCGTCTTCTCGCAGGAATATAATGCTATGTGTGTAAGAAGCGAGCTAAAGCGTTGTTTATATCTCTCTTCTCTGTTGTTATGAAGAAGAGAAAAAAGTGCTTCAATCGATTTGAATTCATTTTTGAATTTTTTGAAAAACGAACGAGATTTGAAATTCCACGTCAGCTCGTGTGTCTGGACGGAAAAAAGAGGATGATGATTTTGGTTGGGGGCAGACTCTTTCTTGAAAAAGTCGGCAGAAAAAAGCCGCGAAAGGAAGATGAAGAAACGGAAAAGCGACGCTTCTCATGAAAAACGAGAAGAAGAAGAAGAAGAAGAAGGAGAGGAAGAAGAGGAATTACGACTGCCGCCTCTCCCTTCGACTCGGTTGAGCAAAGAAGCGCTGATCGATAAGTTTAAAAACTTTGAGGACATGAAGGTGAGACCACCATCGTCATCGAGAGACGACGACGACGATATCGAGAGAGGAGAACTGAAGATGGACTTTAACAAAGTGCCGGAGATTCTGAAAGATTTCGACCGAGGAGGAAAAAACGGCGGCGACGCCGACGATGGATTCGTTGGATTTTCTTCCGACTCGGATGATAAAAATGAAGTCTTAGAGAAGAAATCGAAAGGAAAGGAAGAAGAAAAAGAAGAAGATGGTAACGATGATGATGATAAAGATATTAGTTTCGAGGAGAAACTATTATCCAACGCGGCGGATGATCGTTCGGGTAAACTGCGAATGCGGGCAGATATTGCACTCAACGAGGGAGAATACGCCGGAAAAAGCACGAGCCGAGCGAAGATGTTCGCGGACGAGGAAGAGGAATTAAGGAAGAACAATCCGCATTACGACGAAGATGTAGACCTAGACGATTTTGAGGGAGATGATTACCCCGATGAGGA
>JACLAB010006603.1_pt1 | contig 11165 bp, 4 predicted proteins | sample 8027921 | NCBI WGS metagenome assembly JACLAB01 (sample SAMN15725117, study PRJNA655200) | protist metagenome | isolation source: fluorescence activated cell sorting (FACS) single amplified genomes of... | place: USA: West Boothbay Harbor, Gulf of Maine | collected 2000-07-19
GGCTTTCGTGTCGCAAAAGCACGCCGTGGAAATCACGCGTCGCCTGTATCTGGCGTGGCGCGTGGAGTGGACCCGCAAGATCTTTTGGGCTCTGAAGGAACAGAAGATCGAAACGGCCCGTAATATGGCTTTGGCAGATATCAAAAGGAGTGAAATCGAAGATTTAAAGAAGAATCATGTGGAACTGCAGGATATGGTGACTGTCCAGGAGGGAAAGTTGCGGGACATGGAGGCCCAGAGAGACGACAAGGAAAAGGAGATGCTGGATTATATGTCTGCGTGTGAGGCGCGCAATGAGGAGAAGCGACAGTTGGAAATAGAGGTGGAGGCCTTGATGAAGGAACTCAAGCACAGTGAGGTAGAGCGGAAGAAACTTCGTGCGACTGAGGCCATGCTGTTGGCGCAGGGCCAGAGGGAGAAGGCCATGTTGGAGGAGAAGAAGGCCAATGCGGAGCAGATTCTCGGCATGCTGAAAGCAGAGTCTAAGCAGCTACAGCACGATGCCATAATTGCCAAGAAGCAATCCGACCATGTCTCGAAGAAGGCCGAGAAGTCGCTAGCACATAACCAAAAGGTGCTGCAGGAGAGGGTGGTGAGACAGAGGGAACTGCAGGAACTGTTGGAACAAAGGCGCGACGAGTCACAGGAGCTGCTACGGGAGAGAGACACTCTCCAGGACGAGTTGGAGGCCGTTGCAAAGAAGCTCAGGGCCGTTGTGGGCCGTGACCCCGCTCATCTGGTCGAGGAGCAGAATACGCTGCGGGCCAAAAACTCCGAGTTGCTAGAGGTCGTCTCCAGCGCCAATCTGGCTGAGGCCAGAGTGTCGGAGCTGAAACGTATCGTAGAGGAGATGGAGGAGAACTTCCCTGAAAACTACTAGATCATTTTGTAGAGACTTTTGTGGGAGATGAAAATAGATATGACACGATGTTTCAATTCAATTCTACAGTGCGAACAATGTATTAAGTAGTACAAAGCGTAGCAGAGTTGTGTACAATAAGGTTTCATTTCATTCTAATCAATTACCTCTGGTTAGAGAAGGTATTCTCTTTTTCCTTCGTGAGGGCGCTCATTTCGTTTTCGATAGAGGCCTTGATTCTGCCGGCGCGACTCTCCAACTCTTTGAGGTCGTTTTCCAGGCTCTTGTTGGCTGCATTCAACGCCTCAATTTCCATCGCCTTGACCTCTTGCACCGTCGAGTTGACAGCGTTCTTCACAGAAGGATCGATAATTCTCGCCTCGTTTGATTTGAGTTTGCTGAGCGCCAGGAGACGCTCGTCGAGGTCTTGCCGAATACAAATGTCCTTGTATTGCGTCTCTATATTGGAGTCCACCTTGGTTATCATATTCACAAACAGGCGCTGCATCTGGGGCCCGAATTGCGTCTTAATACTACCGAAGCACTCGGCCAAGTCCTCTTCATCTAGACTGTTGCCAGACACCTCCAGGGCGCGGGCGAGGACCATGTCCAGTCTAGCCATGCGATTGTTTGACATCCTGATCGATACCCTGATCAATTCGGTGAGGAAACCGAGCCTACAGAGCGCAGATTTTTCAAACAACGATTCTGCTGTGCGAAACCTCGAAAAAGTTTTCCAAACGAATTGTTACTTGTTAAAGACAGAGATATGAACAGATGTTTCTAGTATTCTTTTCTTCTTTCTTCTTTCTTCCTCGCCCCACTCTTTCTTTCTACTTACAGGTCCTCAACCTGGACATCCTGCTCGTCCCCCTGCTCCGGCTGATCACTGGTCCAGAGAGTGAGATTGTCTCTGAGGAGCTGCATGATGAGGGTGGAGTCCTTGTAGCTCTCCTCGGAGAGAGTGTCAAGCTCGGCGATGGCATCATCGAAAGCCTGCTTAGCCAGATGGCAAGCGCGGTCGGGAGAGTTGAGAATCTCGTAGTAGAAAACGGAAAAGTTAAGCGCCAGACCAAGTCTGATAGGGTGGGTAGGGGGCAGATCCGACATGGCCACGTTGGAGGCGTTCTGGTACGCATCGAGGGCCTGGGAAGCGGAGTGCTTGCGCACATCACCACTCTGGAACTCGGCCAAGTATCTGTGATAATCACCCTTCATCTTATAGTAAAAGACCTTGCCCTCCTCTGAATCAGAGTTCGGGATCAATTCGTTCTTGATGATCTCTAGAATTTCAGAGCAGATGTCCTCAAGCTCCGTCTCGATCTTGCGCTTATATGTCAAAATATGAGGCAGCTTGGACTCCTCGCCCTTCTGCTCAATGCTAGAGATAACACGCCAACTAGCACGCCTGGATCCGATCACGTTCTTGTAAGCGACGGAAAGCAAATTCCTCTCCTCCACACTGAGCTCCTGGGGCTGCTGGGCCACCTGCTTCATGTGGTCGACCATCTCATCGAACCTACATCATAGCAGAATCGTCAGAAGGGTACAGAATAAAAGTGATAAGAGTAGATAAAAGGAAAACGTAAAGCCACAAGTCGGGGATAAAATGAGAAAATCATGGTTAGAACAAAGATATTAAGGATGTTACGGACAGGAACCGGCACTGGCCACGGGCACGACCCATCACTTGACATTTTGCCGCACTATGGCGGCAATTTGCAAGACCTGAAGGTCATTAGCTACGACCCCCAAAACGTAGCCCCCGTATAACCCATTCCGCCAATATTCCCGAGTTTCATATGCACCTACCGTTCCGCCTGCTCGGCGAGCTTGGCCATGTACACCAGCACGTCTCTCGTAAGATCTCCCATCGTGAAGAATGACAGCTTTGTTGAGATCTGTTTTGTTCCATCTTTTGTTTAGGTTTTGCTTATTTTCTCGCCGAAAGTGTAACAATTGAAGAAACCATCCTTTTCTTTGCCAGGCTTTGTGAATTCGTAGTACTGGGGGTCGCGATGTATCTGGCACCCAGCAGTCCTGCCATAATCATGGATTCTCTAGACACATCTGCTAATCGTGAGCAACTTGTACTATCCAACTTACCCCCAAAACCTCGAAATCAATACCAGGGCTGGGGTAATAACCTCCGGTACCGCCGGGTTACCGATATTATACTAAAACCGGAACGACTTCCACAAAATTGAGTCCTACACCTGTGACAGGCAGTGTAAGTGACTATCATTATGGGGGATTCCCAGCCTAGCTATGATGAGTTCGTAAAATGGACTTCGCAGGCCCTGGATATGCTTGGGTTCGCTGATTCAGCTCTGAAATCGGGGTCGGCAAACAACCAAGAGAGCATAGCCGACTTCGTCATGGGATCAGGGCCAAAGGTGCTGTTGGTGTCTCAGGACACCATGTCGGGGGGTGATCTTACCTTGTCGTGTATCTCCACTGGCAGTATGCCGGCACTGAACTTTAATAACGTGAAAGCCTACGTGCTGAGGAGTCAGAACAAACCTCTTGTTGCGGAAAATCTTGCAGCACAGATTCAGTATGGTACCATCGGCAAGACCGGTTTGTCCCTAGTCGCCCTGAAGACGGCCATGACCGGGTTGGTGGAAAGACAGGTGTCTACGAACACAGAGTTGTGTGGAAACTACCATCGGGTGATGGCAACGCTCACCGACACGGTCTACTCACCTGATAGCATGACTGTCTTATATTGCCCCGAATTCGAGGTTGGTGGTACCGCAGAGACGCCCATCGTCCACAAGGACCACGTGCAGATTATGGAGTCCATCGTCATCCACTGGACAAGTCAGATCAAGGATGTCGTCAACAGCAACGACAGCAGTGCAGACATGGAAACGAGTGGACCCCTGGAAGAAATTGAGTTCTGGAAAGGTAGAGCCAAGGATCTGCTGGGTCTGCAGGAGCAGCTAGGCAAGGCCAATGTGAAGAAGATCGTCGATGTGCTCTTCCACTCCAAGAGTAATTATATTGGACCCTTCCGCCTGCTCACGGAGCAGATTGTGAACAAGGCGGCACAGGCCAACGATAACCTGAAGTACCTGGAGAGCATCCGTGAGCAGTGCACAGCCCTGCACACCGTCGATGCGCCCCAGATTTCCAGTGTATTGCCAGATCTGATCAACCGCATCCGCCTGATTTGGTCGTTCTCCACCTTTTATCAGGACAACGAAAGCATGACGGGGCTGCTGCGCAAGATCTCTAATGAAATTATTCAGCGCTTCCGTGCCTACATCCCGGTCAAGGAGATTCTAAATGGCAATGTTGAGCTGGCAATCTCACGGTTGGAAGAGGCCATTGCGTGTGGTGCGGAGTGGAAAGACCTCTATCACAAGACCCTGCATAACATCAATCGCCAGAAGAGTCGTTATGGTGGCCTGACCTGGAAGATTGAGGCGGCCAGTGTCTTTGCGCAGATGGATGCTTTCGTGCAACGCTGCAAGGACCTCATCGAGGTGGGTGAGAGCCAGATGCAGTTCGTGAGGAAGTCCGCAGACACCAAGGGCGCCCCCGGACCCATGCCCGTGTTCGGCGGTGTGAAGGCCCAGGAGACCACGGACGGTCTCACCAACATCCAAGTGTCTTTCGAGCAGTGTGTGGACAAGCTGAGGGAGCTCACGTATGACTTCCTCGATGTGCGCATCAGCAAGTGGCACGATGACTATCACCACTTCAAGAACGTGGTGAAAGACCTGGAAGTCATGTATACCAACGTGATCAATGCCTCTTTCGAGAGCGCCACCACGGTCGCCGACAACAGCCACTTAGTGGCTACGTTCTTTTGGCTTGCCAAGAGCGATTCCATCAAGCGTGCAGTGGAGAAGAAGGCTATGGAAAGTATGCAGAAGCTTTTGAACCAGATCTCCAGCTCCAGGACGGAGTTCGAGAGCCAAAGAGCGAATCCGCCGCTGCGCCTGAATGAGCCACAATATGCCGGCTCGGCTCTATGGGGTCATGCGCTGCTAGCCGACATCAAGGAGGGCTACACCGCCCTTCTGAGCATCAAGGAGATCTTCGGTAAGGCCGAGATGGCCGAGCTGACGGCCGGCTATGAAGTGTTCGCTAATGTCATCAAGGACTTTAAGGAAGCGCGCTATAAGATGTGGATGGAAATGCTCAACGATAAGGCCAAGGACGACGGTCTGCAGCTGCGCCTACAGAAGAATATTATGAAGCGCGCTGAGGCCACTCCAGGCGCACCGGCGAGACAAAGCACGGAACTGCTGTGCAATTTCGACGAAGATCTTCTGGCTTTGTTCTCTGAGGTGTCGTTCTGGGAGAAATTCCACGGTGAGTTCTCCATCCCGTATGTGGCCCATGACATCTGCAACAAGCGCGAAGCGCTGCGTGTCATGCGCGAGACGACCCTGTTGGTCATCCGAGCGTACAATGACATTATTCACGACATCCACCCGGATGAGCGGAGGATGTTCGTTGACCACCTGAGGAGACTTGATCGCCGCATGAACCAGGGATTGAATAAGCTCACGTGGCTCAGCAAGAATATGATCGACATGTACGTGCGTGACTGTCTAGTGAGCTGTCAGGAGGTGCACGAGGTCGTCAAGGACTTTAAGGAATGCAAGGCCACCATCCGCCGTGTGTGCAAGTCTATCACCAGTCACAGTCTGGTTAAGATTGAGAAAAGTGTCATCTACGAAGGCAACCTCTTCGAGACCCGCCAAAAGGCCCACCTCGGTGGCCTCCGCGACTCGTTGGAGAGCCAGTACAAGGCCGTATTGACCCGTCTGCGCTCGTCTTATAAGAACTTCAGAGAGTGCTCTGCGGAGGTACAGCGCGAGTGGCGCAGCCAGATCACGCAGATTGACAAAGACATCGAGTACTCATTAAAATACTCTGTGAAGAAGTCTCTGCAGGAGCTGAGCAAGGCCATCAACGGGGATTCCAAAACGGACCCCTACACGCTCTTCTCAGCGCAGATTGTGCTCGAGACAGGTCGCGTCATCTACTACCCCTCCATGGTCAGTCTCACACACACAGTCAATGTCATTGCCAAGGACATCATAAGCGTGGTGATGGTTGTGCCTCGTGTGCGCGGTCAGAACTTCGCTGTTGACGATGAACCTGTGGACCTGTCCGCTGCTTCCGGGGAGGTGAAAGAGTCGGAGTTGCCCAAGAAGAAAGAGGATGACAAGCTGCGCAGTTACTACGAGATGATCGCTGATGACGCTGACATTCTGCGCATCGTCGTGCAGATCATGAATGGCATGAGTGGTACTGCTACCGAGCTGCAGAAATATCTCTCTTACTGGGACAAGTACAAAGGGCTGTGGGAGATGGATAAGGATGTGTACATCCGCAAGTATGCCAAGGCCCATCGCTCGAGCAATCAGTTTGATCTCGACATCACTAAGTACAAGGCGCAGCAGTCTGAGATTACGGGTGAGACGTCGAATCACGTCATTAACTTCGTGCGCGTGGACTGCAATGTCATGAAGGACGCCCTCGTGTCACATTGCATGGGTTTCCAGAAAAAACTTACCGATTTGGTACACGACACCGGCGTGGCCGAGCTCAAGAGCATCATGAAGCTTTTCACCAGCAGTCAGGACGAGCTGGTGAAGCTTCCCAAGGACCTCGATGAGCTCAGCAACAAGATCGGTCTGCGCAAAAAGCTCGCGGACTCGCTAGAGGAGGTGGCGGTGCGTTTCCATCCCCTGCGCGAGATGTATGAGGTGCTGTCGAAGTTCGACGTGGCTGTCCCTGATGAAGAGACAAATCAGCTCAACGGCATCAACGACAGCTTTGCTGACCACAAGAGCATGCTTGTGGCCGCCGAGAAGAGCTTGGAGAAGAGCAAGGTGTCCATGAAGAGGAATCTCGAAGAGCAGATCGAAGAATACTCTACGCAGATGACGGAGATGAGAGACCTGTCCAAGACTGAGTTGCCGTACAAGAGCGACGTCAGCATGGAGAATGCCTTCAAGAGTATCGAGAAGTACAAGGAGTCCATCGCGAAGATGAAGTCTGAGGAGGAGCGCCTTGGGAAGGGCCTGTCCATTTTCAGCACCAACATCACTGAGCACGCCGATCTCACCGCCCTGCAGAAGGACATTGACTTCCTCGATCAGATCTGGACCATCACGCAAGACTGGCGCGCGAACTGGGAGACCTGGAAGATGGGTCAGTTCGGCGAGCTGGACGTGGAGGATCTGGAGAACGTCGCTGGTACGTTCACGAAGCGTGTGGGCAAGCTGGGCAGAGACATTAAGAAGTGGCGTGTCTGGGAGGCCATGAAGCAGGAGCTCGACAAGTTCAGAGATACCACACCACTGATCCAGGATCTGCGCAACAAGGCGCTGCGATCTCGCCATTGGGCCGCTCTGCAGGAGCGTGTTGGGTCTGAATTTAATCCCGCCGACCCTTCATTTACCCTCAATGAGGTGGTAAAGCTAGGCCTGGACTCTCACGCAGAATTCATTGGGGAGCTATCCAGTAATGCAAACAAGGAGTTGGCCATTGAGGTGGCCCTTGGAGAAATCGAGGTGCGCTGGGCATCAGTAGAGCTCGATATCGGCACCTACAAGGACAAGTACTACAAGCTTCGCAGCACAGATGATGTGTCGCAGCTGCTAGAGGATGATGCTGTAGCCCTGTCCACTATGAAGGCCTCTAAGTTCTACGCCTCTTTCCAGACCAAAATCGACAACTGGGAGTCCACGCTGTCTCTTATTTCAGAAATTGTAGAGATGATCCTGGCAGTGCAGCGTAAGTGGATCTACCTGGAGTCCATCTTCATGTCCGGTGGCGACATCGCCAAGCAGCTACCTAAGGAGTACGTGCTGTTTGTCCAGGTGAATGAGAGCTTTTTGAAGGTCATGACGGCCTTCGCTGAAACCCCCAATGCCAAGCAGACCTGCTCCACCCCGGGCCTGCTCGATGAAATCAACCGCATGGACGAGGGCCTCGAGAAGATACAGAAGAGTCTGGATCAGTACCTGGAGACCAAGCGAATGGTATTCCCCCGCTTCTATTTCGTATCCGACGACGACTTGCTCGAGATCCTGGGTCAATCCAAGGATCCCCCGGCAGTGCAGAAGCACATTAAGAAGTGCTTTGAGGGTATCAAGTCCATCAAGCTGCTGCCCCCGGGAGGCGGACAGCGTACCTACGAGGCCTCCATGATGCACTCCCCCGATGGTGAAATCGCTCCTTTTGCCGACAATGTCGTGATTGATGGTGCTGTGGAGCTGTGGCTTGCCCAGCTCGAGAAGGCGATGGTTCGATCCATCTCCAAGCTCCTCATGCAGGCCGTTATCGGCTTCAAGGGCAAGAAGGAGGAGTGGGTGAAGAAGACCGCTGGACAGCTGCTCATCACCACTGGATCTATCATGTGGACCACGGACTGCACACGTGCACTGACGGCCATCGCTGCCGGCAGCAAGGGTGCTCTGAAGTCGCAGAAGAAGAAGCAAGTGTCCTACCTCAATAAGCTCACCGGCATCATCCGTGGTCCTCTGTCATCTGTGGAACGCAACAAGGTGGTGGCACTCATAACCATGGAAATCCACAACCGTGATGTCATGGAGAAGATGGTGAAAGCCAATTGCTCGAGTGTGAGTGACTTCGAGTGGCTTTCGCAGCTTCGCTTTGTGTTCCAGAAGGAGGGAGGCGAGTTCGGCAAGTGTGAATGCCGTCAGACCAACTCTGTGCTTGAGTACTCGTATGAGTACCAGGGTAATAACGGCCGTCTGGTGGTGACCCCCTTGACCGATCGTTGTGTGCTGACGCTGATCACAGCGATGTATCTCAACAGAGGAGGCAATCCTCTGGGTCCCGCCGGTACCGGCAAGACGGAGACGGTGAAGGATCTCGGAAAGAATTTGGCCAAGTACGTTGTGGTCATCAACTGCTCTGACGGCATGGACTACAAGTCCGTTGGGCGTATCTTTTCCGGTCTGGTGCAGTCCGGTTCGTGGGGTTGTTTTGACGAGTTCAATCGTATCAAGATCGAGGTGATCTCGGTGGTGGCCATGCAGATTCTGTCCATCCTAAACGCCCTCAGTAACAAGGTGCCGTCCTTCGTGTTCATGGGACAGGACATCAAGTGTAACCTCAACTGCGGTATCTTTATCACCATGAACCCAGGTTACGCCGGCCGTACCGAGCTGCCCGATAACTTGAAGGCTCTCATGCGTCCAGTGGCGATGATGGCCCCGGATCTTACCATGATTGCTGAGGTTATGCTTGCCTCGGAGGGCTTCAACGAAGCTCGTATCATGGCAAAGAAGACGGTTACGCTGTATTCCCTCATGGTGCAGCAGCTGTCCAAACAGGACCACTACGATTACGGTTTGCGTAATCTCAAGGCAGTGCTCAACATGGCGGGCCAGCTCAAGCGCTCTGGCACTGATATGCCCGAGGAGTCTATCCTCATGCGCGCTTTGCGTGACATGAACCTTCCCAAGTTCATCAAGGATGACGAGCGTCTCTTCAGACTGCTCCTGGGCGATCTCTTCCCCTCCGTGGAGCTGCCTGTGTCTGAGTACGGGCAGCTAGCTGAGGCCGTTACAGACGAGTTGCTGAAGCAGAATATGCAGTTGCAGCCCTTTTTGATGGGTAAGATCTACCAATTCTACGACTCGCGCCTCACACGTCACTGTAACATGCTCGTGGGCGAGCCAATGGGAGGCAAATCTACCGCTTGGAAGACTCTGGCCGCGGCTCAGAGCGCTCTGCAGAAAAAGGGCGCCGATGGTTTCATGGGTGTGACCCCCTTCATTCTCTCGCCCAAGAGTATTCAACTCGACGAGCTCTACGGAGCGTACGATCTGGCCACATTCGAGTGGAAAGATGGTATTCTGTCCACCATCTTCAAGTCCTGCTCTCAGGATGAGCGCCCCTTCGAGAAGTGGGTGTTGTTTGATGGCCCTATCGACGCCATGTGGATCGAGAGTATGAACAGTGTGATGGACGATAACAGAATCCTCACCCTCATTAACGGCGATCGTATTCCCCTCACCAGCACCATGAGTCTCATCTTTGAGACCCAGGATCTCCGCGTGGCCTCGCCCGCCACCGTCTCCCGTGCTGGCATGATCTACATCGACTCGCTTGAGCTGGGCTGGCGCACGTACACCGAGAGCTGGCTGGCTCGCACGTTTGAAGACGAGGAGTTCAAGGTCTTCCACCGCGAACTGTTCGAGAAGTGGGTCGAGAAGCTGCTGAAATTCAAGGATGTGCAGTGTCGCGAGCCTGTGTCCGTGCCCGACTTCGTTCTGGTGAAGAACCTGTGCACGCTGTATGACGCCATGTGTAAGCATGAGAACTTCACGTTCAAGGACAAACTCGGCAATGAGGACGCCAAGCCCGTCATCGAGCGCATCTTCTTATTCTGCGTGGTGTGGTCAATAGGTGCTGCCGTCGACGAGAAGAGTCGTGGCAAGATTACCGCCGCCTTCGCCGACATCGACGCGATCTTCCCGGCCGGTGGCCTGGTGTATGACTACTTCTATGACATCCCCAAGAATGAGTTCATCGCCTGGGACACCAAGGTGCCGACTTTCAGAGCCACCCCAACCATGACTTTTCACGACATGAGCGTGCCGACTGTGGACACTGTGCGCATGGCGTTTGTGTCAGAGGCCCTCATCAACACAAAGAATCACGTGTTGTTTGTGGGTGCCACCGGTACGTATTCTGTTCTATTGGTTTTCCTTCCTTTCCTTGCTTGTGATCTCTCTCCCTCTCTCTTATCCATCTGTTACTGCATGTCTGCATTCTCTGACACATGGCACGAGTCTAACCATCATCTCATACCCCCCTCAATCAATCATCAATGTCGCAATACTCGCTTTACTATTACAATATTGCAGGTACCGGCAAGACAGTCCTGGCCACCGCCCTCCTCAACAACCTTCCGGACACCCACTCCAAGCTGATCATCAACTTTTCTGCTGCCACCACTTCTGGTGCGGTGCAGGATATCATGGAGGCGCCCATGGAGAAGAGAAGCAAGGACAAGCTAGGTCCCACCGGCGGAAAAAACCTGGTTTGTTTCGTTGATGATTTCAACATGCCCAAGAAGACAAGTGTAGAGTCGCCCTTCCAGCCTCCTCTGGAGCTGGTGCGTCTGTGGCTCGACTACAGCGGATGGTATGACCGCCTTAGGTGCTCGTGGAAGTATATCCTGGACACTCAGATGATCGCAGCCATGGGCCACCCCGGTGGAGGCCGTAATGAGATCTGTGCACGCACGCAGTCCCGCTTCAGTCTATTCAACCTCACATTCCCCGCTGACTCCCAGGTC
>JACLAB010015992.1_pt1 | contig 11155 bp, 12 predicted proteins | sample 8027921 | NCBI WGS metagenome assembly JACLAB01 (sample SAMN15725117, study PRJNA655200) | protist metagenome | isolation source: fluorescence activated cell sorting (FACS) single amplified genomes of... | place: USA: West Boothbay Harbor, Gulf of Maine | collected 2000-07-19
GCTTATTTTTTCTCCCTCGCGGGTGGTGGCCTTCTCCACCACACGGAAGGTGCGCCGCCTACGCTCACACCGAACGCGCGAACGTCTCACCCCGCTCGAGTCGAGCGAGGACCTATATATACATATAGAGAGAGAGAGCGAGAGAGAGAGAGGGGAACCCGAGCGCGTTCCGTCATCTTCCGAAGCGGACTTCAACCTCGAGTGAATACATAGCCAGCCATCATGGGGAAGTGCGGGCAGACGATGAACGCGAAGCGCAAGCAGCACAACAAGCAGCGCAAGGAGAACAACCGAGCTCTGAAGCTCCGCAAGGACCCGGTGATGAAGAACCGCGCGGAGCTGGCGAGGGTCAGCGGGGTGGCGAGGACGGGGAAGCAGGCGCGGAAGCAACTGAGGAACGCGCGCCGCCTCGAGCGAAACCAGATTGACGACGCGGAGAAGAAGAAAGCGTCGGCGTCGGGGGAGACGAAGGGAGGAGACGTCGAGATGGCCGAGTAGTGACGAGATGGCCCGAGGGGACAAACGCGCGTGATGCGTCAAAGACACGCGGACGCCGCGCGGTGCGATCGACGCGACATCCCAGCCGTCGCACCACCAGTCACCGTCCGCGAGTTCACAAATGTAATAATTCTCATTCACCCTTACTTCGAGGAGTAGACGTCTTATTAACAAACGACACTCGACCGCGGTGAATTTAAATCGTATTAATAATAAAACTCGGGGCGATGAACAGGCACGGGCGGCGTGTCGTGCCAAGTCGCGTGCGTCGGCGAGGGGCTCGAGAGTCAAATCGAAAGTCTCGTCGAGATGATGCATTCCGTCAAACGTTTTTCTTCGATACCCGGTGATCTCGTACGGGCAATTAGACAACCTCCGGGTCGATGGATTCCGGCTTGGCCTCCTCCTCCTTGGGCTTCTCAGGAGGCACGAACCCGCCGCCGCCGACGTCGGCATCAGCGGCGGCGACGTCGCCGACAGCCTGGCCCATGAGGTCGAAGATCTTAGACGCGAACGCCGCGGGTTCGTCGATGTTGAAACCGGACGTGAGCAGCGCGGTGTCGAAGAGGAGCTCCGCGGTGGCCTTGGCGCTGTCGTCGCCCGCGGCTTGCTTCGCCTTGAGGTCTAAGATGACCGGGGACGTCGGGTTGATCTCCATGGTCTTCTTGCCCTTCATGTACTCCTGCGCTCGGTTATCGCCCATGGCCTGCGCCTTCATGATGCGCTCCATGTTGGCGGACCAGCCGAACTTGCTGGTGACGAGGATGCACGGCGTGTCCGTCAGGCGCCTGTGCACAAAACACGACGTCAGTCAAATTGCGCATGTAAAAGATTAAAGTAAACTCACTTGGACACGGCGACTTTCTCAACCTTGTCCGCGCCGAGCGTCTCTAGGATCCAGTCGGTGAGGGGTTTGTACTCCTCCTCGATCTCCGCGCTCTTCTTCTTCTCGTCTTCGTCCTCTTCGCCCAAGTCGAGGTCCTCCTTGGAGATGTCCACGAGTTTCTTCTCCTTGTACTGAGTCAGGTTTTGCATGGCCACCTCGTCGATCGGGTCAATCATGAACAGCACTTCGTAGCCCTTCTTGGTGAGCTGCTCCAAGAAAGGCGAGTTCTCCGCGGCGCCGCGCGTGTCCGCGGCGACGTAGTAGATTGAGCTCTGGCCCTCCGGCATGGCTTCGACGTACGCGTCCAGGCCCTTGGTTTTACCGGTCTCCGTCTTGGAAGTTTGGAAGCGGAGCAGGGCGCCGAGGGCGTCGCGGTTCGCGGCGTCTTCGATGACGCCGAGCTTGAGGTTACGACCGAAGGCGTCCCAGAAGGTGTCGTAGTCGTCGTTGTCCCTGGCCGCAATCTCTTTGAGCATGTCAAGAGTCTTACGAACCAGCCTCTTGCGCATGACGCGGACCTGTTAAACACAAAGTTCATATGGGCAAACAGTTAGAGAATAAAAAAAGTACTCACCACGCGCGATTCTTGGAGGATCTCGCGGGAGACGTTGAGGGGCAGGTCGTTGGAGTCGACGATGCCGCGGACGAACGTGAGGTACCGGGGGAGGAGCGATTCGTCAAACTCGTCGGAGATGAACACGCGGCGGACGTAGAGCTTGATCGCCCTGGACTTGGCCATCATGTCCTGCTGCTCGAAGGGCGCCATACCCGGGACGTAGAGGATGCTTCGGAACTCGATGTCGCCCTCCACGGCGAAGTGGTTGTACGCCAGCGGGTCCAGGAACTCCTTGAAGGTGGACTTGAAAAACTCGTTGTACGCGTCGGCTTCGACGTCGCGAGGGGAACGAACCCAGATGGGTTTATCGTTGTTCGTGACGACAAACTCCTGGACATCCTCATACTCCGTCTTCATCACCGGTGTCGGAGCGTCCTCGGTGAACTCCTCGCCCTTGGCCTCGGCTTCGATCTTCTTCTTGTTGTATTCCTCCTGTGAACAAAACACGACGTCATACTAATTGCCCATACATGAATGAAAATAAACTTACCGTCGCCGACGCGGTGGCCTCGGCATCCTCCACCTGCTTGGGCACAGACTTGGTGGCGAAGACCTCGATGGGAAACGAGATGAACTCAGAGTACGTCTTGACGAGGCTCGTCAGTTTTTCACCCTCCGCGAACTCCTCGGCGCCTTCCTTCAGTGAGAGAACAATCTTGGTACCGCGCGCGGGGGGTCCGTCGGCGTCGGTGGCTGTGAACAAAACACACGTGACGTCAGACTAATTGCCGATATAACACGCATACATCGTCGTTCTAATTGCGTATATAAAATATAAAATAAACTCACCTTCGCGGATGGAGTAGGAGGAGGAATCAATCTCGGACTCCCAGACCCACGCCTTGTCGTCGTCCGCGTTCTTGGTCACCACCGTGATCCTGTCGGTGGTGGGTGATTGGGGTGGTGGGTTCGTGTTAATTGGGTGGTGATTGGGTATTCGAGTATGGAATGGAAAGGTGATTCTCGTATGGGAAACGTGACTGAGCGACACTACTCACCGCGACGCGACGAGGAAGGCGGAGTAGAACCCGACGCCGAATTTACCGATGAGGTTATCGCCTTCCGATTGCGACTGGAGCATCTCCATGAATTTAGCGGTGCCGGATCGAGCTGTAAACAACAAACACGACGTCAGTCTCGTTGCCCGTACGGGGGATTAAACAATTAAACAATTACGGGGAAATAAAAAAGTTGGCTCACCGATTGTTCCGAGGGAGGAGACGAGATCTTCGCGGGTCATGCCGATGCCGGTGTCCTCGATGACCAAGGTTTTGGCGACGGGGTCACCTTTGATCTGCATCTTCATCTCGCCGTTCGCGGCCATGACGTCTTGGTTGGACACCGCGGTGAACCGCAGCTTATCGAGCGCGTCGGACGCGTTTGACACGAGCTCGCGGAGAAACACGTCTCGGTTGCTGTAGAGGGAGTTGACGATGAGGTCGAGGAGGCGGTTGACCTCAGCCTGGTACTCGTACGTCTCGCCGTCGGCGCCCGCGGAAGGGGCCTCTTCGGTCGCAGCCTCCGCGCGGACGATGACGGAGGTGAGCCGGCGATGCTTGGAGGAGAGCGCGACGGGGGGATGAGCGTGCTTCGATTGCGTGGAGCGGCGGAAGGCGGTTGGGCGCGTCGCGGTCGTGGGTACCCGCGCGGCGGCGGCGGTCATCATCGCGGACATCGCGGACATGTGTTTAATAAGTGCTGCGCGTGTGTCGATGTGTGTGGATCGTTTCTTTGGTGAGTCGCGTGGGGTGAGTGAGTGGACTCACGCGCGCGTGCCGAAGGATGCTTCGCGAGGCGTCGGATTATCCAATATGAAGGTGCCTTCCGCCGCCGCTTTTTGGAAGATCGTCGAAACTCGTGTTAATTCACGTGCGGGGCTCAGTCAGAAAAATGAACTCGTTAACCTGTAATATGGAAAACGTACACGTGCAAACAGCCACAGATGTTCTATTTGCTCATTTGCCACGACTTTTGGTGCTGTGTTGGTGTTGACGCGAGCTCTCATCAGCTGATTGAAAGGAACAAACACTCGGCGGGGCGCATCATCGTCTCAGACCTCCAACCATGGCGCCTCACGAGAACCTCTTCCACGTGGAGAAGCACTACAACGACACACTGTACAAAGGCCAGCGACATGGAACATCCCACACCGATAAGGAGATCCAAGCCGCGGCGAACCTGTTGGGCCGCGACAGCGTCGTCGCCGACGAACGCACCGCGCTTCGCAGCGTCAAGGTTAGTTTATTTTTTATATTTCCGTACAGGTATGGGCAATTAGTGTGATGACGTCGTGTTTTCTTTCATACAGGCGCGACGCGAGGCTGAGAGAATCGCGCGAATACGCGCGTCGGGCGAGGTGATCGGCGGCGACGTCGTGGTCCTCGGCGGCGGACAGAACGGGGGTGCCGAGGAAGGGGGTGCCGAGGAAGGGGGTGCCGACACAGCTGTGCGTACCGGCGGGAAGACCCGGGCGTGGGACGGGTGCGTCGCGCGCATCGACGTATCGAACCTCTCCAAGGGTAGGCACACCGATGTAAATGATGAAGACAATGACACAGCTGTGCGACGCCGCGGTCGATTCGGGGGGCTGGGCTCGACGCATCCCGAACGAAAGTTCGTGCTCGACGAAGGTAACAGGTGGAAGACGGAGGCGAGGATCGCCGCGGGGGGAACCGGCGGCACCGCGGAGCTGGAACGATTGAGAAGAGCCGCTCAGCGCCTTGAGGAAAATAACAAAGAGGGAGGCTCGAATTCAAAGCATCGTCTTGGATCGATCGACGCGGAGGACGAGGACGCGCCGGTGGTGGTGGCGCCCGAGGAGCTCACGTTCGGCGACGACGGATGGGCGACGACGACTGAAACGGCTGAAACGGCTCCCGCGATATTGAACGGTACACAGCCGTCATCGTTGCAGAAAGATTTACTCGACGCTGAGATGAGATTGAAAACGGCGGCTGAGGCTGCTTTGTTAGACGGAGAGGATGCGGCGCGGGAGATCGCGGCGCGGGCGGCGCGGGAAGCGGCGCGGCGTGAGAGACTCGCGCGAACCCTCGGGAACCTTCCGGGTGACGAGGAGCTTCCGACGGATGGTTCGAATTGCATCGAGACAAAGCCAAAGTCGAAGAAACGAATGAGGAAAAAAACTTTGGTCTCGTTCGACGAGGAGGACTAAACACACACCTATTAGCGCACGATAGACCCTAGCTAGCCACCACGGTGTCATCGACACTACTTTAGGAAACATATTATATTCTCATTTCTAATTTTAGATTGTTGAATTTATCACTTAAACCATCATCACCTGCCTCCTTATCATTCTTTTTCACGGCATCGTCATCCACAGCATCCTCCTCCTCGACATCGCCATCGGCATCCACAGCAACATCATCATCTTTCCTCATTTCATCGCTCAAACAGATTCTTACAACCATTACTTTTTTGAGTTTAGACTGAGGAACAGCTTCTCGACTGCGTTTGATACTTTTCCAATGGTTGCATCCGCTGCATATGGCAGCAATGTAGCAATACTTGTTGCCATCGCTCTTACCTTTGAGCCATACGTGTCCTCCAATAGTGGCTTTATTGGTGCATTCGGCATAAGAACACGTTCCTCTTGTGCAGTTCGTAGACATCTCCCAAAACTTAATCCAACTTATTCTAGGTATCAAATAGGTAGCTGGTTCTAAAAGGTAATCGACGTCAGCGGTCGTTTGCCCGAGAAGCGGTCGTGGGTTTATTCCTTTATTTGAAATCGTATCCAATTTGGTGTCGACTGCATTCCATGCAAGAAGCTCCTCTGTCAGTTGAAACACACGAGGAAACAAGTCGGGTTGAACCTCTTCCATACTGCGATCAGATAGCTAGCTAGGTTTACTTCCAAATATCGTATTTGTGTGTCCAGATGTATCGCAAGAGAACAAAGACAGGGTTGAGGAAGTAGTCCACTAGCGGTATAAAAGCGAGCTTGCCAACAGCGTAGTGCTTAATTACTCGTTCTTCTTCGCCTTCATCTCGGTCTCCGCCGCTTTCATCGACTTTCGCAGCGACGTGGGTTTGTTTGGAATCTTATTCGCCCTGTAATAAGATTAAACGAAACACGACGTCATCAGTACAATTGCCCATACAGAAATATTATAAAAGAAACGTACCGAGTCTCGACGTGGTGGCCGTACAGGATGAGCGCCGGGCACACGAGCAGCGTGACGAGGAGGATCCAGTAGTGCGCGCTGTCCGCCGGGACGATGGACTCGACGGCACTTCGAAGTGGCGCCAGGAAGTTCTTCGTGGACTGAATGACGGAAGGAAAAGGAGGAAGGGGAAGATGGAGGACAAGCCGGGTCAGTGTCCCAGTGTCGCATCGATGGGAGAAGAGATCGCCCCGGGCAAATAGAGATGGGTACGATGGGTCCGATGATGAGTGGGTTCGCGAATGGAAGCGCACCTCGAAGACAATGTCGAACTCGTTCGCGAGGAAAGCGGGCCCCGGCACCATGCGCACCACCCGTGCAGTGCGTTCCGCGCGCCCGCGACACTGAAATGACGGACGAACCCAGATGATGTATTTGTAAATACAAAAAGTAATAAGGTGACTGACTCGAGAGTAGCTACACACGCCGATACATATGGTCTCACTCTCGTCTCGAGTTCAGTTTAAAACAAACGCACTACACTAATCGTAAATAGACCAAACCCACCACTCACGAATCCGCCACGATCGACTCCAACATTCGCGATAAACGATCGAGCCCGGCGCCGAAGTTAGTGTCCAGCTCACCCGCGCCCTCGACGTAATTGCAAAAATCAATCGCCTTGACCCTCACGCCAGGCCCTGGAATACATGCATCGTCATCGTTCCCCTCACCCATTCCTCCTTCGTCCCCTTCGTACACGATGAGCACGCTGCTGCCCAGCAAGTGCAACTCGCGCTGCGTCGCGAACCACGCGCGCATCGCGCCGATCTGAGACAGCGCCTCGCCGTAAACCTCCTTGGCCCTGTTCGTTTTTCTCCTCAGTTTGGAATCTCCACAGTCGCAACCGCCACTTTTCGTTCCTCTCGAGGGATGACGATGAGCGTCCGAGCGTTCGTTCTTTGAACCGCCGTCGTACGAAGAGCACGATGGAACCTCGTTGGATGAATCCCCGTTCGAACGGGAATCACCCGAATGAGCGCTCGACGCGGCCCTGTCACCGCCGCCGTTCAAAAAACACAGCTGTGCGTTGTTGTCGTCCTCAGTATCACCGTCAATCCCTACGAACTCCTCGAGCGCTTTCCGTGCGTCACTTTTCGAACACAAACCCCTGGCCCAGGAGTACGGTTTAGTCACCCTGGTCCACCCGTCCGGATACGCCTTCGTGCCCGACCGCGCAGCCTTCAATCGCTTGAAGTTCTCGCTAGAGTTCTCGAAAGTAAAGTCTTCGCCTCCGTTTTTGCCGTTTTCATCGCTCCCCATCGACGACCGCTCCCAGGTTTGCATGCCGCACACTTTAAACCCAACCTCGAACTGCCCGCTGCGTTTGTCGTGCGCGCTCCGCTTGGCGACGTACGCGCTGTCGTGCCCGCGTTCGCTGTACGTCCTCAAGCCGACTTTGAGGTCGATGACGCAAGGCCTTCGATACCCCTGTGATGAGAGTTACACAAAACTTGACGTCAGTCCAATTGCCCATACTTGCCCATAGGAGAAATGAAATAGTCTAAACAAATATACGTACCGCTGTGACGTCCTCTAACCGTAGGAAGGTTGCGCGCGTGCCCTTGGATGCGGCATCTCGCGCGGCCGCCGCGGTCGGGTCGTCGCCCGCGACGGAGACGAGCGTGGACGGGTCGACGGTGAGCACGCCGTGGAACGTCGGCACGAACGGCGCGATGCCCGCGATGGCGTCTCGTCCATGGCTAACAGGGGGCGCCGAAGTAGTCACGTTTTTGCCGCCTGCATCGCCTTCGAACGCCGGCGCGCCTGTCCCTGACGCCGCTCGGGCGACGCGCTCGTAGAACGAGAGCTCCGCCACGCCCTTGCGATCATCCGGCGCGGGTTTCAGGAAGTGCCCGACGTCGATGTCCACCAGCGAGGGAAGCCCGACGCCCTTGGACGAGTGTCCCGCCACCTGGTAAGGCGCCACCCTCAGCGATGCTAATAGATCCTCAACCTCCTCAACCTCCGTCGAGCGCGTGCCATCGCGGGGGGCCGGGGTGGATCGGCGCGTGGACTCGTCATCGCGCGCGCCGCCGCCGCCGTCGAGGTCATCCGAGGATAGACGAGTGGTGTCGCTGAGATGCGAGGGAGAGCGCTCGAACGAGCGCGTGGCGACCAAGCCAGCCATCTCTACCTCTCGCGCGCGCCAACCTCGACTGCCTTTCCAAAGCCTTCCGGCCGCCTTGATGAAGCAAAGCACGTTTTAATCAGCCAAAGCTCGAAAGGAATCAAGCAACGGTATTTACACTGTGAATGCGCACTACGAGCTTATCAGTTTGGGGTTACAATTACGATTCATCGTTAAATTCCATCACTAGTAGTCAGCCTCCGGTACGCATCCGCCGCCTCGACGAACCGCCGCGTCGCCTCCCTCTTCTCCCCATCGGACGTGTTACCGTGAAACTTATCAGGGTGCCAACGCAGCGCGCACTTGCGGTAGGCACGATCCAACTCCTTTCTCGATATACCGTTTCTCGAATCATCGATGCCCAGCGCCGCGTACATCTTCGTTTCCCATTTGTTGTTAGCTTCCAGCGCCGACGTCTCAAATCGCGCCGCGTCCTGCGCGTCCTGCGCGGCGCGCATGCGCTCGTACCGCGCGCGATCCGCGCGTTCGCCCGCCTCTTTTTCCTGCCGCCACCTCGCCGTGGTCGGGTGCGAGTCATACTTGCAACCGCATATCGAGCAATAAGCCATGACTTCGGGATCGTGGGTGTCGGCGCAGGTGTGAATCACCGTAAACTGTGGAATTAGGCAATCGTAACGGTAAACACGTGACGTGCGAGGGTGCGTATGTGGGGAGCGCACCGTGTCGCACACTTTCGGGCCGCATTTAGCGCACCCGCCGCGTTCCGCCTGCGCGATTGAATCGAATGAATGCGTAAATGTAACGGTAAATACGGCCACGTCGCGTACGGGCAAACACTCACCTGCCCGAAACAGTCCAAGTGCGTTCGCTCCAGAAACGCGTCATCGCGCTTAGCCCGTCGGACCCTCGCCTCCGACGCCGCCACGCGCTTCAGTCGCAAAGATTCCTCCGACGACCTCGCGTCTCGAGACGCCTGCGCGAATGGAATTGAATTGAATTGAATTGAATTGATGAATTAGGTGACGTAACGGTAAATGCGGTAAACGCGTGTGTGGGAAAACACTCTCACCTGTTCCTCACGGCGGCGGCGAAGAAGCTCCCGCGTGGTCATGTGCGCCTCGTACCCGCATCCGCAACGCGCGCACAGCTGTGTCGTCGACGAATCGGAGCGAATCTGGCGAAGCTCCCGAACCTTGTCTTCGTACGCCTATAACAGTTAAAACAAAACGTCATACTAATTACACTGTACGATGTATACAAGATTATGTAAATAAATAACTCACCTTGACGGATTCCACGCCCGGGTAGGTGGACATTATGTCCACGCCTTTGTTGAGTTCGGGGAGGAGGAAAGGCAGGGGCGGGCCTTTATTGGACGTAACGCCGTCGCCGTCCCAGTCTTCGATTGACACGAACGCGAAGCACGTCTTTTTCCCTGACCTGCGTTCATAGTAAACGGCGAACGAATTGAACAATTAGGCGTTTTAACACGAATTAAACGTGAACACGGCTCTCACCTGCACGTCCTACACGGCCCTCTGGCGACTCCGTTCAGGTCCCTCGAGCCCATCTGGTCCTCGGTGGTCGCGCCCAGCAAGTCAGCCAGGGCGTCCACCCCGAAGACTGTGCCTCCTGACTGTTTACCAGTAGCGTACGGATCCTCATTTGCACCAAACTCAGAGTCGAACCTGTCCACGTGGTTAACCTGTCGATGAATTAGGCAATTGTAACGGTAAACGGTAATTGGACGAACGCGGGGGTATGGGTACGTAGGCATAGGCACGCACCTTGCGGTCCACGGACTGGCGCTCGTACGATCCAACGCCGCGGTGTTTGCGCTCCCACTGTTCTTGTTCCCAACGCTCCTGTCAAGAAAACACGGCGTCAATCTAATTGACCATACAGAGATTAAAAAGAACACTCACCGCCCACTCTTCGTCGTCGACGCTCGGTTTAATACTCTGTCAACACAAAACACGACGTCATACCAATTGCCCATATCTACGTGAAGGGTTTAGGGTTAAAGAATAAACTCACCGGTTTGATAAATCCGGAGTCGTCGAAGGGTGCGTCGGACGTGGACGAGGAGCTTTTGTTTCGAGTCCGATCGGAGTCCGAGTCGGAATCGGAGTCGGAGTCGGAGTCGAGGAAACAAAAGCCGTTCGATTGGCTCCTCCTCCCGGACTGACGAGTGCTGGCGTCCTGTTGTTCGACAGCCTCGGAGGAGCTCGACGAGGACTGGAACTGTTCGAAGAATCGCAGGGACTCGGATAACTCAGCCTTCTCCGTCGACGGCGGCTCTGACTTCTCGGAGATGCCACCAACCTCTTCTTCAGGTGGCTCCTCCTCGGGGATTTCACCAACCTTCCCGAGTTCGGGTGGCGTCTCCTCGGGAAGTCTAAGCTCCTTTTCGTCCCCGCCGTCGCCCTCGTCGTCGTCTTCGTCGCTCGGACATTTGTTATCCCCGGAGCCGTCTCCGGTCGACTTCTGTATGTAAAAGAAACACGGCATCATTATTATACTAATCGCCGATGTATACGAAAGTAAAAATGATCTCACCTTCGTCTCGAGTTCATCCATCGCCTCCCGCGTCCGCGCTGACTCTTCGCGCGCGAAGTCCCGTTCCCGGGTCGCAACCGTGACCTCCCTCCGAACGCTCTCCAACTCCGCGTGCAGATCCCGAACCCTACCTTCCAAAGCAGACTCCCTGCGAATGAATTGATCAATAATGAGTAGTCGTCAGTCCCGGTGCCCCCCTCAATGAACTCCTAATTAGGCAATTGAAACGGTAAACGTGGCGGGAATCGTATGGGTCAACACGCACCGCGCTTGGAGAGTCGCCACGCGTGTGCCGAGCGACGTCGCCTCGGCTCGGA
>JACLAB010002219.1_pt1 | contig 11151 bp, 6 predicted proteins | sample 8027921 | NCBI WGS metagenome assembly JACLAB01 (sample SAMN15725117, study PRJNA655200) | protist metagenome | isolation source: fluorescence activated cell sorting (FACS) single amplified genomes of... | place: USA: West Boothbay Harbor, Gulf of Maine | collected 2000-07-19
TGTTGTCTAAATACAAATTCCCACCGACGATGGGTTCCCACAGCTGATTGATAAACACCGCCAACGGTTGCAACACCGTTCCTATGAACACTTGCGAGGCTAAAAAGACGACGATAACGACGATTCCGTTCGCTTTTCCCGAAGCTTCGTCGATGTACCACGGACGAGGATTGTCGCCGTCTTTATCCGTGTACGGTTTCGATTGGTATTTGATGAAATTAGTACTTTTGCTGCTACTTTTGTTGGTGTCTTCTGTCTTCTGTGGGCCCCCCTTCTTCGTCGCGCGAAGAAGATGATGATGATGACGACGGTGATGTTTGACGACGGTGATGGGATGGTGTTGTTCTTTGTGTCTCGCGAGAGAAGCAGCAGCAGCACCACCACGAGCGAAGCTCGAAGAAGAGGAAGACGTTTTAGTATCGGTGGGAATAATGCCCACATTAAAAGCAGCGCGCATACTCATTTTGTCCGTGTGAAGTCTGCAGTCTATTCTTGTTATTAGCTTTAGGGGATGTGAGTTCATCACACATTCTTATTTCAAAACGGCTTCATATAAGAGTATCAGAACACACACACACAAACAAGCATCGAAACTCTTCTGCGCAAAGAGAAGAAAGAGATGACGACGATGAGAGGCAGACTCTTCTCCCCGAAACAACACCAACACCAACCGCGTGGACGACGAAAAGCTGCATTACTTGGAGGACTATCGAGGGACACTTTAATCACGCTCGGTTTGTTCTTGTTCAGTCTCATCCTGTTCGCGTTGCCGAACGTCTTGTTGAGAACAACCGAGGACGACCTCTCTTTTAGGAGTAGGAACGAGAACGAGAACGTATTATCAGAGCAGCAGGAGCAACAAAAGAGTTTGGCGCCGCAGCACGAAAGAGATAGCGAAGGGAGGACGAGGCCTACGACGACGACGACCCCTCGACGAGCGTCTTCTTCGAGCGGCAGCGGTAAAAAATCTAGTAGTAGTAGCAGTGGAAGCAGTAGCAGCAGTAGTAGTAGTTCGAACAATAGCGAGCAAAGAGCCTCGGATGGAGGGATATACAGACGAATGTATAACCTCACCGAACCAGATGTAGACGAAACCATCAAAGGTACTATTCTCGACGTGAAAGTTACCTTGGACGCGCTCCCGCGAATAGATATCGATCCGAAAATTTTACCTACTGGATTACACAAACGCGACGCGTTTATCACGCAATCGAACGCGAAGAAATTTCGGTTCGAAACGTTGCCAAAGAGGTATTTAGCGATTGATTTTGATGCGATTAAGTTAAGGTTTAAAGATGTGGATTCAAAGTTATCGGATTCGAGTTGTGCTTTAGTCGGGTCGAGCGGAAACGTGGTGGGGAGAAATTTTGCGAGCGCGATTGAGTCGCACGATTCGGTCGTGCGATTGAACCAAGCGCGGGCGGATTCACCGTTGAAAGGTAATGGGGATAAACATACTCAGACGAAGGATGTCGGAGAGCGGTCTAATTTCAGAGCCTTATCGAAGCCGTGGATCCACAAGTATTCGCTTCCAGAAAAAGGCGGGTTATCGCCGGCGGATTTGCCGTTGGAGTGGGGGGCGAATTTAATTTTAACCGGCGCGACAAAAGGTATCACGTTACAATCAGTCGGACTGGCGCAAGCGTTGAGGGAGAAATGGCGGCGAACGGACGTGCAATTAATCGTGGTCACGCCGAGAATGGAAGCGGCGGCGAGAGATTTTTTCCAATTGTACAGATGGAAGCTCGAGAAGATGGGTTTTACTTTGAAAACGAAAGGCACGCAGCCGTCGGTTGGATTTGTCGCCGCGTTCGCGTTAATGCAAGTGTGCGATCGAGTATCGTTGTATGGATTCGGTCGAACGCACTCCGATGGTTCAAAGCTGGAAAAGTACAGATACTTTGATTCTGGGAAAGGTCGGTACCCGCCGACGAGGGAAATCGTGAGTACCGGCATGGACGTAGAAGTGGCTATTTTCCGAGCGTTAGCCAGAGAAAAAAAAGTGGTCTACTGCGACGACGGAGAGGAAACGACCATGAACTGTGGTAACTTGCACTTTCGTAACGACGCTTTTCCGAAATCGACATCGTCTGCTTCGTCTGAAAGAGGAGAAGGAGGAGAAGAAGACAACAACGACAAAGACGCCGACGCGGAAGAAGAGGGGGACGCCGCGACCGAAGACAGTAAAGAAGAAGTAGATGAACAAGACCACGAAGAACAAGAAGTGGGACAAGAAGAAGAGAGCGACGTTCCGTCTAACGGGTGGGCGGATCTGGTGTAAAGCGGGTAATAATAATAGCTTATACAGTTAGTAATAGATTGTTTTTAGTCGTAAAGAAGAAAAAACTGCAGAACATCCTCCTCAAAATGTTCCCCTCTTCGTCGAAAGTAAAACTGTTCGCAGACCTCGGCGATCGCGCGCGAGTGACTCCGGGAAAAGAATCCGTCGTGAAGTTGGTCGTCTCTCTCGGGGACGGGTACGATGCTACTCACCACCGCGGCGACGGCGCCACTGCTGGTGCGCGAAGTCGTTCCGGGGGGCCGCATCATCAATCACCTACTCAAAGAACGAACGAGACCAACGACGACGTTTCCTTCCTCCCGTTCGTGGAAACCATCGAGGTCGAATGGCGAGGGATTGAACGCCTGAACCCGGTTTGGGTGCAACCACCGCGTGGTACCAGTACCAGTAGTAACGCGATGCATAACTCGTTGAAATCGGGCGAACGGTTCATCGCGCGTTCGCCACCTGGGAGCGTTTTAGAGAACGTGCTCTTGAGGCCGAACGAACGACACGTTTTAAAGTTTACGATTCAAATACCGCCTGGGTTACCGCCGACGTACAGAGGTCAGATTTGTCGGTACTATTACTGCGTGATCTTTTCGTGCAAGTTAAGAGGAGAGATGGAACCGGTTGTGATTGAAATGCCTTTGAAAGTGCACGCCGGGCCAAAGCCGCCGAAAAGCTTGAGCGGGACGCCTCGATTCGAGGATTTGAGAATAAGCGAGAGTTTTAATAGCAGCGGCAATCACAGTGTTAGTGGATCTAATAATAATAACAATAACAATAATAATAATAATAGCAGTAGTAATCCAGCTGCCAGGAGTGGACCGGTGACGCCTAGAGGTGTTTTGCCGTCTTGGTCGGACAGGTCATCCGATACTTGGGGCGACGACGTAGAGTTGCGCCAGGCGACGTTGCAAGGCGGCGACGCAGACGAAAGCTTGAGGGAAATTCTAGAGATGTCGAAAATGCAGAAATCGCAACAGAGAACGTACGCGATTACAACAGGGAATAAGTTTATTTGTAAGATAACGCCGGCGAACCCATTACCGGTGGTTGCCTGCGGGGAGTTGGTCTCGTGCGTATTTGATTTTGAAAACACAAAGCCAGAAAGTATGGAAGCGATGCCAGTTCAATCGTATTCTTGGACTTTGGAAACGGAGGAGATTGCGTTGAGTAGTATTGAAGGTGGTGGTAGCAGTAATAGCAGTAGCAATAGTAATGGAGGTGCTGATTCTTCGAAGTTGCCAGTCTTGCGGAAGATATGGGCGGAAGGCTCTGAACGGTGCGTAGAACGCATTCGTCGAACGTTCTTTTCGGCGTCAGTCCCGTTAGAAGCTCCAGGATCGTTTCGAACGACGAAAATGGAGTTGGCTTGGGTGCTTCGATTTGAGTTTAACGTCGGTAGTGATAAAGTCGAGTGGAGATACCCAATCGAAGTTATGAGTCGAACGTACGCGAAGAAAAGCCGAGCGATTTGATTGGTATGTCCTAAATAGTCTTCAATAATAGATTGTATAGAAATAACTTATAGATTGCAATAGTTCTAATAAACGTACATAGTTGCAGTTGCTTTGGTGCATCATGCCGGCAACGGTTCGTCCTCGGGAGCCAACGCTTTCCAAAGCGCTGGAAACGCCTCCAGCGAGCTCGGTTGCACGTTCACAGAAATTAATCGCGACGCATACTCAGCAACATCGAGATGCAACTGCTTTAAGATTTTATCCGTGTCGCTCAATTTACCACCCGTCTTTGTCGCATCAGCCGAAGCAGCCGTACCTTTGCCTTGTCTGTCTTTTAAGCGATTCAAACTCGCTTCGGTTTTCAGGACAGTAGCGACTAAATCGCTCGCCATTTCCGCATATTTCTTCGTCACGCCTTCGCAGACTTCTCTCGTCAACTCCTTCGCGGCTATGGGAGACAGACGTCTCGTTCGTTGCGATTCTTCACAGAATTTTGAAAGAGGCTGGAGCAACATTGGCACAAAGTGCGAATGCTTGCTCGGGGTTGGTTTGTTTGTCATTCGAAACGTGGCCGTGATGCCTTTCAGTTGCTTCAACGCTTCGGTGCATCTTTCGGTCACGATGAGAGCAATGGCGGACGTAATTTTGGGCAGGAATTCATCGAGCGTGACCGCGCCAAGTTCTAGGCACTGGCTCGTTGCGTTTGTAGCCGCATTGCGATCTTCAGGGTCCTTAATACCACCACCAACTTTCTTTGCCGCAACTTTAACGAGATCTTCCTTTACTTTTTTAGAGAACAATTCAACCTCCGAACGAACCGTGGCGAGTTCTTCGCAACCAGCCGTGGCGCCCCACGTGTTCGAGCTCGTCGTCCGTCTCGCCGCCGTTGCTGCTGAGGAGGAACCACCCGCATCATCCGAAGTATTCTCACTCTTCTCCGCGGCAGCGTTAATAAGCGCAGTTTCTTCCAGGTATTCAGTTCCAACCGAAACCCACGCGCGATAGCGCGACACGATTTGCGCTGCCAGACGAACAAACTTGTCCGCCTGCGCCGGTACGTACACGTCGTCGGCAAAGCACCGCATGGCATTTCGGAACGCCGCGTCAGAAGCGGCAAGAGAGAATACTCCAGGTACGTCGTTAATTTCTTGTTGCTTTTTGGGCGATTTCGGGGACTGCGGGGGTCCGTCTTTCTTCGGTGACTTTGCCGTTGGCGTCGTCGCATCTCCTTTTCCCACTCTTTCCAGTCCCGGTCTTGTGAGTGTCGCGTCTACGTCACCGGCAATCTCTTGAAAGCGCAGCGTAAAGTACACGCTCAAATTCCATCGCTTATGAAACGTACGCAAAGCATCTGAATCGAAGAACTTATCCGCGGCAACTTGCGATATCGTCTTCGCTTTCGCCTGCAAAGCATCGATAAATGCCATCGAAGCGGCGTAGTTCGAGATGAACGCCTCGGGTACGCCCGGAGAGAAAGAGCTCGGTCGCTTTTCATGCAGTTGCGCGTCAATTTCAGCTAAAACAGAGCCGCCTAAGAAATCGCACGACGATTCCGACGACGAAACATCCTTGGCGATATCGAGAAGAAAAGACACCGCGTCGACCGCTTTTCCCGAGCAATTCTTCAAGATTTCCGAAACGTCCTCGCGAGCACCGATACCAGCCGGTGCTGGAGCGCTGTCGGTGACTTCTGATACAAGTGGTTTTACCAAAGCATTCCTGACTGTTTTCTCTGCATCGCTCGCGCGTCCGACGGCTTGGTACGCTTCCAATAGAAACTTCACAGACGCAGCCGATTTTAGTTTCGTCCCGGGAATGCCACCTTTTTTGCTCTCTTCGCTCGCGCCTAACAACGCAGCCGCGAATGCGCCGTTGAGTTCTTTCAGCAGCGTCTCGTCGCAACTTTTCACGCGGTCGCTGAGTGCTCTGATTTGTTGCGAATCTTTACCTTGAGAAAGGAAGAACTTCAATCTGTTCACTTCGCCGGCGACGCGCGACAAAATTCGCGCCCTCTCTTCCGCAGAATTATGTCCGTCACTTCTATCATTATTACTACTACTCGTCGTCGCATCCGAAGATGAACCACCTTTTCTCGGTGATAACGCGCTATTTTCGTCCGCCAAAGTATTATTATCCGAGGAAGACGCGTTTCTTTCCGCTCTCTCAGCCGAGGCTAAAAACGTCTTCGAAGGGCGCAAGAATTCTAATCCTTCCCCATCCACGTCCATATCGATGTCCACGTTGGTTGCCACGAGAACGATCTCGTCCCCGTCGTCCTCGAATCCTTCTTCTCTTCCTCCTCCTCCTCCTCCTCCATCTCCTCCTACAAACTCCGCCTTACTATTATTTAAATTACTACTCTTCTTTCTCTTTCCGTCGTCTCCGTCCCCGGACGTCCCAAACTCCTCCAACAATCGTTCCACTTTACTACACACCGTCGTCGCTTCCATGATCAACTCCAGCGATTCCCTCTCTCTCGCCAACTCGTCTCTCCTATCTAACGCGTTTTGCAACTTCTCCAACTCTTTCTTCACCACGTCCCGCGCTTCTTCCACTTCTCCTTTTAAAACTTCCAAAGGTTCTTTTATGTCCTTCACGTACGCGTCCACGTCCACTAAATCCGTCGTCAGCGCCACAAAATCTTTATAATCTCGATTGACCATTTCCACTAACTTGTTCTGCAAGTCGTCCGCGTATTTCTCCACTTCCACGGCTAAATCTTCCGGAGTCACAAACGGAGACATCTCGTCGATGTAGACGTCTGGGTTGAAATCATCCTTCTCGAAAACGTGCGGGTCGAACCACGCCGGTCGACTGTTTAAGTCGGACAGTTCTTTGGTGACTTCCTCTAACGTCGAGTAGTCTTCTTCATCTTCATCTTCTTCTTTGCTCAAAGTCTTCGTCGTCGCGGGGTCTTGGTCCTCAGCACTGTCAGTCGCATTCTTCTTCTCCTCTTCCTCTTGTTGTTCTTTTCGCGCTTCTTCGATCATGTCGATGAATTTCTCTCTTCTCCCAAACTCTGTTCTTCTTCTTCTTCTCTCTTTAAAAATAAATACTCGAAGAAGTCAAGAGGAAGAAAACGAGGGAGAACGACGAAACTTTTGAACGCTTTTCGCTGGGGTGAAGCGCGTCTTCTTCGTTTCTCTTTTTCTCTCTCTCTCTCTCTCTGAAGAGCAAACAAAAGGCGCAAAGCGTACGAAAATTCTCTCTCGCGTTTAAAAAAAAACTCTCCTTTTCGCAGAGAGAGCAGTTGTTTCCCTCGTCTGTTCTTTTTCATTTTTCACTACTTTTCACACGAAAAGTATGAAAAAAAAAAGCCGAACGCTTTTTGGTCTATCCAAAAAGAAAGGTTTTATATATCTCATCGGAAGTCACACTTTTTCTTCTCCGTCGCTTGCTCGCTTGCTCTCGGAAGCGCGAGTCGATCGGTCGGAAAACACACACACACAGAGAGCATCATCATACCATGGCGCGAGCGATGCACTTGCTCACCCAGATGAACTACTTTCCGGATTCGGACGAGGAGAATGAAAACGGGGAAATCGCCGGCGGGTATCTCGTCGCTCGAACGAAGAAAAAGAAGAAGAAGAAAGGGTCGAGGAAAGAAGAGCCGGAAGACGAAGACGACGACGAAGGAGAAGAAGCAAGAGAAGAAAACAAAGACGATGGTAACGACGACGACGACGGAGAGAAGACGGATGAAGATTCGCCAAAAATCGAGAGGCCTTTAGTGGAAACGCCACCGGAAAACGCGACGTCGCCCTTGCGGTTACGAACAACTTCGTCGGCGGTGGCGTCGTCGTTGTTCGCAGACTCACCGACGAGTGCGCAACCGCAAATGAAATCGACGCTGCAAAGACACGATTCGGTGGCGAATTTTAGTTACCGCGTGCCGTCGGACGACGAGTCGAGCGTGGACGACCGGGCGGAAGAGACGTGCTCGTTGTCGGAATTCGCGGTGTTGCTGAACGTGGCGTTTTGGGACGAAAACGCGGACGGGAGAATCACGGAGAGAGAGGTGAGGTTCAACGTGGGAAGGTTACGGTCGGTTGGTGTGGATACGATGGCTATTGAAGCTTTGCTCGATAAAGCGAGGCAAGAAAACGCAGACGTGTCTGTCGGGACGCTCTCGAAAGTGTTGCACAACGCGCACGCGAACGTGGCGCAAGCGATGACGGTCTTTGCACACTTTGATCAACACGCTGTTTTACACGCGACACATATTTTGGACGAGATGGATACCGGATACGTCACCGTAGATAGCGTGAAGACGGTGATGAAACGGTTGGGCGTTAAGAGTTCTGAGGCGGACATCGTCGCCATGATGGCGCAAGCCGATACCAGCGGCAACGGGCAAGTGAAAACGAAAGAGTTTACTCGATTGTTAGCGACTGAGTTGAAAGTGTTACGGGAGCAGCAAACAAAAGATATGTCGACTTTTGAATTGGGTTCTGATGGCGTTGTTGGTGAGATGGATGACTTTGAGGACGGATCGGTGCATTCAAATTTATCCTCCTCGGATACGATTGAACTCGCCGAGAAAGTTTTGCTGAAGAGCGCTTTAAAAATGCAGAAAGATGCGCAGGATAAGCTCATGCAAAGAGGAAAGAAAGGAGGTGGTAAAAATAATAAGAACAACAGCGAAGATAGCAAAGACCAGCAAAGCGCAGAAACGGGCGCGCTAGCTGAAGAGACGTATGAATTAAGCATTGAAGAATATAAAGTAGAACGACACGGTTCCGTCTTGGCGGCAAAACGAGAGATGCTACGAGTACCATCCTTTGGCGTCTTGAAGAATTTTCCAAGCTCTCGAAAGGATCGGGATATTTCCGTGAAGAAAGGAGAAGTGACGATGAAGAAATCAATAACATGGAGCGATACGGATACTTTAGAAACCTATTGTCTATACGACAGACAGACGGGCGATATGATGTTTGTGAGCGAGGACGGCGAGCGAACGTCTTTACCCATGCGAGACGATTATTTCACCGGTCGAACGCGGTCCATCGCCGCAGCGAAAGCCGCTCGGGACGCTGACCGTAATCCCTCTTGTTGTAGCATAATGTAAACGCAATTCTATACTAAAGCGCGCAAATATTTATACAGATAATAATTCTACTCCTATATGCATTTATGAAAAAATCGCTCGGAATCTCCACAAATACGAAGCGTCAAAGCGTCGCTTACTCAACAACGCGTCGTTTTCATCGCTGACGACTGGTTTTACGACCCCAAAATCCGGCGTCGACCAGTTTTCGTGATCGCGACACCGCAAATAGCCGCCACGACCACAATGCTTGAGCATAAAGACATCGTTGGTATTCACCGGTGGATGCGCGTCTTCTCCTCCTATCGTGGAAGAAGCGCTGCTCGTATTGTTGTTGTTGCCAACGCTTTGCCACGAAACGATTTCGAACTCATTCTCTCTCGCTAAATTTGATTCGCGAAAAACGGTGAACGTTTTTCTCGTTGCATTCTTTCGACCTCCGTAGAGATACTCGTTGAACTCCTTTGAAACCGTCGAACAGACTAAATCTTTAATCGAATAACGCGCCGGCGTTTCCTCTTCTTCTTTATCGAAGAGCATCGGATTCGCGCTCAAAATGATCCGGTCCCCAAATCTCACAAGCGTTTCGTCACAACTTTTACTACTTCTACCACTGACGTCGTTCCTTGGTGGTCTCCCTTTTCTCACGAAAAACGTATTCATCGCGTTCGGCATCGCCTCTGCATCCCGCGACGGCGCCACCGTGCACTCGTGTTCCACCTTCTCCAATCCTGTCTTCTTCTTCGCAAAATCGCAATCGGCTGGATATAACTTCATCACATCCTCATAATTCGAAGCCCCGTTGGCGAGTTGAATCATCGACCCGAATTCAACTCTCTTCTTTTCCTCGTCATCATCCTTTCTCGTCGTCGTTGTATCAAAAGAAGAAGAGGAAGAATTTTTGTTGAAGAGCAAAAGTTCTCGCAAACACCGTTCTCTTCTCTCGAGCAACACGTCCACGTGTCGAGTGCCATTTTTTTTCGCCTCTTTGTACGCCTCGAGTTTCGCCTGTGTGTATCATCGTTCATGTTAATGAGAAGAAGATAGTGAGTCGTGAACGCTCACGTCTCCGGAGTGTTGTTGTTTATAAGAGAGCGTCAGGGAGAGAGAGAAATTTTTCAAAATTCCCCTACGAGTATACGAAACAAACAAACAAGAACAAACCATCGTCTTTTAAACGTACCAATTCTAAAGCCTCGTCTTCTCGCCAGTTCCCTATTCGAACCGCGGAACTCGAGTACGTCCTTTTATTAAACGTCGTTGTTTCCGTCGTCGTCGTCGTCGTCATTTTTGTTTGGTGCGTATGCTCTGCTATTGCTCCTTCTGATGATGTTCAAGTTTTTGCGGGTGGTTTGACTTTTCGTTTCGAGGCAAAATTGAGGAAAATTTGAGGAAAAAACAACGAAGAGACGCGAGAAAAAATCCAAATTCTAATGACGAACGAAGAAGAACCCGCTTTGTTGGTGTCCTCCTCGGACGGCGGTGATGATGATGACGATGCGAGGAGGAGGAGGAATACTGATACTACTACTACTACTGTGAAACCAATCGATGGAAAGTATATAAAATACACTCCACCTTTACCTGCTGTGAAAGAACAACTCCAACTCGCATTTTCAGTCTCCGATTTTGTCACCGTGAGACACTTAGGGGATGGGAGTTTCAGCGAAGTTCGAATGGTGAAGTTTGATACGATTCGCTTGAACGAGAACAAGAGAACGAAGATAAAAGAGGAATTTCTGAAACGACCGATCGCTTTGAAAGTTATGGATAAAAAGTTCATCGCGAAAGAGGAGAAGATGGCGTACGTGACGAAAGAGAGAGACGTGATGAACAGAGCGGAGTTTCCGGGAGTGTGTAAACTCTATTTTACGTTTCACGATTATTATTCGTTATATTTAGCCATGGAGTGTTCACCGGAAGGCGATTTAGCGATGCTGATGAAACGAACGCGAAATTTTGGCATTGGACGGTTGAGTGTAGAACAGGTGACGTTTTACATTAAGGAAGTGACGGAGGCGTTGCGGTATTGCCACGAAACTTTGCGCGTGGCGCATCGAGACGTGAAACCGGAAAATATAATATTAGGGTCGGATGGACACGTGAAATTGTGCGATTTCGGCTCGTGTTTAGATTTGAACGTGGAATATAAGGAAGAGTTTATCAAGAGAAGAGTTATGAATGAAGAAACGGGAGAGATTGAAGAGAAGATGGTGAAAAAGAAGGAGAGAGGGTACTCGTTTGTGGGATCGGCGGAATATTGCGCACCAGAGATTTTACAGGCGAAAGCGAAAGCGACGTACGCGTGCGACGTGTGGTCGCTAGGTTTGACCGCGTATAAGTTAGTCAGTGGAAAG
>JACLAB010008491.1_pt1 | contig 11148 bp, 8 predicted proteins | sample 8027921 | NCBI WGS metagenome assembly JACLAB01 (sample SAMN15725117, study PRJNA655200) | protist metagenome | isolation source: fluorescence activated cell sorting (FACS) single amplified genomes of... | place: USA: West Boothbay Harbor, Gulf of Maine | collected 2000-07-19
GACGCGCGACGCACGCGGTCGGACGCGACGTGCGCGCGCGGACGGCCAAGGTGTTCGACGATGCGCGCGATCACGCGGCGCACGACGCGTGGTTTGCCGCGGTCGATCGATGCGTGGCGAAAGTTGATGGGGGCGGATTGATTTCGGTTACGTCGGGCGACGGGACGGCGGACGCCGCGTCGACGATGACGGCGGCGGCGAATCACTCTCGCGGGTACTTTGCGGTGGTGTGTTTATCGGCGTATGCGGCGTGGCGCGCGCCGCAGCTCGCGTGCGCGCGCGTGGCGGCGCTCACGGCGTCGGATGTGCACATGACCGAAGCGAGCGACGACGAAGACGAGGACGCGAGAAAGCGGCGCAGCGATGACGCGTTCATCGAACGCGCCACGTGCTTATGCGAACGGGGCGATTTTGGCGCCCTGCGTGGGGACGTACACGCGTTGGCGGTGATGTGTCGAGTGTTGAGCGAGCTGTCGTGTCGACGGTTGCCAGGCGACTGGGACGCGTTTGAGCGCGTCGCGGAGGCTCTAAAGCGCGTCGCGGACGCCGTGCGTGGCGATAACGTCGATGCATTGACCCCACAACATGCGTGCTATCTGCGCGTGTGCTTGAAAGGGAAGATGTATTCGGCGATGATGTCTAGTGGATTGTTTGACGCGCCGCGGGTGTACGAAGTGAATACGTCGGCGACGGGCGCCGACGCGACGGATTTCTTGCTGTACTGTTACTACGCTGGCCGAGCGTACATGTCGCTACGTCGATACGACGACGCGGTGCGCGTCCTTTTAGATGCGATTTGCGCGCCGGCAATGACGGTGAGCGCGATCGTGGTGGCGGCGTATAAAAAGTACGTATTGGCGTCGTTGATGACGTCCAAGGCGCGCGCGGCTCCGTTACCAAAGTATGCATCGTCACCCGTGAAGCGCTACGTCGCCGTGACGAAAGAATTTGATGGATATACCGAGCTCGCGTCTGCGTTTGATAAGTGCGACGCGGTGGCGCTGGAGCGCGCGATTGAAAATCACGCGGAGGCTTACGCGAAGGATGGCAACTCTGCACTCGTGGCGTCACTCAGACACGCATGGCGCCGCGCCAAGGTGCGTCGTTTAGCGCGCACATACGTCACGCTCAGTTTGCGTGACATTGCCGAGCACGTGGCGCTACCGACAGAAAACACCAACGACGCTGAGGCGTTGGTGTTTCGAATGATTAAATCTGGGGACGTCTCGGCGTCCATCGACGGCATCGACCACATGGTACGATTTCACGAGACGAAGGCGTCGCGAGACGACGACGTCGCCGCAAAGTTACACGAGCGTTTAACCGCCGCCGCCGAGTTGGATGCCCGCGTACGCAAGGAGAATGAAATGATTGCTAAGGATGCGCAGTATATCGAAGCCGTCGTGCGCGCCGAACACCAAAAGCACAAAGCGGTCTCCATGGATACCACGTAGCCTCACTCATTCACGCGCGGAATATAGTAGAATTGAAACGAAAGGACAATACATTGTACATTACATTGAAAGCACGGCATCGATGAGCACGGGGCCTGACGTGTTTAACGCGTCTTTGAACGCGGTGCGGAATTCGTCGGCGGTGCTCGCGCGAACGCTCTTTACGCCGTACGCTCGACCGAGCGACACCCAATCGACCGTGGGATTACTCAGTTCCGTCAGCGCCTTGCTCGTGTCGTTCGGGCGCACGCCTTGAATGACCATTTCAAGCTTGAGAATTTGATAGGACGCGTTGTTGAAAATAACGGTGACAATGTCTAGCTTTTCCCGCGCCTGCGTCCACAACGCCTGCACGGTGTACTGAGCGCTCCCGTCGCCAATCATGCTTATCACGCGACGGTGCGGTGCGGCGATGGCCACGCCAATGCTCACGGCGTTTGCAAACCCGATGGAACCACCCGTGAGGGTCATGTGTGTGAATGACTCGCATTGCGCGGATGCGTCCCAATACGCCGTCCCAGAGGTGAGCGACTCATCCACGACGACGCAATTCGCCGGTTGGCATTCGGCGATGATCCGGCACGCTTTTTCACCCGTCAACGTCCCTTGCACGGGCTCGCGAGTTGCTGATGAGTCAAGCGTCGACGTTGGTGATTCTGATGACGTTTCAAGCGCCGTCGCAGAAATGTTGAGCTTTTCGCACATGAGTTCCGCGAGCGCGTCGATAGTCGTCGCTTGGAACGCCACCGACGAAATCAAATGCACACCCTCAAAATGCGTCGTTAATCGTTGATGCAGCTGTACCGCCGCGCGCGAGTTCATGCCACATTCCCACATCGATTCATCGTGCGCGATTGGCTTGTTGAGCAGTCCTTCGACGATGGCTGAAATCGCGTTTTTGACGTCAACCGCCGACTGCGCCTCCGCCGACGTCTCCGACGCGAGCTCCAGCGCCGAACCCGTCACTCGTTCGACCTCTTCCGCGAGCATTCGCAGCAAATCCATCGTTGACATTCCAGGTAGCGGATCGAGCTCCCAGACATCGTCTTCGTGTTGGGTAAACACGCGACTCGGAGTGTTCTTGTACCCAAACATAGACACCGGCGTCTTAGCGTCGAGCGTGGCAACAACTTTATACTTTCCGAGCGCACTCGATGCGTCTTTAGGAAAATACGGCGTTCGAGTCACGTGCGGATTTCCACGTCCGCGCTCGATGGCGGCGAAGGCATTTTCACACATGATGTCGGCGCCCAACGCTCGGGCGACGGCGCCGACGAGCCGAAGCTCATCCGCGCGACACGCACGGCCGCCAATGTAAAACACAAACTCCCCTTGCGCGCACTCATGCGCGCGCGCGACGAGTTGCGCGAGAAACTCGCGAATCGGTGTTTCGTTGACTGGTTGTGTAGGCGTCCTAGATTTGATATCGCGCGCGCGCGCCGTCGCCGCCTCGACGGCGAGACGTTCGACGGTTTCCCAGCTCCTGTCGTGCGGCACCACGAGCGTCGCCACGCCGCGATTATTCGCCGCCGCCGCGATAGCATCGACGACATCGCCCGGTAACGCATTCGGAAGCACACTGGTATGCACGTATACGTCCGCACTGACGACGCGCGCCAAGCTTTCAATGTCGGATTCGAGCAACGCGTCCGCGCCTCGATGGAAGGTCGACATGTCTCCGACGACGTTGACCACTGGCGATCTCGCGCGTTTTGCGTTGTGTAAATTACTCAAACCATTCATCAGCCCAGGACCCAAATGAAGAAGTGTCATAGGAACGCTGTCGGGGCGAATTCGTGACCATCCATCGGCGGCCCCCGTGCAGACGTTTTCGTGCAAACAGAGCGGCGCGCGAATGGGATATTCTTCGAGCGCGCCGACGAGGGGCATTTCCGTCGTGCCTGGGTTACAAAAACACACCTCAACGCCGCATTGTGCGGCGACACTGACAAGAGCGGATGCACCGGTGATTTCTGGCATGCCCACGCGTCGTTGAATGCCGAATAAACGAAGCGTTTTTGTGAAAAACAGCCGCGCCGCGTTACCTATCGTCCGCGTCTCGAGCCAAAGACTCGAGAAAAGAATCCCAAAGGAGGCGACGCGGCGTCTGCCACCACCAACGCGCTCGCAGCGGCGTCCGTGTTTGCAGTGGTCTCATTCGTGGTTGTGGTAAACATGCCCTTGAACACCTCCGACGACGCCTTTTCGCGCGCGCGCGCCTCAACGTCTAAATCCCGAAGCGCCTTGACGACGTTGGCGTCCCTCTCACCGGCATCTTCGGTGATCTTCTTCGCCTTTAAAAAATCTTCGCGCGCGGCGTCGTCTTGACCTAAACTCGCCCGTGCTTTCCCGCGCCTGTAATACGCCTTGGCGTTATTAGCGTCAACCTTTAATACGTATCCCGCGTGCGCGACGACGTCTTCAAACGCGTCCAATTTCAAGTACGCGGCGCACAAGTTCCCATGCAACGACGCATACTCCTTATTCGCCTCAACCTCATACTTGTCAAACAACTGCATCATAAAGTCTTCAGTCAAGTACGTCAACGCCATGGAATATTCTCGAATGGCACCCGCGGTATCACCCGTCGTGAACGACGCGTTTCCATTCGCTCGATGTCGCTTGACGCGCTCCACGCGCGCTTCATACGTCATATCCGATTGCAACACATCCGGCGCATCCGCGCTCCCCAAAACCCCGAGCACTTCAATATCCAAACGCAGCGCGCGATTCTTCCCTACGGCTGGAAATGAAAAACTCCCCGCCTCGCCGTAGCACAGTTCCGCCGGAGCGTCAAACGTCGCGCGCTCGCCCGTCGCCAGCCCCGCCGCGCACACATCCAGCGCCGGTATATTCGACCCCGCGCCGCGACCAGCGATGCGGTCATCGAGTGCGAACCTATCGCTACATACAAACTGTATCGGCTCGGCATCCACGCGCGTGTCGCGTACGATTTCGCCCGTGTCGACGTCGGCGAGCGAAAAGTGCACTTTTGTGTGTACGCGCGACATCACTCACGCGTCAGTCACCGCGCGCGTTCGCACGTTCGCGCCCATCACGCATCGCCCATCGCACGCGCATCGCCCATCGCCCATCGCGCGCACACGCACCGTAACACGTCGCGCCAATCTCGCACGCGCGCGCGCCGTCCACACCGCGCTGAAGCACTTTCTTGCTCGCTCTCGCGATGCGCGCCGCATCGCTCGGGTGCGCTGACGCGCGCGCCGCGCCGCCGAACGCATCCGCGCGTTCGTTCGCGTCGTTCGCGCGCGCCATCGCACCGGCGGCGTCGATGACGGCGCGACCGCGACGCGGAGCTCGCGCGTCAGTGTTTGACGCTCATTTCGCGCTGGCGCACGCATGGCGGCGTTCCCGCGCGCGGCGCAGCCCGATATCGTGCGCGCGGCGCAGAAAGATGCCTCGTACGCCTCGGTGCGTCGATCGATGCGCACAGGCGCGTCGTCGTCGACGCGAGACTGACGAAAACGTGTCGACGTGCGCAGTTGGTTGAGGAACGATTTAACGATGTCGCCGCGCGCGCGCTCGGACCGGCGCTCGTGGTGAAGCACGCGCGCGCGCTGCGTGCGATTGGACGCGCGGTGTACCCGGCGTTGACGTACGCGGTCGGCGCGCGCACGCTCGGGGAGGAATATTGCGACGCGAGGTGCGTGGACGCGCGCTCGGGCGTCGCGCCGTCGCGAACGTCTCGCGCGATTCGGTTCGTGATCGACGTGCTCGGGGACGACGCGGTGCGCGCGTTGCGACAGGTGGTGAGACGGAATTACGAGCGAGGCGTGGGGTTGAATGAAAGCGGGGCGTCGGCGATGACGAGGGCGATGGATGGCGGAGCTCGAGTCGCGCTGGCGCTCGCGGGAGAACGAAGCCGCGACGCGGGCGAGGACGTTTCTCCTGGTATGCAGGCGATCGATGCGCGAGGAGGCGTGGCAAACGTGGCACATTTAGCCTTGTTTTATGTGTACGGGGATTATTACGAGTGGAGCGCGCGCGCGAGTGGGACGAGGCGGGTATTTACGGGGGCGTACGCGGGCGAAGAGCGGCCGAGTTACGCGCTGCTCGGCGTGTTTTTAGCGTTTCAGCTCGCCGTGGTGAGCGTCGAGGGCGCGGCAAAGGTGGTGGCGCGATGCCAGCGGTCGACGCGTCAGGGTTCGTCCTCGTCCTCGTCGTCGTGGTCGTCCACGCGTCCTTCAGAGGCGGAGCCGCGCGTGCTCGAAGCCGATGGGACACCCGCGCGCGACGTAGTTCCCACCGTCGCTGTCGCCGTCGATGACGCGCCGGCGACGCGTGATGTGTTCGGAAATTTAGTCACCGAGTCAACGTCAGCAGTATCGATCACACCGACGTCGCCGCTTCTATCGGTGAAGTGCGCGTTGTGCCTGTCGCGTCGTAAAATTCCAACCGCCACCGCGTGCGGGCACGTCTTTTGCTGGCGATGCATCGCGTCGTGGACGTCAAAAAAGCCCGAATGTCCGCTGTGTCGCGCGCCGGCGACCGCGCAGTCGCTCATGCCGCTGAGCAATTTGATGTAGCATCTAGTATATGAATAGCCGAAGCCGTAGTCCCGCTGAACGCCATTCGCCGCCTCGCCGTCGTCGCATGGAACGCGCGCCGCTTCTCGCCTCTCGCGGTGCGAGCGACACCACCTCGCGCGCGAAAGCGTCGTCGTCGTCGTCGTCGTCCGCGAAATCTACGCGCGAAGGCCACGCGCTGCGTGCGTTGACTGTGCTCATCGGCGCGGTGTGTGGCTTAGCCTGGGCGCTGTTCGCGGCGAAATTCGCCGCGCTGAGCGCCCAGGACGTCGCGAGCGGACGCGACGACGATGGGCACGCGTATGTAGGCGCGCGTAAGGCGTTCGCGCGCGCGGCGCTCGGGGCGTTACGACGCGGAGGGTATTGATTTGATATTTGGTTTGGAATGTTTGGTGTTGACGCGTCGAGCTCGCGAGCGCACGCGATGCCCGAAAGCGCGTCTGTAGGTGTGCAATGTAAAATAGAATGTACAAGAATGTGTCATCGCATGGTCTACGCGATGTCGAGCTGTGCGAATAACGATGCCCAGTCGCAGGCGCCGGCACCGCTCGAACGTACGCCGCCGTTGCGCGTCTCAAACGCGAGCGTTTGTCCCGCGGGCGGCGGCTTCGTGAGCGCTCTCGTGCACACCTCGGCCAAATCTTCCATGGTAATCGACGCATCGCTCGCCATGGTATCGCCTTGTTCGAAGATAATATCTCGTGCGCCCCCGGGGGAGGCGCGAATCGCGCTCGCGCGCACCACCGTCGTCGCCACGCCGCAGCTCCGCGCCAGCGCCTCTCGCGTCCTATCCCGTCTCACTTTGTCCCCTTTGCTCGCGCCGCTAAACATCGCCGCCAAGCCGGCGCTGGAATTTTTCGTTGCACTCACTAAAACCACGTGCTTGACGCCGCGTCGGGCGCACGCGCGCAGGAAATCCTCGCTCACGTCTTCGCTCACGACGACGCTTCGCACGCCGTTAAGCCGCGCTCCGGGACTCGTCTTCGTCGACGCGAACGTGGCGTACGGCCCGAACCGCCCCTCGCCCTGCGCCGTGTTCTCCACCACGCACACGACGGGAACCTTGGCGACGATGAGCTGCATGGCGATCGCCTCGCCGAGCTCGCCGTCCGCGTTTGTGACGAGGACGCTTCGCTTGGGGAGGTCGAGCTCGACGTCGTCGTCGTCATCTTCGGCATTTTCGGCGCCGTCGAGCATGCGTATGTCATCGCCGTCGTTCGCGTCGACGCGCGCCGAGCCGTCGGTGCCGACGGAGGAATCTGAGCCGTACCAGCGGCGGAGCTTACGTCCGCCTTCGAGACCGTCGATGACTTCGTCGAAGAGCGAGCGCTTGGCGCGAAGCGCGAGGCGGCGACGCAGCGGCGCGGCGCGCGGCGCCGACGCCGTGCGCGTCGACGACGCGGGTACCCACGCCGGTGGTGCCGGTGTGGCGCGCAGACACTGGGCGAATGATTGCATTCGCGCCGGATAATGAAGTGAGCTCGAGCGCGGAGGCTCGAGTGGTTGTGTTTCGTTGCAAGCTTGAAAACGTTTGCAGCCTGGTGCGTGCGACACGCGCCGCGCATCGGCGGCGGCGTCGCGCTATGGTGTCATGTAATGTATACGTGCATCTAGGATGCCGAGGATGCGCGCGCGGGATCGGCGAATGTCATGGGCACGCGAGAGACGTCGCCGTTTGCGAACGCCACGGCGAGAGACACCGAAAGTTTACCGTGGTCTCTCGCGCGAGGCGTCGAGATGCGCACCGCGCACGCGGGCACGCGAGCGCCAGCGACAAAGCCACCGCTCTCATCACCGCTCTCACTGCGGTGGTCAAAGTATCCTATGAGACTACCACTGACGATGTGCGTCGCGCGCGTGGCGTACACGGCGACGGCGCCGTGAAACGCTCCGCCTCGCAACGCGAGCGCCAATCGCGAGCTCGACGCATCCCACGCCATATCTACGATATCCACCTCGCTCTCGGACGACGACGCGCTCGCACCGACGCCATCACCGCGCGCGGCGTCGCGTGCATCCGCATGCAACGCGGTCATTTCCGGGAGCTCGAGCGGTAACACGTGCGCGGCGACATCCGCCGAAGCGTCCCGCGCCGCGACGTGCACCGCCGAAAGCGTCGTCGTTCCGCGCACGGCGAGCAGCGCCACGGGGGTGTCGTCGTGGCCGGTGGCGCCACGCACGCGCCCCCAGGAAATAGCGGTGATTTCGCGCCCATTTGTGCTCCATCGCGCGCGCGTCCATCCGTCTACGCGCCACAGGTGAAATCCTTCGCCGGCGCGCGCCGCGAGCGCGTAGCCGCCACACATGCTAAACTGTACATCAATCACGCCCGCGGCGTCGGCGCCGAGCGGGGTGTACGACCCAGTGGCGACGTCCCAGACGTGCATCACGCGCGTGGCGCGCGATACGGCGACGAGAAACCTCCCGTCGGGGCTCCAGCGCACGCGCTCCGCCGGCGTCGTCCCGCCCGGCGGCTCCGCGGGCCCAGCCTCGTGCGCTCCGCGCGTGTTATACACCGTCAACCGCCAACGGTAGCCACTCACGGCACCACTCGTCGTGCGGTCGGCTAAAGCGCGTACCTTCGCGGCGTCGATCGGACTCAACGCGCCGGTTTCGCTCGCGACGGCGCTCGACGCGCGCGCTCCGCGACGCTCTCTCGTCCACGTACACACGCCGTTCGGTCCACACATCGCCAACGCGCGCCCGTGCGCGGGCCTCCACGCCATATCCATCGCTCGACCGTGCGCGCGGTGGCGCAGGGTGGCGTGTTCGGTGGTGTCCGCGTCGTTCGCGCGTTCAAAGTCGCGTTGGACGCAGCGCCCGCCGTCGTCCACGTAGGCGAGAATTTCTCGTCGCGCGTGCCACGCCATGGCCACGCGCGGCGCTCGAACGGTGTCAACCATCGCGGTGAGCGCGCCGGTGCCGAGCGCGGCGTCGCGGACCGCGGTGAGCGCGCGCGAGGCTCGAGAGACTGAATCAGCATCAACAAGTTTGAAACTGTCACTTTTTTGGCACACTTTTGCGGCGAACGCGGGGGCGTCAATCACGCGCGCGGGCGCGCGAGAGTGGTGCGTGACGGCGCCCGAAGCGCTGCGTGTGATGAATTCGCAATCGACTTCTTCGAGGGAGGCGGTGGGCATGACTGCGATGAAGGACGCGCGAGGCGCGGTGTGGAGACTCGGCTACGCGTCCGCGAAGGTTGTCATGTCGATCGTCGCGCGAGGAACCGCGGCGAGTGGGCGATGATTATGATACACTATGTATTTTCGTACGTGTGTGCGTTAAAAGTAACTCGCGGCGGCGGCGCGCGAGGGAGATTTGGTTCCTAATGTACTCGCAGCGCGCTTTTGCGCACCCCCGGCGTGCTCGGGCGTGGGCGTTTTTGCGGCGGCGTGAATCGGCCGCAACAGCGTCTTCGTCGGAGTCATTTTCAAATTTCGCTTCCCGCGCGAGGTGTTAATTGGGCTTCGCGTGTCAGGCGAAGAGAATGTGATGCCTTGATCGTTCCACATCAAGCGTTTGGACGGGGACATCGACGGAGAGCCTTCGTCAGAGGGCGTCGGCGAACCCGCGCCGTCTCTGTCGGCAATCGCTCGTCGCGCCACGACTTTCGCTCCGCTTCCATTCAAATTAAGAAGGTCTTTGCCACCGCCATGTTTTGATGCCGATGAGGATTTCTTTGCAGAATCCGCTCGGGTTTGAGCTTCGGCGTTTTCGGCGGCGAGCGCCGCCATTTCCTTGGCGAGACGCTTTTCCTTCTTGCGTCGCTTCTTCTCGCGCTTGGCGGCTTCTTCATCCTCGCCCGCGTCGTCATCGCCCGATGGAGATTTCTTCTTCTTCTTCTTCTTCTTCTTTTCTTGCGCGTTGTCGACGGTGACGTCGGACTCGACGTGCTTCTTCTTCTTTTTCTCCTGCGTCGACGCCGGGACGACGACGTCGAGCTCGGGATCGACGCCTCGCGCGTCTGCATCCTTGATCATCTTGCTCGCCCCTTTCTTCATCATCGCGTGTAACTCGTACAACGCTTCGCGACAGACGTCTTCAACGCCGTTTTCGGCACCGAGCGAAATCGCACGCTCGTACACAACCTTCATGGCGCTCGGCGTCAAACGCGGGGCGCCCGAAGACGCGCGCTCGACGTCAGCCAGCGGCGCAAATATTTCATTCGTTATGCGCTTCAATAACACTTCGCTCTCCTCTCTCTGCATGGCGTCCACGAATGGGGCTAATAGCGTCGCCAACGCCGCACTAGGGATTGGCACGGGCGCACCAGAGTCTTCGTCGTCTTCGCCTTCGTCCATCTCGACGCCGCTCTCCCCGCGCGTCACGGCTTCAATTTGATCCAGAAAGATCTCCGCCAAGTACATCTTAAACCCAACCGTGACGGACTTATTCTCCTTACCACCCCCAAACACACTCATGGACAACACCTCGGCGAATGAACGCACTAAATCCGTATCCCAGCCCCGTTCGCCGACGAAACGCAACGCGTGATGCGTCACCCGTTTCGTCAACAAACAATACTTATCCATCCTATGATGATCAATCCCCGCCCATTCCCGTCGCATCGTCCACAAAAACCCTTCAACATACGACATCATCACTTTTCTCCCCAACCCGTGCGTCAACGCGCCCATGGCGTTCGCAACGTCCAACTGCGTCCGTCGACCGTCGGCGTGCCAATATGAATAAAACAACCCCTTCCACAACTTCTTACTATCCATCGCCGCCAACTCCTCCCGCGCGCGCAACCATTTCGCACACGCGTGAAACGTCTTATCCCGCGTGTGTTTGTCGCTGTCGGCGAGCTTTTTCGCGAACGACGACGACATGGCGCGGGCGATTCGCAACGCAAAAGATGCGCGCCGTCAGACCGCTCGCGCGCGGGCGACGCGCGTTCGCGACGCGATGCGACCGCACGGAGGGCGACTCTGGCGCGGGACGCGTGACGCGCGATGGGCGTCGACGGCGGCGCGGACTGGTGGGCGCGACGGCGGCGCGCGCGCGACGGTGTGCGGGCGAACGCGCGTCGCGATTGGAGCCGTCCGCTGGCGGCGGGTGAACGCTGATACATTAGTGGCGTCATGTACATGACGGTTCGAATTCCACCGTCGTCGTCGTTCCGTGTCGTTCCGTGTCGTCGCTTA
>JACLAB010007795.1_pt1 | contig 11140 bp, 6 predicted proteins | sample 8027921 | NCBI WGS metagenome assembly JACLAB01 (sample SAMN15725117, study PRJNA655200) | protist metagenome | isolation source: fluorescence activated cell sorting (FACS) single amplified genomes of... | place: USA: West Boothbay Harbor, Gulf of Maine | collected 2000-07-19
CAAAATTAGCCAGTCTCTCGGGGGCGTTCATCGCCGGCATCGTCTCCCCGCGACCGAGGAAGAAGAAAACGCTCGAGCGAGCAGAGCCGACGGGCGAGAGCAAGACTGAGTTCAGCAAGACGAATCAGCAAGTAGGCGACACCATCTCTGCCACCGTGCTCGCGACCGATATTTGTCACGACGCCCATCTCGCGCACGCGCACGCCGCCGCCGCCTCGCCCAAGTCGCAGGAGGAGCGCGATTTCCAGGAGTACATCGAGAGCGCTCGAATCGCGCTCGACGAAGACTTCCAGAAACCGCTCACCGCTGACGATATGAAAAAGATTTATCGCGCTGAGGCCAACGCGGCGCAAGAGGTGCTGGCAATGCAAGAAGACATCTCCGTCATGAAAGCAGCCGAATTGTTGGGAGACGAGGAGGCGCTCATGACGGCGGATTACTACGGCGCGGACTTACCGCCGCCGCGCATGGACGACACCGCGTCGTGCGACGACTCCGAGCGCGAGCCCGTCGTCAAACGCGTCAAATCCGCGTCAAGCGACGCCCGCGCCGACCAAGACATCGCCAAGCGAGGCACCGTCTTACTCTACCCCGCCGGCCGAATCCTTCACTTTGTCTACAAATCCGGCCTCGACGAAGCCGTCGACGAAGCCCGCCGCGAGTCCCGCCACGCCCTCTTCTTCGACGTCGATTTAGACGTCTACCGCAAGATCATCCTATCTCGCACCATGATCGCCGACCACTTTCTCTCCCAGTACGAGGACGTGCTCGACTCCTTCGTTCGCGAGTGCGCCCGCGCGTAGCTTCCCCAACTGTATTTCACGCACTCACCTCTCGCACGCGTCGACTCGCCATTGCCGGTCATGGGCTTTCTAAACTTTGTCAAATCTCTCGCCGCGGCGTCGCCGAACGCGAACGCGCGGGCGGGAGTCATCGGCGACGGCGCGCGCGCGCAAGTCAACGCGAAGACGCTCGGCGACGCGTTCCCACCGTCGGCAAAGTTTTTTGGATTGGAAAACTTTGGCAACACGTGCTACTGTAACTCGGTGCTCCAGGCGCTGTACGCGTGCGATGAGTTTCGAGAACGATTGATCGAACATCACGCGGCGGCGAACGATGGGACGTCGACGAGCGGACGAGGAAAGGAGACGCCCGACAGCATGCTGGCGGCGCTCGGGGATCTGTTTCGAGAGATTTCGGGACAAACGAAACGCACGGGATACGTCAGCCCGAGGGCGTTCATCGAACGGTTGAGGAAGGATAACGTGTTGTTTCGAGGACACATGCATCAGGATGCGCACGAGTTTTTAAACTTCTTGCTGAATGAGTGTTGCGAAAATTTACAGACGAAGTTGAAGCGAGACGGCGCGTGGGAACCGGGGAAGAAGACGTGGATACACGATGTGTTCGAGGGGAAACTGGCGAATCAGACGCGGTGTTTATGGTGTGAGAACACGACGAATAGAGAGGAGTGCTTTTTGGACCTGTCGGTTGATGTCGAGCAGAACACTTCCATCACGGCGTGCTTGAATAATTTCAGCGCCAAGGAGTTGTTGGACAAAAACGACAAGTTTCAGTGCGATCGATGCGGTGGGTTACACGAGGCGCAGAAGCGAATGCTGATTCATGAAGCGCCGAAAGTATTGTCGTTACACTTGAAGCGGTTCAAGTACATCGAGGCGCTCGGCAGGCACGCGAAACTGAATCATCGCGTGGTGTTCCCTTCCGAATTGAAAATTCCCAACTTGATAGACGAAGCGGAGAATCCCGATGCGAGTTATAAGCTTTTCGCCGTCGTCGTTCACATCGGCTCCGGGCCTAATCACGGACACTACGTGTGTTTCGCCAAGAATAATCATCGCTGGTTCTTGTACGATGACGATTGCGTTGAAGTCGTGGATGAAGAGCAGCTTCAACAAGTCTTTGGCTCGACGACGGATGGCGGCTCCGCGGGGAGCGAGCACGGATACATTTTGTTCTACGCCCGATCTGAAGGTGGCAGGGCCGCGGAGAAGGAAGAGAAGGAGAGTGCTCCCGTGTCTTTACACTTTTAGTGATTGATTTTATTAATAATACGGTAGTGAGTACAGAAGAAGGTGCGACGACGAGGGCATCAAAAAAAAAGAATATTCAATATTCGCTCGACGCGCTACTGCGCAAGCAAGAAATCGAGCATGAGCGCGGCGCTCAGGGCGTGCCAAATGCTGTGTAACACGACGTAGGCCCAGTATTTTTCGGCGCGCTGGCATATCATGGCGGTGACAAGAAATACGGTCGGCAAACGACCGGCGCTGAGAATCTTCTCAGCGCCGAAGCAAGTCGCGCAAAATACGCCGTAGATGATTGCGCATCCTATGTCCATCGCGCACAGCCATCTCACCAACTCACCGGGATAATTATATAAAGACATGGTCGTCACCGAAGGTTTCGTCGGCGACGGCGAACATGCCGCACTCGCAGAGAGATCTCGCGCAGAGTCCGAGCGTAAACGGTCGAAACCGACGCGCTCGTCTGAAAGCTGCCTCAGCGACGTCACCTTGAGCGGCGAAGCCTTGACCTTCTTTGACGTCGTACCAGTTCCAGGTAGCGTAAATCCACGAAATTTGAAGCAATCGCACGCTGAGCGCGACGCCCTCGAAATCTCTCGATCCAGACCGAGCTGGTAGAAATGGTACGCCGTCGAAGCGGACGCGATGCCAAAAACAAGCAAAACGTGAAACGCGTGCGAACGACACAAATCACGCGCGCACTGAGAATCATCAAACATTCCTGATAACGCACGTTCCACGCACCGTCGTCAGTCTCACGTTTCGCGCAACATTTCCAACGGCGCGTCGTCTTCGCTTCGCTCGCGCCTCACCCGTCGAACGCAGCAACTTCCACGCCAGGACCCAATAAAACGCGTTCGTAAGCGCCAATCCCACGCGCGCGAAGAGAGGAATCTCGACGTATAGACCGTGGTTGATCTTCACGAAACCGTCCACCGCGTCCGTCGCGCAGTTCGCGCGCTTTCGCGCATCTACTGAGACGGAATATTCAGTCAGCGCAAATTCACGATGCGCCGGCATGCCGTCGTCCACGCGCGACTCGACCCGCGACGCGCCGGCGGGAAGATCGATAATCGCGTTTGGAATCGGCGCGCGGTCGCGGCCGCGCGATCGTGGCGCGCGCGCGGGTGTGTCGGATGTGTTCGACCGAACGTTCGGTCGTCCAATGAGACGTTTCGTGTCTTCTATGGGTAAACAGTATTCGGCGTCGACGTGCAGTCGTCCACTCCGCACACGGCGACGCGCGCGACATCCGCGGCGACCGCGCGCGCACCGCACGCGAAAATCGCGGTCACGGTCGCGGTCGACGCGCCGCGGCGGCCCGCGAGCGCGCGAATCGACGGGAATTCGTCGCGATCTTTCGGAATCGGCGGAATCTTCGATTGCGTTCGTCGGAAGCGCGCGACGTCGACGCGCGATATGCACGGCGCGAACGCGGTCGAGAGCGATGCGGATATGAGCGCACAGGACGCGATCGCGGCGCTCGTGGCGCGCGTGGCGGCGGGGAGCGGGAATGAAAGAGGCGGCTCGCGAGGCAACGGCGACGGCGAGACGACGTCGGCGAACGGCGAGGAAGACGATGGTGGAGACGGAGAGCCGGCGTGGATGGCGGATATAGACGCACGCATAGCGACGGTGGAGGATATGGAGGTAGAGACGGTGAATGGGACGTATGGGATGAACGACGAGAGCGACGCGGAGGGAGCGAGAGTTGACGCGCCGGGGCAGTTTGATGATTTGTTTGACGAACGCGCGGAGACGATTGTGGATTTGGATGAATCTAGTATGAAGACGACGTCGATAATGGCGTTTTTGGAGACGTTCGCACTCGGGCCGGAAAGTTTGAATGGTGGACGCGTGACGCCAACGATGGGCGAAGTGCTCGAGCGAGTCAAGGCACGCAAGCCAGAATCTTTACCAGAGTGGACGATGACGGCGGCGGCGGCGGCGAGCGCGTATCAGTTTGCCGTCAGTAAAAAGCGCGCCGCTGATCGAGCCGTGGCATACGCCAAGGAGATGAGAAAGAAACACTCGAAGGTGCAAGCAAAAGCTGACGCACTGGCGAGTCAGTTGCATGTGATGCAATACGGCAAGACACCGGATGGAAAGCCCGTGAAACCGGGTCAGCTTAAAAACCCTCCGCATCAAACTCGACCACGTGGGAAGATGCCACCGCCGCCTCCCGAGCATATTTCTAGGCTGTGGAGGACGTCTCTCGAGGATTACGATGTGTGTCACGTCTGCGGCCATCAAGCGCCAGATTGGTGGCATGCGAAGGATGAGATTGTCTTCTGCGACGGATGCGAAATTCAGGTTCACATGTCTTGCTACGGAATCAAGAACCTTCCTGAGGGTGATTGGTACTGCACTGGTTGCAAAGAGGGCGTCACCAAAGGCCCGCTCGTGAGCTGTGGAACTCCTAGGGGTATCTGTGCATTGTGCCCACATCCGGGTGGCGCACTCGTGCGTGTGGTCCCAGCGTCGAAATTCGAAACACCATGGCTTTCGCCGGGTCACCATGCGCATCTTGCGTGCGCTTTGCACTTACCCGAAGTAGTCATGCGTCATCAAAAGACTGGGGAATCTCCCATTGTCGACATGTTGCTCGTTCAGTCGAAACGCATGAAATTGAAGTGTTCGGTTTGTGAAGAAATAGGCGCGTGCACGCAGTGCGCGATGCACAAGTGTTATAACGCGTTTCATCCACTATGTGCGCGTGCCGATAAACAAATTATGTTGAGGCAAGCGGCATCAGGACAGCCCATGGTGTTTTGCAAGGCGCACAGCGCGCCCGAATTCGAGCAACAGCGTTTCCTCACGTGTGGATACCGCGAAGATGGCACGAGCGATATGTTACGTAATAAGAATGTGTTTTGGGATGTGAAGGCGCAATCGCACGAGGAAGACGCTGCATTTGTGGATCCGAATAGAAGCACTGCGAGCGCCCAAAAGTCGCATCCGAGCGCGCAGGAAGAGAAGCAAAAAGATGTGACGCTGGAAGTTTTCCCGCGGGCGACGAGCGCTGAGGCAAAGCGAATTGCGACGATCACATGCGTGCGCCATTACTTGGATTCGACGCACAAGGGAGGAGCCCCGAGCAAGCTCTTACGGGATATGCAAGACGCCTGTAAACATCTCGAAGCGGAAGAGGCGAGTCGCTTGAATTCGCTCAGTGACGAACTCGGGGAAGCAGAGATTAAAACGGCGTTGGATCATTTGACCAGATTGGCGCCGAAGATTCCGCAAGGCAAAGCTCTTTACGCGGATCTCGCGCCTTGGAAATATTTGAAGTCACATCAAATCGACGCGATTCATTGGATGCGAAACCTGCATTCGCTGGGCGTGAACGGGCTGCTTGCTTTTGAAACGGGCCTGGGCAAGCGGCTCACGTCGCTCGCTTTTATTCAATGGGTTCGAGACGGCTTACGCGAACCGGGTCAGCACTTGATTCTTTGCCCGAAGGAAACAGCACACTTATGGATCGCTGATCTTCATCGTTGGTGTACTTCCCTGCGTAGTGTCACGTTGATGTCTGAAGAGGATGAAAAGAGTGCGAACAATGTTCAAATGATAAAAGCACTGTCGTATGATTACCTCGTCGTTTCGTACGAGCGCATGAGTCAATGCGAAGCGTTGAAAACTACGATGTTCAAGAGCGTGATTTGTGACGACTGGCGAAATGAGGCGAGTGTCGGCGCGCTTTCCTCCGCTGTCCAAGAGAAAGTTCTTCAAGCAGGATCCACGTTCTTGTTGGGCAAAGCCGATGACTTTGACGGCCCTCACGCCGTCGCCTTGGGACGCGTCATTTTCCCAGGACTGGGCCAAAGTACGAAGTCTCTACCGGTAAAGTGGAGAGATCTGATCGTACATAGCACGAGTGAGCGCGTGGTTGAACCACCCGTCGTTCCCGCGCCGCTGGCCAAGTTTTTACAGTTTGAGATTGATGCGAAGACGAATCCCGTCGACGCTCTCATGCATATCCTTCAGACGATGCGCAAGCAGGCGCAGAAAGTGCTAGTCATCGCGGAGGATGAAAATGCGTTGAATAGCGCGGCGGAAGGGATGAGTATGGCCAAGTTAGAATACGCTCGCTTGGACGAAACCGATCAGCCTTTGGGCGTTGCGCTGTACTCTGCGGCGAGATTCAACACCATGGCGCCAGAGAACAACATCTCCTTTCTGTTGTGCAGCTTCCACAATCTTGGACGTCAGCAAGGTTTGCTTTCGGGCGTTACTTCTATTTTGCAACTCGATGGCGAATTCTCGAGTAAGATCGACGCCTCTGGTGCGCCGAATTTGATGAACATGTGGCGCATTGCGAACAGAGTTTGGGGATTGGATCCGGTGAAGCGCACGACGTACTTCATGAAAGTCGTCGGCACCAACGGGCAAGATATAGCGTGGAAGCGTGGTGCTGCGTTGAATAAGTTATCTGCAAACCCGCCGGAATCGCTCGTGTCTTCGCTCGAGAAAATTCCAGCGAACGGGAACGTGCCTCCGGAATTCGCCTCAAAAGATGCCGAACTCTGGGACGCCGCCGCTGAACGAAAGCAAAAGAGGGCAGAAGTCGAAGACCCCACGTGGTGGACTTTGCACGAACACAACTGCGTGTACTGTGGTGGAGTGCCTGGACAGTGCAAAAACATTCCGCCCGCCTTTCTTCCACCGGAAAAGGCTGGTTTGAAGATTCGCTGCATTTCGTGTCCGCGCATCACTTCGATGGGGTGCGCGTACATTCGCACCGTTCCGCAAAAGGGTTGGAAGTGTCCACAACATAGTTGCTTGGTGTGCCTCAAAGAAGCGTCACCGAATCACATCACATTCCGATGCGTCTCTTGTTCGCGGGCTTTCTGCGATTCGTGTTCTTCCGGGGCCTCATTCGACGCCATCGCCGACCATCCAGTGTGGGCGCCGTCTGGCTTTCAGCTCCCGAAATTCTACGAGTACGTGCGATGTGCGATTTGCGTCGATTCCATCCTCGCGGAAACGAAACGTGCGAGACGAGGGAAATAAATAACGAGTGTTTACACGCATAGCTCCATAGATTAAAATCCTTTAGTAGTCATCTAAGAATCCGATCATCGAAAACTCTTCGGCGAAATTGCGGGAGACCGTTCCGAGATTCTTTTCGGCGTCGCCAATCGTTCGAACACGTTTTCGCATCGTCGAGCCAATGGACTTCGCGATGGCGATGATGCATGCCTGATTGTATCGATCTTTCCCTCGTACTTGGCGTACGCGTACGGTGACTCGTACGTCCTACGTTCGCCCACGCGGGTGGCTAGTTTCTTCTTCAACTGCGCGTTCTCCTTCTCCGCGCGTTCACATCGCCCTTGGCTCATCGCCAACTCTCGCTGCAATCGCTGTACCTCATCCCTATACGCATCTGCAATCACCTGTGCTTGTCGACTCAACTCTCCACGCAAGCGCACGATCTCTCGTTCCCTCCGAGCCGCCGTCTCCGTCTCCGTCGTCGTCGCCGCGTCGCCCGCCGAATCCTCCGCGCGTCTCCCCTCCCGCACCTCTGCCTCCAGCGCGTCCACGCGCTCGCTCTTCTCTCGCAACCCCACTCTCAGGCGTTCATTTGCCGTCTCCAGCGCCTTGACGCGTGTCTCCAGCGCGTCTCGCTCCAACGTCAACGACGCGCCGCGTTCCGCGTCGGCTAATCGTTCCCCCAGCGCCTTTGCGCGCGTTTCCGCGCGTCCCGCTGCGATGGCGAGCGCCGCACACGATTCCTCCAGCTCACACACTTTCACGCTCGACTCGCGCGCGCGCGTTCGCGCGTCCGCGAGCGCGCGCTCGAGCGCAGACGTCGACGCGGCGTCGTCGGCGGTTCGCGCGCTCGATGCGCGACGACGACGTTCGTCGGTGTCGCTGACGACGGCGAGGGCGGTGGGAGACAGCGCGAGCATGCTAGAAGAAGTGTAATCCGATGCGCGCGTGCGCGGATTTCGGGCGCCGAACGCGCGCGGGTGGTTGAGTTCGGGCGCGATGCGTCGCCGAGTGACGAAGTGTCGTTTTGTTTCTCGGCGTCGGGGCGACTGCGAGCGGAATTTCCGCTGCGGAAATTAAAGAATGTTTCATGCAATGCGTGCGTCGTCTAGTTGACCGAGAGTCTACGTGTTCCAGGAATCTTCGTCGGCGTCGTCGGAACGGGTCGTGGGTCCGGTGCCGCAGTCACCCACGGCGACGGCGCCCTCCGCCTCTTGAACGCACATCCAACCAAAGCCCGTGGGGTCGCGTTCGAATTCCTCGCGGTCCTCAAACGCGTCTATGAGCTTGTCCAGAGTGCCCCATTCCGAGCCGTGTTCGTATTCTATGAATCGACGCAATAGGCCAATGACGTCGATGCTGAGCGCGCGTTTCACCTTTGCCTTGGACCATTCGATGTCGCCGTTTGCGTCGAAGACACGCGGGAACACGCGTTGAATGAAGGGCCGCAACGGCGATTCGGTAACGGTCGCGCGACTTTGTTTGTGATCGTAGTTGACACCACGCATGACGGCGCAGTAAAAGTCCCAGTAGCGCTTTTGATCGAATCCAAGTTCAAGGAGCGTTTCGCGGTCGTTTAAAAAGCGCGGCGAAGGCGCGATTTCAGAACTTGGGGATAGGAGAACGTCATCATGTTCGACGCTCTCCTTCACGGCTGGACTCCATTTCTGCAACACAGCGTTGGTTTCATAACTCAAGGGAATGTATCCATTTGGTGTGGATCTCGCACGTTTCAAAGTTTCCACCCACGCCGAAACGTTGGACTTTTGCGCCACTGCTGCGGCTCCGACGACGATGAGATGTCGCTTTGCACGCGTGAGCGCAACATTCAGACGCTCCGCATTCGTGAAGGTACTCAACGGTGCACCACACAATGTGATGATGATGACATCTTTCTCTTGGCCTTGAAACGCATCCACCGTACTCACTTGCACGTCGGATGGGAGAAAGGATTCAAAATCCTCGTCATCGTTGACGTTGGTCATCTCGCGAGCGACGTCGTGAGGGGCGTGCGCAAGCTTGTTTGACACGCACGACGCCTGCGCTGCATAAAACGCAATCACGCCGATCCTACCAGCCGGAACGTCGTTATCGAGCAAACATCGCACGACACCACTCACGCGCGTCGCTTCTTCAACGTTGAGTTTCGATTGCCCCTCCTTTGTGTCAAATCCACTCGTGTCCCACCAGACGATGGGCGACAAAACACCGCCCGTCGTCAGTCGAATCAAACTCGTCCGATCGCTCGCACCGATGCCGTCGATTAAGACACCGTCATAGAAACACTTGTTTGGGACGGCACTAAGTGCCGGATGCAATCGATACTGCGTGCGCAACGTCACTTTGGAATGCCCAGCGTCGCTCAGGCGAGAAAAGAGCGTTCGTTTGAGCGGGTTGCGGGTCACATTTGCTTTCGATCGATTGCTTTCCGGAACATCGGCGACGACTGGCGACAACTGCAAAGGGTCGCCAACAGCGACGAGCGTTTTGCACCGTGACTGTACCACCGGAAGCAAACTGCTCGGTTCTGTCATCTGAGAGCACTCATCAAGAACGACCACCGAGAACTCCATGTTCTTGAGATCTTCGTGAGATGACGAGTAACACGTGACGCCAACGACGCTACACTTTTTCAGCAACGCTTTCCGCATCCCAACTTTACCTGACGACAGAGTCTCGATTTCTTTCTGCAAAATGGCTCTTTTTCGCACCGAAGTCGTTTCCTTGAGCATGGCTTCGAGCTCTTTCGCTTGCGACGGTCCTTTGCCAGTCTTGACGTGAAGAGAATACGGAAGAATCACAGGATCAATCTTTCGAACACTTCCTACACGAATGAAATCAGTGAAACCGGCTTCGAGAAGAGACTGAAGCACCCGATCGACAGCGACGTTGGTGTGCGCAGCGATCATTATTCTCCCATTCGAAGACTTCAAAAGCTCGGCGGCTTTGGTGACAAACGCCGCAATCGTGTGCGTCTTACCGCTTCCAAAAGGCCCGTGAATGAGACGCACGGGTAGATGCGAAGCTGAAGTCGCGCTTGCGAGCGCTCCTGACACCGCGCGAGCCTGGTCGTCGTTGAGTTTAAAGCTTCTTTGTAACGGTGCGACACCAATGTCTGCGTCCTTCAAATACAGCTCTGCTTCCTCTTCAAGTTCCTTCGGCGGTGGTTTGCCTAGTATGCTATCGATGAGCGGTGACGGGCGCCCAGCGCTAAGACTCAAAATATTTTCGAGCTCATCCGTTTCCGAAAAAGCGTTCAGTGACGTGTGCATGGCGTAAACGTGTATCGTGGCATTGTCGCGCAACCGAGGAGGTCGTGGTCCCAACAATTGCACCTCCATCCTACCCTCGTTGTCCATACCATGCCACTTACACTCGACCACGCCCAACCAAGGCGCGCGATGACGATCACCGATCTCCTGTAATGGCTTCACTTCGAACCACGGCTCGGTGCTCACGATCCAGAAATCTCCCTTCGCGTACGGCTTCGGGCCCTTGATGGATTTGAAATCTTTCACCATCAATCGCACGCACGTCTTCTCCGTGTTGTCTACTTTGTCTGTCCATTTTCGCGAGCTAATCTCGCACTGCGTGAAATAGCGCAGTTTGTATCTATGCCAAAGAATTTTCGCGAGCAAATCTGGCTTCTGTGCCGACTGCGCGCCATCGGTGCGCAGCTTGTGCATAGTCGACGATACGTCGCGCAGGCGAAGCATCAGATTTTCACATATGGCCGACACGAAATACGCCTGATATTCACGAACCGTCGCAAAAGTCTGTGCCCTGGGGAACTCCGAGCCTGCGTAATTATACGAGGGAAACGTCACGCACACATCCGTCGACATTTGCGCCGGCGCAGCCGCCGCGCCCAGCGCCGAGACTCTCCGCGCCGGCGCACTTGTCGTCGCCTCCGGCGCACTCTGTGGCGCCGGTCTCGTCGCAAACGGCACATGAACCACTGGTTTTGCCTTCACGTTCAACGCAATCGGTTTTTTCGCCTCACCACCGTTTCGATCGACCATATCGATCGCCGCGTCCACGTCGCCGTCGAACATTTGCAAAAGCTTTGCCAAATCCGATTTCGGTTCGTTCTCCCCCCC
>JACLAB010005496.1_pt1 | contig 11134 bp, 6 predicted proteins | sample 8027921 | NCBI WGS metagenome assembly JACLAB01 (sample SAMN15725117, study PRJNA655200) | protist metagenome | isolation source: fluorescence activated cell sorting (FACS) single amplified genomes of... | place: USA: West Boothbay Harbor, Gulf of Maine | collected 2000-07-19
AGATTATTCACGTTACTTCTTCTGATGGTACGCTCATTGGTAGTGGAGATTCGAGCCCATGGTGCGTTTTCACTCAAGCTGGTATATATAATGGCACGACGTTTTACAGTCAGGCGACTTTCACGTCGAGTACGAACTTGAAATGCGCTGTGCCTGGTATGGATTCACTGATTGCCAGTGGGCAGAGTGGTTTCGACGTCTGGGTGAGTATTTGCGTGTCAACCGAATACAGCGCCAGCGTCTGCAACGCCAATGCAGGCACGCGCCTAAGATATGAGCAAAGAGTGTTGGCATCCACGATTACTCCAGTCAACGGAACGCAAGACGGTGGTGACATGCTCACCCTCTACGATGCGTCTATCATCAAGTCGTTTGGTGCAAACATTCCTAGTTGTCGGTTTGGGACTATTTTCCCGGTTGCCGCAACCCTTGTCACTGGGACTGCCGATCTCAACTGTGTCTCGCCCGCGCATATCGCGGGTACGGTTCCAGTGAGCGTTCCCCCTATAGGTATCGGAACGACGATCGCAACCTTTACATATCTAGCCATCGACACTTCGGCGGCGGCGCTGTCTCTCACGTATGGCACTGACACTGATGTCGTCGCGTATCTCGTCGATCCGACTCCCATGATCACAGAAGTGTCCCCTTGGATGGGGTGGAGCGGTAGTGTGGTCTCTTTGACCGGTACAAACTTTCCATCTGGGCCAGATGTGCGCTGTAGGTTTGGCTCTGTTTCCGTGGATGCTCAAGTAATCTCTACGGCGTTAATACGCTGCGGTGGAACAGTCCCGGTGACTTCCGATCCCATAGAACAGCAGCTGATGTCGGTCACAACGAGCGACGGTTCAGCAAACGCAAATATCACCACCATGCAGCATTACATCGTGAGCAAAGGCGATGTTAGCTCTGTGGATGCTGTAGATGGGTGGCAGGAGGGAGGTAACCTGCTTGCGGTCAAGGTGGCCACGTGGTCCCCAGAAGGATACACATCGTGCTTATTTGGTACGATTTCCGTACAGAGTAGAGGCGGTAATGGGTATGGTGCGATCGGTAAAGCATCAGTTTCACAAGCATCGCAGTGGTGGTCTAGTTCTTCAGATGAAACAAATGTCGAGTGCGTTTCGCCTGCTCAAAAGGCGGGAACAGTGTTGTTTGGTGTCTCAATTGCGGGAACGTTGACAAAGTCATTCGATGGCAATGTGACTTTCACGTACATTTAGTAGAATTAATGCTATAGCTAGTTAACAATCTATAAGAATTCGTTTGTTTAACGTCGTCACTCGTCGTGAGAATACGATTACCAAGTTCCCGAATACCACTTGTTTGAGTCGTTAAACGGTGAGCGGCGACTCGGGGAATCGCTCGAGGTGAATGCTTTGTTCTTCGCTTTCACGCGTGCATTTTCCCATTTGATGAGCGCTGTACTATCGTTCAGTACATTATACGCTTCGCCGATCAATTTAAAGAGTCTACTCGAAACATCTGCCCGTGCGTCTGAAAGAGCTTGAGAAGCACCGCCCCGTGATGCCTTGTCCGGATGATGACTTAATGCAAGCTGTCTGTAACACTTCTTCAACTCATCGCTCGAAGGTTTGGCTCCTACACCAAGTAATCGACGCCAATTGATTGGCGTACCGGCTTGCAGCCGTTCTTCAACAGTTTTCAGGTAAGACAGTACTTTTGTTTGTTCGTCGCTAGAAAGCGACATAGTGAGCAACGCTTCATACGTCGCCTTTGCATCAGACACCATATCTAGTTCAGTGTATATGGCGGCTAATCTACTATGTGCCTTGGCATAAGTGGGTGCGAGAGCACATGCTGCGCTAGCTGACGCGAGCGCATCGACATAACGCTCCGTAGCTTGCTCGCACGCGCAAATGTTGGACAGGAACAAAGCTTGAAGTGTCTTCGAATATTTGCACATTCCCAGCGCCTCAGAGTACATGCGCATGGCATCTCCATAATCGCCTGTACTGAATGCAGTTTTACCTCGTTCTTTCAACTGATTTATATCGTGCGCTCGCTGCGACAGGATCAAAAGTTCCGTCGGATTTATCAAATCGTCTTCAAACTTGGGAGACCCTGCACCGTTTCCATTCATAGATTCAAGAGCAGGCATCAAAGGCGCTAAGCTTTCTAAGCAATTGCCAATATCAGCCAACTCAAAGTAAATTCGCGCTCTTATGCAAAGCCTACGAATATCCTTGACGCTGACATCTTCAACCAACTTCTCTGCGGCGTCTAAATCCCCAGCAAATCGCAACGCCTCTGCTTTTAAAGTGGCTATGAACGAGGACTGAGGCGATAGCTGCGAAGCAATTTTCAGTGATTGCAAAACGTCTTCAACACAATTTTTGTCGCGGCCGCCGCCATCTTCCTGGTCGTTGCTTTCTTCTAGTTCACGGAGTTGACAGGCAACTTCATCAACGATGTGTTGTGTCACCTCCAAGTCATTAAGCACTTGTTTCGCGTCCGATTTCTGATCGGTATTCGAAAATTTATGATTGATGACGTCAAACGCTTCTTGTTTTGCTTCTTCGAAATGGCCGAGCTGGAGTAGACAGCGTGCTAAACGGATTTGTGCCTTGAAATGAAGTGGCTCTAACTTCAACGCTGCACAGCAATCTTCAGCTGCAAGCAAAGGACTGCCAAGCATCATGTGCGCAGCAGCGCGATTTGAAAACAATCCGACTTGAACTTTTTTGCTGTCTGGGAGATTGATAACCTCCAAGTGTTCGAGAGCGGATGTATACAACTCCAAAGCTGTGTTAAAATCATCCTTGCGGAACGCATCATTTGCAGCCACTTTGTCGCGCTCTATAAACGCACGCACAAGAGTAACCTTTTGCGCCGCAGCTTCTTTCAAATCTGCTGCGCTAGACCCCGGTGAAAGTACAACGAATTCAATGTATCGCTGCGCTTTTTCTAATTCTTGGAGCTGTAAGCAACACGTTGATGCGCGCAAGAGCGCTCTCGCGTGATTACAATCCACTTTGAGCACCATCTCACACTCTGTGAGCGCCTCTCGCGCATGTCCCAGAGAAAAGAGTGCTGCCGCGCGATTCACGCGCAGCCATAACTGCGATGGTTGCACAAGTACGATTCCACTTACTTCAAGCTCGGCGATAGCGTGCGAGTATGATTGCTCGGCGGCGCCAATGTCGCCGCGCTTGAACGACGCATCTGCCTCTCGCCTGTGTTCATCGGCTCGTCTCATCGCCGCAGCTTGTAATGCCGCCAGCTGCTTCGCTTTCGCTTCTTCTTCTTTGCGCTCGAGTTCGTCGTAGACGAGATCTTGCTGCATTTCAAATTCTTTCGTCGCCACGGCAAACTCAACGGCGTACATACCGTGAATTTCCTCCGCTTCCTCCAATGTCTGTCTCGCGAGCTCAACTTTCTCCCAACTATGCGCCAACTTGAGCTCTAAATCAACTTTTCGCAACTCTAAACGTCGCAACTTTACTTCTAAATCGGCGTCGACTTGAATCCTCCGTAAACTAACGTCTTCATTCAACGAAGATGAAGAAGAAGATGACGCCACGCGTCGGTCAACGTCACCGGTCAGCGACTCGCTCACGCGGATTTGCATAACCCTGGAAATCCCATACGCATCATCCGACGCGTCTGTGTCGTCGTCGTCACTCACATCACTCGAAGGTGCGCTATTTGACGCATGTTCGTCTTCGCTATCGCCCTCTTCGTCGTCGTCTGTATCCGCGCGCGCGTCTGACAGCTGCGCGGTGATTTCTTCTCGCAACCTTCTCAACGTCGTCGTCTTGGCTTGAATGTCATGCGTCACGCCATCGATATCATACGTCGTGTTCGTACCCCCAACGTCTTCGTTCATCATGCGTGCGCGTCTGTGCGTCGTCGTCCACACCAACGTCGTCGCTCGCTCGAGTGTGACGGGCAATTTTAAAAACTTCTCTCACACCGTTGCGCGCGCGTTCCATGCGTTGACGACGACGTTGACGACGACACGAGGGGTGACTATGGCGCGTCACGCGGTCGTCGTCGTCGTCGTCGTCGTCGTCGTCGCGTCGACGTGTGACGTGTGACGTGTGACGCACGTCGTTCTCCAGCTGAGCACACACGCACAGTCGAGTCAACGACTGGCCGAGCACTGGCGTGCACCAGCAGACCAGTGGCTCGCTCGAGCGAGACCGAGACGGACGGTGGCGGCGGTGGATGCGACGGAGCAACGCGCGACAGAGCGACGCGACAAAGCAACGCGAGGGAGGACACACGCGCGCGAGAGGACGGAATACGCGGTAGATTGATAGATATCACACGCACGCACACGCGAGAATTCGTCGTCATGCCACCGCGCGCGACAAAGAAGACGAAAACGAATGCGAGTGGCGACGGAGGCGGGTCGCGAGGCGCGCACGCGGGGAAGGCGGTTGATTACGGCACGGATGAAGACGACGAGGAGGACGACGACGAGGACGACGAGGACGATGAAGATGGATCAGATGACGCGGATGAGATCACGGTACGATCACGATGACGACGACGCGAACGACGCCTAGCGCGCACTGGGAAAAAGACGAGGAAAAAGGTGACAATAATTAGACACTCGAGACTGACGAGCGCGCGCTTTCGTCGTTGACGTGTGTGAAACAGGTGGATTTTGATTTCTGCGATCCCAAAGAGGCAGATTTTCATGGACTCAAAGCGTTGTTCAAGGGATATCTAGACAATACCGAGTTTGCGTGCTCAGACTTGTGCGATTTCGTCATCAAGCAAAAAGCTGTCGGAACAGTGGTGAAGACGAGCGACGAAAGCGAGGACCCACTCGGAGTGACGACGGTGATTAGCTTAAATCGATACAAAGATGAAAATTTCGTCAAGGGTATTAAAAAATATGTGTTGAACAAGTGCCCAGCGAAGGACAAGAAGGCATTCGAGAGCGTTTTGAACGACGCTGCGACTGGGTTGATTATCAATGAGCGAATCATCAACGTACCACAAGAAGCAGGCGAACCTTTGATGAATACTTTGTTCGAAGAAATTCGTTACGCTACAAAAGACGAAGAAACGGATGAAGCTCGCAAGTCTTTCGAGTTCAAAAACTATATTTTGATCAGTACGCTGTACGAGGACGACGGCGAAGACGAGACGCCAGCGGATGGTAAAAAGCGCAAGAAAGGACAAGCTGTTAAACAGCGAATCTTCCCACGATTAGAAGAAGAAGTTTTGCTCGAAAATGCAAAGATAAATTTTGAGTGGCAAGGTTCCGGAGGTGAATCGAACGAAATGGCTGAGCTAGTTCCGCGTCGTTGCTGCATGGTTGTTGAAGCGAGCGGCATCGCAAACTTCCTGACAGAAATCAAGAGTATATTTGAGAACTTCTAATAACGCACATGAGTGCTAATGATGTAGTAGTAATAATTTTCCAAGATTGATTCACTACGTGTGGCTAACATCTATCCTAACCCAAAAGATTTCTTCGTACGTGCCTCGACACGAGCACGAGCGGCTTCACGACGTTTCAGTGCCTCAAGCTCTGCCTTGTCAACCTTTTTATTCAGCGCCGCTGCTGGTCGTTTTCTAGAAACATCAGAGGTCGTGCTTGTAGTAGTGTAACCCAATCCTCCCCCAAGTTTAGCGTCGAACGTTTGACCGCCGGTTGCAGCGAGCGTTCGAATCGCCCCCGCTTGCGTGCGTGCCTTGGCTGCTTCAAACTTTGGATGGTTGGTACCATAACCCAAATTGAACGCACTGGTCGACACTGACTTGTTCTTCTCCCCACCTGCAGATGATGACGGTGCCGGTTTATCCGATGCTGTGCTACGCTGAATTGATTTCGCCGCAGCAATGGCATATGCTGCTGTTGGGGTGGGATGTGTGCTTTGCTTCTGCGCTGGTGCGGTTGCCGCGAGGTTCACTGTTCCTCGAGCATACGGACCCAGAGCATACTGTTCAGACTGAGACCCAGGTGTAGTAGTGCTAGAATTCACGCTCGGTGGTGGCGGTGCGCCTTGGGGAGCAGTTTTCGACCAAGCCTTCGTCCCGTTATTGAAGTACAGCCTTGTCTTTGGGTCGAAGTAACAAGCTGACTTGGCGTGCCAGTAATAAGATGAACGATCGTCAAATTTCCATGCCCCTAACGTCTGTGTCGCTCTATATTCAGCTTCTTCGCGCGCATGAAGTTCTCGCTCGATGGCTTCCTCTAGCTCTCTCTTTGCATTGGCTTCTTGTTCACGCAAACGCGCACCAGCGCCTTTCGGCTGCGGGCGTACCGCCGCCGCCTCTGTGAGTCGACCTTCAGCGACAAGATCGGCAGCATACGCCTGAGCAGCCTTTGCCTCGATCTCTGCCAATGTTTTCTTCATTTTATCCGCCTCTTTGGCCTCTGCTATGGTTTTATGTTTGATATCTTTGAGTTTGCGTTCCACATTCTTCTTGTGCTTCTCGCTCTGCTCGTGCATGCGCTTGGCATTCCCGTGCGGCTGGATGAAACATTTACACAATGCGCACCAGTCCGCACGGGAGGCAGAAAAGTATTCATCCGCCATCGCGGTCGTACGCGCGCAACGCCGTGGGCGTTTCGCGCGTCCACGTGTGCGGCGCTTGAGCACGTCTCACTCACTCACTGGTTGCGAAACTTTCGCTTGGAACGCGCCAGACGCAAACCTGCGACGAGCCAAAGTCGAGTGTGGAAAACCGTGATTTCTGCCGTGAGTGCGTGAAATCGCGTGAATTTCGGCGAATAGCGTGCATTAAAACCCTTTTACGTGAATCTATCGGCAGAACGATCGTACGAGGACGTTCGCGACTGTATTACTCGACATGATGGCACGCGTTTCACAAGCACCTCAATACCTCGGGAGTGCGGCAGCTCGCACGTCGAGACATGCGCATAGAGAAGTTCCTATGCCTCTTGCAGGTCGTCAGGCGGTCATCGTGAATCTTTTCAACAAAAATAAGGTGCGCGCTCTGTCGCTTTACCACCTTGAAAGCGTTCATTTGTCCTAACCAACGCTACGCGCAGGAGCCTGACTGGGATGGAATGGAGAACAAAAAGCGAACAGTGTCAGACGAGATAGGTACGACGAACGCGAGCACGCAGTGCGATAATTCAACGTTTGGACATCATCGAACGCTTGTCTTGTCTCGGTAGAACCAGTGGCCACGACGTCGGAATGGAATCGATAATGTTTCCATGTACCTAACAGAGGACACGTTGCACTCTGCGCGGCAGGTCGACGACAATTCGCAAATCGCAGGGCAAATAATGGAAAGGATCGAAAAGACTTGTATACAGACAACTGGGACGGGTACGTTTCGTTGTGATGAAACGTGCGTCGATGCGCATGGCTTTCTACAGTGTTTTCGCATCAAATCATGCCTCTGCACTGACGCTAATTTAATTAATTCACAGGAGTGAATATAAGGGCAGTTCATTCAATATCTTGAGCGTTGTAGCCGGACTCTTCGTAATCGTCCCTGTTGGGTTATTAGTTTTCGCGTATGCATCTTACGGGACGCTTTGGGGCTAACTCGTTGCGCTAGGAAGAATAATTGTTAATTAAATGTTTTAATTATTTCAAGGATGTAATTTCCTGCCTACAATCACGAGGAACATCTATAGATGACGGCTTGTTCCATTCTTTCCGACCACGAGTAGAGTCCGTACTTACTTTCATGAGCCTACGCGTCGTTTAAAAATGCGTGATGAAACGTTCGCGAGCTCACGATGCGAATTTGGTGTGAAATCAGTCATGAAGAGTATTTAATTCTAATTCAATTAATTTCTTGAGCTTGTGCGCGTATCTTGCGACGATGTTGCTGTTATAGTGGTCATTAATTATTTAGTCATGATCTTGATTATCATGGCTTTGAAAAGACTTGCGATTGCGTATGATTCACACGACTTTCTTTGATTCAAGAAATAATTAACAATGCGCATTTTGCACAGCGCGAGAAGATGGAGCACGGAAGACTTCTGTGCGCACCCGCAAGACACGCGCGCGAATGAGTGTGTTGTCACGATGGAGAACTGCCACCTTGCCGATACGCACGCCGTTTTGCACATTCTATGCGATACATGTTGTGCGATTTTCGTTTATCTCCCACGATGCGGTATTGGAACATTTAAGATTTAATTAAATCGCGTTTCCGTGCGCGAATCATCGTCGTGAAGCCTTCGTTCGTGTGTGATGAATTATTTACAATTATTTGTCTGCAATTTTGTTCCCAAAATCTCAAGATTCGTTCGCGTGTGATTGAATTATTTTCGTGGCATAATTAATTCATGTTTTCCATGTCAGAAGGTGAACCGACCATGCTCAGGGGTTTTGACGGCGCGGACGTCACTCATGTCGTGCGCTCTCGTCCAAGCCGCGCGTTTCACGCACACTGCGACTAAAGTCGCAACCCCTCGTCGACTCCATCGTTCGGCTCGTCGTCACCGCTCGCGCACAGCCATGTCCGGCGTACGCATCCAGCGCATAGAAACGGAAGATGCACGCATGGCACAAATCGTCATCCACAACGGCATCTGCTACCTTAGCGGCCAAGCTGAGCTCGGTGATGACATCACGGAACAAACGAACAACACTCTCGCTGAGTGTGATCGCTTGCTCCAGCTCGCTGGGACGAGTAAAGAGAATTTATTAACGTGCATGGTGTGGCTCAAGACCATGGATGACTACGCGGCGTTCAACGCGGCGTACGCGTCTTGGATCGATCCCCGCGCAAAGCCCACGCGCGCGTGCGTGAAGTCCGACATGGCACTTCCAGAATACCTCGTTGAGATTCAATTCACCGCAGCCATGCCCGATGGCACGCGCTCGACATCGAATATTGTGTAATACCAAAAACGGGTTGACACCCCAGCTGGGGCCTCTCTGCCTCCCTGGTTTTTTGGCGCCAATACTCCACCCACACATCGGCGTCATAAACACCCTCGCAACGGTGACTGTGCTAGCACAATCCACACCGAACCGAGGGAACGTACTATAGTCACTATACATATGGTATTCAACGCCCGAACGAGCGCGCAGTCGTACACGTAGCGTCGTGTTTCAAGAATTCTCTCGCGCACACACCGCATCGGGGTGACGTTCGCCGCGAGAAGCGATCGCCCTGCACCCACGGTCGGTATGTTTGCGTTGCGGGTATTTCCAACGCCGACATGTGTTGTGGCTAGACTTCGACGTTCGCGAACGTCAAACGTCACATATGCATCGAATAACGGAGAGAAAGCGCCGAATGAGCGCCGAGCTGCGATTGCCAGGCAGACCTGGACGGCATCCGTCAGACGCCATCAAAAGCAACGCGCGATCACGACCCTAATTGAGGTCGAAACCCCAGAGGCCGTCGTCAACGAGTTCAATTCGGATGTCCTAGATAACCCGTCGAAAGACTTTGAGAGACTGGAAGAGTTGAAGGAGTTTCACGCGCGATACGGTAACACCTCAGTACCGACCGGATCTTCTCTCGGCAACTGGCTCACGAAAATGCGGATGCTGAAACGTCGTGGTAAACTTACACAAGATATCGTCATGTCATTAAATACTTTGGGACTCGAATGGGAGCCCATGCAAAGGCGTAAATATGCTCGGGTCGAAGAACTACAGGCGTTTAAGCAGGAACACGGTCACATACAAGTCCCGACGAATAGCTCTTTGAACCGATGGATCAGACGGCAACGTGTGTTAAAGCGAGAAAACAAGCTAGATGCTAATGTCATACGTGCGATGGAAGAGTTGGGTGTGGTTTGGGAACCTAGAATGTCGTTTCATGAGCAAAACGAAAAAATATGGCGCGCTCGTATCGAGGATCTTAAGACGCTCAAGTCTCAAGACGGGAAAATTAGACCAACTAACTCGTACCCTCATGCCATGAAAAGTTGGTTGTATCATCAAACACGCTTGTTTCGTGAAGGCAAATTGAGTGTGGAGCGATGCCAAGAGTTAAGAGACCTTGGTGTTGTATTGAAGTTGACGAACCGTGTATCGTGGGATGGACGACTCGTGGAACTCATCGAGTTCAAAAGTACAAATGGTCATTGCAACGTACCAGCGACATGGCGTCACAACAAGGAGTTGGGTTTCTGGGTAGGTACGCAACGTAAGTACAAGCGTGCGGGGAAACTTAGTGAAGAACGCGTCGCGGCCCTCACGTCTCTTGGTTTTGAATGGGAGCCCAAAAAGGCTGTTTCCAGGATGAAGAATGGTTTGCGCGCCAAAGCATCGCCTTGGACAGTATCTAGCACAAAAGCGCACGATGAAGGTCCTCGAGTAGAGATCAGCTGGATTGGTGGCACCGACAAAGAAATAACGAGCGAAGAGACGTTCCTATGGGGTCGCGCGTCAAAACAGTACGAGGAGAAGCAGCAAGTTGTCTTTGACGACATTGAAAAATGGTGGCAAGAAGGAGCATCAATCGACGGAAGTCCTCAGAGCATGGTGAATGGGATGAGGCTTAATCATCGTATCGGCATCGGTAAATACGCTCGCAACATCAAGCCTGATATTCTTCTTGAGATTTCGTCGCCCGCCTTGGGAAAGCGCACGTGGGGTCTTGTCGTCGAAGTCGACGAGTTCGCTCACAGGCGCGGAAGCAAGAGCAACTACGACTGGACGAGCGAAGAGTCAAGAATGCGTGCGTTACAATGTGCGTTAGCAGTTCCCTTGAAGATTGTGCGGTTCAACCCTGATCCGACGACTGATGATGACAGAAAATTAGAAGATCGCATCGTCGAGCTCATCGACCACCTCGAGCGCGCCGTCGTCGAACCACCAATTCGGGATTTAGAAGTATCGTATCTCGCTTACGATTAAGTGTATGTAATTTTGTACGTAAACGTTGTTTGTATCAATGATTTGTATCAATTCATGCGTGTTTTTGTGATTCGTGATAAAAACAGCGAGTAAAGGTAAGGTATTACAAAATTGTCGGGCTAGCGGGTTGTTTTGCTGAAATGTACACGTGCAAGCCTGGGCGCGGGGAGAAACTTGCCGCCAAAACTAGTCCAAAAAGGCGGCGGTGACGAAGAGGGATAAAATCCCAAACTCTGAAACCACCGTGGATGGAGAAGAGATCCCCGCTAGCGGGACGATGTCCACACGCAACCAACCTTGAATGGCACCGCCGAGAGACGAGCCCACAATCAAGGCGG
>JACLAB010006696.1_pt1 | contig 11129 bp, 11 predicted proteins | sample 8027921 | NCBI WGS metagenome assembly JACLAB01 (sample SAMN15725117, study PRJNA655200) | protist metagenome | isolation source: fluorescence activated cell sorting (FACS) single amplified genomes of... | place: USA: West Boothbay Harbor, Gulf of Maine | collected 2000-07-19
TACACGTACACATACAGTACATATTTATGGACGGAAATAGGATATTCTATCATACGAAGTTATCAAATCTTCGAAGGTACTTTCGTACTTTCGAAAGTACTGTACTTTCGAAGGTACGAAAGTACTTTCGTACGAAAGTACGAAGGTACGAAAGTACTTTCGTACAAAGTACTTTCGTACTTTCGAAAGTACTTTCGTACGAAAGAAAAGTACGAAGGTACGAAAGTAAGTTGTTACCTTCGTACGAAAGTACGAAAGTAAGTTGTTACGAAGGTACGAAAGTACAACTACGTGTACGTGTACACGTACAACTACTTTCGAAAGTACTTTCGTACTTTCGAAAGTATGATAAAATACTTTCGATCTATTTCCGTACGTGTAGCGCTACGTGCACAACTGCACATACGTTATGTTACGTTGTACACGTACTGTGGGGGCTCCTACTGACAAGCGGTACAGGAGGGCTACGCGTACACGTACACGTAGGTTCTTCGTGACCTCGCTCTCGGTCTTAGAGGTCTTCAAACTTTCATTGGACTTCGGTTCCCGAATCGACTATGCACAGGCCTTCGGGCTCGCGACCGTTTGGCCACGTTCTTGTTTCGCCCGCATGGTTGCAGTGGGGATTGCAATGTGTTCAAGCTCATGCCGATAGGTGCTTCTCTTCTGGACTTTTCTTCTCGAAAACATCTGCGTGCATATCAAACGTTCGGCGCGATTTTTTGTGGGGTTCGTTCGCGGAGGTTGTTTCGCAACCCAGTCCTTGGAGCATATCTGTATCCGATGTTCACATCATTGTTTATGGGAACATTCTTCCCGAGTCATGCATAACAGAAGCATTGACAGGCTGCGTAGTGGGCCTGGCGAAGAACCTTCCAGGCCACAGTGTATTACGTGACATTGTAGGAATCGGAATTGTGAGAGCAGTACACGCTGTGTCGAAAAGAATTTTCGTCCTGTCACAGTTATCTTCCACGCGACTTGCGGACGTCTGCTGTATCTTGGTGTTTGATAGTAATTTTTCGGCGCATCTAAGATCTGTTGGTGCACCAGTATCAAAAATGCCCTATTTATGTAGCAGTGGCCTTCCAGCAGACGGTACGGGAGCAGGGGTATTTCGAAGTAGGAACAACTTATTGCGAAGATGATGATATGGTCGACGAAGTGTCGACGACTTGCACACGAAAGATTCAATCTTTGTGAGCTTTCGAAGTAGGAACAACTATCGCGAAGATGATGATATGGTCGAGGACTTGCTCACGAAAGATTCAATCTTTGTGAGCAATTTCTTCAACATGTACAAATGAGTAAAAATGCTAAGAGATGTTAGTGTCAAAACGACACTTTTTGAAACTATTGCATTTCACTCACCGAGTTCTTCAATTCGTTCCAATTCTGAACGTGCTCCGCACTGCAAATATATGGTTAGCTTGATTCGCATAATTATTGCGCAGGGTGAGCGAATCCCGAAGACATCAACGAAGCAACTTTTTTTCTCCTTTTGCCTCGAGAATATTTGCCACTAAAATATGTGAGGTGCAAATTGCATTGGACGCACAGGAGGGTGGTTCACTGCATTGAAAGTGGTGATGTGAGGTACCATGTCACTCTCAAAACGGATGAAAGCTCCCTTATTTTCCATCTGGTCACAATAATTAGGAGCACTGAATACAGTTATTAGTGAGCCATCATGTTCGATCTCAAATCCGTCATCCTTCACTTCATGACTCCGAATAACAAGTTCGAGATTATTCTCGATAATAAATTTCTTCGTGACATCAGGACCGAATGCTATACCAATGCCTCGCTTGCTAGGATAACGACCTGGCTCACAGCAAGGATCACTCCATAACATTTCACAGAAAGGACCTTCGTCAGGAGGTTCATGGAACCGGTCAATACTTTTTAGATCTTCAACCTTCACGCCGTCTTTCGAGAACAGACCTCCATGCACGATAAATACTTTCTTACCAAGGACACAACCCTGCGAAACAAGAATAAAATCATGAGAAATACACTTTCATTTCAGATAATTATTCATATCAAGTGGTAGCTAGCTACCAGTGGAAGACAGCAGAAGATCTCTTGGAACAAATCAGCAAGTTTGCCATTATATTTTGCTCGGACTTCTCCATCAAAACCATAAAGCTTATTCATAGCGGATGTTTCGTGATTGCCGCGAATAAGTCGTAAACTCTGTCAAGAGAACATATGTCCAGTACGAAACTGCTGCTGCTGAAAATAAAAAAAAATACCTCAGGACATAGACACATAAAGGCAAACAATGTGAGGACCACTTCCACAGAAAATGAACCACGATCCACAAAGTCACCATTGAACAGGTATGGGTTATCCTCCGAAGGCTCCCCGTTGAGCTCGAAAATGTTGCACAAATCGAAGAACTGCATAAAATGATTGACAAGTAAGAATGGTTCAGGTACAGTGAGAAATAATCGCAACCTGGCCATGTATGTCTCCGCACACAGTAATGTGTTTTCCCAATAAAGATGGAACAGAACAAATATGTAAACTAGGTTACATATTGCAAGCAATAAATAGGTCAGCGAATATAGTAATCAGCAATTCCTACTTCAGGGATGTCGACGTCGATCACCGAAGGAACTTTTTCCAAGATAGACTTTGTTTGAAGTAGTATTTCGTATGCATACCTGCTATCAAAGTGATACTTAAATATGTCGGAGCAGCAAGTGTGTACTCGTATCAGACGACATAAAAACTCTTGGACCAGCACCAGCTTAATACAGGAGTTTTCCAGAGATACGAAAACCCAACATAACTACGTAACACACCGCAAGTGAATAGCTTTACAATTTTTGAATTGAAGAATCATATCTTTCACAAAATTGGCCGTGACAGTGTGATTCTCTCCTAGTCGAGGACCGTCGTATGTATTTTCTACAGTAATTGTGTCAAGTTCAATAGAATCTGAAACTTTCACCTGATAGAAAAGATAATTATACACCACAGAATGATCGCATCTTCCAAACGAAGAACTTACCAGAACAGATTCTGGAACTCGAATCGCATATTCGAAGCGCTGCTTGCGCAGTGCAAGTTCACACTCTCTTACTTTTTTTTTCCCTTCTAAGTTTCTCGGCTGCAGTTGCACTACCTACGAACAAAATAAATTATTACCGATAAATATCACGAAAGGCGATTGTCAATCTACCTTCTCAAAGTCTTTCAGAGCACTGCCAAACTTGCCAAGAATGAAATTGGACGAGCCTCTTCGATAGTAGCCCTATTATAGAAGTTTTATATTGTAAGTGGTGGAGCACATATTCAACAAAATAAAACGCACTTTTACATATCCAGGGTCAAGCCTTATTGCCAACGAGCTATCATCAAATGCGCTCGCGTAGTTTTCAAGATGAAGGTGGGCAAGTGCACGATTCGCAAGCAAAACTGCACTCGTCGGAGATACCTGAAGGGCTTTGCTATATGCCACAACTGCCTTAGCATATTTCCTCTCTGAAAGAGATATTGATCGTTATTAGTTTGTGTTCTCTTTACTGATACAAATGGATGTAGATTAAAGTACGTGTACAGCAAATGTAGTATTATTTTTGACACGAAGCAAAGCGCTCCGATCCACGTTTGCTAGAAAGCTCAAAGTACTCTTTGAACGCGGGCCGAGCAGAGCACGAAGTAGCTTAAAGACAACACAATGAAAAGCAACTCTCGTCAAAAATCGTGTAGGTCATACTAGATCGGATTCAAGTGCTAGATCAGATGACGTCACCATTAAATAAAATATTAGCAGCTGTCTTCAATGCGTTCAGTTGTATCGGATTGCATGCAATAGTGGTATCCTGCAGAGCGGAAAAAAACGAATCAATTTGCGAGGATCCCGATCAGGTTTCTTCAGGGACCTGCGCTGACTGAGGTGTTGGTGCTTCCATTTTTCCGAGACTTTCGTCAATGTTTAGGAGGATTCATGCTCGTGTCTACAGATGGTATTTACTGATTATTTCTTGTAGTAAGAATATATACTACGCGACGTGAACCTTGTTGCTCGTTCTGCGTCCACATATCGAAAACGGCTTGTGGAATACTTAAGTACGTGTACTGTACACGTACTTCCAGAAAACTGCAGTACGTGTACACGTACAGTACACGTACACGTACTTTGAAATACTTATTTATTTATTACGAAGATATTTATTTACTGTACACGTACAGTACGTGTACACGGTACCTTTTTTTCCGGCAGTTCTTGTGTCGAAATTTTAGTAGTTTATCCCCTGATATGTACACGTACTGTACTTTCGAAAGTACTTTCGTACCTTCGGGTAAGTTGTTACATGTACGTGTACAGCTGTACTCACATCGATAGGATAGTCTACGTGTACTTTAGACATGCACGTGGCCCTACCAAACCCTACCTACTAGCTAGGGATATGAAGGTATTTCCGTACTTCCGGAACTACTTCCGAACATACCTTCGTAAATACGTACAGTACGTGTAGAGCTGTACACGTACACGTAGTGTCATGTTCGGATAACAACTATCTTCGATGGTACTTTCGAAAGTACCTTCGAGGTACTTCCATAAATACGGAAGTACGAAAGTACGAAAGTACTTCCGTAAGTCTTCCGTTCAACATTTCTTCTTCCGTACAACAGTACGTTGTACTTCTTCCGTACTTTCGTACGAAAGTACTTCCGTACTTCCGTACTTCCATTAAGGTTTATTGTACGAAGATATCATACTGTATTCTATCAGTAGGGCTATTGTACGCGACTGGTTGTACTTTCGTACAGTAGTTGTACTTACTGTACACCGTTATCTTCGAATGAAGGTATCTATTTTCGAAAGTACAACTACTTTCGTACTTTCGAAAGTACGAAAGTACGAAAGTACTGTACAAGTACTTTCGTACTTTGTACGGAAGTACTTTCGTACGCTACTGTACACGTACGTGTACAGCTGTACACGTACATGTACAGTACACGTACACGTACAACATAACGTAACCACATGTGACTACAGTAGCCCTCCCAGAATATCAGGAAATTAAGCTGAGGTGTCGAGCATTGGTTTCAAAATACGAGTAGGCGACCCGGCTAGGTGAAGTTTCATGGAAACATGTCGCTTTTGCGAACGGTGAGAAGAACTAACCCCTGAACGCGATTTCAAGGCTTGAATGCACGCGAGTTAACTCAGACCCCTGGCGTTATCTCAGACCCCTGGCGTTTCGTCTCCTTCGACTACACCACAGACGCAGAGTTTCAATTACGGCGACGATTCGAAGCAGAGCCGTGAAGTCTTCGGTGAACTGACAAACACCACGAAATATATGGGGTCTGTTTCGCAAAGGTCCGAAAGAAGAATTGGCTGCACTAAAAATCATGCTGGAGTGCGCAAGAGAAATGCCACGCCTGTTAAAACCGCCCAGAACACGTGGAGGGTAAGACTCTCTCAAGTTTTTTTTTTTCAAATTTCATGTGTTTCACTCCAGGACATTGACTCTATGCACTCGGACGACCCCCTCATGTGTTCGGAATATGTCGATGATATTTATACAAATTTACAGAAGTCAGAGGTTGTTCTCTATCCTCTTAGCGACTATATCGAGAAGGTTCAAACAGACATAAGCTCTACTATGCGTGGGATTTTGGTAGACTGGTTGGTTGAAGTAGCAGAGGAGTATAAGCTCTCTGACGACACATTGTTTTTGAGTGTTCTTTATTTAGATCGGTGTTTAAGTATCCGCACAGTTGCAAGATCAAGGTTACAGGTGAAATTTCATTTCTGCTTGTCACTTTTACTTTTCTAGTTCCACAAGTCATATGTGCTTATTAATGCAGCTCCTGGGTATCACCTGCATGTTAGTTGCTTCAAAATATGAGGAGATTTATGCTCCACAGGTCGACGAGTTCTGTTACATTACCGATAATACATACACTCGCGAAGACGTGCTGTCAATGGAGAGGATCGTCCTTGATTCGCTCAATTTTGATCTTACCCACCCGACGACCAAGACATTTCTCCGCCGCTGCTTGAGCGCCGCAGAGTCAGATGTGAAGGTGGATTTTCTTGCAGGTTTTTTGTCGGAGCTTGCTCTACTTGAGTACACATTTCTCCGCTATTCACAGTCAACAATAGCCGCAGCATCTGTTTCTCTTGCACTTATGACACTGGGCAGGTCTCCTTGGTCGAAAACGCTCGAACATTATACACACATGTTTCCTTGTGACTTGAGGGAGTGCGTTCAAGCTCTTCACACCTGTCACTTGGCAGCTCAACAGTCTTCTTTGTCAGCTGTACGTGAAAAGTATTCGCAGATGAAGTTTAAATGTGTTTCCCTGATCAAGCCTGTTGACTCTTGTGCAGAATACAGTGCTTAACAAAAACATATCACGCATTCCTTTCGTTCAAGAGCAACAGACTGGAAACTTGTGTGGTTAATTGAAATTGTGGTCCAGTGGTTAAACTTTAATTACGAGCACACCGGAGAAATGTAAAAAAGTCCTACACTATCTGATATTTCGTGTACAGGACTGTGCGGATCTGGTAAAACTCATCAGATAGTTCACCTTCTGCAGCTAGAACTGAGAAACCAGATTTGTGGACATTCTTCCGTACACATGTGCTTCCTTTCGAACAAACTAAAGCACCACTAATGAACTCTGCTGCGATATCGTGAGTAGCAAGAGACAATTTTAACTCACTGAGTTTTAGACTGCCAAAAAATGCCGTGTTTTCTTGTCTGTGAAGCTCTTCAGGAATCAAACTATAGTCAGACTCACCCCATGCCTGTGTTTCGTCCTCATACAACTTCTTCAAATAAATTCCTTCAGGAACCACAGCAGAAGAGTCAATCATATTTGCATTCATATATCCACCTGCCACCAGAGTTCGGGCTTGTGGAAGAGCACGAAGCACCATATCAGACTGGTCCGCATGATCAATTGTCTTGCAAAGTTGTCCCTCAACCCAGCCAACATGATAGCCTGCAACATCTCGCAGACGCGTGCGATACAAAAGATCCTGTGAAAGCGCGAGACGGTACACGGCCGTATCAAACGTGCAATGAATGGTTTCCCCGCCTGTTGGCACGTCGACGCGTGCATCTGGAAGCGAATTTTTAAGATATGTTTTCAGATGTTCTGCATCAGATGGCGAACCACGGACTAGAATTATACGCCGGGGCTCTATGTGGGAAATGAGCGTGCGAACACTGCGGCCATCTGCACGACCTTCAAAATCACATACGTGTACAGCTGCACGTAGACTGACTTCGAGCGTTTTTGTTACAACCTTAGTTGGGAAAGCAGACAGATTTGGTGAACCAGAGTCTAAATCACCTACAACGCCAGCCAGAATTCCTGCTGTTGAAGGCAAACTTCTGGAATTAACATCATCATGAAGAGAAGCAACTGCCGTGCCCAAATCATCAGTGGCTGCTCTTACTAAACGACTGGCATCCACAGTCTCTCCGAAATCAGTAGTGTCTGGCTCCCAAAGTTCGTCATCAAACATATCTGCTACCCCATTCAAGTGTTGAAACAAACCGTCGACAAGGCAACGCCTGCAGCGAAGCTCTTCAAAATTGAAAACATTTTTGTTTGTCGAGACAGTATTATGTCGCACAAAACAATTAACACTCAGCGGAGTTTTAGAGTCACTGCCAACACTTTTACTGCTGGAGGAGTCTGGAAAGGATTGCTCATTTCGATTTCTTTCTGAATTATGCTCTTCATCATCATCTGCATCTGTCAATGGTGATGTACATTCATGAATATTGACGTCACTTTGCTGCTCTTCCAACTGTAAAAGTTCATCACCTTCAAGTAAGACCCGCTTTGACAGTTTTATAGTAAGCGGTTGTCTTGCTGCTGGAGGCTGCCGTGACAAATCCTCGACCTCCCTCGATAAGGTACCTGGCTCTGTCCTGTCTGTGAGAATAATAAGATTTCGTGGGTCAGATGCCCACTCGACAAACAGGTGTCGGGAAGCTCCACATTCAAGTGATCCAAAAGATGACAACACAACTTTTGGTCCAGGTCGGAGAGCATGGAGTTCCTCGATAGAATGGCACAGGGTTAAATACCTCGTTTTGAAAACATTATGACGGTCTATATCGAAGTTTCTACTAACATTCTCACCCATCCACTCCAGATGGCTTCTAGCGAACTCAAGTGTGTTGTATGCTACAGTAGACAGCAACACCAACTGGTAGGCACCAAGCTGTTTTTGGGACCAATTTTCCTCTAGAAGAAGCAGTAACTCGAGGACACGGCCTGCAGGGTCTATGGGTATCAGCACGTTTCCATCTTGTCGGACACTACGCAAAATGACGTTCATGATTTCATCGTCTCGCGTCTTGCTTTGTACCTCACGCGTAACACTTAATGAATCAGTAATTAGAACAGAAGGTCGCTTCAAGGACTCGAGAGTAGTACCATTCAAATGTTTTTCTTTTCGATGATTGTAGTCAACGGCATAAAGGACGTCTTCGGAATCCTTGTGCACCTTCCACACGGTGGCACCGAGCATGTGTCCTGCCGCATGTGCAGTCACAGAGATACCGTGACCATTGCCCTCAAGAGCTGAGTGCTGTGCATATCGAACAGGGACAAACGATCCAAATGCCTTGTCCACATCATCCAAAGAAAAGAGAGTAAAGTCAGTGTCATAAGATCGCGATAAAAAGTGATCGTACATGTACATTAAGCCCATCTTATGTACTGGAAGTGTGGCATACACTTTGCAATTTAAACCAAGTTTGCCGAAAGCGTATGGAAGGGCACCCAGGTGTTCCGTGTCAGGGTGGGACACCAGAACAGCATCCACTGAAGGTGCTACTTGTGCAAGAGGATCCAACATTTCAACTATCAACCGATCATTCCAACCACAGTCCAGTAAAATCTTGCACCCGTCCCAGTCGAGGAGATAGCTAAGTGGATCCTCGCCTGCAAGTATAGATAAACCGAAGACTGAGCTGCTATGCGAAATCGTCGAAAAACGTGACGCTCATTTTTGTGATAACTTGAAGTGGCGTTGCTCGAGGGATACTCTAGAAGAACGGTTGATTACTTGCCGTATACGCCATACAAAGGCGTCACTTTAACTGCACTAACTCGACCGTGAGTGGGAGTTGCGGACGAGGTGCCGTCAGATTTCATTCCTAAGTCAGTGTGTGCCTCTCCGTGTTCTGCTTGGAACTCCTGAAAGAAGTCGTGGAAGACACGCGAACGATGTTGTTGGGAAAACTCCTTGATAGCGTGCGGGTTCACCTCTTCAGGAACAAGTAAATTTTCAGACCTTCGTGCGATACAGGTCAACGGAGGGATTGCTCGACCCAGCAGCGACACTCGACTCGCGCGTCGCGGCGGTCTACACGGACGTACGTGTACACAGACATTGATACTTCTGATAATTAAAAAGACTACTCGTACTGTACCTTCGTATGATACACGCACGTACGAAGAAGAAGGTACACAACGTGTACGAAGTACACGTACGTGTACAACGCGTTACTGTACGTGTACGGAAGAGTTAGCCCTACGTACGGTACACGTACAGTACACGTACACGTAGTACTTTCGTATTCTATCTATTTTCGAAAATACAAGTTGTACAACTTTATGTACACGTGTACAACGTTGTACGTGTACACGTACACGTGTAGTGATTGTATTAAACGCGTTTTTATCGGAAGTACTTTCGTACGAAAGTAAGTTACTTTCGTACGAAAGTACCTTCGAAGGTACGTGTACTTTCGAAAGTACAAATCGTATCATAATACTTATTCGTACAAAAGTAATTCTATTTCTACACTACACGTACACTACACGTGTACATGTACAACGTTATTGTATTTCCGTAGTACGAAAGTACCTTCGGAGGTACTTATCAAGTATTGTTTATCTATCTTCGTACTTCCGGAAGTACGAAAGTACGAAAGTACTTTCGAAAGTACGAAAGTACTTCCGTACACGTGTACGAAAGTACGGAAGTACCTTCGTACGAAAGTACGAAGATAGATACTTTCGTACTTTCGAAAGTACTTCCGGAAGTACTTCCGGAAGTACACGTACACGTACACGTACGTGTACAGTACTTCCAGAAGTACGTGTACACTTACAACCGCCGGTCAGGCATTCCCCATCAACGTTCAACATCCTGAGTTTTGACAGGAAACGCAGTGTTTTGAGGGTCGCGAGCTCTCCGCGTCCTCCAGGCGACGCGTTCGCGGCTCACGAGTCGAGACGCGCCGGACGCGTTCGTACATCAGGCGTGGGCGCTGCCGCGCGCGCGGGCGCACGCAGCCGCGCGCGTGATGGCGCGCGCGCGCGCGCAGCCGGACTAATTGCCAATAGAGGAATTTCCCCGTATAATACGAAAATCACGCCTTACCAATTGCCCAAAGTGAAAAATTCTCAGTTTTTCGCACGGAATTCCGTCCCTGAACGAGACTATAAACTGCTGCCCATCGTGCAGTACACGTAGTCACTCCCGTACACGTGTACTCAGCAACCTCGACGCCGAGAGCGCGTCCCGGGTCTTCTTCCGTCGATGATAAAGGCTGGGCCGGCGGATGCGCTGATGATGAGCCATAAAGTATGGGCGCGGCCAATACGTTGTTATCAACGAGTCGGCACACTCTTGTTATTTCTACAGCCCGCGCACCAGAGGTCTTGGTCGTTTCCACTTTCCCTTTTGCAGGACTTCTTCCTCGGCCTTCCCCTAGGGCGAGGGACACCTAAGCGGGAAGTTGCGGCGCCTTGTGCGGCCTCCTGGGCGAAGAAAGCGGTGTCGTTCATGACTTTGCTCATACAGAACGACCTTCGCTGGTTGCTCCGTCGCCGCGGCTGCGGAAAAGTACACGCGCCGCGCCAACGAAGAACGAAATAGTTACATATTCTTATTAAAAATACGTTCGCCATGTTTTTCCGCAGCATGTACGAGCTCGAGCGTTTACAGATATTCACAGGCAAACAAAACAGTCAGAAATTGGCGGATTTGGCGAAAAGTACAGTATACTAATTGCTCATACGAAATGTACTACGGCAAAAAATTTGCTCATTGACTCGCAAAACCCGTTGATTCCGCACGTACTAAGATTAGCCCTACAGTACACGTACACGTACAGTACGTG
>JACLAB010000134.1_pt1 | contig 11128 bp, 7 predicted proteins | sample 8027921 | NCBI WGS metagenome assembly JACLAB01 (sample SAMN15725117, study PRJNA655200) | protist metagenome | isolation source: fluorescence activated cell sorting (FACS) single amplified genomes of... | place: USA: West Boothbay Harbor, Gulf of Maine | collected 2000-07-19
ACCGACACAGCGGGCTTCGCTCAATGACGTTGCTTGACACAGTCGTATCATGTGTGCAATCGCGCGCGAGTAATGTCGCCACGAAAACAGATGTGGCCATCGAGTATTATCAAGATGACGGTAAAACGTCGTCGACGACGACTTACGGACAACTTTTTGACATTTCCACGCGCATGGCCAGTATTTTTAGACGCAAAATAGAAAATAACGCGCATGGTGATGGTTTTAGATGTTGCGGAATCATGCTTGAGGATGGCGTGGAATTGTTCGCGTGCCAATTGGCAGCGATGCTCGCTGGTTTGGCAGTACTGCCATTGAGCCCACACGACCCGTCAAGTCGGTTGGCGAGCGTATTTGCGGATGCGGACGTTGCACTCGTTATCGTGCGAGACGCGCGAGAACTGCAACTGGTATCTTCCGTGAGTGATGTGTCCGTGCTTGAAGTTTCGTCGGTCATGACGAACGATGCGCCGACATATGCGCATGTTACGCCAAAGCGAGAAGACGTTTCGCACGTGTTTTTCACCAGCGGCTCGACGGGTAGACCGAAGGGTTGTGTCAGCACGCATGCGGCACTCATGTCATATTGTGAAGCGAAAAATGTCGCGCATGAAATTCATCGCGGTGATGTGGTGTTCTGTGCGAGCTCACACATGTTTGATCCGCACTTTACTGATTTTTGCAGCGCAATGGTGGCGGGCGCCACCATCGTCGCCGCACCGCGACATTCGACATTTACAAAACTAGGAAGCCTCTTGAGCGCATCAGGCGCTACGCATTGTCTCACAACGCCAGTCTTATTGCAGAGCGTGGACAACATTGAGACTCTCGACTTGAGCAAACTGAGACTCGTCGCGCTCGGAGGCGAGTCAATGTCAAAGGCGCTCGCCGAGACATGGATTTCACGCGGTGTTAGAGTTGCAAACACGTACGGTGTCACCGAGTGCTGTGCGTATCAAACATTTCGCGAGATACGCGATCCCATGAGTGACGATTTACGCGCTCTCGGTGATCCCCTTCCGGGAAATGTTCTGGTATTTGCCGCCGAGCCAGGCGACGACCCTCTCGTTCGAGCGCAGGACGGCCAACTTGCAGAGCTTTGGATAGGCGGCGCTCAGCTCGGCAAAGGGTATTTAAATCGTAGTGAACTCACGTCAGAGCGATTCCGCGATGGATTCTATCGCACGGGCGATATCGTGCGTATGTGCGTGCGTGGACCGATACTTCTTGGACGTCGGGACGACCAAGTTAAAATTAGCGGTCAACGCGTCGAGCTAGGAGAGATAGAGAGCGCTATTCGCAAGACATGCGGCTCGTGTATTCGCGAAGTAAAGTGCGTTTTGAATCAATCAAAGCAACTCGTTGCGTGGTGCACCGGGACGTTTACGTCGACAGAGGGAGTCGTTTCAGAAGCGCTGCGATTTCTCGTCGCGAAGGAAGTGCCTCAATACATGGTGCCGTCCACATTTGCTTTCATCGATCATATGCCAATGACATCAACAGGGAAAGTATCTCGGGCCGAATTATCCAAGCGCATGGTAGACGGCGACGTCGGACAGAGCGCGATATCACACGGTGCTTTTGGTGTTGATTTAGCAAACATTTGGTCAGAAGAACTTGGCGTGGCGGTGGAATTTGGAGACTGCGATTTTGTCGCTTTGGGCGGAGACTCACTAACTGCGTTACGCGTTGTGCGAAGAGTTCGCACTCTGATTTGTGGTGAGGACGAGCGGGCTGGTGGAAACTTTGGCGAAGCGTTGGGTGTTTTTGCGCCGTTTGAGCTTCTTACGCGGCCTTCTCTGAATGACTACGCGAGATTCATTCGTGTAAATGCAGGATCGTGGCCAAGTAAATATGATGACAGCGAGGACGACGATGATGGCATGCATACTTTGCCTGCCGAGATGAGTGACTTAGGCTCGAGTGTTCTATTCCGCGTCGCTGCTGCTGGTTATGCTAGCATTGCGCGCGCGCTCATCGGCGCCGGCATTGCCATTGAAGCGAAATCTGGATCTTTGCCGATCCATGTCGCATGCGCCAACGCGCATCTTGAGTGCGCACGCGTGTTCCTTGAGCATGGGTCATCGGCAAACGCGAGTGGCGCACATCGAAGGACACCTTTGCTCTTCGCGGCGTCCTCCCCCGCGTGTACGTCGGACATTATCAAAACACTCGTCGCACACGGAGCAAAGATTGATGCCGTTGACGACGACAAGCAGTCGGTTTTGCACATTGCAGCTCGTGCTGGTGCGTCGTCGTCAGTCATAGAAACCATTATAGAGTGCGCGAACACATCGAGTGGCAAGAAAAAGTTTGCCAGTACATTTGGCGTAAACGCGCTCGATCGATGGAAACGCACGGCGTTACACTGGGCATCCGTATCTGGACATCGAAACGTGTGCAAATGTTTACTCGAAAACGGCGTCGACGTGAATTTAAAAGACGAGTTCGGAGAGACCGCGCTCGACATTGCTGAGCGTCGAGCGCTGTGTTCGGCGCAAGAAAGACCCGTCGGCGGACGTCCGTCGACGTGGGGCGACATCGCAAACTTGCTTGGAGGTAGTGGATCCACGAAACACCTCAAAGCTACGCTGTCAACGCGATGAGGCTCGCGTTTGAAGTAGTCGCTACGCTCGCGCTTGTTTTACGAGAGCTGTAGCTAGAGAGAATAGCACACTAGAGAAATTAGTTTTACAAGAGGACGGTTCGCCGATGACGTTTCACCACAGCATCTCTTCGCCATCGTCATCATCATCATTCGCACCAGCGCTCCCGGGGTCAACGCCGATCGCTTTCGCCGCGGCTTCACCATGCTCATCCACCGCCACGCCCGTCATCGCATAATACCCAACGTTTCGTCGCTTCACCGCCGCCCGGCGCTCAGCCGTGAGCTCGTCCTTGAACACGTCACCCGCCGCTCGCATCGCGCGCTGCCTCGCCCGCACCGCCTGCTTCGACGCGCGCTTCGCATCGAGCGCGTGCTTATTATTCTTCGTCACCGGTCTCGCGCCCTTGGCGCGCTTCGTCTTCGTCGTCCCAGCGTGCGCTTTCGCCACGCCGCCGCCACTGGGACTCGCGAGCGCATCGAGCGCGCGCGAGAGCTGGTTCTTCAGCAGCCGTCGCGACATGCGTCGCGCGTGCGAACGTGTAAAAACAAACGATGTGCGCGCGATGCGCCGCGCGATGCCGACGAACGGGGCGCGTCGACGTGTGAGCTCGCGCGATTGATGCGCGTGGGGGCTGTTTTTTTGCGGTGTCAAAAGCATTCAAAACGCACCCGTCTGTCGGCACTCTCGCACCGCCGCGATGTTCTCGCACGACAGCGACAGCGACAGCGACGCGCGCGATGACGACGCGCTGGCGGGGAAAGACCTCTACGCCGTGCTCGGGCTGGAGAGGACGCCTGCACCGAGCGCGAAGGATATCAAACGCGCGTATCATAAGATGGCGTTGCGGTTGCATCCGGATAAAAATGTCGGCGACGACGAGGCGGCGGGGAAGTTTCAGACGCTCCAGCGCGTGTATGGGATACTATCTGACGATGCCAAGCGTAAGATGTACGATGAGACCGGACGGGTGGATGATGCGGAGTTTGGAGGGGAGGAGTTTGAGACGCTGTACAGGTACTACCGAAGCGTGTATAAAAAAGTAGAGACGGATGATATTGTGGACTTTGAAAAGACCTACCGCGGGAGCGATGAGGAGCGAAAAGATGTTTTGGAGTACTATGCACAATTCGAGGGGGATATGGCCAAGGTTTTTGCTTGGGTGATGTGTAGCGAGGAGGCTGATGACTCGCACCGTTTCGCCGACGTCGTGGACGCGGCGATACGAGCCAAGGATGTGCGCGAATACGACGTGTACACGAAATGGGCGAAAGATATACGAAAGAAAAAAGCGCCGAAAGACCCTCTTGGCGCGCGCAAGGTGAAGCGAGTGAAGGCGGCCAAGGATGGGGAGAATGATTTAATGGCGCTTATTCAGCGCAACCAAGCCATGCGAGGCGACCAGGCGGAGAATATGTTTGCCGCGCTCGAGGCCAAATACGCACCGAAAAAGAAGGCAAAAAAGTAGAGGCACGCTAGCATTGTACTCGTGATTGTATCGTTACCGTCATTATCACAGTAAAAAACCTTTGCGAAATCCCATTTCTTTCGTACCCGCGCCGCGTCGCGTCGGTTCATCGTCTTCGACGACATCCCCAAACGCGTGTTTAAATACTCTACCATGCGCATCGCCGCTATACAGTGACTTTCTATCCGGAGTAAAAGCTAACGCCGTGACATCGGCCTCGTGCACTTTGCTCTTGGACATGCGTGCACCATCGCTGACTCGCCACACGCCAATGTCCCCGTCGCCGTAAATGACTGACGCCGAAGCTTTGTCCACGTACGCGCTTCCAGTGACTACGAATGGCGCATTCCCCGCCGCGCTCATGGACGTGATGAATCCATCGTGTCCAGCGATGGACCTCATCCACTGTAGGCTAAATGCGCTCCCTTCGCCGGTCACGTGATACACGCGAACGTTACTATCGGCGCCTCCGCAATACAACGTTTCGCCGTCATCCGACGCGGATAGCGCTCGGACGCCGCACGTTGACTTTGTCGTGAACACTGGCTTGGGCGAATCCGTCCGCACAGTCAAATCCCAAGCTGCGATATAATTATCACTCCCAGCACTGATGAGCACATCGCGCACTCGCGCGAGTGAGGTGACAATGTCGGTATGAAATTCTAAACGACGCACCGCCCCGCGCGCGCGCGCTCTCTTTGACATGACGTCGAGTTCAATCGACGCGTACAACTCATTCCACCTATCGACGTCGTCTACGCTATCGATATCATTCAACGACACCGAGGCTGCGTTAAATTGTTTTTGACACTCCAACATCACCTCTTCGCGCAAGCTCGTCGTTTCGCCGTCCCGGCGAGTCAAATCCCAAGCGTACACGCGACTGTCCCGGAGCGCGGGCGACGTGAGATACACTTCACTCAAGTCATCACTCACGAGCATTGCCCGACACTGTGGCGTCGTATTCACGTATTTACTCGGCTTGGATGCGTCGACGTATTTGAATACGTCCGCGAAGTCTTCATGCGGCGGGGATGAAGACACAATTAATCCATTCGCCAACGCCACCTTCATCCATCCGGCGTTGTCGTACCCGACGAACAAGATTTCGCCATCGAGCGAAATTTGCAGCGCACGCACCGCCGTACGCGCGTTGACGAACTCCGTCATCGACCCTCCACAAATATCTGGCGTAAATTTCACCGTCGTCGTCGCGTGCGTCGGCGTGGCGTCATCGATGTCCCGCAGGCGTTCGGTTTCGCCATCCTCGCGACCGACGTACGCGGCTCCATCCTTTGCGACAACTATCGCGCGCACGCCCACGCGCACGTCCTCGCGCACCACCGTCCCATCGCACATTTCACGTTGAACACTCTTCGTCACGCCTTCACACACGCATCGCGCGTTCGACACGCCTCTATTCGTCGTCGTCCTCGTCGTCCTCGTCGTCTCGGCGTCCTCGCGCGCCGGCGCCGACGCGTCGAGCACCACCCTCGACGACGCGCCACCCTCGCTTGACGCGCCCACCGTCGCCGCCAACGCATGCGGCGCACTCGCGACGACGCCGCGCGTCACCTTCCGACGCCGCGCGTTCGCGCGCGCGCGCACCGCACGCGCCTGCGCCCACACCGCCTTGGCGCGCACCACCTCCTCCACCTCAGCCTCGCGCTGCTGTTGCGCGTCCACCGTCGCGCGCACCGTCACCGCCATGCCGCGCGTCGCGTGCGTGCGCGACGGCGACGCGACTCGGTGTCTATCCTACGCGCGCGCGCGCGCGTCGCACTCGCGTTCGCGCGCCGAGACGCGTCGCGAGAGACCTGGGTGGTTGTTTTTTTCGTGCGTTTTTTTAAGCGTTTCATCACATTCATCCAGCGCGATCGACGTCGCGCGGCGCGGCGCGATCGACGTCGCCGCGGCGCGCGAACGTCCCTCGCGCGCGTTTCGCGCGATCGCGCGCGCGCGGTGGGCGCGGCGCGACGTCGGCGCGCGCGTACGCGTCGTTGAGCTCCGTGCGTGCGCTGAGCCGTTGGTGTGCGCGCGCGAGTTCGGCGCCGCACACGACGACGCCTGTCGCGCGACCGTCGCGCGAGGGCGATCGCGGGACGAGTGCGTGGCGCGCGCGGTGCGCCGACGCACGGGCGCGACGGGCGCGACGGGCGCGACGGGCGCGACGACGACGACGACGACGACGCGCGCGCGGAGAGATTGGTCCAAGCGACGGTTGGGCCGCGGTCTCGCGATGGCGCGTACGGCGCCGCGCGCGCATCGCGCGTGGGCGTCGATCGCGCTCGCGTGTGTGATCGCGTGCGTTCTCGCGCGTGAGTGCGCTGGGTACGGATCGGTGACGATGGCGCCGCCGCAGGTGGGTGATGATGATGACGACGACGACGACGACGCGCGCGAGAGAGAGAGAGACGCTCGAGCCGAGCTCCACGACGTCGATGACGACGCGCATGACTGACGACGACATCGCTGATGCGCGTGACTTAGATTTCATGGCTTGAACCGCCGCAAGGGCACGTCGCCGGGGGCACCACGCTCGCGATTTACGGCGGTGGGTTCGCGAACTCGCCGTCGTTGACGGCGCGCTTTGTGCGCGGGACGGAGGTTACGGATGCGCGCGCGACGTTTCATTCGTCTTCGATGATCACTGTGGAGACCCCGGCGAGGAATGAAGCGGGGTGGACGCAAGTCATCGTCTCAAACGATGGTGAAGCGTTTAGTGGGACGCCGAATGTGTTTACAAAGGGGTCGGGGACGTTTCTGGCGTACGTCTACGACGACTCGTTGGCTGGATTTTACGACGGCGTTCGACAAGGAATTAATACCAACGCGTACCACGAAACTTGGACGGCGTCAAATACCACTGGGCCGTACATTGGCGGTACCGCGGTTGTGATTTCGGCCACTGGATTGAATTTAGGCGCGAGCACGCTGGGCTCGAGTGAGGTGTACAGAGGGCCGACGGATGGCTCGGGGACGCCAAATCCACATTTCCCCGACCCGTCCGCGCCCATGAATAGCCCCCGGATTCGCGGTACGTTCTACCCTGGAAAGTATTTAAGGTGCCGCATGACGTGCTCGATCGATGTTGACGGCACAGGGGCGACGTCATACGTCAAGGATACGCCCGCGATTTGGCTCAGTTACGTCGCCGTGCGGTGCGAGACGCCGCCCATGCCGGTGCCCGACGGAGACCCGATACCGAGCGTAGCGTGCAAGTACCAAATATCGAACGATGGCGCGACGTATGATACAACGTACGCCACGTTCACGTATAGCGATCCGATTCCGACGGTGTCGAGCATAAGCACGTCTCAAAATTCCGTCTGGGGCGCGAGAGGTCCGTTTGACGGCAACACCGAAGTCGTCGTCAAAGGCGCCAACTTTCTGCCTAGTAAATATCTCAAGTGTAAATTTGGTGGTATTCCAGAGAGTGGTAAGAATTTATGGGAGAGCGACGATGTGTCACATGTCGTCGGCGAACCCGGTGGGCGCGTGCGGTGGATTTCATCGACAGAAATTCGTTGCATTACGCCGGCGTTTGGACCGGCGGCGCAGCTTCGGCAATATCCATCCGACACGACGTTGATTGATTCTTCGGATATCATCGGCAGTGGTGCGGTGTTAGACGTGACTATGTCAGGGGATGCCATTACGGCGGTGTCTATCGTGAACGCTGGCGCTGGCTACGCATCAGCGCCAGTGTTAACGTTCACGGGTGGCGGAGGAGGAGGCGCCGCGGCGACGGCGACGGTGACGAATGGAAAGATTTCCGCCGTCTCGCTGACGAGTGGAGGATACTCGTACAATCAAGGCTCCGGTGCGGCAGCGACCGCGACGATAAGTAACGGTGTGTTGGTGAGTATTGCTGTCGTGAACGGAGGCAATGGGTATCGAGTGCCGCCCGAAGTGACGCTGTCGTGTTCCGGGACGTGCCTGACGACGGGTGGCGCGCACGGGAGCGCCGTCGCCGTTCTCGGTCCCGCGGATAACTGTTTCGCCGAATACGGGTGTTTTGTGAAAAAGGTTATCGAAGTGCGCATCGTGACAGCGGGTTCGTACGTGAGCGCGCCTGTGGTTACGTTTACGCCGCAAAAGCCCGTCATTCAAGTCCGCGCGTCTGAGCTCAACGTCGCCGCCGCGGATCCCGCCGCCATCGGCGCGTACACGATGCAAGGGAAAGGCATTAATGAGCTCGATCCAGAATTAGATCACGGTTCATGGGCCACAGGCGCGTATGATATTTCCACCGCGTCTTACGACGTCGTCGCCGTGGGTGAAGTCACAGGAACGATTACAGGACGGCGCCTCGCCGCGGCGGAGCTCAATCCATCCTATCGCGGCCTCGACATGCCTTCGAGCGACGCGGCGTCTGACGGCTCGATTAAACCAGCGCATCAAGATTTAGTACAAGTGAGCAACAATTACAACAAGTTTGGCGTGCCAGTCACGGGTAACGTGGCGGCGACACCCACGCACGTGGGCTATCGAGACAACACCGCGACGGCGAAAGGGTACTGGATGTGGAGCCGCGACGTCGGCACGCCGAGCGACTGCGCGGTGTCCAACAATCCGCCGCTCAATTACTACACCAACATGCTCGATGGACACAACTTGGATAAGGGCACCGGGTGGTTGAGCTCATCCGCGGCGGATCCGTTTTTGGGCGTTCCTGGCAACGCCGACCCGGGAAATCCATCAAAGTCGTGCTTGTACTTTTTATACGGCGACATTTACGTGTCGCCTTCGGGGAGCGATGTCACCGGTCACGGCACGGCAGCGAGACCATATGCGACGATTCAGAAGTGCATAGACGCGTCATTGAGTGATGCGCGGGACTACTACCCAACACAAGACCATTCTCTCTCCGTGGCGGATCGAATATCATCCGCCGTGTCACGATACTCGCCGTCCTCGTCGAGTCGGCGCATGTCATCCACGAGGAACGCCGGCTACGGCTACACGGTCAATCGCGATCGCTGCATCTTAAAAGACGGCACGTACTGGGGCAGAGGTAATCGAGAATTCCACGCGCATCATCGCGTCGTACACATCGTCGCTGAAAACAGCGGAAAGGTCACCATTGATTGCGAAGGCGCGTCGCTCGGGAAAAACGTCTTCGCCGGCGCCAGGGACCCGACGCGAATCGCGCCCACGGGTTCGGTGAGCATGTTTGGCATCGCAAACAAGCGATGTAACTTCCCAGGCGCGTCTCGCGCCGCAGATAAACCATACTATTACGCATCATAACATTATGATCGACACTAGACTCCTTGTAAACGTAGCGTAGCCCGACGTCAAACTTTTCACTTGTACAACGTGTGCTGGGATACAATTACAAAAACAAATCAAATACGTCTCACGCGCCGCCGCCACCACCGCGCCCACCTTTAGACGACATCTCCTCAAACAATTGTCGCTTCACCTCCTCCGCGCGCGCGCGCACCGCCTCCTGACTCTCACGAAACACCTTGGCGGCGTCGCCCTTGGCTGCCTCGCGCATCATCGCGTCGCTCTTCACCGCGAACCGCTGAAACGTGCGCGAATTCGCCAGCGTATTCACCATGAGTTCGTTAAACACGTAGGAGAACAGGCGATTGACGAAGCTCATCGTCGTCGATCGCCCGCGTTGGTCGTCGAACGCCGCGCTGTGACGTCACGGCGTGGTTAAGAAAAGTTTCGAAGAAAAGTTTGAGGGGGTCATTTGACCAATTATGACCCTAAGAACGACCCCCTCCAGGGCGAGAAACCAAAAATCAAATCGATTCCGACGACGGCATTGCGCGCCGCGTCGGGTCGCGTTCTCGAGCACATCGCGCGCGTCGACCGCGACGTAACGCGCGTGACGCGCGCACGCACGGGCGAGTTCGACCACAGTCCCGCGTACGCGGCGTAGGGTGCGGCACGACTGCGCGCACGCCATGGCGGGACCATTCACGCTGCCCGGGAGCGCGGAAGACGCCGCCGCCAAGGCGAAACGGACCGCCACCGTGCGCGTCAAAGAATGGGTCGAGGCGCGATTACCGCTGGAACACGTACAGACTCGGGAGTGCGTGGTGGATGTGAGTGAGGTGCAGTGTGGGGATCCGAATTGCGCGCCGATTGATACGGTGGTTCGGATAATCTACGGCGCCGGCTGCGGGACGGTGTTTGGGATTCCGTGCGAGGTGCACGAGGTTGAGGAGGGGGATATCGATTCGCAGATGCCTCCGGATGAAATTATTCAACAGTGGGCGGCGGGTGAGCAAGCGGTGTGGCCACCAGAGCCGGAGACGCCAGAACCGGGACCGGTGCCGACGGAGGCGGTGCGATTCGACGTCGGCACCAAGGTGGCGTGCCGCATAGGGCCGGGGCCGGAAGGTTGGGCCACTGGTACGGTTGTCGCGCATTGGTATCGCGCCGCGTCTTGGCCGACTGGTCAGTACGCACCGTACCAAATCCAGCTCGATAGGACGGATATGGGTAGTGGTTTGATTTTTGCCCCGTACGACGAAGACACGTGCATCAAAGCCGCGTGACGAACAAAGCAAGACTTTACTACGAATTCGTCCAATGGCGCATTAAATCATGTAATGAGTTGAACACATAAACACATACGAAAAGACATTGCGTGAGAAATGATGCGTTGCTTCGACGCGCCGTTACGAGCGAGAGTTGACGACGACGCGCGTCTCTCGCTCTACGATTTACGACGTCGTCCCACACAATGACGTCATTTTGCGCCGCACGAATGCAGCACCGCGCCATCTTTCTTCACACGGCGCGCCCGCAACCTCGCATTGCACTCTCTCGCCCGTCGTCGTCGCGTCCTTCATCGCTTCGCATCGCGCGGTCCATTGTCGTCGCGCAGCCGCCCACGTTCCGAGTCCACATGGTGAGCCACATTCGGCACCGTCCGCGTGGCGCTGCCGAAAGCGACGACGTCGACATCGACGTCGACGCCGCAGTCATTGATTCGCCGACTGTGGACGACGCTTACGTTCCAGTGACCAAGGAAACCTCGAGCGGCGGCGCCGCCACTGGCACCATTTCAGATTCCAGCGCGGTTGAC
>JACLAB010015325.1_pt1 | contig 11125 bp, 13 predicted proteins | sample 8027921 | NCBI WGS metagenome assembly JACLAB01 (sample SAMN15725117, study PRJNA655200) | protist metagenome | isolation source: fluorescence activated cell sorting (FACS) single amplified genomes of... | place: USA: West Boothbay Harbor, Gulf of Maine | collected 2000-07-19
TGATGATGGTACTTGTATACCTTACATTTACGGGTGTACAGATGCTACAGCAATTAATTACGATTCATTAGCTAATACTAATGTTGGGTGTATTTATCCTTTTCTTGGATGTACTGACCCAACAGCATTTAATTTTAATATAAATGCAAATACAGATGATGGAAGTTGTATTCCTTTCATTTATGGTTGTACAAATAATTTAGCAACAAATTATAATCCTACAGCTAATACAGACAATGGAAGTTGTATATTACCATTATTAGGATGTACAGACCAAACAATGTTTAATTATGATCCCCTAGCAAACACAGATGATGGTTCATGTATTCCTTTCATCTATGGGTGTATGGACAACACAGCATTTAATTTTAACACATTAGCTAACACGGATAATGGTTCTTGTATTGCTGTGGTAAATGGTTGTACTGATTCATTAGCCTTTAATTATATGTCATTAGCTAACACTGACAATGGATCTTGTATCCCTTTCATATATGGTTGTACAGATAATACAGCACTTAATTTTGATCCTTTATCAAATACATTAGATAATTCATGTTGTTATATAGGGGGTTGTACTGATCCAACTGCTTTAAATTATAATTCATCAGCCTGCTTTGATGATAATAGTTGTATAGTAACAATAGTAGGATGTACTGACGTAGCAGCTTGGAATTACGATCCAACAGCAAATGTTTCAGATTCAACTGCTTGTTTATTTGATGCAGGTTGTTATGGTGGGCCAGGAGTGCCATACTGGTTAAATGATTTATGTTATGCTTGGGTAATTGACACTGATAATAGTTGTTGTACAGATGATTGGGATAATTATTGTGTAGAACTATATGATTATTGTCAAGAAGGAATGCCTACAAACATTGAAGAACTTTTAAGAGAAAATGATTTTGTTATTTATCCTAACCCAACAAAAGACATCATTAATTTAGCTTACACTAAAAACGCAAAGATCGATTTATACGGGCCTTTAGGCGATTTAATGGCATCTGGTGACAATATAAAGCAAATCGATTTAAGCGCATATTCTAACGGTATATATGTATTATATATATCATATGACAATAAGATAATAACACACAAAATAATTAAACAATAACACAGCTTCCAAAATAAATTTATATTTATATGGGAATAATATATTACACAAATGGCAAATAACAAACTTCACGGATATAACCCCGACCCTTCTAAAGAGGTAGATGGAAATAGATTAGATAGACTTAACCCAAGCGAATTCCGTAAAGGAATGGATTATGAATTGATAGCTGTAGGTTGTAGTAGATTATCAGAATCTACAGATGATGAGAGAAGAAAAGCAACTGAAACAGTACTTAGCAATTTAACAGAGCATGGTGGTTATTATACTGCTTTAATTACTTACGAAACTCAATTTAGAAACGAAGTAGAAGGAACAAAAAAGCCATCTTTTAAAGCATGGTTAGCTGAACAAGGTGAATATAAAATGAAAGAAGTTGGTAAAAAGGCCCCAGAATTTAAAAATGATAAAATGGTTGAATTAAAAGAAGCAATTAAGACTGAAATTAAAAATATTTTATCTGAAGTAAAAGGTAAAGAAGCTGAAAAAGTGAATAAAGCAGACGCTAAACAAGAAAAAGATGATGATAAAGCATCCACTACTACTGCTAAAGGTAAAACAGCTAAATTAAAAGCCTTAGATAAAGAAATTGCAAAACTTGATATAGAAAAAACAAAACTTAAAGATGCACAAAAAGCGCCACTAGCAAAATATAAAGATGGTAAAATGTCATCTTCTGAATATACAACAGCAACTAAAGATTCAGTAAAAAGGATTAAAGAAATTATTGTAAGATTAAGTGAAATTGAAAAAGAAAAAGAAGCTATTACTTTATCTGAAAAATTAGGTAGAAGAGAAGTAGCTAAAACAATGATGGAAAAAGACACACATATGGAAATTTTAAATATCATGAAAGAAGCAGGTATTAATTTAAGAGAGGGAGCTGATGGTATTAAAATGTATTATGAAATTGCAAAAACAGCCTACCAAGAAGGGTTTATGGCTGGAGTAAATAAAAATTAATAAAAACAAGTTATGAAAGAATATTTTAAAAGATTATGGTGTGCTATTTGGGCGTCAACAGAAGTTGATGAAAAAGCAGCAGCAGCATTAAAAGAAGTAAAAGCTAGATTATCTAATGTAAGAAGAGAATTAGCAGATGTAAAAAAAGCAGCAACAACACCAACAACTAAAAAAAAGACAGGAAAAAAACCTTATTATAAAAATAAAAAAACCAATAATAACACAAAAAAGTAAAAAAATGAATTTAAAAGAATTACAAGCAATGATCAAAGAAGAGTTCACAGCTTACCAAAACGAAGCTGAAGACGAAGTAGATGTGTCTGTTAGTGATAACGACATTGATGCTGAAATGGGCGATGAAATGGATGATGCAGGTGAAGAAGATGTTCTTCGTTCAATCTTTGACTTATTAAAAGTTCACTTCGAAGGTGGTGAAGAAGAAATGGATATGGGTGATGAAATGCCTATGGATGATGCAGAAGGTGAAGCAGCTCCTGATTCAGAATTAGATGAAGCTTCAGCTATGGGGTTTGGAGATGCAGGAAATAAAAAATCTTCAGGTGCTAATGCAGGATATACTCCAGCTAAAACAACAAAAGGATCTACTGGATATGATGGTAGTTCAAAAGCATTACAGGAAAGATTTCAAAGATTAGCTAATATTATTAAGTAATATTAGTATGACTCTCGACGAGTTATTATTGGAATGGTCGTATAGGTCAGAAAGGGGATATCCATCATTGGATAGCCCTTCTGATGTCTCTATTTTAAAAGAAATACTTACACAACTTAACTTAAATGAAGAGGATGTAAGTAGTATAATTGATGAATTAGAAGATGACCCTCAAGATCTTGGGATTCCTGGTGATGATGGGTTTGAAGATTCTCCAGTCCAACAATCAAAAGAAAAACAATTCCAGGATAAGCAAACAGACGATACTGAACAACCTAAAGATAAACCAGAAGACAAACCCGAAAAAATACCAACAGCAGGAGATTCTCAATATGATGCTGTTATAAGGAATTATTTAGGTTTAAACGATGATCAACCAATTCCTAGAGTTGAAAATACTTATGCATGGCCTGGTAGAGGAGGATCTACATTTAACATTCAAGTTAAGGGTAATGATTTAAAATATTGGAAAGACTTTTGGCAATTAGCACCACCTGTAGCAGGCGCAGAAATAGGAACATCAAGTAAAGGTACAGGAAATGGAGAAGTAGCATTATATTGGTTATACCAACACGGAGGAGCTCCAGGGGTAAATGTAGAAGGTACTCAAGGTGCCGATAATCCAGATTTAGAATTTAATGGTATAGGTGTAGAAGTAAAAGCATTTGGAAAAGCTCATGAAAAAGCTAGAGGATTAGGACGTTGGTCTCAAGATAAAGATCAATTAGATGCATTAGGTATATTATTTGGTTTTCAAAAATTAGTAAGTGTATTAGAACCTAAATCATCAGGAAAATTACCCCCCGATATTAGTCCAAATAATTTTAAAGGATATCAATTAAAAGCTGCTTTTGAATTTATGGATAAGTTATTAGAAGTAGATTTAGATGGGTTAGGGGAAGAATATCCAATATTTTTAAGTATTAAATCAAGACTTGATAGTTTAAAACAAAAATTAGGAGAGTGGAAAGATCCAGAAGATGGAGCTAGAAGAATGGCTGTTTATTTTATTTCTCCTAAAGTAGGAAGAAAACCAGGGGATGGTGGTTTTTTAACTCATGTATTAGAAAGTGGAAATTGTAGGTTTTGGCAATTTGATGTTGAAAAATTAAAAAATCATCCAGATTTAATAGCACAAAAAGGCCAATCAGGATATATCGGATCAGCCAGCAGTAATATGTATGTTGAATTTGATCACCTTCTTGGTTAAAAAGACTTGGCTTATATTAAATTAAGTTATATCCTACAACTGTAGGGGTTTTAAGGTGAACGGCGGACCGCAACACCGACACAATGACACAATATAATCCACATAACATAGACAAGACACTGAAACGAATGGAAGACGCCGATGAGCTGAAATCTATACACCGTTCAGGTACTAATATAATGTCGTTTTTTGATGACAATGATCAAGAACATGAATTACAAAAACAACAATCACAAGCAGAAACACAAAAAGATGAATATCTTAAAAGTGTTGAATTACTTAAAACACTAATCCCAAAAACAGAATCAATAACTGACCACACACGCTTAATGTCGTTTGGTTTATTAATTGAAACAACAGATTTCCTCAACATGACACCAGATCGAAAGGAAATGATTAAAAATAATATGATTTGGTGTAATACACAATATGAAAAATACTCAAATGAACATTAGAGACATTGAAAAGTGGCAAGATGATTATTATCCTACAAAGGAAAAAATAAAAAGAACAAAGCCCCGTAAGAAAGACGTGGATATACAGGAAAAGGGCACTACGATTAAGAGAACTAAAAAATAAAAATATGGCTTACGAAGGACAATTACAAATTGCAATGGAGAGATTAGATGGTGCTTTAGCACAATTAAGAAATCTAATTAAAAATAATAGAAATAATGAAGCTATCCGTTTTATGGAAGAAGGATTACTTAAAGAACGCTATGAAGAATTACAAAATATAATTACTATATCACAAACAAACATTTTAGGTTCTAGAGGCACATCACAAACAGGAAGACTATAATATGTTATCAGCAGAAAAAATCCAATCAAATTGGAACCGTTATGTAAGTGAGATTGAAAAATCATTCTCAAAAGAAAGAACAGACATATTATTACCATTCTTAGACAAATATAAGGAAAGAATGATGATGATGCCTGCTTCAAGTAAAAATTGGCACCATTCAGCATTTGCAGGTGGTTATACTGATCATGTTTTGCGTGTGTTTGATTGTGCTAATAAGTTGTATGAAACGTGGACTTTAATGGGTGGTGATGTTTCCACATATACTGTCGAAGAAATGAAGTTCGCAGCGTTATTCCATGATTTAGGCAAGATGGGTCAACAAGAAGGCGAATATTATCAGCCAAACGATTCACAATGGCATATGGATAAATTAGGTCAAATGTATAAGTTCAATACAGCGATCCCAGCAATGAAAGTCCCAGAACGTTCATTGTTTATCCTACAGGAAATTGGATGTAAAGTAACTCAAAATGAATTTATTACAATTAAAATTCATGATGGTTTATATGACGAGTCAAATAAATTTTATTTTATGTCTGGTCAAAAAGAAACTAGGTTAAGAACACATTTACCATTGTTAATGCATCAAGCAGATCATATGGCTGCTCAAATTGAATTTGAGTTGTGGGATAATCAAGCAAATCCTAAATCTACATCTAAACCAGCAAATGCTACTAAAGGTGATAAAACACTTAGAGCAGCTAAGAAAATAAATGCTGCAAATAACCCGAATCTAACAACAGCAACATTAGACGTTATAGATTCATTTTTTAAAAATTAATTATGGAAATTGTATTAGGTATAATATTAGCAATAGTAATAACTGCTTCTTTTTTGTTATTAGAAATTTAATAAAACAAACTGAAAGGTTAGAAGATTTTATCACTAAACAAAGTGAAGCAATAGTAGCTTGTGGTGTAAGATTAGGTCAGTTAGACCAAAAAGGCACATTCCATTCAGATGATGAAATTGGATTTTTCTTTAAAGAAGTTGAAAAAATACAAGAAGCTCTAAACGAGTTTACTCTTAAATAAAAATTAGTAAAAACCACATGTCAAAACTTAAGTATGCCCCTAAGCCTCCTCCAGAACCCGTAATTGATGAAACTCTTGAACCCGGTCCTAAAAAAAGAGGAAGAAAAAGAACCAAAAAACAATATTTTACCCCCGACACAGACGCAGCAATAAAAGAATATTTATCAACTTCAAATCAAGATGAAAGAGATACTATATTTAAAGATAGAATTTGGTATCCCTTTTATAAGTTAGCGGAAAATCTAATCCACACATTTAAATTTTACTATACAGAAGTAGATGATTTAGAAGATTTAAAACATGAAGTAATTTGTTTTCTTTTAGAAAAATTAGATTATTTTAAACCTGAAAAGGGTTCAAAAGCATTTAGTTATTTTTCAATTGTAGGTAAAAATTATCTTATCCTTTACAATAATACTAATTATCAGAAGAAAAAACAAAAAGTTGACGTTTTAAAAGCTGATGAAGATGATGCTGTTTTACACCAATTAGGGAGGGATGGACGTAAAGAAGAAATAAAAGAATTTATAGATTATTTCACAGAATATATAGACAAAAATATGTTTACTATGTTTAAAAAAGATAAAGATAGAAAAGTATGTGATGCTATTAATATATTATTTAAACGAAGAGAAAATTTAGAAATTTTTAATAAAAAAGCACTTTATATTTACATAAGAGAAATAACAGATGTAGATACTCCAGTTATTACTAAAGTAACAAAAATTCTTAAAAAATACTATAAAGAATTATACAACGAGTATAATGAGACAGGGTATGTAAGAGTCTAAAAATCCCATATTTATAACAAAACAATATGGATTCACTAAATCAAGTAATATTTGACGATAAATCTTTTGGAGATTTATTAAAAGAAATACATGGTAATCAAAAGAAAAAATCAACACAGATTGCTTCTATGATTGCTGAATTACGTCCCCTAATCACATCCTTAGGCGATGCTACAGTTGTAGTTCCATTAATTAAAGAGTATATGGAGATAAGCGTAAAAAATGACGATCATTTAATTAAAATGGCTTCAATAGTACAACGTTTAACAACGGGGGGAGCTAATACAGGAGATGGTGGTCTATTGTCTACTGAAGAAATGGATCAATTAATGGATGTAGCTGAAGAAATAGCAAAAACAGTTGAAAAACCAAAACAAATAGAATCTCCCGAAGAAGATGGCAACAGTAAATAATAACTCTAATATTAATGGTTCTTTTAATGACGTAGGAAGAAATGTTGTTCCTTGTAAAGTAAAAAAAATAATACTAGATGGATCTACACCAGAAGCAGCTAATTTTGGAGGGTATGATGCTATAGGAATGATTTTCTTTACTAAAGTTTCAACATCAGAACAACCAATTTACAAAGATGCAGACACTAAAGAAGACCCAAAAACACCGATTTTTGATGGTGTAGCTAAACCTCTATTTCCTTTTTTAAAATATTATCCTTTAATTAATGAAATAGTACCTATCATAACCTTAACAGGTAAAGATTATATGAATAATAGGAGTGAAGGAGAAGATAATTATTATTTTCCCCCTATAAATTTATGGAACCACCCCCACCATAATACTTTACCTGCTTTAAGTAATTATATAAATGGTGATAAATTAAGTGAATTAAGGAAAAATGAGGATTATGCACAAGCAGGTTTATTAAGAAGAACAACAGATGGTGAATTAGATTATGAAGTTCCTTTAGGGGATTATTTTAACGAACAATTAAACATAAAACCATTAAGGCCTTATGAGGGAGACCATATAGTAGAAGGTAGATTTGGTAATTCACTTAGATTTGGAGCAACAGCTAGAAGTAAAGTTATACCTATTTCGCAATCAAATAATTGGTCTGCAGGAGCTAAAGGTGATATAGGTGACCCTATTACTATTATTAGAAATGGCCAAGCAGAGGGATTAGATCAACAAGGTTGGGTACCCACAGTTGAAGATATAAATTTAGATGCATCATCTATTTATTTAACAAGTAACCAAAAGATAGATAATTTAGTAATTGCAGCACCTGATTGTTGGTATTCTTTTGGTTTAAACGCTGATATACCTCAAGATCCAAACCAAGAAGCAAAAAAGTTTTTAGATTCACCTGTTGATTTTTTACAATCAGATGATGAAGAAACAGCAAATGAAACAACAGAGAAAACAACTGAAGAATCAAATAAATCAACAGTAAAAACACCATCAGATGATGATAGATGTCCTCCAGGACAGGTGTGGGATGAAGAATTACAAATATGTGTGTTACCTGAAGTAACTGTTGAAGGGTCAATTTCAGAAGAAGAAGCAGGACTAAATGAAGAAATAATAGAAGAAACACAACAATATCAACAAGAAAACGAATTAGAAGAAGTAGAATATGTAGATCCTAATTTACCTACAACATATAGATTAGCATCAACATCCCCTCTATATAGAAGTGGAACTGGGGGTATGATTAATTGTGGTAATTGTAATTTCCATCAAGCTAATCAATGTAGTAAATGGAGTGCTACAGTAAAAGCAATTTCTGATACTCCATTCGTATGTAGTAGTTGGAAACAAATAGACACTGTATCATCATCTAGATATAAATTATTATCTGCAGTTTATTCTCATGAAGATTTAGGATTATATGGGTCATATGAATCAAGATTTGGAAGTAGTAATGATAAGGCAATTTATTTATTTAAGGCAGATTCAGATACTTCTATCCCCCAAGTACCTAATCCTGATGTTAATAAACGTTATAAATATAGTGGAAGTTGGGTAACTGTACCAGGTTTTGGAGCAACTTCAAGTGATTATAGTTTAGCTGCCCAACAAGTACTTAAACAATTAAATGATAAAAATCCAGGAAAATGGAGTTTAATATAAAATTAAAATGGCAAGATTACCAGGAGAAATAGAAAATATAAAAAATATCACAGATGAATTTAGTAGAATTCAAGATAGTGGTATAAATCCTATATTAACACCCATTTACCCTAATGATTATCAAGGTAAACAAGTAATAATAAATGCAGACAGATTAATTTTTAATGCTAGATTGCAATTTAGTGGACAAGAATCTCAAGGATCAGCTCAAACTTATGAAGGAGGAGACATACATATGTTTTCACATAATTTTCTTTCTTTAAGTACAAATGGTAGTATTCATTTAAACACACTATACCCAGAGGGGGGAGAATTAGCTGACGATACTAAAAATACCAAAAATTATATAATGATAAATGCTCCTAATATTTTTGTAGGTATGGACACAGCTGAAGGTAGACCAAAAAACTACCCAACAGAACCAGCGGTATTAGGTTTAAAAAACCAAGCATTAATGGATAAATTATTAAATTTACTTTTAGATTTACTACAAAAATTAAGTACATCTAATATTCATATAGGAGATAGAGGAGGAACTACTTCTCCTGTAGGTACTACATTTGATTCTATGAGTGAAGATTGGGAGGGTGAAGGAGAACCACTTCCAAATAGTATAGGTGAATTAAGATCTATGTTAAGAGAAATTAAAAGTAATCACGTATTTATAAAAAAATAAAATGAGCAATTTATTTAAAGGACAATCAGAAATAACAAACCAAATTAAAGGAAAAATGAACGCGGTTATGAACAGTATGCCGGGGGGTCAAATTCCTGAAAATGTTGGGTTATCTAAGTTAAAAGGAATAGCCCCTAATGTTAATACTATAAAAACTACTTTATCACCAGACACAGGTGTTCCTGAAAGATATCTAGGAGAATTTAATCCTTTAAATGATTTAGTTAAAAATATACCTATCCCCACCCCTAAATTAAAAACAATAGATTTTACCCCCTCAGAACCTAAAGTTGAAGATGAAATAGATGAAGTAAAATTATTAGAAGAAGGAGTATCTGAAAAAAAAATAGCAGAACTAAAAAGAAAAAGAGAAGCTAGACAAAAAGCAAACGAAGTAAAAACAGAAATTTCAAATAAAATAAAATCTTCAGTAACAGGTAAATTAAATAATATAATGGGGGGTGTTCAAGACTTAGCCCAAAGTACCCTTAGTGGAATAGCAACACAAGCTATAGGGGGAATCAATAGTCCTATAATTCAAAAAATAGCAGCTTATAGATTTTTTAAAGCCCAATTAGGAACAGTTGATGAAAGGATAACAGTTATAAGAGAACAAATAGATAAACTTAAAGAAGAAGCTAAAGAAGTATTAAAAGGCCAAACAGAATCTATAGCAAAAAAGGAAGAAATAGAAGTTGAAGAACAAAAACAAGAATCAGAAGCATCATCTAAAGAGGCAAGAGCGGACACAATGAAACCTACATCACCAGGTCACCCAGGTCCCGGTAATAAAGCAGACAGTAAAACAACAAGAAAAGCTTTAGATTTAAGACAAAAAGTAGAAGGATTTAAAGCAGTAGCAGAACAAACAGCACAAAATATAGGTAAATTAATAACAGATATATTAGGTAGTCTTGGAAGTTTACTTTCAATCATTTTAAAAGTAGTAGGAGCCTTATTGTCTATTATTGCCTTTATTATGTTTTTAAAACAGTTATTAGAATTATTAATGCTTTTATTGTTTAAAAAAAGTAACAATATAAATAATGAAAACTCTAGTGCAAATACTCCAGAAGATTTTTTAAATGAAATAGGATATCCAGGATTAACAAACGAAGATTTTTCAACCTTGTCAACCCCCTTATCCCCAACACTCTTTGACACAACAAACACAAATTTTATAGAAGTAGATTTATTTAATCCTATAATGTTTGGGTCTTACCAAATAGGAGATCCTTTATCTCAGGGAGATTTAAGCCCAACTTCAGGAAAAGATTTTAATAACCATCCCCTACTAGGAGATTTAAATGGTATACACCCCCAACTTACAAATCAATTATATAATAATGGGACCCTATCTTTATTAGGAGATGAACCCTTAGATGTAAATCAATATTCAGAAGATTTAGATAAAATATATGATGATTTATTAAATGAATTTGTAGAAACACAACAAATTGAATATATTGAAAGATTATACAATTTGGATTTTGAAATGATAGGATATAAGCGTTATAAAGCTTAACCTACTTATATTTATTAACAAAGACAAACAAACATGAAAGCAAAAACTTTTGAAAATCTAATTAGAAAAGTAGTTAGAGAAGAAATCGATTATTCGTTACGTAGAGAAATTAAATCACTTAAGGAAGACTTACGTGATGAATTAAAACCAACAATAGTAGAACACACTGAAAGAATAGTAAAAGCCCCAAATATCTCTAAGGGGACAACTACTTCTTTAAAAGAAAAAATTATGGGCACACAA
>JACLAB010010465.1_pt1 | contig 11121 bp, 8 predicted proteins | sample 8027921 | NCBI WGS metagenome assembly JACLAB01 (sample SAMN15725117, study PRJNA655200) | protist metagenome | isolation source: fluorescence activated cell sorting (FACS) single amplified genomes of... | place: USA: West Boothbay Harbor, Gulf of Maine | collected 2000-07-19
AAAAAAGGCGCTCGAGGAGGAGAACGCCGCGCTCGAGGTCAAGTTGGCGCCGTTACGGGACGATAAGGAAAACGGGGTCGTCATTTCTGAGGCGGAACGTGTGAAGATTGAGGATGCCTTCTTGAAATCCATGGAGGTTTGGTTGGAACGTCGACGCAAGTTTAACAACCTCTTTGAAACCGTTCTTGAAGGGACGGGCGGGGCGAAGAAGAAACTCTGGGATGATCTCGGAGCTGAAAACGAAGCCGACCATGACATTGATTACGACAAGTACCGCAAAGCGTATGACGATGTGAAGAAGCAGCGCATGGTTGACGCACGAATGAAGAGAATGAAACGGTGCTGACTGAGCGCACGAATTGTGGATATGTAGAATGGCTCGAATACTGTAGGAATTAGAGATATGATTTTTAATCACACACAATGTTATATGCTAAAGTTGTTTTAAGGACACTTGCGTTGGATCAAGTTGGCCCCGTGCTCTTCGTACTCTTGCTTGCTCATCCAAAGCTGCTGGAACGAACCCAAGGAGGCGAGAATGGAGCCACCAATCCATGTGGCGAAGCGTCGCTCAACGCTGTTCATGCTCGCCACAACCTTCGTCTTGACGTTTTGCGGGGCGTGATCAAACAACGCTCTCTCCAAACGTTCGCGCATAGACGTAAACATGCTACTACCACCACACAAAACCGTGTTACCCCAAAGCTCCTTGCGGACGTCGACGTCGGCGTTGTTGATGCACTCCAAGACCAGCTCTTCGATGCCCTTAAGCTTGCCGTCATCGAGACCCGGTACCTTGACTCCCAGATCCTTCAAAAGAGCCGGCTGGAACAAGAGCTCCGGAATCTGAAAGCGCTCGACGCCCACCTCGATCGTGTTGCCATCTGGCAGCTCGTAAGTGACGCCAGCCATGTTTTGGTGATCTGAGGAATGGAGCGTTTGCTCGTTGAGCGTGCACACAGACGCCTTAATGTCTTCGGCAATCTCGCGTCTCTTAAAGAGCGCGTAAGACGCCGTCGTCTTCGGGTGGCTGACAGCCTTGACATCGAATTCACCGTCGCCCTTGGCCTTTTTAGTGAACGCGTAACGCGGTCGCACGTCAACCTTCTGTTTTTCTAAGTACTTCAAAATCACGTCCGTCAGCGCCTCACCTCCCAACGGCGAGCGCACAACAGACTTTTGCAACGCAAATCCGTCGTGAACAGCTGACACGGTGGTGCACTTACCACCCATGTCAATCACCAAGCTCGTCGCCTTGCCCACCGCAAACGAGCTCAAGACTGGATTCTTAGCCAAAAACAACGCCGGCGGCGCGTGTTTTTCAAACATCAGCTCCACCATCTTCTCCCGCGCCGCTTCCGTGTTATGCACTGGCTCGCTCATGAGCACCGGGTGCTCATCCGTCTGAATCGTCAGGCACTTTTTTAACGCGTGGTCCCAAATCGCCTCCACCGCTTCCCAATCCTCCACGACGCCATCATCCCCGAACGGAGATTCCACATCGACCCCATCCCGTCGAGTCCCCAATCCATCGACATAGAAGTTTCTCGTCGAAGAACTTCCACCCTCCGTCATCTCCACGTCCCCAGTCTTTGCCGACGTTCCGACGGAACTTGGAAAGACGTGTTGCGGCGTGTCCTGTCCGGCATACCCAGCCTTCACAGAGTGCGTTCCCATATCGAGCACGATCGCGCTCACCTCATCCCCGCCGTACATATCGACCAATACAACCTCTCAAATCCCTCGCGTCCTCCGCGTCGTTTTCCGTTCGAACACTTCCGTCACGGGGTGCTCTTTAGAGGTGAATGAATTTTCAACAATTCACTCTTCTGGATCGTTTCGCGTTTCGACGACAGATCGTCGCTTCGTTCAAGTCCCGTCCCGTCGCGCTTCGCTTCGCTCGATCGATGCGTATCTTCAACCGCTTCACCCTCGCGTTTCGTCGCGTTGAACGCGCGATACCGGTGGTTGAGTGATGTCGGCGCGTGGTCGTCAATGCAGTGGCGAGATCGTCAATTTCTCCCGAAGGGTTTCATTTGACATTCCAAAGTGAGTCCATCGCGCGCCCGACTGATGTTTAGGGAACTCGACCGACTCGAACTCGAGAGATGGGAACGATGCAAATGAGTGGCACAATGTAACAAAATCTAAAATACGCAGCGAAAGCGCACCGAACGACGACGGATCCCGCCGAAGCGTCCGTCTCTCTTCTTCGGGATAATAAAACCGAAGCGCGTCGCCTTCAGAGTACTTTTACTTACTTGGTCGCGTCCTTGAGGTAAGCGATCAAATCCGCGCGGTCTTCCGGCTTCTTGAGACCCGCGAACACCATCTTTGTACCCGGGATGTACTTTTTCGGGTTCAAGAGGTAATCGTACAGCGTGGATTCGTTCCAGGTGACACCCTTGTTCTTGTTTGCCGCGCTGTAAGAGAAACCCTCCGTGGTTCCGGACACGCGTCCGAACAAGCCCCCGAGGTTCGGACCTTGTTTGTGTCCACCGCCCTTCTCCGCGACGTGGCACTGCGCGCACTTAGTCTTAAAAATCTTAGCGCCTGCGTTGATGAGGAGCGCGTACGCGCGCAGGGGGGCACTCGGTCAGTCAGCCACTCACTGGAATACGTGTACTTTCATCTTGTACCAGCCACCCAACCGGTAGATCGCGTGCCACCACGCGACGAATGAAACGCAATGCAAAGCAAAGAAACCACGCGAGGTTCACGAGACGTACCCTTGGCGGCGTTTCCGGCCGGAGCTTCGCTGAAACTGGACATTTCGCGTGTTCGTGTCTGCCGTCGATGCGTCGGCCGATCCGACGTCACGCTGTTCGCTAAACATCGCACAAACAAAAATTCTAAACCCTACGTAATTCATAGACTTATAAATTATAAAGTATGTTCCTCGACCAAATCCGTGATTTATAAGTACTCGAACGCGACGCATTCAGTTCGCTCAAGCCGCCGACCTCGTCGTCCGCGTGAAAGCAGCGCGCGCGCGTCGCACCCCGATCGAACCGACCGTCCGACATCATGTCGAGCAAAGCCGCGGGTGTCGATAACACCCAACGCCGGAAGTGGGATAAAGACGAGTACGCGCGACGCGCGGCGGAACGCGAAGCGAGAGAGAAGGCTGAAGAAAATGGCGGCAAGAAACCAGGGGCGCCGCCGAGGAATAAGGGTGGGATCATCGTGCGGGAAGACTTGAGAATGGATAACATCATCGCGCGGGATTACAAGAGAGACATCGAATCGCGGGTGGGGACGAAACAGATTGTGAACGTCGAGACCGGGGCGGGGATGGGGTTTCAGTGTAAGGAAACCGGGGTGATTTTGCACGATTCAGCGGCGTATTTGGACCACATCAACGGTAAGAAGCAGATGAAGGCTCGAGGTTTGTCGATGCGGGTGGAACGGTCAACTGTGGATCAGGTCAAGGCAAAGTTTGAGGCGGTGAAGAAGCGAAAGGCGGAGGAGGCGAAGAATGGTGGTCCGGTGGATTATAATAAACGACTCGCCATCGCCGAGGCGGATGAGGAAACGCTCAAGGCGAGGAAAAAGGAAAAGGAAAAGGCGAAAAAAGCGGCGAAGAAAAAGGAGGAAGAGGATAAACTTGCCGAAATGGGAGGGTTAGATCCGGAGATGGCGGCAATGATGGGATTTTCCGGGTTCGGGGGCAAGTGAGTAGCGTGCTAGTGTTGTTGTACATTTTACAAATTTGTTGTTGACTATTCGCGCTCGCCCCCCGGGCGAGCGTCACAGACCGCGATCCTTGCACTGCGCCCGAAACTCTTGTATAACGCTCTGTAACAACTTTGGTTGATCCGTCACAATTCCGTCCACGCCGAGATTGACGATGCGTCGCATTTGTGTTTCGTCGTTCACCGTCCAGACGTGCACGGCGAGTTTGTGGCGTCTAGCCGTACGAATCAGCGCCGTGTTCGTCATCTCACTCTGCACAGCGATCGCTTGCGCACCCTTGACTCGCCCGGCTATCACTTTATCGTAGCCCTTGGCGAGCATAGCATTACTAAAGTTACCGACGACGTATCCAACACGTCGCGCGCCGAATCGAATCGCGTCTCTAATCGTGTCGTCGTCCTTGCCCCAGAAAAGGCACTCATCGCACGACAACTTTGTCGCCACCTCTAACACGCGCTCCGCGAGCCCGTATTTCCCTAAGGGCGGGTTTTCTTTGAAATCCACCGTGATTTGCCTCAACCCACGCCCTACGACGAGCTTCAACGCTCGCTCGAAATCCAACGCCTCGTTTTCGCCCTCTGAATTCCACATCTCCAACTCCGCGAGCGCCACCTCACCCGCGTCTTGGATCGCCCCCTTGGTGAACCTGACTACATCTCTCCCATGCATCGACACCAACGCCCCATCGGACGTCCTCGCGACGTCGATCTCGACGCACGTCTGTCCTTCACGAATAGCTCGCGTCAACGTCGTCGCCGAGTTGGCCAACTCATCGACCCCACGAACGTCCCCACCGTGCGCGCACACCAACGGGTCCGTTCGTCCACAGAACGCCTCGCTTGCCGTCGTTCGACTCGCTTCTTCCGTGCGTTCCGAATTGCTTCGCCACGGACCAAAGACGAGAACGAGGACGATGGTGACTAACAAGATGCCAGTCTTAACGAACCTCTCGTGAGTCAGCCACGACGCGAACCCACGACGATTTCTCTTTCGTTTCCCGCTCGCGTCGTCGTCGTCGCCGAAATAGTAAAAGTCTCGCGCGCGGTGATTCACCCGCGGGCGCGCGCGACGCATCGTCGTCGATGGACCGTATGACGTCGACGTTGTGACGCAAGCCCAGAGGCCCCCCACTGCAGTCGTCAAAAGGCCGCACGCGAGGATGCGACGGGCGGTTAAACTCGCATCAGCGCGAACGTGGGCGTCCGCGTGGTTTCGCCCGGGGACGTCCACCGCGCCCCGGGCGTTTTCGTCGTCGTGTTGCGACGGTGAGGGCGGCGACGCGCCGAAGCGGTATACGAAGAGTCACGAGGTTGTGACCAAGACACACGCGCACGGCGCGGATGGATCGAGAGCGCGGGCGACGTATGCGGTGGCGCTGAGCGATCGCGCGTTTGATCTCATCGGTGACGCGGAACGGATGGAACCGGTGGCGGCGACGGGGGTGGAGGTGAAGAGAGGGGAAACGGTGGCGCACATTCGCTGGACAGGATTCGAGCGCACCGCAGGGGACGAGTTGTATCACGCAAAGTGGGCGAATTCGAGCGGGACGCGAGAGGTATCGGCGCCGTTTAGTGGAACCGTCGTGAGGTATAACATTGAGGCTTTGAAGGATCCATACCGGTACATCAGAGGGCCCGAGGCGTGGTTGTTTGAGATGGAGGCAGCGGCGGACGCGGCGGGCGAATTGTTGTCGGGGAGCGAATACGAGTCGCTGTGCGAGGATGAGTATAGGCGCGAGGCGGATGAGGCCAACGCGAGTTATCCGTGATTTTATTACTATCCTTTATTATTTTCCATTGTTCATGCACGGTAGAGCGATAGGTTTACTTTATGAATTAGCGTGGGAGTGCGTGTATTTTACAATTTCGTCATTCATCGTCATTTAGTCGACCCTCGCCTCCTTCGCAGAATCATCGTCGGCGCCGGATGCCTCGTCATCGGCGCGTTTGCGTTTGCCGTTATCAGCGATGACGTCGATGCCTTCATCGACGATGAGCATGTCGTCGTCATCGGTGGCGACTACGGCGGCGGCGGGTGCCAATTCCTTCGGCTTTGATTCCTTCGGCTTGACGTCTTCTCCCGAAACGACGAAACCTTCGGGCTGCTTCTCCTCGTCCCAGTCTTCTCTATGGCTAACCATGAGTTCAAACTTCATATCTTGAGAGAAGTCCTCAACCATGAGGATGGAGCCGTGTTTCACGCCGCCGCCGGGAAGCGCGTTTAAAACGCGCCTTCCGAGCGCCTCGTACTCCTCCACCTCATCCTCGTCTAAATCATCCCCTTCTTCGTGAAGTATTACTTCTCCCATCTGCACCGACGGAAGGTTGACGCAAAGCCTTTTCTTTAACACCTTGGCGATGAGATCACCTTGCGTAAACTTGCTCGTATCGCACGTCAAGTTTACGCGTGCGTTGCCGCAAACGACGCACTTTGGATTTGGTTCCTCCACGCCCACCGGTTGGAGCAAGCGACCATTCGCCGGGTGCTGCAAGACGTACGTGTACCGCGTCTTGTCCATTCGATTGTGTAAAATCTTAATAGCCTCGAGGACGATCAATCCCGATACGATGGCGTTCGTCGTCGCGACAGCGTGGATGATGTTCCCAGCCATGCCCTTGGCGTCGAATAAACTTTGCGGCGCAATGCCGTAATTGGCGGATCGCAAGTTACTCACGGCGGTGACGAAATCCATCGCGTCGTCGTCATCCTTATCGAAATCTTGCGGAGAGCCTCTGTCTAAAAGTCGCGCGGTGGCGCTGACGAACACCTTGGCGCACTCGCTCTCCGTCCAAACGGTTTGAACATTTGTCAAACCGTGCACCCTTCGCGCGCTCTTCGACGCAGCGTCATTCACGGTGAACTCTTGATCCAAACCAACATCTTCCATGGAGATGGATTTCGGTTTCGCCCGCGTCGTCCACATATCTTCCTTTTGTAACAGAGCCTCAATCTTTGCCCCGAAGACGTACGCAAAGACGCGCTTGGCAAAGTCTCCGCTGTTCTCGCCCTCTCGGCGCCGAAACGCCCCCGCTTCCACTGCGTCCTCCTCATCGAGATCACTCTGCACGCTCGCATCGCCAAAGAGCTTGGAAAACAGCAACTCCTTTGCGTACACAATGCAGTGAATCGGTTTATCCGGGGTATCTCTCAGCGTACAAATCGGATAGCTCTTCGGCGTCGGTTTCTCCGTGCACTCGAAACACGCGCACTTTCCTCTCGCGTGCACCGTCACCTGTCCCAAATATCCAGTCGTCCCGCTCTCCACCAGCGGAACCTCCGCCGCGAGACACAACCTATTCACGTGCCTCCTCGCCTCGAGGTTATCCAACCCGTTCAACACCACATCAAACCCTTTAAAATAATCCACCGAAAACCGCGTCTCCTTGACGTTCGCTCGCAACGCCTCCACTCGAGCTCCTGGTTTAAACTTCAACACCGACTCCTTCGCCACCTCGCTCTTCGACATCCCCACGTGTCGCTTTCGAAACAAAAACTGTCTGTTCAAATTTGACACGTCAATCGTGTCCAAATCGATCGCGGTGATTCGCTCAAACCCAGACAAGACGAGCGTCTTGAGCAGTTCACACCCGATGCCGCCGGCACCAACCATCAACACTCGCGCGTTCGCGATCGTCGCCGCATCCGTTCCCACGACGCGCTCGCTCATGGCACGTACGCCCGCAGTTTCCGCGATCGTCGTCTCGCTCACGCACGCACGCACTCAACGATCGCGTACCGGTGCACGCGTGTGCAGGTATGACGAACCATCCATCCATCCATCCATCCATCCATCCAACGATCCATCCATCCATCCGCGCTCCTCAAACACGGTCGCGCGCGTACCGAGAGAGAGAGAGCCGTCGACGACGACGACGACGACGGCGAGCGAGCGAGCGATGGTGGAGAAGGAAGGGTGAAGCGCGCGCGCGCACGCACGTGTGAATATGCCGGCGAGGGTCGGTGGTGAAGGCGAAGGGGACGCGTCGTCGTTGACGAACAGCGAACGGGATGGACGTGGACGTGGACGTGGGAGAGATCGCGGTGGACCGCCGCCGCCGCCGCCGCTGGTGCCGACGGCGACGGTGCCGTCGTTGAGAATATTTGCACCGATGGGGGTGATCTCGCCGACGACGGCGTCTGGACGGGTGGTGCCGCCGCCGCCCCCGGCGAGAGCGCCGGCGAGCGCTTCGGCGGTGAGTCTCGGACGCGGGGCGAATAGGACGGCGCCGCCGCCGCCGCCGAAACCGAAACTACCGACGTCGTCGGAGCTCGCGGGGGTGATTGCGAGCCTGGAAGCGGCGGTGGAGGCCGAACGAGAGGAGATGGAGGCGGGGGAGGTGAAGATACCGCCGCCGAAACCACCGCCGCCGAAACCGCCCGCGGGGGCGCCCCCGCCAGAGGCCATGGTGTCTCGTGCGAAGAAGATGAGAATATCGTTGCGGGAGGCGGATCCGATTGTGGTGCCGACGCCGACGGAAAAACCGTCTTCGTCGGATGAAGAAGAGGAGGAGGAATCCGAGTCGGAACCAGAGGAGGGTGAAATCGCGCCGCGACTGGTGGAGTTATTGCCGCAGGATGACTTTACCGCGAAAGAGAATGACGAGGATGGACTGGCGTCGCCAACGTTCAAGAAAGCGAAACCCGACGCGACGAGTCACGACCTCATGGGTGGTGGCGAGTTTGACACCCTCGAGTCCCTCACTCGCGTGCAAGACGTCTCGGCTGAGGTGCTGAACAACATCAACTCGCCTCAGTTCAGGAAGCGAACGCCGATATCGCCGCCACAAAAACTCGCCAATGATTCTAAATGCCTCGACGCCAAACTAAAACGTCTCCTCGAGGTCCGAAAGCTTCCGCTGGTGCTCGATCTCGACCACACGTTACTCAACACAGTTTTGGTGCGAGATTTGCGCCAAAACGCGAGTACACTCATCAACGCCATGCGTTTACTCGATGCCGACGTCGCTCGCGCGGCTAAAACGAACAATCCTCTCGCGCGAAGTGTGTTCCATCTGGAACACATGGACCTCCTCACAAAGTTGCGACCCGGCGTGAGATTGTTTCTCGAAAAGGCGTCTGAATTGTTTGAGCTTCACATCAACACAATGGGCTCGCAACTGTACGCCGATCAGATGGCCGCTCTCCTCGACCCGAAGAGGCGCTGGATCAACGGCGAAATTAGAGGACTCGGTGAGATGGAGGATGGGATTTTGATAGCTCCGAGCGAGAAGAGCCTCAACGGCACATTGGAAGGTATCGCGGACGCGTGCCTGATTTTCGACGACACGGTGAGCGTCTGGGCGTCGCACAGAAGAAACCTCATCACGTGCGAGAGATACTTATTCTTTCCGAACGCGAGAAAGCAATTTGGTTTACCCGGATTATCCCTGCTGGATGTGGGTCAAGATGAGTGCGCGGAAGAGGGCATGTTGGCGACGGCGATGAAGGTGCTCACATCTGTGCACAAGGATTATTTTGATCGATACGACGCGTTGAATCGTCCGCCGAGCGTAGCAGACATTCTACAAGAACACCGAAAAGACGTACTCGCGGGTGTGAACATCGTCTTTAGTCGCGTGTTTCCGATACACACAGATCCGACGAACCATCCGTTGTGGACGCTGGCGGAGGACTTTGGCGCAAAGTGTTCTCCCACGTTGACTGAAGAAACGACGCACGTCGTCGCCGCGGCGCGCACGACGGACAAGGTCAAAGAAGCGATCAAACGCGGCAACATTCACATCGTGAGCCCGCAATGGCTCGAGTGTTCGATCCTTCTCTGGAAACGCGCTAATGAACACACTTTTAGCGTCGGGAAATGACACCACGGTTGAGCCGCATTCGGAACGTAAAATGGCTTTAGAGCGCTCGGTCAGCAGTCGCGAACGCAAGTAGCAAGTAGCAAGTAGAAGTACTGATTAGGAAATTACAACGAATGAACACACGATTGTTTTCTACATTCTAAGCCGTGTCTCGAACGGCTGGTGCCGCTTCCGCGCTCTCGACTGGTCGCGTCGCCGCGCCCGCCTCTGGGAGCACGACGGGTTCCTCTTCGGGAGCCTCTGGAAGCGGTTCATCCTGCAGATAACTCGGCACTCCACCCGCGAGCTCCGACTCTTCTTCCAACATGTCCAGCTCCAACGCGTCGAGCTCCTCCAACAAGTCATCCTCGTCCAAACCATCCGGAACGTTGTACGACCGTCCGAGCGTCTCTTGAATCTCGTCGCCGAGATCCAAAAGGTCCGCCATATCATCATTCAACGCATCGATCGCGTTCAGATCAAACTCCTTCGCCTTGAACGCCGTCTTCAACTCCTTCGACGCGCTCTGCATCGCCCGCACCGTCTCCACCGTATCCTTGGCTTGCTCGCTCGCGAACGCCACTTGCTCCACGTTGAAACGCTGCCCGTACAGTTGCTCTCGTTGCGACTCGTACATTTTCCTCTGTTTCAAAACCACCAGCGCCCGCCGTTTCGCCGCCTCCTGCGCCGGTCCAGATCTCGCCCGTTTGATCGCCTCCCTGTGTTTCGCCAGATCTCGATCCAACGCCCGGATCTTCTCATCGATCGCGTTCGTTCGCGTCTCCAGCGAAGCCGCGGCATCTGTGAGCGTTTTCCCAGCCGTCGCCGCGTTCGCCGTCCGTTTCGGCGCCCCGAACAAGCGTTTCATGGTCAAATCGAAAGCGTCGCGCGCGATTGAATTCCCAGACCCGATCCGATCCGATCCGATCCGATCCGGGTTCGTCGTCGACACTCACTGCCGTCGGCGCGCCCAAAATCCGTTCCGAGCGACGACGCGCGGTCGATCGATTGAATTCACGTCGTACAAAAAAAAACTCGCCACGTCGCACGTTTCCCGTTCAACCGACCACCCCCTCGGACGACACGACGAGACGAACGAACAACACCCGGGTGTGGAAATGAAACTACAGAGGGAGGGGTACACCACCACCACACCCCCCCCTTGTCTCTCTATCTCTATTTCTCACGGTTTGTTTCGAAACAAAACTCGCATCGATCCGGTGGCCCGATCGATCGACGGGTTCGATTGGACGGACATGTGGGTATTCACTCAAGAACCGACGAGTAAATTTAACGAGGACACGTACCCAAACGAAAAACCTGAAGCGCGCGTCAAATGACGTGGAGCTCTGGACCCGACCCGACCCGTCGCGGCGCCCCGGGGCAGTAGGGCGACACACTGCGACACCTATACGAAAACTCGCACCAATGTCCACGATCGTGCAGCCGCGATGCGGCGTCAAGGTGCGTGCGAACCTCCTCCGCGTCGTCGCCACCGGGAGGGTGATACGGAGCGAAACGCGACGACGGACGACGCGAAAGAAATCTTTCATTCTTCCATTCGTTCGCGGGCGGTCGAGCGGTGGCGCGCGCGCGCGCGTCGACCCGCGGTGTGGGTGGAAAT
>JACLAB010007047.1_pt1 | contig 11113 bp, 5 predicted proteins | sample 8027921 | NCBI WGS metagenome assembly JACLAB01 (sample SAMN15725117, study PRJNA655200) | protist metagenome | isolation source: fluorescence activated cell sorting (FACS) single amplified genomes of... | place: USA: West Boothbay Harbor, Gulf of Maine | collected 2000-07-19
GGCGATCGCGGATGGGGCTGAGAACAGCGGTGGTTCAGGAGGCGGTGGTCGTGGTCGTGGTGGTGGACGCGCACGCGGCGGCGGCGGCGGTCGTGGCGGTGGCGGTCGCGGCGGCGGGTCGATGGGGGACGCCGATATCTTGCGCATCGTGCGTATGGTGAAGGAGAAAACGTTCTTCCCCGTCATCGTGTTTAGTTTTAGCCGACGCGAGTGCGAAGAGTACGCTAAATTCGTGTCAAAATTAAGTTTTAACACTCCTGAGGAGGCTGAGCAGGTTCGTGAGGTGTACAACGCCGCACTGCTGAATTTGTCCGAAGAAGACCGTCAATTGACGGCGGTGCAAGCGATTTTGCCATTGCTTGAGGCGGGCATCGGCATTCATCACAGTGGTTTACTTCCGGTTTTGAAGGAGCTCATAGAAATTCTGTTTGGCGAGTCGCTGATTAAGTGCTTATTTGCGACCGAGACGTTCGCCATGGGACTGAATATGCCGGCGAGAACCGTCATTTTCACCGCTGTTAAAAAGTTTGACGGCGCCGATATGCGCGTGCTCGCGCCCGGAGAGTACACGCAAATGTCTGGCCGAGCCGGTCGACGTGGTAAAGACGATCGTGGTATCTGCATCGTCATGTGCGATGAGCGCATGGAAGAACACGCCATGAAGGAGATGATTCTTGGGAAACCGCAGCCATTGAACTCAGAGTTCAAGCTGAGTTATTACAGTATTTTGAACCTCTTAAAACGCGCGACGGGGACAATTGACGCAGAATACGTCATCGCTCGCTCGTTTCATCAGTTTCAGCACGCAAAACAGTTACCGGAATTGAAGGCGCGGCTCGCTGAAGTACAAGAGAAGGCGTCAAAAATAAAGTCGGTGGGCAGCGAAGAGATTCAAGAGTACATCAAACTCAGACGCGATTATCGCGAAGCCGAGAAATTGGTCATGCGCACGATGCTCCAACCGGCGAACTGCTTGCGATTCTTCACTTCGGGTAGATTGGTTCGCATAAGAGACGGCGACACGAACTGGGGGTGGGGTGTTGTCGTCCAAGTTTCCACCGTTAAAGATGCGAAGGGTGGCGACGTACACGTGCTCGACTGTTTGCTTCGTTGTGGTCCAGGCGCGGCAGAGGGTAGACTTGCGCCTGCGGACGCGAAGAATCCGAAGATGAACACAACGGAAATCGTACCTGTGGGTACACATCTCGTTGATGCTATTAGCGCGATGCGCTTGACGCTTCCAGGTGATTTGCGCACAAAAGAAGCGCGCGAAAGCGTCTGGATCGCCGTGGAAACCGTTACAAAGAAACTCACCGAAAAAGGCCAGGTGATTCCGCAAATAGATCCCGTCGATGATATGGGCATCAATGACGTCGCATTTGTGCGCACATACCGTTCGCTTGGCGCGTTGCGCGAAAAGTTTCACTCGCACGCGTTGTACAGCGAAGCGGATGCGCGCGAGCACAGTGAAATGACGGCAAAAATCGACGTGATCGAGGAGAAATCAGAGCTCCTCGCTGAAGCGTCGAGACTGGAGACACAGATTCAATCGAGCGAGTTGACAAAGTTCCGCGACGATTTGAGCGCGCGAAGTCGAGTTTTGAAGAAACTCGGTCACATCGACAACGACGGCGTCGTGTTGACGAAAGGTCGCGCCGCGTGCGAAATCGACACCGCTGACGAACTCCTAGTCACCGAGCTCATGTTCAATGGCGTATTCGCCGGTCTAAACCCTCACGAGCTTGTTGCCTTGGCGTCGTGCTTCATGCCCGTAGAGAAAAGCAACACATCGAATATGGATAAATCCGCAAAGGCGCTCGCGAAGCCGCTCAAAGCCCTTCAGGACGCCGCTCGAGAAATTGGCAACGTACAAAAAGAGTGTAAAATCGACATCGAAGTCGACGACTTCGTCGAATCATTCAAGCCAACCATGGTCGAAATCGTGTACTGCTGGGCCAAAGGCGAACCGTTTTCTGAAATCGTCAAAAAGACAGATCTATTCGAGGGCACCATCATTCGCGCCATGCGTCGCCTGGACGAACTCATGATGGAATTACATCGCTCGTGCGTCGCCGTCGGCGACGATGGCTTGGCGAAAAAGTTCGAGCAAGGCGCCGAGAGTCTGCGCCACGGCATCGTCTTCGCCGATTCACTGTACACCTAGCCTCTTGTCGTTTTACAATAGTTTCCCTTCGCCGCGTCCGCCGCGAACAGACATTTCGCGAACAGACATTTCGCGAACAGACATTTTCACATCGGTGACATTTTCACATCGGTGCCGTTCAAACGGGCGCTGTTCGCGTACTGTTTACCCATACACACTCTTTGACGACGAAGTCGTCACGACTTATCCCGAAGCATTGCCCGAAGCGTCGCGCGCGCGTCGCGCCGCACTCCGCGCCGCGCCCGCCGTCCGCGGCGCGGAATCGATCGGAATGACGCGCGATCGACGCGACGCGCCGACCCGCGTCATCGTCTGGGCGCCTCCTCGCTCGAGGTCGACCGCGTTCGAGCGGTCGTTGTCCAGGCACTCGCGCGCGACCGTCGCGCACGAGACGCTCACCGAACCGTTCCTGAAGGAGCGAAACGCGGAAAACTTTGCGCGGTTCATCGAGGCGAAGCGAGACGCCGACGTGGCGCGCGACGGAGCGACGGTGAGTTACGCGGAGGCGCTGCGGGCGCTCGCGAACGCGAAGGCTGGGGACGGGACGCTCGCGAACGCGAACGCGAACGCGAGCGAGGCGACGACGACGGAAGAGGCCGCGTTTTTCGCGTCGAAAGAGTTGTCGTGTTACTACGATGAAGAACGAATCATCGACGCGTGGATGATGCGGTTCAAGCACGTGGTTTTGGTGCGAGACCCGTGTGCGACGCTGAAATCGTTCTACCGCGTGGGCGTCGAAGAAAACAACGGGGCGTACTTTGACGTTTCGGAGGCTGGATTTTATGAAGCCTTCATCATCACGGACCGCTTGAATCGACTCGGGGCGGAGTACATGGTGTTGGACGCCGATATGGATTTGTTGAACGACCCGGAGTCAACCTTCAGAAGCGTGTGCGATTTTGTGGGCACGCCATTTGAGCATTCGATGCTCGAATGGGAGGCAAAGGAACGGCGGTGTTGGCAATCTTTTCGAGGTTGGCACGACGATGTCGCGAGTTCGACGGGGTTTGAAGAAATCAAAAAGCCAGCGATTCAATATCCACCCGAAGTTTTTGCGGGCGCGGCGCGTTGCATGCCGTATTACGAAGCGGTGCTCTGGTCACGTCGTCGCGCTTTTGATGCGGCGCCGGTGGCGCGAACACTAAGTCTGAAGGAGCATAGATTTTCGATCATCATAACCGCGGACGAAAACGATTCCGCCGGAGATATGTACGTTAGGCTACTCGCAGCGAGCATCCCTGGCGCGAGCGTGTACATTTTACCACCCGATGTGGCGCGATATTCTGAACAAGCGCTCCTCATCGAAGACGGCGGTTTTGCCGTGTGCGGAACGAAATCATCGGTGCTGCAGCTTACACGCGCGCTGGAGAACTGTGGCAATCACTCTTGCAAACGTATTGTGCATGGTTTGATCGTGTGTGCGCCACAAAATGAGCAAACCGCCAATGACGATGACGGTGATGTCTTACCTTTCCCATGCACGTCGATTCACCGCTCTGTCGACTGCATCGAACGCTCCGCAGACGAATTGGCGCGCACGATCGAGTCCGATCTCCGCAAGTTCGTTTCAGTACAATGATGGTTTTTTAGTAACGCATTAGTAACGGATTGCTCGCTGTATAGCGCTGTAAATTGATCACTTAACGAGTTGCCAGATATTCACCCGTGCGAAACGACTGTCGAACAGTCACACTTGAACAATCACACTGTTGAGTCCAACTCAACATTCCGCGCTCTGCATTCTCGCACGCGCTCCATCGTGGCTCTTCGATCTCTTCTCGGTGCTCGCGCGCGAATAAATCATGCCCCACTGACTTCACTCGACCGGGCGCACGACGCATCGTCGCGGGACGTCGTCGACGCGCACGGTTTAACGCGGGGTCCGGCCGTTACCGTACCGTTAGGATGCCGCGCCGTCGCGCGGCGCTCATCGTCGCGCTCGCCGTCGCGCTCGCGCTGATGTGCGGCGTAGAGGTCCATGCAATCTCCTCAAACGGTGAGACGTACGCGAACAGCGCGATGTACAGGAACGACGCGAACGTCACGACGGTGGACTTGAGAGCGGGACTGGCGTGCTTCTCCGAACGGCGACAGCGACCGCGAGTGCCAGAGTCCTTCTTGAGGTCGACGATACCGTTGGAGGTGATATACACGTGGGTTTCGCAGAGAATGATGACGATCGCGTTCGGCATCTTACTCGAGGAGAAGCTGGGGTACGACGTCAGGTACAAAGCGTGGGATCTGGACACGGGACAGGCGCTTTTGGGATCGCACACGGTGACGGCGCGAGCGTACGAGAATGTTTTGTATGGGAAGTCCGCGTTCAACTTGGAGCTCTGGCCGCTGAGTGGGAAAGCTGGCAGAAGTAATGCGGTAAAGACGAGCCTTGGTAAGACATCTGATTTTTCTCTTGTCGATAGCGGGCTCGGGCAAGTGGCGCGAAATGGTTGGTACGTCGAGGCGCAATCCGTCGCCGACCCGTATACTTGGCACACGTTGTCCCTGCTAAATGCGTCTGGAGCGTTCAATATCAGCTCAACGACGACAAGATTGTTACTTTCCCTCGAACTGCCGGTGAATGATCTCAGAAACAGTTCGAAAACGGTTGACACATCGCTGTGTGCACCGAACGCCACAACTTTGTCCTGGTATGGCGGCACACTCGATTGCGTCACCGGCTCGTGGGCGCCGAGTAATCCAACGTGTTGCACTAGATATTTGAACAGAACGAGTGCGTGTGCCGTTGGTATGGAACCATGCTTCGCTTTCGTGCAAGATTCGCCAGCCTGGTTAAGGAGTGAGCACGAGCGTCGAGTGACGTCGAGTGGCCTTCCTTTGGAAATTGTCTACGCAAATGCACTGCAAACTGTCGCTTGGGCTACGAACCGAACAGCTAATGGGACGCCGTCACCGTTTTTGTTCTACTGGTGGGAACCAAATGTGAACGTCATCGCTCAGAAGTACATACGCATCGCGATGCAAGACACACTGTATTGCTCTCAGCCGTATATGGATGTGGATGGGATCACGATGACTCCTCCACGGCAGTCGAACTCGTACAGATTCGGCAACTTCTCGACCCCCACTTCGTGCGATTTTGAGCGTGAGGTATTAGAGAAAGGCGCGCACGAGCCTGGTAGAAGCCAGTTAGGGGATGCGTTCTATTTATTCGAGAGTTTGCAATTCTCGTTCGACGACATTCAGGCTTTACTATTGCTGCGAGAGGAGTACGGCGCGAACTATAGCGTGCAGACCGAGCAAGAATTTCTAGCTGCGTGCGCATGGCTCAAGGCGAATGAAGATAACTGGTTACCGTATATTCGCCCACAGTCGTTTATTTTCGCTACACTGCCATACGTAGTCGCGGCATTCTTTCTTGGGTGTGCCTACGTTACCATACAGCAACGCTTACTGTTCGCTCGCGGTGGTTACCATGACACCGAAACGCGAAGGAGTAGAGAAGTGAAGAGCGCCATGTTGAAGAGTCCGATTTTGATGTTAGATCACATGGAACAAAAAAACGGGTGCAGTGTAGACGTGGTCAACGCCGACTCGCAATTTTTCGTACCCGATAATGCTCCTGAACTTTCCTTCCGCTTGAGGGAACTACACGTGGGCGATGACGAATGTGCGGTGACGATAACAATTTGTAGGAGCTCACCGAGCGCAAAGCGCGCGTGCTGTGCCGAGCTTTACGTTCATAGTGAAACGTGCAAGCTCGGCGTTGATTATCAAATTCCAAGCAAACTGGGAGATGGCCCCGGAAAGCTTGAACGTTCTGAAGAAATGCCAGGAAGCGAGCGCCTTCGACTCGAGTTTGAACACGGTCAAATCGATATGCAGATTCAGTTGCCAATCATTTCAAATCCTTGCTGGTCACCCCGAAGAAGTTTGTTTGTCTGCATGGCGCCCGCGCTAGACGACGCTTCTGCTCAAATCGCCCCAATTGACCATCTTTCAGTCATCGTTCATCAAATGACACTTTTCCCGAGAACTTCCACACAGCTCTCGCATACGACGGCAAGTGGTTTTAGTAATATTGTTCGTTTCATGGTCGCTTTTCTGAGAGAAATGATATATGTCCCGTGGATCATCCCGATGATTTGGAGATACCAGTTGGTGTACTTTATCATGGCTGGCTTGGATACATACGTCTGGTCGACGGCGTTTGCGTTGTTGCTCAACGTTGGCTTCATCGAGCAAAGAGGAGATTACTGCACTTTTATCGCGATGATTTATCTCGCCATCGAGCTGTTCCGATACCACATCGGACTGCATTACTTTCCAGGATCTTATGTCATCCAGACGCACCTGGAGTGTCTGGTTGGTCAAAAGTACTTGAGCCTATCAGTCGCTGACCTGGCGGCAATTGGAAACCCTGAATCGTTGTTTCGTGTGTCGGCCACAACTGATACGCACTCCATTCGCGTCGATTTTTGGCGCAGAATACACGACGCCTTCATCGAGTTTTATCGGCTCTTAGGCGCTTTGCTCTTCATCTGCGTCGCATTTAAAGATCAGAGCGACTATTTCATCGTGGGGCAGGCCCTGTACATCGTTGGTATTTTATGCGGCGCAATCGTTTTCATCCGTTTGAGAATTCGAGGATGCTTTCTCGCCGGCGCCGACGAAGATGAGCTCGAAGTTATGATGTGCGACGCAACATATTACTTATATCGTCACAACGACATTGTACGCGAATCGAAAACAGAGTCGAAAACATCTTCGCGTCATCACGAAAAGTTGTGGTTACTCCTCAACGGTGGTTTGTTCGAGCGTTGGTATCAAGACTATTTCAACAAATGGAACATGACAATGGTTCTTGTCTTCACCATCAGCTTGGCGTACGGTTTGGCTCCCTTGGCGATCAGATCTGAGGGTATATCTGTCGGCCTGTACGTCTCTCTCATTGGATCGATCGCGCAGCTCGGGAGCGCAGTCATATCAATTACCGACGGCATCGCCGTGATGCTCGCCACAGTAGCTAAAATTGCGCAAATGTCCGACTTGCTCAACCTTCAATCAACGCGTTGCAGGCATATAAATGCCATGCACAAGCAATACAAGCATAAAGACAACCATGATGAAGGTTTCGAACGTCACCACGAGCGAATCACGCTCAGCTCGCTTACGTCCACTACCGAGGGTGATGCTGCTATTTACATAGACTCGCTGACCGTCATTCTTAATCATCCGGATGATAGGAACGTGAAAAAGCCCAGAACACTGCTTAACTCGCTCTCAATGGTCGACCAATCCGGCGCTGCCGTTAAAACCGTGCCGGCCGGTGGATTCATAGGCATCCGCGAGACGCGCGGCACATTTTCAACTACGCTCATGAACGTGTTCGCAGGCACCGACATTCCTTACACCGGTATGGCGTGCATTAATCCGCTATTCATCAGCAGAATGGCTTCGACGAACACTTCGATGTTGATCGGTCAAACGTTTGAAGACAATCTCACCCTCGGTCTGACATTGGAGCGATCTAGATTACCGCCGACCTGCGCGCGTGCCCAGCGCATCGCCGTGCTTCAGAGTCGTTACGATTCTGAGATGCTGTATCGTCTGTGCAAAGCTCTCGAAGTCACGGATTCCATCCTCGGTCAGGAGTATTTCGAAGGTTGGGCCGATATGAGCGCGTCAAGTGTGACTTCTATCTTGGATCCGATCACTCGATTTAAAATGGCTCTCGTTCAGTGCGTTTTGGCCGAGCCAGACGTGATTCTTATCAACGGCTTCGGAGATCATTTGACGCACGAAAACCTCCAAAAAATGGGTGAGTTTCTGCGCTTGTGGTTGGATCGAAAGTTTCCAATCATTGACGACGACTTTTGTGGCGACGTTCGAGTTCATCGACCGAGAACTATCATTTGGCACGGGACTCCTTTGGTGTTGGTTTCAGTCTTGGAACCACACGAGCCAGTCATAAACATTGTCGCCAAGTCGGAGGCGACGATAAGTCCTGCTCACATTGCCTTTGACGGTGTCGATGCCTCTGACTTCGTGGATGTGATGGAGCGTATTCGGCCGCAACAAGACATCGTTAACCCCATTTGGAGGAGCACGCAAGGAATATCGATGCGTTCGCAGTCACTTAAGCAGTCCATGCGCAAGAATGTTTCCGATAAGAAAAAGAAGAGAGCGAAACAGAAAGGTGTAGACGTGTGGAAAAAGAAGGTACCCGTCGTGGCGCAGCTCGTGCGCCCGCACAAGAAACGACCGAGCGATAGCGACGCAGACAAACGGATCGTTTAGGATGAGAATACATACACAATTACATTTGATCCCGAAGAGATCGTTTCGACCGGCTTGGGCTGTCGCTGTCGTCGAACGTATCGCGAGTCGTCTTCATTTTCATCGACCCAAAGGTTTCCTTCGCGTTGCCGAAAAACTCATCATCTGATGGAGGATTCGCCGCGCTCTCCTTCTCCTTTTTCTCCTTTTTCTCCTTTTTCTCTTTTTTCTCCTTCTTCTCCTTCTTCTCCTTTTTCTCCTTTTTGTCGTTCTCCTTTTCGGCGGGCGCGGGCGCGTCGGCCCCCGCGGGCATCTCCTCGCCGCCGTACACTCCCACGACGTGCTTGCGCCCTCCGTCGCGAAGCTCCTGCACCGTGCGCTCCAAATTGCTCACCTTTTGCCGCATCACGTCCATCTTCGCAATCAACGAATCCCGCTCTTGTTCCGCTCTCAGCAACTCTGAGCGATACGTCTCCGCCGTCTCCTCCGCGCGTCGTATATGCTCCCTCTGATCGCGTTCAAAGTAATCCAGCAACCACTGCAACGGATCCTTCGGTTTCTCATTCATCCTATACATGACCGCGAACGCCCCCACGAGCTCCTTCTCCGCGAGCGTCGCGCGCAGGTGCTCCCGAAACGCGTCCCGGCGGTTGGCCCGCGTCTTCGCCTCCTCCGCCGTCAGCTCCACGTCCACGAGCGTCGGGTCGTACGACCCCGCCTTCACGAACGAACTCTGCGCGCGCTCGCGCGCTCGCGCCGTCGTCAGTCCCGCATCGCGTCGTCGTCGGCGCGTCGTCGCGCGTCGTCGCGCGTTCGTTCGTTCGGCGCAATCATCTCCTGCCGCGCGCGCGCGCGCGTCGCGATCGCGCGTCGCGCGCGCCGTTCGACGCGCATCGTTCGCGCGCACCATGCTCGCGACGTCGAGGTCGACGTCGTCGCGCGCGCGCGTGCGGCGCGTCGTCGGCGCGTCGCGCCCGCGAGAGATTCGACGCTCGCGCGCGGCGCTGTCTAATGATAGAGCGCTCGCGCGCAGACTACGACCCTCGTGGCGTAATATACTCGTGTTTCAGACCATGTCACCCGCGACCGCGGCCGGCACGGGTGGACGATATCCGCGACGCGATCGACGCGCGCGGCGCCGCACACGACGCCGCGCGGCGGCGCGCGAGCGACGCGCGCGATGACGACGATCGGTGCGCGCCTCGGCGTCGCGCGTTCGACGCCCGCGAGCGCGCGCGCGCGAAGCAGACGCGCGCTGACGACGACGACGACGACGCACCTCGCGCGCGTCGAACGCGCGACGACGACGACGACGCGCGCGACGACGGACACGGACGATGAAAAAACAAAGAGCGTCACCGACGCCGACCTCGAGCGCAATCTGAGCAAATTCGTCAAGAAGACGGCGACGACGTTCGCGCCGAGCTCGTCGGGGGAGGCGAAGAAGAAGAAGAACCCGGCGTACAAGGGAAGCGTTTTGTACGCGGTGTTCGAGGTGCAGGCGTATCTGGCCATCGTCGTCGGTGGATTGTTGGCGTTTAACGTGATATATCCGTCGGATGAACCGTCGATCGCGCGGTTGATGGGGATGTGGAGCCTGTGGATGTTTACGGTGCCGAGCCTGCGGGCGCGGGACTGCGACGCCAAGGAAAAGGACGCGTTGAATTTGTTGTTTGTGGCGATGCCGTTGGTGAACGTGTTGATTCCGTTCGTGTGGAAATCGTTTGCGGGGGTGTTTTCGGCGGATGTGCTGCTCATGGCGGTGGTGTACGCGCAGAAGGGGGTGTTCGCGGGGGAGGGGGACGTCGTCGGCGACGTATCGTCGTCGTCGGCGGTCGAGGAAAAGTAGATTTGTTCACGCGCCGCTGTCTAATTTTAATTCGCACACACAAATAATTCGCACACACAAATAATACACACACGCTACAGTCTACGACTACCCCGCGCCGTCGCGCGCGCGAACGCGCGCGTCGCGAAACGGCCGTCGTCGCGTCACTCCGTCCCGAACGTCTGATACCCGCGCAACCGCCTCAACTCCTCCCTCGCGCACGACCGAAACGCCCGTCCCCGCTCCGTGTCCACCTCTCCCTCCTCCAGCGCGTCGCGTCCGTACACTTCGTCGTAACAACTCGCGCTCGCGCACCTCAACACGCAGTTCTCCATCACCGACGCGTCGTCCGCGTCGTCGCACTCGGGCCGCTCCGCGCGCGCGCTCGCCGCGCACGTCTCCCGCTTCACCGACAGCTCTCGATCGAGCGAGTTCGCGCGGTGCGCGCGCTGCCGTCGTTTTTTATTCCCGCTCGCGCCCTGCGCGCGTCGGGGCGCGCGTCGTCGCGTCGTCGTCGTCAGTCGTTCGTCGTCGCGTCAACGATTTTCGCGACGTCGCGCGTTCGCGCGCCCGCGGCGTCGCCCCCCGCGCACCTCGCACCCCGCGCACAGCGCGGCGACGACGCACGCGATGACGATCGCGCGCGCGCGCGTCCGCGCGCGCCGTCGTCGCCGCATCGCGCGTCGCCGCGGCGCGCGCGCGTGTGCCGTCACACGTCGGCGCGCGAACAAGGAGGCGGTCGCCATGCTCCCGCTCGCGCTCGTCGCGTGCGCGGCGTGCGCGGTGAAGGCGCGCGTCGACCGCGGGCGCGCCGCGGCGTCGCTGCGCGCGCGGGACGCGCTCGCGCTCGCGCTCGAGGTCGAGGTCGACGACGACGCCGAGGT
>JACLAB010010921.1_pt1 | contig 11113 bp, 24 predicted proteins | sample 8027921 | NCBI WGS metagenome assembly JACLAB01 (sample SAMN15725117, study PRJNA655200) | protist metagenome | isolation source: fluorescence activated cell sorting (FACS) single amplified genomes of... | place: USA: West Boothbay Harbor, Gulf of Maine | collected 2000-07-19
TGGTGTAAATATTTCCTTTAACTTTTCTATTACTTTAATATCCCCATTCTTAACTTGGATATTAGTTTCCACGTGGTTTGCCATCTATTCTTCGTTTTTAGTTGAACTTGTTTGCTCCGTTGTGATGTCTTCATCCCAATAGAGGAATATTTGATTGTTTTCCATTACACTAATATACAAAATTATTTTTTATTATCCAAACGTTTCTTATGTTCTAACATAATTTGTTCATCTTTTCTTGCTCTGAGGTCGGCTGGCAGTTCTTCTTGTGGTATTTCCCATCCGGTTTCTTTTTGTACACGATTAATTACACGTTCTCTATCCTTTGTACCACCAGTTCCCCATACCCATGCAGAAGTACCTTTCATTCTCATAATTTCATTAGTAAGTTCTTGGAGATTTTTATCTAAAATCATCTCATCGGAATCATCTAACTCATAATCAATATTGTATTCTATTGATTTTATTAGCAACCACATTAAGTTGTTATTAGTATATGCGTCATTGACTTCTTGAAATAGTTCATCTGAACCACCCCTATCAGGGTGTGCATATATGGCTAATTTCTTGTATAGTTTTTTTACTTTATCGGGTCTATTTTTTAACTCCTCAATACGTTTCAACTTCTTAGCCTCAGCCTCATCATGAAGTTTCTTCGCGTTTTCGGCTGGGTCGGGAGGGGTGTCTCTCACCTCTCCCGTTTCCTCATTTACCCATACTTCATTAATCGCAGGTCTACCCGGAGGTGGAGTCTGATAGTATTTGTTAAATGTAGTATCGAAATCTTTAATATAGTCGGACAGGTCATCTCGGATGTCCTCTTCTTCAAGTTTAAGATACTCGTATTTTAGATTATATTTTTTAAGCTTCCGATTCACTATCCTCTACCTCATTGACAATCATACATTCCGTGGTTAGTAATGTAGATGCAACCGAGACAGCTTTTTCAAGTGCGGTTCGTGTTACTTTAGTTGGGTCGATTACACCGGCCTCTAACATATCACAATATTCCTCAGTCACTACATTGTAACCATAATTAGGTTGTTCTTGACCATCAGATACAAAATCAATACCTGCATTTTTCAAAATTGCGTTAAAAGGTGCATAACAAGCGGAACATACGATGTTAAACCCAGTTTCTTGGTCAGCAGATAGTCGGATATCACCCATATGAACTGTATCACTTGCGTGAATTAGAGCAGAACCACCACCTGGAACGATACCTTCTTCTACTGCTGCTTTGGTTGCAAGTAGCGCATCATCGATTCGGTCTTTCTTCTCTCTCATCTCAATCTCTGACTCAGCACCTACTCTAAGAACTGCAACTCCACCACTTAACTTTGATAGTCTTTTGTGTAGTTTTTCTTTCTCATAGTCTGAACTTGACTCATCAATCTCATGCTTTACTTGTTCGATACGAAGTTTAATATCATCACTCTCACCAGCACCACCAATGATTACTGATTTAGATTTAGATACTATCACTCGGTCAGCTGAACCTAAGTCTTCGTTTGTGATATCTTCAAGTTCTTTACCAACACCACCGAATAATGTAGCGCCAGTTAATGCCGCCATATCTTTTAACATCTCACTACGTTCGTTACCAAAGCCAGGTGCTTTGATAGCAACACACTTTAGAGTTTGACGTGCTGAGTTTACTACCATAGTTGCGAGTGCTTGACCCTCTACCTCTTGGGCAATTACTACGATAGATTGGTTCTTACTGGATACACTCTCAAGAATACCCACGATGTCATCCATATCCACAACCTTACCATCATATAATAAGATTTGCGGGTCTTCTAATTCAGAATTTAATTTGGTTTGGTTGTTTATAAAGTAGTGAGATAGATAACCACTATCGAACTCAAGACCTTCTACGATAGTTAACTCATCTTCATTTGAGTTACCCTCTTCAACTGTAATTACCCCATCACGACCTACTTCTGCCATTGCATCACCAATCATAGAACCAATTACCTCATCACCATTTGCTGAGATTGTTGCTACTTGTTTGATTTGGTCATTGGTTTCTACTTTAGTAGATATATTCTCTACCAAATTAGATACAATACCTTTAACTGCAACATCCATACCTCTCTTCAACTCGATTGGATTCACACCATTTTCGATGGCATCCATACCACTCTTAAATATTTGTCGTGCAAGTACAGTTGAGGTAGTTGTCCCATCACCTGCATTATCAGCAGTTTGTTGAGATGCTTCTTTGATTACTTTAGCACCCAAATTCTTAGTAGGGTCTGTAAATTCAATCGACTTAGCGACTGTAACCCCATCCTTTGTAATGTGTGGTGTTGTATCAGTTTCTATAATCACGTTTCGACCACGTGGTCCTAATGTAACTACAACTGCGTCTGCAAGTGCATCTACACCTTCCAAGAGTTTCTCTCTCGATACTTTTCCGTAAAATACTTCTTTACCCATAACTTATTTGTCCTTCTTTTGTTGTTTTGCTTTTTTTCTTGCTTTTCTAATTTGCTCAGCCCGCCATTCGGGTTGTTTACCACGTAAATTACCTCTGAGATTGTGGTAACAATTGTAACATAAGAATCTTAGATTTTCTTTCTTATGATTGGTCCAATCGTCATCCATATGGTCTAACACCAATGGGATACTATCATCAGTTATTCTCTTCTCGTTGTACCCACACTCGTGACATTCATGAGGAAAGTCCTCCATATTATCAGCATTGTTGATAAGTCTCTTCTTTAAGAAGTGGACTCCATAATCAGGATACTTACCATCTAAAATGTCTTGAAGTGCGTATATACCCTTAGTAACATTATATGCTTTCTTTACACCCTCACCTCGTTGGTTCTTGTGTAGTTCATATAACGTCTTACCACTTTCCTCATCAATGTGTAGTTTAGCATATTTTTGGTAAGTGGTAAATGATACGTTAAGAAATCGTGCTGCAGATGAGTTAGATTTGGAGTTCTTCATTGCGTAACGGATTTGTGCTTCAGTTAAGTTGAGTGGTGTCCTCCCCTTACCTAAAACATAACCATTATGTAGAATTGTTCCTTTTTTGTAACTACTCATTTGTTTCCATTTTTATATAAGTATCATCGAGAATACTTATTAATCAACCTTTGTAAAAATTGAAGGTCGTTTCGTCTTAATAATTGACGTTTCTTTCTAACTCGTTGAGTGAGTTCCCATAGGTTTCGTTTATCTTTGTAAGCAGTAATACCCTTGATGTGAATTGGATTTGAGTATACAATCTCAATAACTTCACTAAGGATTATTGTATGTCTGACTAACTCTCTTTTGACTATTTCCATAATAACTGAATTGCTATAATTAATATTGCTAAAGATAACGAAACTATTGTTTTAGTAGAAAGTCCTTCATTTAGTAGAATGAACGTTAATACAGCAAAGGTTACAATTCCAGTTGCTTGAGCGATAAATCGACCAGGCCACAATGTTCCATCGTAATATTCAGCAACAAACCTCGTAGCATATATGAACATATAACTGATACCAGTCCCTGCTATCAGAGATATTGCTAATGGATTCCGTTTAAACCACGGATAGATAAATTGACCATTAGTCTGAAACCATATTAGAGATTGTCCTACTACGAATAATATTATACCAAATACTAAGTTTTTCATTCCTCGTCTACACCTTCGGTATTATCATATGAATTTGGGGATGGCATTCCGGCGTAGTGACACCAATAGTCATCATCTCTGAATTCATCGATGTGGTCTTCTAATTCGTTTTCAATAAGTGTTTTAATCTTACTCATTGATTACCATTAAGATTTCTTGCTCACGATACATATTGTACTTCTCACCATCCAACTTCATTTGGATACCTGTATTTGGTACAATTACAACGTCACCAACGTTTAACTTCATTGGAATGAGTGTTCCATTTGATGTGTAGATACCATTACCTACTGCGATTACTTCACCATTCATCTGCTCTTTAGAATCAGATGGTTTATAGAGTCCACCTTTGGTTTTCTCTTCTTCTTTAATTACCTTGACTAACACGTAGTCATTCAATGGTTGATACTTCATAACTTCTTTTCCTTTATTATTTACTAATATACAAAATAAATCTGACATTACCAAACCTTAAAACATTTGTTTTAATTCCGGTTCCCAATGTGCTCTTTTAATTTTACTAAACTTTGGTTCTTCTTTAGAGTAGTAATACATTGCTATACTACGTCTGGATATATCATTTGGTGATTTTAACTCAGATGGGTGACCATGTGGTGCACCATCTATATTAAATATAACACACCTATTTGATTTTATATCAACCACGCGCTCAGCACCCGACATATCAGAATTCCACAATTCTAAACTACCACCCCACTCGTTATCCCAATGTGGATTAATATAGAGTAATAAGTTTATTTGTCTATAATAAGACTCACCATTCATTTCCAATAGATTAAAATCATGATGTATCCCAAGATATCCACCTGGCCGAGTTTCGTGTAAACCACCACCAGTTAGAGATGGGTCTGATACCAATCCAGCCTTACCAGTCAACTTACTTAATTTATCGATGAAGTCATCGCTATTTAGATAAGTCACCAAGTTACGTGTATTGGTTGGTAAGTTTTCTAATATACCAATAGCACGTTTTTTTTGTTGGAAGTCGTGAGCGTCATCTTTGAATCTGCCACCACCAAATCTCCAAATATCATTCGGGTTATCACATACTTCGTAAGCTTCTTTCTGAATAGGATGTAGTACATCTATTGATAGAAAGTCATCTATTACTATATGTGGATATGGTGACTCATTAACATATGATTCACGTGATTTATTAAATATGTCTAAAGAACTATTACTAATCATTACCAAAACTTTTCACCATTTACAAATGCTTTTTGCTTTTTGATTGCATCATCAAGGCCTGCCACTTTCCTAACTCGTTTATTAGGAGTCCGGTTGGGTTGTGGCTGAACTTTAGATTTGAGGCTGTGGACTCTCGAAGTTCGCTCTTCCTCATATGTCTTGATGCGTCTAATCTCTCCATCTGATAAACTCTTTGTTAAGGTTGATGACACATAACAATATGGGTCATCGGGGTCATCCAATTCTAATCCACTATAACTACAACCAATACAAGTGATTGACCTCACTTTATAGGTAGCAATTTTATCTTTTGTGAATTCCAACTCATCAATTACTGCGAGTTGTTTCTCACCAATCCACTTCACTGCTACGAAATCACCTACTTTATAGTGGTGTTTTTTCTTCTTCCTCTTACCTTTATTTACGTTTCTTACCGTTGGTAATCTCATTTCAAATTGTTATAAATCAATTCCTTCATTTGCCATAGGTCACCCGAACCTCTAAATCTAATGTTTGTTTCAAATACCTCAACATATAGACCATCACTATCCCATTCATCAGATGCATTACTGATTAACTCAATGCCATTCCAATCGACTGCAAGGTAGTACCACTCCCCAATCTGAGGGTCAATTTCATCATACCTATTAAATCCAAGTTCTATTAAATCATTCTTTGTCATCCATTCTCCTTATCGTGAAGATACGATAGTATTCGTATCATACCATAAGTAGTAGAACCACCAAGTATTCCGATAAGTAATAGTAATGCCCAATCCATATTATAATCCGTAACCTTCGAGACCAATGTTTTTCTGAACCTCGATAGCCGTAGCACGTTTCTCTTTTGGGTTCTTGGTACTTGTATTATTGATTAGGATACGCTCACTACGACCTATACCCATCACGAGTTGGTGGAACGGAATCCCCAACAAGTCCATCTCTTGAATGGTGGTGTCTCGTAGTTCTTCTGGACGTGCAGTAGTCAACACAATGTGGTGACCTTGTTTGAACATCTTAGTTAGAATCTCAACAGCACCAGGTAGTGCTTTAGACGTGAAAGGGTCAATATTTTCGAATTGTACTTGGTGGACTAAAGTCCCATCAATGTCGCTGAAAATAGTTTTTTGTTTCATAAGTTTAATATCTCTCTCTCATTACAGGTGTAATATACGAAATATATTCGACATACACAAGTTTTAATGTTAATTTATTGTTAAGTTTGACATCTTTTCTGATAGTCGTTTCATATGCTTACAAGGAGTGTATCTACGGAACTCACGTGCCGGACACTCACAATCTACAATCTTCCAGTTCTCAACTGATACATTGTAGTATTTTAATTTCTTGGTCTTCTTATTACGAGACCCCATCTCTCTATACTGCCACCTCATCCATCACAGATTTTAGTTCTTCTTCTAAACCACCAAGTCTATCTGGCTTTGACCATTGGATTTCATAATCACAGAAGTCAGCACGACACGAAATTGAATTCCACTTACCCAACACATTTTTAATGGATTGGATAACTTGAGACTCCTCAGCGTAGATGAGGTAGTCTGAGTCAATTGGCATCAAAAACGAAATACCACCTTTGGGTTTCCAATGAGGAAGTCCATCACCATAAGCATTGAACCCATCTGGTCCGACATTGTAGTTTTCGTAATACTGACAATTTACTAATAGATTAACTTTCATACTATTTGTTTTTAAATTCAATATTTAGTAGTGTTAAAATCCCCATCAAAATCGTGATGACTGCAAATCCAATCTCATTGAGTGGGTCTGCAAATGGAATTACCTTTTGAACCTCACCCATAATGGTGAGAACTCCGATACCCATAAAAGCAAGGGCGGCTAAAATGTAAAGTAGGTTTTTCATATCTCTCAATCTTACAGTACTAATATAGGGAATAACTTTCAGACTACCAAATCTTTAATGTTAACAAATTGTTAAACTTTAGATTGAACTAGCAACATTAAAGTGTTAATTTCTGCTCGTGTCTGCCACCCCAATACATCATCATTGTGGTCTTCAGGAAAGAAATCACGAACAAACTCCCCATCATCATTAAAGATAGCAATCTCAAACTCCGAGAAGAAGTCTGGGTCTATACTACCTTCACGAGGTGTAGAGTAAGCATGCTCACCTGCAATTACACTAATCTCAAATCCGTTATCGAATTTGGTACTACTTTTCAAATTACCCCCCATTGATTGGAAGAACTGAATGTCTTTGAATGTCTTCATATCTTATTTCTTAAAGTTGAGCAACTGCTCTTTCAACAATCTTTTTGTTAGAAACGTATTGTGTGGTATCCTCAAGAGTTCTACCAACATTCTTTACCTCATTAACAATCCACTCAACTGTTCCGAATCGTGGTGTGTTACTAACGTGGGTGTATTTACAACCACCCTCAATGTGGTTTCCGTTGTCGGTTTCGTAACTTGCGTTTCGAGTTTCGTACATATCAATCATACCATTGAAACTACCATACTTGAACATCTCAACGAAGTCTTTGATTTTAAGGAAGTCTTCTTGTGGGATTGGTGACCCATCTTTCATAGTCACATAGACATTGAGTGAGTTACCCATACTGAAGTGTTCTGCTTTGACCTTACAAAGGTAGTTCTTATTGATGGTCTTAACGTATTGTTTAGTCATCTGACCACCCTCAGTTGGTCCAATATTTAAATACTTACCACCTTCATTCTCACCATAGGTGTAGGTTCTTAAAGCAGTCTTACGAACGTTGTAACGGACTCCTTGGAAGTCAACTTGGATGTTTGGATTTTCTTTCTTCATAACTTTTATCTCTCTCATTATTACAGTACTAATATAGTGATAATTACTGATATCACCAAATATTTAATGTTAACAAATTGTTAAGATTGTAACCACAAGTTGTAGATGGTGGTGTAACTTAGTCGAAGTTGTTTCGCTAACTCTTGGAACACTCGTTCTCTGACAACACTATCGTGGGCCCCAAGGAAGTCGTACACATCACATTTGGTATGTAGTATGTGAAGTAACCCAACGAAACTTGAGTTCTCGTTAATCTCGTTACCCATATCATCACTTGGGTAGTTCTCTAAGTAAAATTCTTTGATTGTCATAACTTTTATCTCTCTCATTATTACATAGTAAATATAAGGAGAAATGGTGGTTTTACCAAACTTTTAATGTTAAGAAATTGTTAAAGTTTTGGTGGGAATGTTTTTGAAGCTCGTTGCTCTAAGATAGGCTTTGGACTACAATCCCATAGGTGGTCGTAGTTATCCCACTTACCATAACCTAAGTTATCATAGTCTTGCCTAAACTTATCATATACCAACTCCCTGAGTTCTTCTTCATCCCAAGTTGTACCCATTGGTATTTGTGTGGGTCTTCGATTGCTACGAGTAAACTCAATGACCATATCATCATTTACGAATGGAAGTTTACGAAGGTCGTCTTCTACTGATTCCACGTGAATGATATAGTCAATTGGGTAGTCTGATACAATTCTCCACTCCGACCATGCATTACATCTTTCATCAGTAACACTTTTGAGTGCCGTTAATGGGTCTGGTGTATTGGGTTGTAATTCAGTAGTGTCTCTTAGGTCATGCTTCCAATACGAAATCCAACGATAGTATGGATGCCTTACATTAACAATGTATAGGTAGTCACTCGGACATTCATCAGGCCACCCTTGGGTGTGGGAGAATATCATATCAGGATTGTCTTTATTTGGTAGGTGAGGATTTAAGTCTGAGTGTTCTCTAAAGAAATCTGCAGTTGCCCTACTTGCTACCTTAAATGGCGCAACCCATATAAACTTATGTTTATGTGAGTAGTTCACTAATATTCAGTATCGAAAAAGAATGTTTGAAATAACCTACCATTTTCTTTGTTAGTACCAAAGTAGTCTAACGATATATGAAACAAATCACCACGATATAATACCATACGATTAAACTTATTAGCTAATCTATCAGTCATCTCCCATTTTGTCATATCTTGAGAGTCTTGACCAATGTAATCCATTAAGTCAGTATCGTAATTACCATTATCTAATGTAGGTGCTTGATACAATCCAGTCTCTTTGTGTCTGAATAATCCAGTTCCACCACTTAATGGTGCGTTTGGTGTAAGATATATTAATGCGGCCCAATTCGTGGTTTGGTCTGAGTGAATCCATGAACGTTCGTATTGTGTAGTATATTGATAGGCCCCATTATATTCATCGGTTGACCAATTTGTAATTTCACCTGCGAATGGTCTTATAAATCCGTTTATATGACCTTTAAGTTCATCATCTGCAAATGAAGTTGTACGTTGACCGGGATAGTTACCTTTAACTCCAAACTCTTGTGATAAAGCAAACTCTCTAACTTGATTTGGGTTAGTGTAAAAATCATCTATTATTAATGTATTTACTGTCATAACTTATTTTTATTTTAATTACATATTTTTAGAAATAACTTCAGGAGCGTTATCCTTCACCCAATTGAATAATTTGTTTTTCCAAACTTTTTCAGGAAATATACCACCACCTGATTTTTTGATTGGTAGTGCAAGGAATCCCTTTACAGCACCCTTGATTGTTTTACCATCTTCGTCAGTATAGAATACAGTATGTTGTGGGTTGTTTAGGATAACGTCAACTCTACCATTCATTCCTTTTGGTAGCGCTCGTGTAACTAATGACCACACTGTGTTTGAAGCACCTTCATGTGTTTTTAGAAGAATATCTTCAGGTACCATACGTTCTCTACTTTTATTATTTTCCATTGCGGTTACGTAATTTGTAAGAACCCACGTTAGGTGTACATTTTTACTATCATAACCTGCCTTTTTCAATAACGGAAGTACATCAGTAACATCACTTAAATCTTTTGCCGTGATATCAAACATAATATTAGGAAGTGTCTCCGGATTGTTTGTAGCAGCCAACATATTCTCTAAAGATTTATCCTTAACACCCATAGCCTTTACCAAGAAATGTAATGTTGCCACATGGTCTGGATCTTTTAGATTAAGATTACGGATAGTTTGCTTACCACCCCTTGGTAGTTCGGTGTTAAATACCTTGTTAACAATCTCCATATCCTTTGGTTTTATCTTCTTACCATACTTTTTTAGAATATCATCAACTGTGAGTTTACCCATTCTATTTAGAACTTGGAGTTGTTTTTTCATCTCATCAACATCACGAACTTTAAATCCAGCTGAATCCAAGAAGTTGGAACTGGCAAATCCTTTACCCGAACCTGCTCCACCTGCTAAGAATACTACTTGGCCATAAGGTTTTCTATTGTTATATGTAATCAACTTTTCATCGAGTTGTTCCTCGTTGATTACTTCCATTACAAGTTTATTAATCAAATTCATATTAGTCCTTTGTTGGGAATTTCTTAGATTCTCTACTATTAGTGTATGGGAACATAGTATTCAACTTTTGTTGTCTTGCCGTACACCCACAATCATCAGCACCAACAGCATCAGCAATTGATTCTGCTAACTTGTCTAATTTAGTGGCGGATGTGATTTTTGCAATCGTGTCACCCAAACCTTGTGATTTAGTATCCATCATAATCATTTTCTAATCGTACTTTATAACCTTCGTTATCCAACATTTCTTTCAAAAGTTCTAACTCATCAAAGTATCCTGTTCTAATTTCACACTTACCTTTTCTATGAACGAGGTCTGCGATAGAAGCGCCTTGTAGGTCTGAATACCCTAAATACCGTTTGAGGACATACACTACCTCTTCAAAGGAGTGGATATCATCATTTAATAAATATAGTCGTGAATCCATTAAAGGTCGAAATATATAAGTTGTTTTATATCGTATTCGGATTTTAGTACATAGATGTAGTTTGAAACATCTACTTCATTACAAACTTCTGCTCTTACATTCGTCCCATCTTCGGTCTGAACATATAGGAGACAGTCTCCTTTTAGTGATTCAACTTCATCACTAAGCCTTTTTATTATTAAGTTCATCGTCTTTCCCCATAACCATTTTTAATTCTTCCAATATCCCACACTTTTCGTAATCTTCCAATTCGAGATAATGTTGGAGTAGGTTATCTACTAAGTTAAGTTTCATAACTACGTTTACATCGGGGTTGTATAATAGTATATCATACAACTCATCCATTGCTAAGTGTTCATAGTTATCCATAAATAGTTTTGAGAAAGTTAGTAAATTACATAAATGTAGACTTTATGATAAATCCGAATACACCAACCATGGCACCGAATAGTATCCAAAG
>JACLAB010001348.1_pt1 | contig 11103 bp, 14 predicted proteins | sample 8027921 | NCBI WGS metagenome assembly JACLAB01 (sample SAMN15725117, study PRJNA655200) | protist metagenome | isolation source: fluorescence activated cell sorting (FACS) single amplified genomes of... | place: USA: West Boothbay Harbor, Gulf of Maine | collected 2000-07-19
GGGATGTGGAAGAGCTACATCAGACCTTTTATATGGGCCATTCAGTATTGATAACGATAGTCATGGAGTAGAGATGCACTCCTCTAGCGTCTTACCTGCTGCTCTGCGCGGCCTATAAATAGCCGCGGGTCTACCAGCGTGTGAAGCTTGTCCTTGACACTGGCGAAGCGCTCGTCGGCGCGTATGCGGTCTAATAGGTCGTTGGCAACCTGTAGTGATAAATGATAGAATTTGAGTGTCGTTATTGGTATGATCGTGATAATGTATGCTCTTGATAATGGAGGATGTGACGTACAATGTAGTATATTAGACCTTTCATATGAGCCAATCCAATTCAATATTGAATATGATACTAATAGTACAGAGTCATAGCCGTCTAATATTCATCAATATCAGGCACGCACACCTTCAGTCTTTACCCGGTGCCCGGCCGCCATTGACATCTCGCGGATCGCCTCGTGCAGCTAAATGTGTATTATGGGTAAATTTATGCATGTTTGTGTATTCAGCGTTTGTGAATTTAGTGTGATGAAAATTGTGCTTATTTTTTTGAAGATTGCGATTGTTTTGTTCACTATCATAGAATTAGCCAACAGGGTTTCGAATATCACGCGTACCCTCTGCCGATCCCCTCCCGCCTTGACGCAATCCATGAGGATAACCTCAGTAGCCATGAAGGGCAATTCCAGATCGAGGTGATGGCGGATGACCGCGGGCCACACGTGCAGGCCAGCGGAGATGTCGATCAGCGTGGCTACGATGACGTCGGTGGCGAGGAATGCTTCTGGGAGCATCATACGTCTGATGGCACTGTCGTCGAGTGTGCCTGCATATGATGAGGAAGGAGAGAAAGTTTGTGTAGGGTCGCGATGAGTTAGTGTGAACGTAGAAGCCATGCCAATAGCACCGCAGGATGTGATAATATAGGTATAGTATGCATGTATGACTTTAAACAAACAAACGTGTACGCACGTACGTTCGAACCACTGTGCAGCATGGGTGTGGGCGGCGTTCTGCGGGAGGCCGATGAGGTATCTCGACAGACTGCACACGCGCTCGCTGCGCATGGGGTTGCGCTTGTAGGCCATGGCGCTACTGCCGATCTGGTTCTTGCTGAACGGCTCTTCCACCTCCTTCATGCTGGCCAGGAGACGGATGTCCCCACACATTTTGTAGGAGCTCTGGGCGACGCCAGAGAGGGCACTTACTACCATGTAGTCCAGTTTGCGCGTGTATGTTTGCCCGGACACTGCAATGGCCTTCTTGAAATTCATTTTCTCACACACCATTTCGTTCAGCTTCTTCACTTTATCGTGGTCCCCGCTGAATAGCTCTAGGAAGGTGGCCTCCGTGCCTACAAATGCGCACGTTTTCGGGACATAATTTGTATGATGCTTGTGCTGAATGCACATAATGATTAAAGATATGATAAAATTATACCAGGCCTTTCTCATGCACTACTCAACATAGAATTTAGTAGTATTGGCATAGAGTTTCACCTATACACGTACCTGTGGTGCCCTTCACACCCCTCATGGGCAACGTATCAATCAGCCGGGTAATCTCTTCGTAGTCCATGACGAAGTCCTGCATCCATAGTGTGCAGCGTTTACCAACGGTGGTGAGCTGTGCGGGCTGATAATGCGTGAAGCCTAGCGTAGGCATATCCTTATATTTCTCTGCGAACTCCTTCATGGTGCTGATCAGCTTGACTAGCTTCACACTGACCAGTTCTAGGGAATCTCGGATCTGGATCAAATCGGTGTTGTCACCCACGAAGCAGGAAGTGGCACCGAGGTGAATAATAGGCATAGCTTTAGGGGCAGCAGTGCCAAAAGTGTGTACATGGGCCATGACGTCGTGACGGAACTCAGACTCCTTCTTCTCTGCTAGATCAAAATCAATATCAGTCAGGTGCTCAGACATCTCCTTGATTTGTTCGTCGGTGATGTCGATACCCAAGCTCTTCTCAGACTCGGCCAAAGCGAGCCAAAGCTTCCGCCAGGTGCTGAATTTCTTCTCAGGGCTCCAAATATAGCTCATATCCTTACTGGCATACCTACTGACCAACGGATGCTCATAAATACAACGATTCTTGTCTTCAAAACTCGCCATAGCATTAATTCTTTTGTTATGTCGGTTTAAATTGAATGATTCATCGAATTTCAAATTGACGTGCAGTATATGAAAGTAATGGCATGGATTTTGAGGTGTTTAGAGGTTTATCACTGACATTTTATAGTACAGTCAGCATCATACAGATTTCATCGAGTAGTGTCGGAGAAATATGAGGTTATTTTCTTATTTTCTCGTGTTCTTGGTGGTCATTTGTTCAATGAAGGCGTCAGCGTTTAGGAGTGTACATAGGGAGGTGCAAGGAGGCGTGGGGAGAAAATTGCTTAATAGAGTGCCAAATATTTGCTCCGTATCTCCTACTGCACTGAATTGCGTTTCTGCTGAAGATCTAGTGAACGCAATTCCCGATTGCAAGCGTAGGCTGGAAGAGTCCGAGAATCTTATTGCGGACAACATGAGAAAAGACGTGCTGGACGTCACTGGTCTACAACAGCAGATCAAAGACATGGAAATGGAGAGCAGTCAGCCTGACTTTTGGGATGACGCAGATAAAGCACAAAAGTTCATGAGTGAGTTGAACAAAGTCAAAGCTCTCGTTTCAAGGATAGAAGGGTGGAGAGTTAGTTGCGATGATATCCAAGGGGCTCTGGATCTATGTGCTGAGGACCCAGAGCTGGCCGACGAGTTCATTACTGAGGCTCTGATTACACTAATTAAGCTGGAGAAAGATCTTGAGGCGTTCGAGCTAGAGCGGCTTCTGGGGGGGAAATACGACAAAAACGGGTGTACATTGTGTATTCAAAGTGGGGCGGGAGGTACCGAAGCGCAAGATTGGGCAGGCATGCTGTACCGCATGTACAAGCGGTTTTGCGAAAGGAAAGGGTTCCAAGTGACAGTGATAGAGGAGATGGCAGCAGATTTCGGCATCAAGAGCTGCGAAATAAAGATAGAAGGTGACTACGCATACGGGTATCTTGGGGGCGAAAAGGGCACGCACAGACTGGTGCGAATCTCTCCGTTCAACGCACAGGGCAAGAGACAGACATCTTTTGCCGGAGTAGAGACTTACCCCATCATCGACCAGGTGAGTGCTTAATCTTTAGAGGGCTATATCTGTATGCCATTGCTATACCATCCTGTACTTGGTGGCTCATTGGGTAGCTACGATGCAGCTTTATCGTAACCTTAAGTATCACAATCACCACATCTAATCACCACACTCATATTGGCTCTTACATTTCTTGCATAACCCATCCATCATCGCACGTCAGGAGGACGACAACATCGAGAGCATGGTCATACCGGACAAGGACATGGAGGTTTGTATCAAATCGGGTGAACGTTTGGAGCTATACCGCTATCACGCCTTTGGTTAGTATGATCACCTGGTGCAGCTATAATAATAATAACGACCGCATAACAAACGTCCTCAACCACTTATCACACATCTGTGACCGCAGGTGAGCACGATGCGCTCGGGCGGTGCCGGCGGTCAGAATGTGAACAAGGTAGAAACGGGGGTGCGTATCAAGCACCTGCCCACGGGGATCATGATTAAGTGCACGTCCAACCGCGAGCAGCGGCTTAATAGAGTGGAGGCCCTTTTGCGGTTGAAAGAGAAGTTGATTGCCATCCAGCAGCAGGAGAATTTGAACGATTTTAACGAAATCAAGGGGGATATGGTGGAGGCCACATTTGGACAACAAATCAGGAACTATGTTTTCGCCCCCTACAAGATGGTGAAAGATACGCGCACGAATTACGAGACGGCCCAGGTGCAGGACGTGATGGACGGAGATCTGGACGCTTTCATTGCTTCCTTCCTGCGGACGAGTGTGGAGAACAGGAAGGCCCGTGCAGGTGAAGGAGAGTGATATATATATAGGTAGGTAGAGTAGTCCTCATTGTCAGATATTGTTTCTCAACACGGTAACAGTACTTATATGTGAACAAATTTGCTATTAATTCGACAAACATGAGATATGTAATGGTTTACTTGGTATATTTGCCCTAGTATGGTTGGAAGTGAGGAGCGCGATCGGAGGGGAACGAACAGGGTTTGTTTTCCATCCCCTGGAAACTAGGTAGGATCCTGCTGCTTAATTCATTGACCCAGTCTTCATCCTTGAGAGTTTCGTTTATGACACCATCTAAAGCAGTCGCGAGCCGAATCGCAATGAGGTGTTTGCACATGACTTCGACATTCACGCCGGCAGATTTAGACAGTTCCAAAAAGTTCTGACAAGTGCACCCGCAAGAAGTGCAAGTGTACTCTGCCCCTCTAGATCCAGGAACGATCCAAAAGCTGCGAGAACTGGATCTCGACCGGATGCATCGAATCTTGCTCACATTCCTCTCACTCACATAAGGGCCGTCGACAATTTCCACAGCACTCTCCAGCACTTTGATCTGGTCGTACAAGAAAAAGCGGCACGCCCGCAGAAGCTCATCGGGTTCATACACCATCTCAGCGTCCAACAGACTGTTCATGTGCTCCATCTGCGCCGCAGACATCATCTCTGATACAAATTTCGCTCTACGCGCAGGAAAATAGATAATTTTGGAATCGAAGCTTCAAGCACTCAGAAAATAGAGCTATGGTAGCTGCTGGAGAAATAAAACTTTTGGGAAAAATAGTTTATTTTTGGAATAAGGACGATTGGTCTTTTTTGACAAAATGGCTGATTGCTTGCCTGATCTTGAAACTGGCCCCAAGGGACGAAGAGGAGTAGGGTTTCCCCTGCCTCCTATTGAAGCTGAGAAGCCATCATCTTCTGTTCCTGATCTCGTTCTTGCCAAGAAGAAGGGCGTAGGCTTTGTGGGCATGGATGTAAAGGATGCAGTGGTAGAGGAGAAAGGGCCTAATAAGAAGGATGTTGGCTTCGTAGCTACGGACAATGAGAATGAGGAAGAAATAAAGTCAAAGAATGAGGAAGTGGGATTTGCGAGTATGGACGAGGAAGAGCAGGAGGTAAAGCCAAAGAAGAAGGGCGTGGAGTTTTCAGCTATCGAGAATGAGGAGACTGCGGGGGATGAGAAGGAGCCTGGAAAGAAGAAGAAAAAGAAAAAGAAAGGGGTGGGGTTCGCTGCGAGCTTTGCTAATGAACCCATAGAAGAGAAGAAAGTGGAAGAGAGCAATAGTGGCAGTAAGAACCCTCGGAATATGCGCATCATAACGAGTTCTGCATACGATCCTATTATCGATAGGGAAAGCATTACCATAGATGGGGGGGGGGCAACTAGAAATAGCCCACGCAGTGGTATCCCCTTCCGCCAAGCTAGGCATCTCGACGCCTCAGACCAGCCCATCCATATCCCAGACGCCCGCTGCTATTCATGTAGACGGGGGCGGGGAAGGTGCACCGAACCAAAGTCCATTCAGCTTTGCAGAAGTGAATATGCAGTCCGAGGAGGGCATGTTGTCTGATACTGCAGACTTAATCAATTACCCAAGCGGGGGTGGCAGTGCGGCAAACAGCAGTCCTGATGTTTCTCCAGACAAATCTCCCACATATGTCGCATCTGCCGCGCAATTTCGTCGCATTGAACGCAGCTCCCGCAGATTCTCCATCGCGATAGACGTGTGGTGCAGACTGGAGGACGTGAGGGACCCGTGGAAGAGCGTTGCATGGGTGGTGGTGGCGCTCTTTGTGGCGCCGTGCATCTCCCTAATTGTCCTGTTTTCTAGCTATCCAATGTCTATAAATGTGGATAAGGAATTGTCGCTAATCTCTTGGGCGGGAATATTTGTTATCGCGGCAGTGATGGTGGTAGAAATATTCTCATCTCTAGTTTGCGAGATCGAGTTCGGCATTGTGGCTCACGAGGAATTACCCTCTACTTATCTGAAAACTGCCGCAAGTGCCGTGAGTATAGTGCTGCTGATGCAATACTTCTTCTTATCCTCAGATATGGAGTACGGGCTTTGGATAGTAGTAGTATTGGCAGGCCTTATGGGAATATTCGCCCCGCTAGCGTTCACGTTTTATACACACGCCCCGTCCATGATAAATTCGGAGATGCAGCTGGTGTTCAGAGCCTTTATGAGCGGCTGCTGCTCCATCATGCTGCTGCAGGTATGTGTGTATATATGATTGGTGTTTTTTATAGGGGCTTGGCATCTTTGAGAGCCCATTAGATATCTGTTATGTATATCTACCACACCCTAATTTCACGACCATTGACACAATGACCATCCTTATGATATCCGTTATATTTCATCCATTATGCTGATGCAGCCCCTGAGCTATTTCCTGATGTGCTCTTCTCTGTACTTGATGTATCACAAAGCCGCTGGGGGATTTGTGGGAGTTCTACTCATGCTGCTGTTCCCCTTGCTATCGGTCGTGAGCAAGCAGGTAGTGGGGGAGTACCACTCCTGGGGAGAAACCAAGCCAGGCCTATTAGCTGGACCGGTACTAGACATGCTAGTAGACATAATGCACGTGTCCACGCTGTGTGTCTTCATGGTGGCCGGGGCGAGTGGCACCTACGTTGAAATCGCTGCTTACTTGGTGGGCGAAAGCGTGCATCTACTTTGCACGTGTGCGGCCATAGCATCACCCCGGTCGTCATCTTGGGAGGAAGTGATTATATTGTGCAAGAAATGCTTTTCCTCCTGCAAGTGCCAAAGCGTATTTTCTGATAAGCGGATTGACGTCAAGTACGCCGTGGGAAGCAGCGACGAAGATAATTTCCACAAAAGGGACGTAGAAGCAGGAAGTGCGCAACATGTACACACCACGAACGGCCTGGAGTCGCTACCTTTCAAGGAGCAAGCAGAGAAGATAAGGCTAATCACAGCAGTTAGCACCAAGTTATTGGTGTCCACCCTCCTGTCGCTAGCGATACTAGTCTTTCTACGGGTATTACAGGCGCATCCCAATGTCGGAGCATTCCACAGCGATGATGCATACTCGCTACAACTGCCGGAGGCGATCTACAAGCTTTGCGCTGTATTCGCATACTATGTGCTTGCTACTGGGGGGATCTTATACTGGCTGGATACTAGAGGCAATATCATGGGTGTAGTACACACGGAGCTAGTTTTCCACTACACAGCGCTTCTGGCGGCTGCAGCCTCCTACGCGGTGCTCATTTCGGTTAGTGTGCTGTTGAAATGGAACGGAATGAACACTAGCTTCTGAAACTCATTATGTTTCTGAGCAAAGCGTTCGTGTTTACTTCCAGATAAACTTTTCTTATGGTTAAAGTAGATTAATTTTGTGATTCTGTGATGTCCACAATATATCCTGTTATGTCTACTTATACCCCCTCCGACTCTCCCTCTTTCCTTCATAGTCAGTAATCTTCATCGACCCCTAAAGCAGCCCCTGGACCCACTTCAAGGTCGAAATGACCTTCATCAACTAAGTATCCATCGCACGTATCGGGGTAGTCGCGGCCTTCGTCTATCAAATATTTCTTCATTCCTGTGCCACACTTCTCGCATCTCTTCCCTGCTCCTGCTTTCCCAGCCGGAGCAAACATGCTGGAACTCCACCGCAGCTGTCCAAGGACTCCACCTCCACTTGGTCACTCTCCTCCGTCTTTATCTTTCCGCTGAATATCTTATCCTCCTCCTCTTCTTCCTCGTCTATGAAGATTTCCTCGTACTCTACATCATTCTCCCTCTCCTTTACACCCCCACCTAGTCCCTCTTGGACCTGTTGCGTCCTCTTTCTCAGGCCTATTCTCATTGGACTGTGACTACCCCGCTTCATGTCGGCGTCATAACGCCTACTCTCTCTGGTTGGACTCATGCTGCCTTGGTCCTTTTGCTCTTCCTCCTCATAGCCGTCGCTCGCAAAGTTTGTGTACAGGGTCTCTGCGATTGCACCCCCTTCGAATATCGCACGCACCACGTCCCCAGATGCGAATTTGATTTGCCCTAATCCGTGCAGGGCACCCCTGTGGAAGTTGCCCAGGGACACGTCGCGGTTGGCGTTCACTATCTCCCCAATCCCTTCCGGCATGAAATCGGCTAACTCGCCCCGATAGGAGCTCACACACCGCTCCCCGTTAAAAATGGACACGGTCTCTAGGATGGCGAAGGAGCTGTCCCCTATACCGCCCCCTATCACCTGGTCCCCCGTCTCGCGGTCCTCGTGGAAGGTGCCGGCATAGCGGGTGCCTGGGGGACGTACTTGCAGGTCAGTGGGTTAGTGTTAATGGTTTCGAAAACGATAGATCGCACACCGGATGAGATAAACATAGCTGGACAATGTTCATCAATTATTCCACGGCAGATAAATATATAATTACGAATTTCCAGGTATTCCCAGGATAGTAAGTATTTCCAGGTAGCACGCACCATCGTTGAAGATCTTTTCACCCAGCCCCTCGATGCGCCCATCTTTGAACCTCCCTATATGGGAATCACCATTTGCATGGATCAATAACCCTTCTCCGTGTCTCTTTCCCTTTCGGTAGTGTCCCGTGTAGCTAGAACCATCGCAGTATCTCATTTTGCCGAACCCATCTCTCTTCCCAAGCTTGAAATTGCCAATATAAGACGATCCACATGCCTCGTCAAATTCATGGTTGAAATGAATCAGGATAATGACGCCGAAGCCATCGAGGCGCCCATCCACGAAGTTTCCCTCCAAGATCGTCCTTCCTTTCGACAGCGTCAATCGACCGTATCCAGTTATCTCCTTCTCCTTCGTTCCTTCAAGCACTTTCAACTCGCCATGGTAAACTCCATATTTGAACTTGATAATCTCGATCTTCCTCATAAGCTCACAATCAGCTGACTTCGCAAAATCATTTTGATTTACACGTCGCACGTCAGTGACGTGCGGTGTCCTTATGACGCGCCATGTGGGTTTTATCTTTGGTTCATAGCTCTTTACTGAGGATATCAGGACTGTTTTTAGTATATCCACGCTTATTTTTCATGGCGTCTGGACCTGATGGACTATTTGGAGGGGATTCAATTGCAGAGAGAATTATATTTCCGGGAAGTCCGGATAAGGGTAATGGAATGTTGCCTGACCACCCTCAGGCGCAGATGGTGACGGGGACTGAAGGTCCGCCAACAGGCGGTAAGCATGTGGCTATGCCGTTAAGTTCCTCGAACAAAAAAGTTGGGTATCGTAGGGGGAAGTGGACTATGGAGGAAGAGGCTTACGCGAACAGATTGATACAAGAATTTAAACATGGTATGCTTCCTTTAACAGATGGAACCACACTGCGCACATTCTTGTCAAAATTGTTAAACTGTGACCCTATGAGGATTAGCAAAAAATTCGTCGGCCAAAATTGTATAGGGAAGCAAGTTTTCAGGCGGCGTCAACAGGAATTGGACAAACTCACTGAAGACCAATTGATGAAGACTCGACAAGAGCTATCGGAGCTAGAGAGAGTATTCTTAGAACGAGTAGCACAGACAAATAGATCTCAACGAACGTCCGCAGGTGTAGTGAAGAACGGGCGGTTGTCGTATATCGTAGGAGAAGGCCCCCCCCCGTGGATGATGCCGCCTGACGAACCAGCAGGCGAGCACAGGGTGAATGCAGAAGTCATGCTTAACGGGATGACCAGCGATGCGCTCATGAATGGGGGTTTGGCCAGCGCACTGAGCGGCGGCACTTCCGGCACCTTAAACACCCTGACGAAGGGTCTGTACCGGACGCGCAGCGATGTGGGCGGCATACAAGAAGGCATCCAGATGCCCAAGGGGTGCGTGCAGTGATAAGACTTTAAAAAAGGACTGTATCTTTATGCCATTGCTGCTATCACATTGAATGATGAGTGCTGCATATGCAATGTGTGATGTAGTTCTATCACATCCAAGAATATCCTGGCCATGCCTATACCCATCAAACTTATTCCTTATATTCCTCAAACATTACCAAAAAAAACATCGCCAATACCACAGTTACCCCGGGGCCGCTCAGAGCATACTGCCCACAGGTGGGCTGGACGACGGCAAGTACAACGGGGTGGGGGACTCTTTAGGCATTCGCACTAGTCATCCCCCCATGGCACAGCAAATGTACGTAAAGCAGGAGTCAGGACAGGGTTTTCCGGGAGGAGGCAACAGTAATTATGCCAGTATGTACGATCCCAGAATCATGAACCCCGCGCTTTTCGCTTCTTACAACGAAGTTCCCGACGGGGTAGGAGATCCAGGGATCAAGAGGAGTCTGTCTCAGCTGCAAATGCAATCGCAAATCGCGTCACAGGCGCAGATTATGCAAGAGAATCAAAACACATCTCTATCAAACAACGCCTTCGCCTCCTTGACCAAGAGCGGCGACGTCCAGATAAAGCACGAAGGAGTAGACGCCACTGGGGGCATGAAGATCGACATTATATCAGGACGCAACGAACCCATTATCAAACCGGTAAAAAGAACGAATTCCCTCGAACTCATAGGGGAATACGATCCCAGCTTCGATCCACAGGTGGGGGGGACTATAGAGAGAGTGGATTCTTTCGACAATATTTTGCAACACTTGGAGGGGTCGAAAGACTAAATGTTGGTATGATGACGGATGAGGTGTGCTATTCATAACACAGCGATCATACCGTTGGACTGCACGCCCAAAAGACCTCTATGAATTTTGATTGTTTTGAGTTTGTTAATTTGTGCATCCACTGAGCGCGACAGAGCATGGATTTGCTCTGTCTTACTCACCAGCGTTCGTGAAGTTGATTTTGGATTTTAATTAGGAGGGCCGTTTGTTGCAACGTTCGCCCTTGCATATGCTCTTGTTTTTGTTGTTGATGTTTTCTTGATAGGGTAAACGGTTATAGGCAATACAAGACTGTAGATAATGTGCAAAGAGACAATAGCTACGAAATATCACTGAAATAGATATCATTTGTTTAATAGTTTAGCACAGCTTCATGGTCATTACTTTCTTCTTTACATCCTTTCTTGTTGCCTTGCTGTCTTATTTCTTCTTATTTTCTCTTCTATGTTCATTCCGCTGCTTACCACATCTCGTTATCGTCGAACCAGTCACAGGGGGAGCCGGTCATAGGCGAGGCGGGCCCCATGGTCCTCCTAGCAGTGGC
>JACLAB010013350.1_pt1 | contig 11102 bp, 10 predicted proteins | sample 8027921 | NCBI WGS metagenome assembly JACLAB01 (sample SAMN15725117, study PRJNA655200) | protist metagenome | isolation source: fluorescence activated cell sorting (FACS) single amplified genomes of... | place: USA: West Boothbay Harbor, Gulf of Maine | collected 2000-07-19
GGCGGACCGGTCGTGGCGGGGCTCGTCTTCATCTGCGCGCTCGACTCGTACGTCGTGCACAAGAGCAAGCGGCGCGACCGACGGCGGCGCGGGGAAACGTAATCGGTTGATTGGTTGATTGATTGATTGATTGATTCGTTGATTGGTTGATTTTACATGTATCCTGAAATTCTATCCTCTACAGGGCCTGGAAGTACTCCTTGGAGCCCTCCGGGGTCGGGTTCATGGTCTTGTCACCCGGGGTCCATCCGGCCGGGCAGACCTCGTCGGGGTTGTTCTGGATGTGCTGGATGGCCTGCAGGACCCTGAGGGTCTCGTCCACGGAACGTCCAAAGGCCAGGTTGTTGATGGTCGAGTGCTGGATGACTCCCTCCCTGTCGATCAAGAAGAGTCCACGCAGCGCAATGCCGTCGTCGGTCAGCACGTTATAGGCCGTCGACAACTCCTTCTTCAGGTCGGCCACCAGCCCGTAGTTAATGTCTCCAATTCCTCCCTCGTTCCTCGGCGTCTGGATCCAGGCCAGATGGCTGAACTGAGAGTCGACAGACACTCCCAGAACCTCGCAGTTCAGCGACTTGAACTCATCGTAGCGGTCCGAGAAGGAGGTAATCTCCGTCGGGCACACAAACGTAAAGTCCAGCGGGTAGAAGAACAGGCACAGGTACTTTCCGCGGTAGTCAGACAGGCTCTTGGTGACAAACTCCTGGTCCAGAACGACCTCGGCCGTGAAGTCCGGGGCGCTGTTTCCGACCAGCGGCTTGGCGTCCTGCGATGATCGCGATCGAGCGACGTGTGATGTATGACGTGTGAGAGACGCGTGGCGTGTGCCGTGTGCCGTGTGCCTTGTGAACCAGCGAATGAGCGGCGGGCGATTCGCCGTCGTCGCCGCCGTCTGCGACTGCTCGGGCTAGTCTGGGCGATTCGTAGTAGGCTGAGCAATCTGGGCGCCGACCGGCGAGTTCGCCGACCCGATGCCCGATCCCTTCCAACAAGTACCCCCGATGCACCCAATGTCTCACGGAGAGCGTGCAAGAACGTACGCAGTGAGCGCGAACGACCGTGGCGCGGACCGGGCGAGCAGCGCGGATAGAGGCAGAGAATTTGGCCGGGACAGCCGTCTTCGCAAGGCAGGTCTTGGCAATCATCGTGCGTGTATGAATGAATGTATGGAGATGTTTACGTGTGGAGAACGAGGGGAGACGATCGGCCGTATGTATGAATGTATGGCGGGGAAAAGCCATGCAGCCCGTCCCAGATCAAAAACTCGCCCCGTTTCTCGTCCGTGAACTCCAGCATGGAGTGGCTTCTCGACGATGACATTGTCACGACGGTACGGATGTGATTCTGGGTGGGGGCGAGGGTGAGGGTGAGGGTGAGGGCGGGTTCGATCTCTCGTCTTCGTTCGTTGGAACGTCGAGACGAACTGCGAGAACAGAGGACGAGCGAGCGAGCGAGAAGCTCGCCACGTCCATGGGAACCTCACTCACTCGCTCACTAACTCGCTCGCTCGCTGCGCGCACACCGCGAACCCTTCCGTCAGGCGGTCATTGCGGTGATGTTCCCGCTGACGCGGTGGGTGCTGGACAAGACCGTCTATCATTATATCACGCATCGCATGTTCGGGCTGTCTCCAGGCGATGGGAACTATGCCAAGTTCAAGGAGTCGCTGTATAAGATGTTGGTGCAGGTTGCGTTTACGGTGGCGATCTTTTCGCATAGGCACAAGGCGTGGTTCACGGACCCGAAGCTGTGTTTCGCGGATTGTATGGGTCTACCGTGTGAAGAACAGGAGACGACGGTGTCGGAGCGGTTCATCTATCGGTTGGAGGGGGCGTTCTACTTCCAGGCGATCTTCACGCTGTTTTTGTGGGAGACCAAGCGGCACGACCGGTGGCAGATTTTCGCGCATCACGTGGCCACGGTCATTCTGATCGGCTACTCGTACTATCTCAATCTGCTGCATATTGGTATTCTGGTGCTGGCGTGTCATGAGTTGAACGATATTTTCCTGGAGCTGGCCAAGATGGCGCGGTACGCGTCGCTGCCAGAGTGGACGAGTACGACGGCGTTCATCGCGTTCGCGGTGTCCTGGTTCGTTACGCGGTTGTATGCGTTCGGGTTTGTGGTCATTCGGTCGACGTGGTTCGATACGCAGGCGAGGGCGGCGGAGGCGGGGAGGATCTTGGGACTGGGCGGGCCGGTGGACATCGAGCCAGAACTGTCCACGCTCAACGGGCTGCTGATCTTCCTCTATGTGCTGCACGTGTACTGGTCGTACTTGATCGTGCAGATCATCATCAAGGCACTGACGCCGGGCGGAAAGCTCGACGATATCAGGGAGGAGGAGGAGAAGAAGGAGGCGTAGGAGACTGTCGGCTGTTGTCATGTGTGAAGAGAGAAAGAGATGGAAAGAATCAGGTGGGATTCGTTATCGAAGTTCGTTCGGCAGGAGAGAGAGGCCCCGTGCCCGTCCCTGGGAGCGGGGAGCGGGGCCTGGCGTTTACGTCGACTGCTCGGGAGGTCACGGCGGCCGTCCGCCGACCTGTCGACGTCCCTCGTCTCGCGTCCATCACCTCACGCAGCGCCCGTGTAACTGACTACTCCTGGAACATTATTCTTTATTATTATGCGTGTTTACCTTTTCCTTGGGCAAGCTGGCGCCGAAGAAAAAGGTGGCGGCGCTGACGAGGTACAGGCACGTGACCACGCCAAAGACGCGGGGAAAGTCGCCGGCCATCATCCCACACAGCAGGTTGCCGCAGACGCCGGCGACGATGCTCCAGCTGTTTGTGAGTGCCAGGACAACGCCGGCCTCGTTCGAGAACGTGTCCTGGACGTACGAATGATACCCGGGATAGCACATGCCCTGGAAGGAGACGGCGAAGCACATGCACGTGACGGCCAGCATGGCGCCGGGGTCGGGCAGCACCACCAGCGGCAGCAGACACGCGGCGATGCCCATACTGGAAGATGTCTGCATGAACTTGCGTATCCGGAGGGCGCTCCACTGCCGTTCCCGGGCAAGGTACAGCGAGAGTCGCCCCGACGCTGCCGAGACGAGGGCTGTCCCCATCCACGGCAGGCTGCTGATCAGGCCGAGGACCTTGAGGTCGGCGACGTAGCCGTTCAGAAAGAGGGGCATCCATTGCTGCAGGGTGAAGAACCCGAACCCGATGACGAAGTGGGTCCAACAGCACAGCAGGAGGATACCCGTGTTGTTCCGCAGCGACGTCGTTTCCAGCGCGCGCTTCGGTTCTTCCGTCGTCGCGACGACGGAAGAACCGAAGCGCGGGTCTCCGGAGCGGTCGCCCGAGCCAGCGGCGTCCCCGATGATGGTCAGGCCGTACAACGCGATGGCCACGCCGACGACGCCCACGGCGCCGATGCACCCCGTCCATCCGACTATTTCGGCAACGAACGGCGTGGCCACCAGTCCAAGCACAGTGCCGAGCGAGTAAAAAGAGTATATCCCGCTCGTCTTGTCGCCCCGCTCGGCCGGAGAGAAGTTCTGTGCGGCTGTTGCCGAGATGGCTGGCATCAGCACGGACTGTCCGAGCCCCAGACCGCCGCGCAACAGGAGCAGCGCGACGAGGGGGGATGCCATCATGGGCACGACCATGGTCGCCGCCCCGAGCAGCGACCACACCAGCAGTCCCAGCATGAGCGTCCGCAGGCCCCCAAATTTGTCCGCCCAGTGTCCCGCAGGCATCTGTCCCACCAAGTATCCCGTCAACAACGCGCTCTGAACCGCCCCGATGTCTGCCATGGACAGCGACAGCTCTGTCGAGATGGGAACAGCGAGCAGCGTGAAACTGTTGCGCGCCACCGCGGCCATCACCGCCGCGCCACACGCCAGCTCAAACACCGGCGGCCTGCTGGTGCCCGAGCTCGTGTTCGTAACGGTCGCGGCGATCGCGGCGGTTGCCGGGAGCGTTCCAGGCAGCAGGTGCGGGTCGACGATGCCGTTGCTCTCGCCGTCCATGGGCATGGGAACCGCAGCGCAGAGAGGAGGCTTCGCCACAGTCGACCTCGACCGCCACGCAGACGACTGCGAGGCGAGGCAGGACGGACGCCGCGTCGTCGCGAGGCCGCGAGCCGCTGCGCCGAGTCGTTGTCGTTCTGCCCTCATGTGTGAGTGCTGCCAGGTCAATCCGTTTCTGGCGCCATTGGGTGTGCCGAATCGACGTCGGTCTTGTTTTCCCGCCCGGGTGTGTCCGGTACGTACGGTCAGCCAGACAGACGCCGCCTCGGACCGAGAAGAGAGAAGAAGGAGAAGGAGGAAACGTCCTCCTACGAAGAAGAAAGAAAGAATGGTCGGTCTAGCTCTGAGCAACAAGAACAGCCAATGCGCGGCACAGGTGCGCCCGCTGCGGCTGCCGCGGTGTAGGACGACGACGATGACGATGACGTCGACGACATCGACCGGGAAGAGCGTGATGGCCACACGCGCGCGCGCGGCCAGCCGATACGCTTCGGACCTGCTCGCCCAACTCGAATACGCCTCCGAGGCCGCCTCCCCACGGGACGCCGTCGACGCCCCGTCGCTGGTCTCAAAGGCCTCCCTGCCGCCGAAATCCGTGCTCCTCTCCCTGCCCGGAGACCTGGCCGCGACGCTGACGGACGTCGAGCAGGACGGGGAGCTTCTCGCGCTGGTCCAGGCGGGCGGGTGCAGCGAGCTCGTCTCGCTCGCCCTCTTCGTGGCCAAGCAGCGTGCGACGCCCGATTCGCCTTGGAAGGACCTGATCGAGTCTCTGCCGTCGTCCGTGGATTCCCCCATATTCTGGAGCGACGAGGAGCGGGAGACGCTGCTCCGCGGATCGCCGGTGGTGGGGGAGGCCAAGCAGCGGCGCGCTGCGCTCGACGCGCAGTGGGACGCGCTCGCGTCGGGCGAGCTGCCGGCGTGGCTCACGAAAGATGGGTTCATGGCGGCCATGTCGGTCGTGCTGAGCCACGCGGTCTTCCTGCCCTCGGTCGGCTGCTTCGCCCTGCTGCCCATCGTCGGCGACCTCGACAAAACGGGGAGCGAGAGCGGCGCGGTGATTGATTACGACGTCGACTCCAACATGGTGACGGTGACGAGCTCGATCAGCTTGTCGGCGGGCGATCCCGTCAAGGTGTACGATGGCAGGCCCAATGGCGAGCTCTACATGGCGACCGGGTGCGTCGAGCGGGCCAACCCCTCCGATTTCATGACGCTGACCGCGTCTCTCGTGCAGACGGACCGTCTGTATACGATGAAGCAGGAGGTGGCCGCGGCGATGGGCTTTGAGGCGTCGGTCGACTTTCCCATCTTCGAGGACCGGTTCACCACGCAGCACCTCGCGTTCCTGAGGATGTCCCGGCTCACGGACGCGGCGCAGATGGCCAAGGTATCGTTCGAGAACGATGTCATCATCTCCCAGGAGAACGAATACGAGATCCTGCAGCTCCTGATGGGAGATATGCGCGAGGCGCTGCAGGGCTACGAGACGGGCATGGAGGAGGACGTGAAGGAGCTGCAGCGGACCGATCTGAGCCGGCGAGAACGCATGGCCGCATTGTTGCGATTGGGCGAGAAGCGCGTCCTCCGTGGCACCATGGACGGGGTGCGCACGAGGCTGGCGCCCATCCGGGGGATCCCGACGAAGAGCGGCGGCATGGCCGACCCGAACGCCGACCTCATCGAAATCTTCGAGGCCGTGGAGAACATCCCGAAGGCTCCCGCGAACCTCGTCAAAGGTCTCAAGGCCTGGTGGCGAGGGGACGACGATCCCGACTGGAAGAAGAACCAGCGGTAGTTCTGCTCATTCACCCGGATTGATCAATCTTTTCACCTGAACGAATAACAACAGACACACCATCACAATGCTGGCGACCAAGACGCCATCGGCGCCCCACGCGCACTCAAAACGAGCCGCACGGGCAGCTTGGCCGGCGAGAACGATAACAAGAGCGGCGAGAGGAGCAGCGGCAGCGAGAGGAAGAGCAGCAGCAGCATCGACCGTCGTCCAGGTCCACGCGTCCGCCTCCAGAGAGCTGCTCTCCGCCGGCAAGGTCAAGTACGAGAGTGGGGACCGGATGGGAGCGCTCCGGCTATGGGAAGACATCCCTTCCAATGGGCCCACGCAGCAGGAGCGGGTCACGGCGGCGTACAACCAGACGTGCGTCCACGCAAGCTTCGGCGACCTCGAGCTGGCACAGATCACGCTCCGCGACGCCGTATTGGAGGGACTGGACTTCAAGCAGATGCTCGATAACCCCACGGCGTTCGACGAGGACGCCGTGACGCTGCGCGCCAGCCAGCAGGTGCTGATCCGGCTCAAGAAGTTCTCAGAGGCCGCCCTGAAGGCTGCGGAGGAGCGGAAATCGGCGGCGGCCGTGGTGCAGAAGAAAGGCAAGCAGCGGCCGCTCGGGATGGACACCGACCTCAGCGAGCAGCTGGCGACCGACATGGCCGGCATCGACACGAGCATCGTCGGTATCATCAGGCGCGTGTTGGCCCTCTTGCTGGCACTCAGCGTGGGAGGTGTGGCATTATGGTTTATTGGACTGAAGTACCTGTTTTAAGGAACGACCGTAAGTAAGGAAGGACGAGCAGCGGCAGATGATCGACGTGGCCACGGTGGACCCCTTTTTCGTCCCACGCGCAATTGCCAGCTGGCGCGAGTTGACGATATCGGCGTGCCATTGTCGGGCACTTTTAAATTATTCGACGCCGTTGGGTGTCAGCAGGTCTAGGGACATCCGCGAGCACGGTGGAGACCGGACGACGAGGAGCACGGCGGAATCGACGTTGTTAGTCGGTCACATTCTGGATTCCAGCCCGCTGGCCTCTATCGCCTCGAACGGCACGGCACGGCACCAATATGGACCGATTTCGTAGATCAAAGACACTCCCCGACCTCGGAGAGTCGCTGCTCCCGAAGACGAGCTCTGCAAGCTCGATCAGCTCCGCCCAGTCTCCCCCAATCACCACGAGCAAACTCAAAGGCCTCCTCCAGCGCCGCACGTCCTCGTATGAGTCCCTCAGCGATTTTCCCACCTCCAGAGGCTATTTCTGTATTCAGCTGATCCTCTACGGGTGTCTGGCCTCGATGCTCGCCGCGGGCGTCTTTGTCCTCAAGTCGCAGTCCTCCCCCGGGATTCCGTCGACGGCCACAAGGTCGTTCCAGGTGGTATACACGTCGGAGTACACGGCCGGAAAGGACATAGCGAACAGCAGCCCCGAGCAGCGCACGATGATCCCCTTCATGAAGGCGACCGGCGCGGCCCCGGTCCTGGACGCCCTGACGTTCAGGCCGCCGTTGCTGTACACGGAGGACCGCCAGAAGGGGAGCCCGAGCAGCCTGGACGAGGCACTCGATCGCCTGCCGTACCGATGGGAGCCGATCGTCGAGCAGTGCCCGTCCTCGCCGACGGTGCGAGTGTTTGTGGCCATCGCGAGCCGCGCGTCCGTCGCCGGCCTGCCCAAGCGCAACATGATCAGGGAGACGTGGATGCAAGACATCGCCACAATGCACGCCGACAGGATCAAAGCCCAGTTCCTGGTGTCCCAGCCGACGAAGGACGTGGCGGAGGTGGCCGAGGACCTGGCGATGGAGGTCGAGCGGTACGGCGACCTCGCCGTCGTGCCGGGCGTCGAGGACTACTACCGCCTGCCGGAGAAGACGATCGCCATGATGCGGTACGCGCTCAGTAGCGCCTGTGACTACACGCACGTCCTTAAGACGGATGACGACGTGTACATGCGCCCGGCCTACCTCCTTGACGTAATCGACAGGGGCCTGTTCGACGGCGCCCTGCAGATCCAAGCAAACACCAACTTGGACTATATCATGCAGAAGCGGAAGCGGCGCGACGGCCCCGGCAGGCAGGTGCCTTGGATGGACAAGATGTTCGTGGGCAAGGTCGACCGGAACGTGACTGGGTCGTTCCCGGGTTTCGAGGCCGTGCGCGATCCTCGCAACAAGTGGTATCTCAGTGAGGAGGAGTACCCGGACTCGCTTGGACCGCACCGCGTCCGATGGATCTCGGGCTGGGGCTACGCAATGAGCAGAGACGTGGTCCAGCATGCCGTGGACCGCGTGCTCGACAAGGGCCCCAAGCCCGTCTGGTTCGGCCGGATGCCCTGGGAAGACGTGGCGATGGCGGCGCTGTTACAGGATTACGCGCCCCTCTCCCACCTCGACTCCTTCAAGGCGGCCTGGGACACGTGCACGAACGACACCGTTCTCAAGCATCTCGACAACCAGGCGATGCTCATTCCTGGCCTGCACGAACTGGACGGGAACGGCGTCTGGGAGGCTCACACGGTGCCGTGCTCTGCGGGAATGTACGAAGAGGGCGAGTACGAGGAGTGGAGAACGTGGCGAAACAAGCAACCGGACACGGCGGCCAACGGGGAGATGTGAGCGGCGGCGGTGGCGGTGGAGGTGGAAGATCAAGCCCCCTGATTCGAAACAGAGCGAGAAGCGGGGCAGATTTTGCCCAGGTTCAATCCAACCACCTATGTGTTTAACAGTTCAAGTGTCGACGACTTTGCTGGCCCACTACCACTGGTAGTGACTGGGCCAGTCACTGGCACAAAAAATCGATGCGCCGTTCACGGCAAGGCGAGGCACCGCAGTAGATCTTCTTCTTCTTCTTCTCCTTCTCTCCGTGAGGCGAAGAGCGAGCCGAGAAACGAACAAAATCGAGGGCAATGGACCGATTTTCCTTCCTCGACTCGTTCCGCTGGATCAGGACGTCGCGCAAAGCCACGCTCGATGCCCAGCAGCGGCTGCTAGAGCTCGGCGGAGTCGCCGAGCGCGTCGTCCCCCTGGATACGTCGATCGAGTGGAGCTGGCGCGGCCGACGGTCGACGGAGATCATTCATTCGCTCGAGGGCGGCAGCGACGACGCCCCGCCCTTGGTGTACTGGCCCGGGTATGGTGAGTCGTTGATCTCTCTCTCTCTCTCTCTCTCTCTCTCTCTCTCTCTCTCTCTCTCTCTCTCTCTCTCTCTCTCTCTCTCTCTACTGCGTCCGCTCATCGCGCGCCCTGCCTCTCTCACTCGCGCTCGCGCTTCGTTCGTTCGCCAGGCGCCGGCTCGGCTTTCGTCTTCCGTTCTTTAAAACAGTGGGTGCAGAGCTTCAGAGTCTCCTGCGTCGATTTTCTGGGTACGGTAAGAGCTGACATCCGACGTGCGTTCGCTCGCCCTGACTCTCTCACTCGCGCGGCGCGCTTCGTTCGTTCGCCAGGGTCTGTCCTCACGTCCACCGTTCAGCGCCAAGTCGACGCGGGAAGCAGAGGATTTCTTCCTGGAGTCGTTCGAGCTGTGGAGAGAGCAGCGGGGCCTCGAGAAGTTCACGCTCGTCGGGCATTCCATGGGCGGCTATCTCGCGGCGAACTACGCACTGAGGTACCCGCAACACGTCGAGCATCTGGTCCTCGTCTGCCCCGCCGGCGTTGGCAAGCGCCCGGACGACTGGGAATCGAAAATCCCGCCCGCGCTGAAGAACCCCTTCAGTCTCCGCGGCATGTTGTTTCGGACCGCTACGTCGCTGTGGGACTGGGGCGCCACGCCTGGCGGGATGATCCGCGGCTTGGGCCCCTTGGGTCAGAGGTTCGTGCTCGGGTATACGCAACGGCGGTTCATAACAGGGAATCATCTCAGCGCGGAGGAGGTGGACGCCTTGTCGAAGTACATGTACGGGATCGTGGCGTCAAAGGGCAGCGGCGAGTACGCCCTCCGACACATCCTCGAGCCCTTTGCCTTTGCCAGGGACCCGCTCGAGGCAAGAATGTCGGGCTTGGAGGTGCCCGTCTCGTTCATCTACGGCGTGAGCGACTGGATGGACAGGGACTCCGCCAGGCGCGCCATCGAGACGATCACTGCCTCGCGATCGATCCTCAGGGAGGGAGACTGCAAGCTCGTGGAGATCGACAAAGCAGGCCACTACGTGCAGATCGAGCAACACCAGATATTCTTCAAAGAGCTGTTGGGATGCCTGGGAATCGATTCGAGCGCCGTGGCCGCCGAGGAGGAAGAGGGGGGGCCAATCGAGACGGCCGAACAGCTCGCGGAGGAGTGGCGGACTGCGCCGGCGACCGCGGCGGCGCACGTGGTGGAAGGCCTGTGAGCACGTCGATCTGTCTACCCGTGTCTTTCCGTGTCTTTCCGTGTCTTTCCGTGTGTCTAGCGCTGTGTTAAATAAATATCGATCCGCTCAGTAGAAGAAGCCGAGGACCTTGCCTCCGAGTTTTTTGCGCCTTGCCTCCTCGTGGTCCATGATGCCCTGCGAGGTGGTCATGACGAAGAATCCGAACTGACGAGACGGCAAAAGGCGACCGACCCAGTCCTCGACGTCTCCGGCGCTGATGTCATACCTCGGCGAGATGACGCCGCACTTGTTGAGCCGTCCGTTGAGCTCGATCACAATCTTTCCAGAGCGGTGGTTGTCCACGAACTCGAACTCGTTGATGTATCCGTGCTTCATCATCACCTGGAGGAACTTGATGACAACCTTGGAGGACGGGCGGATCAGCACCTGCTTCTTGCCCCTCTTCTCCGCGTTATACATCGACTTCAAAGCATCACCGAGCACACTGACGCGAACCATCGTGTTTATCTGCGGCGGGAAGCGGGAAGCGGGAAAACGACACGTGAGCACGTCAGACCGTCGCAGCGCGGTGGAACAAGGCATCCGCTGTTCGGGCGCATTTCCGGAATCGCCCCTCGCCGTCCGATCGGCCGGCAGATTCGCCAGAACGCCACGCAATACGCCGTAACCAAACACCAGCCCCACGTCCCCGCCGCGGCGCCCCGCCTTCCGACCGCTGGACGCGACGGAAAGATTGAAGAGCGCGACGACGGCCCGTGAAATTTCTCCGGTGATAGACCCCTTGGAACGCCCCGCCGCCGTCCATGGACAGTTTCGTACCCATTGAACGAGATGGAACGCTCGAAAGGGCCACCACACCGTCGAACACGGGAGCGAGCGCCTGCCAAGAATTCGCAGCAAATTCATACAGCGGCCGGCGGGCGGTCTCTCGTCCGACAGAGCGACAGGAATGCCAACGTACCTGTTAATGTACTATGCTACGGGTACAAACGTCGTCGTCGTTTGTTGTTGATTGGAAGTG
>JACLAB010011919.1_pt1 | contig 11086 bp, 6 predicted proteins | sample 8027921 | NCBI WGS metagenome assembly JACLAB01 (sample SAMN15725117, study PRJNA655200) | protist metagenome | isolation source: fluorescence activated cell sorting (FACS) single amplified genomes of... | place: USA: West Boothbay Harbor, Gulf of Maine | collected 2000-07-19
TCATCATCATCTTAATATAAAAACGTAACGCTTCTCGGTACTTCTACGCTAATTAATAATAATAAAGCAATGTCAAAAAGCTCTCAGCGACAGTCCGAAGCGCTTTATATATCTATAATATCTGAGGAGCGATTTTATCCTTCCCCGAAACAAGATCTCTTATTTAGGGTTTTAGAGTTTAGGGTTCGATCCTCTCGGGGTTTTAATTGGATTTGCAACGATATCACACACATAACAACACGAAGAAGAAGAAGAAGAAGAAGAAGAAGAAGAACAACAACGACGAAAGCATAAATCTCTCTCGCGAGAGGAGGAGATAACACGTAACACCATGATCGTCTGGCAGTAATAGTTTTTGCAAAGGTAAAAAAAGAAGTAAGATTGTTGTTCTGTCGTCGTTGTTTGTTCGAGAGCGTTTATTTGGGGAGAAATGAAAGAAGCCCCAACATCATCATCATCATCATCATCGGAAGAGGAGGAGAACGAGAACACGCTTTCAAAGTCGGAAAACAACGAAAACGACGAGGACGACGAGAGCGCGCTTTTGTCTCGAGGGCATCTCTTCGACGCGTTCAAGTTTACGAGCGTTTCGAAAAACCCTCTGGTAAAAATATCCATGCGCGTGTTCGAGAAGTTCCTTCCAGATTTGTTTGTTAAGAGAAGAAGAAGAACGAAAGAAGCGAATGCGAAGACGAACTTCGCTCGAAAAGTAAAACAATGGGTATCTCAAATCGAGTCGAGTTACCAAGACTCGATCGACTATCACAACAGAGCGCACGCGACGGACGTCACGCAAAGTATAGGGTACATGTTAGGGAACGGTTTGCGAGAAGAGTTGGACGACGTGGAAGTGTTCGCGTTGATATGCACCGCGGTGGCGCACGACTGCGGACATCCGGGGAAGTCGAATCTGTTTTTAGTCGAGACGAAGAGCGAGAAGGCGAAGAGATGGAACAACGCAGCGGTGAACGAGAATGGGCACGTGGAATTCGCGATCGAGGCGTTTGAGAAGTGCGAGGTGTTTCGTAACGACGACGACGACGTTAGGAGTAGTAATAGAAGAAGCGACGAGAAGAATAGGAGCGAAGAAATGAAGGAAACCGTGTACGAGATTTTGAAGACGGCGATATTGTATACCGATATGAACAAACACGAGACGTTAATAGAGGATTTTCGAGAGGCGCTGGAGAGAAATAGAGGTAAAAAAGCAATCAAAGAGTGGGCGAAGAAAGAGGACGTGCACGTAGCCTTGGGGTACGTTTTGCACTGCGCGGACGTGTTGAACGGATGCCGGCCTTGGCCGGTCGCCAAGAAATGGGCCGAGTTGATCACGGAAGAGTTTTGTAAACAAGGCGACGTGGAGAAGTCGTTGGGATTCGAAAAATTAACCGGTGCGCACGTGGACAGGGCTTTACGAACGGATATCACGTCTTCGAGGCAGGCGATTAAGTTTGCCGAGGAAACCGTGAAGCCTTTGTACGGACTGTTGAAGGAAATCGTGCCCAACGCCGTTGAGCCTTTATTGACGCAGCTGGAACTGAATGTAGAAAAACATCGCGCTTTGATTCAAGAGAGTCAAAGATAGTAGTATATACCTAACTAAGTGCAAAATTATAACATTATAACAACCGATTCATGTATCCAAACTTCTTCTCAACTACTTTTAAGTAGTAGTAGTAGTATTCTTCGCGGGATGGTTTCTAATTTTTCTCACGCGAGTTTGGTTCGGGTCAAAGCCGCCTTCTTTCGCACCAAACACGCTCCATTCGGGAGTTTTACATATGTAATCCTTCGCTTCGAAAGGCTCGCCTTTGGCGACCAGGTCTTGGAATTTTTCGTAATCAATCCAAGTGTGCCATTCTCCGTCGATTTTATAATCTTTCGTTCTCGCGAGCAAGACGCAACACGAGTGACTGTGTTCGCAAGCGAGCTCGTACGAGGAAGCACCTTTTTCTTCCTGCTCTATATTTGTCAATCGACAAATTTCTTGGGAGAATTTCACCACGTCCTCGTGATACGGAACGTTCTTCATCGTCAACGCGCTCGCGCTCTTATCGCTCGAGCCGCAATACGTTACGCCTTTAATCTCTATGAAATCCGGTTCGCCGAGTTTCACCAGTTTCGCGTATTCTTCGGCTTCGGCTAAGTTCCAACCGGCGACTAAAGTTAATCTGTACACCGTTCTTTGCGGTTTTGTTTTTAGGCTACTCAAAGAACCTACGAATCTATCCCAATAATCGCTATGTAACGGACGATCGATCGCCTTCAACGTCTCCGGCGTCGCCGCGTCTACGGAGACGTACAGCTGCGTGATTGGCGGTAAATCTTCGATGGCTTTCGGAAACTGCGCGTTGGTGACTAAAAATGTCGATATGCGCTTCTCGTGGAGTAACGAAACGAATTTGCCGATTTCCGGGTACATTATTGGTTCCCCGACGAGCGACAACGCGCAGTGTCTCGGATCCATGCCTTCTTGCAACTTGGCCTCGGTGACGCCAGGCACGCCGCGCATTTCGTTGATCATTTTGCGATGCTGCCCTAACGCATCGTTCACGATATCTTCTGCGGGATTCATCTCCCATTTCCATTCCTTTCCGACTGGATTCGTGTGATGTCGCCAACAAAACACGCATTTATTTGCGCACGCCAACGACGGCGTAGTTTCCATGCACCGGTGCGATTCGATCCCATAAAACGCGTGCTTATAACACCCGCCTCGACCTCTCAACATTGCTTTCGTCCATCTGCACAACTTCACACCCGAGTGCGTCCCGAGAATCTTGTACCCTTGCTTTGTCAACGCTTTGCGAAGCTTCGGAGTGACCATTTCCGGTTTCGGCGCGTTTGGATCGCGCGCGCTTCCATCGCCCCCGACATCTTCCACGTCCATATCGTCCTCGGATCCAGAAAAGTAACTTTCCGTGTCCGATCGATCCACTTCATCCTCCTCCTCCTCATTGTCGTCGTCGTTTTCTACTTCATCTTCTTCTTTTACATTCTCTTCATCAGCTTCCTTCTTCTTTTTCTGTCTCCTCTTCTCCGCCGTCGTCGGCGGAAACACTCTCCCTTTCAACTTCTCCGTCCACTTCTCAAACTGCGTTTTCATCTCCACCTCGCTGCTTTCGTCCCCGTCGAATTTCCTCAAAATTCTTTCCGCGCCCATCCTCGCGAAGTGTTTATCGATCATTCTCGCCGCTCGATTAAAGTTCTCCTCGTATTGCGAATCGCCCACGCCAAAGACGCAAAATTTGAGCTCCTTCAAATACGACCACCCGGCGCGTTCGTCGTACGCTTGCTCTTCGCACCATTTCATGAAATGTTTACACTCGGACGCGATTTCGCCCCCAGTCGTCGTCGAGACGACAAAAATTGCGCATTTCAGCACCTTTTTTCTTTCCATTTTTAGTATTCCTTCTTCTTCTTCTTCTTCGTTCGCGAACGTCTTCTCCGGTTCGAGCACTTCGCTCAAATCGATAACCGTCCGGTCTAAATCGGCGCCTAACTTTTGCGCTAAAGATCTCGCGTTGCCGCTCGTGCTCGCGTAAAAAATCCGCACAGAATCATCGTCGTCGTCGTTATCACTCTCGCTCTCCTCCGTCTCTTCTTTCCAAAAGCTCTGTTTTTGTTCCCGTTTCTGTTTCTTCTTCTTCTCAGCAGGAGTCGTCTTCTTCGCTTTGATGACTTTTACGCCGTCATCATCATCATCCTTAGGAAAAATCCCCTCGACTCTTTTCTTCTCCTTCGCGTGATACCAACGATACTCGCACAAAACAAACCCAACCGAAAAAGCGACGAGGAGCACTTTTTGAGTAGTAGTAGTATTCACCATGACGCGTATCAGTATGATGATGCGTGTCTTTTTTTTCTCTCTAATGTTTTTTGTCAAGTGTTGTTGTTTCGCGTCTGTCTTTTTTGCAATTTTTTTTTGTTTTTGTTTGTTTGCTTTCTTCTTCTCTTTTTTTGTGTTTTTGTTGTTTTGTTGCACACAAGAAAAACAGGATCTGATTTTTCTCATTTTTGACGACACATTTTTTGTTCACACGAGTTTGAACTGTTGATTTTCGCTCGAGAGTATTTACGCGCACATCACACGATGTGGCATTTGAGACAGAGGTCGTCTCACGATATGGGAATATTTGCGCAAGAATAATCGAGCAAAAAAAAGATATTTGAGTTTCTCGAATAATAAATTGAATGTTCTTCTCGTTTGAAGATGAGATGTTCACATGTGTGAGTGATGAAGTTGGTTCATCAGTTCCGAAAAAATTTTGGCTTCTCTCTCTTTTTGTCTGTTTCTCATCATTTTTTTTTTGGTTCTTCTTCCTTCTTCTTCTTCTTCATTCCAAAAGAAACAAAGAGCGCTTGCTTCTCCACACGACAACGACACAACAACAAACACAACGGAAGAACAACAACAAAAGAAAATCAATCGATCGATCATCATCAAATCAAAATGCAAGGCGCGCGACAATCGGACGTGTTCTTCGGCGAACGCGAGAGCGGGCAAGACGTGAGGCAATCGAACGTGACCGCAGTTCAAGCGGTGGCGAACATCGTGAAGAGCAGTTTAGGACCCGTTGGGTTGGACAAGGTATTATAGTTAAAATTCTGTTTTCGAACCGGGAAAAAGTCAACGTTGGCATCGCGATGGATCGTTTTTTTTTCTCTCTCTCTCTCTCTCTCTCTGCTGAAAGCGCTTCGTCGCGCTCGACGTTTGGCGGAAGTTTTATAACGCGGAGGAATACTGATCATCGCTCTTCTTCTTTAACTTCTTCTTTTCTTTTCTAAAAACATTAGATGCTCGTGGACGATATCGGCGACGTGACGATAACCAACGACGGCGCGACGATTTTGAAACTTTTAGAGGTGGAACATCCGGCGGCGAAGATTTTGGTCGAACTGGCGGAGTTACAAGACCGCGAAGTTGGCGATGGGACCACGTCCGTGGTCGTGTTAGCCGCGGAGTTACTAAGAAGAGCGAACGATTTAGTGAGACAAAAGATTCATCCGACGTCGGTGATTGCCGGGTATCGATTGGCGGCGAAGGAGTGCGTGAAGTATTGCGAGAAACACATGGCGCGAAAGGTGGAAGATTTAGGAATGGAAACGATTAAGAACGTGGCAAAGACGAGCATGAGCTCGAAAATTGTTGGGATGGATTCAGATTTCTTCGCCGGTTTAGTCGTGAACGCGTGCGAGAAAGTGAAGACGTACGACGATATGGGCGACGTGAAGTATCCGATAAATCGAGTGAACATTTTGAAGGCGCACGGGAAATCGGCGAAAGAGAGCGAAGTTTTAGATGGGTACGCACTGAATTTAGGCCGGTCGGCGCAAGGTATGCCGACGCACGTGTCGAACGCGAAAATCGCGTGCTTGGATTTCAACTTGCAAAAGACGAAAATGTTGTTTGGGATTCAAGTTTTAGTCAACGATCCGAAAGAGTTGGAAAGAATTAGAGAAGAAGAGTCGGCGATTACCTCGAGAAGGATTCAGATGGTGTTGGAAGCGGGTGCGAATGTTATTTTGTGTACCAAAGGTATCGATGATATGGCGTTAAAGTATTTCGTAGAAGCTGGGGCGATTGCGTGTCGACGCGTGCCGAAAGAAGATTTGAAGAGAGTCGCGCGGGCGACGGGCGCGCAGGTTTTGAGCTCATTATCTGATATGGACGGGAACGAATCCTTCGACCCAACGCATTTAGGGGAAGCGAAAGAAGTGTTCGAAACGAGAGTGAGCGATGACGAGATGATTTTAATTAAAGGCTGCAAATCCTCGCAAGCGTGTACCATGCTCTTGAGAGGCGCCAACGATTACTTCCTGGACGAAATCGATCGGTCTTTACACGACGCCTTGTGCGTCGTCAAACGTTGCTTAGAATCCGGTTCGGTCGTTCCGGGAGGAGGAGCCGTCGAATCCGCGTTATCTGTTCATCTCGAACAAAAATCCGTCTCGTTGGGTTCTCGCGAACAACTCGCCGTCGCCGAATTCGCCGAGGCGTTGTTGTGCATCCCGAAAACTTTAGCCGTCAACGCGGCCAAGGATTCCACCGATTTAGTCGCAAAACTACGAGCCTACCACTTCGCCTCTCAATCCGGCAAGGAAGAGGACAAACACTACGCCGGTTACGGTTTAGACTTACACAAAGGCGAGTTGAGAGACAACCTCGCCGCCGGCGTCCTCGAACCGACGATGAGTAAGTGCAAATCGTTCAAGTTTGCCGCCGAAGCCGCTATTACGATTTTACGAATCGACGATATGATCAAGTTGGAGAAAGAGGACGGCGACGGGCGAGACGGGTTTTAGTACTACTTTAACGCCACGATGAAATTCGATGCAAATTCTCGAGAGAGAGAGAGAGAGAGAGAGAGTTAGAGAAGGAAGAGAGAGAGAGAGGGCGATGTGAGAGCGTAGATTATAGGAAAATGAAAGGAAAATGTGAAAAACAATCCTCCTTTACAGAATTCGTCAAAATAAAGAAGAACCCGCTCGCTTTTGCGTCGTAAAATGAAACGACCACGTTGTCTCACTGAAAAACACCAATTATAACGATGATTTTCTTTTCGCTTTATGTCATCCTCACACTACTCGCGCGTCTGTCTTCTTCACTCGCCGCCGGGGTCACATTTGGCCCCGTCGACGACCGACGACGTCAACCCCTAAAGTTGGATAAACGAGAAGAACTTGCTGCTCGTAGTATCACGGGGATAAGCACGGAGAAGACGAGACAGACCACCTTATGCGTCATCGGGGACGAGAAAGGCAACGTCGAGCACTTGCGGTTGTTAATAGACCAGTCCGAGAAGAACGGACACGAAGTGAAGATATTCCAGTCCGAGAAAGATGCGATTGGGGGAATCAAGTATTGTTCTGCGCTTTTTGCGTTTCAGCGCGGCGACGTCGAGTACCGATTGAGAGATGAAATTGTGAGACTGAGCGAGGACGTGAGAGTGAATCACATTCAAGGGACAGATGTGTTGACGTCGAAGAAAGAGTTAATGGAGCTTGGGTTAGATTTTGTGCCGGAAAGGAGAGACGACGGCGGCGTTCCGGTAATACGGAAGAAGCCGACGCACGGCGGTGTCGAAGTGATGTTGAGTGGCGATACTTTGAAGAAGAGTGAATCCATATACCAGAGATATATCGATAACGCGTTGCATATAGATGGAATGCCGTTCGATTATGGCGCATACGTGTTTCTTTCGGAAACGCATTATTTAGATGGCGAAACGAAACAGGCGAAATTGACGTACGAGGTATGGAATGACGTCATGCTTCGGTTTGCGACGAATGGCCAGTTTGTAGAATCAACGTATACGAACGCGTGGAGTATGCCGAGTTTAGTGAACGCGTCTTCGCCGGGTAAAGACTTTCAGGCCAAGATGGCGTTCGCGAGGTACTTGGGCGAGGAAAAATCGAAAGCGCTTTTCGAAACCATCGATCGACGCATAGAAGATGCGTTTAAAGCAGCTCGGCCGTATTTGTCTAACGCGTTCACAACAACCGCTTTTAGTTTGTTACGATTTGATTTTGTCATCGATGACAACTATTTTCCATGGTTGATTGAAGTCAACGCGTCTCCGAATATCAAGCCGTCCTCAAAAGGACAAGAGAAGATGCTTATTGAAATGCTCGATGTCGTGTCCAAGAAATTGTTCGCTTTAGAAGAAGATATCGTGTTATCACACGAACTGACGCGAGAAACAGACATCCGCAAGAAACGGTACACGAGAAAGTTAGCGCAATCGGAGTACGCGGACGTGGACTGCGTCGTGAGCGATTGGACGGCGTACAAGCCTTCGATATGCGCAGATCCTTGCTACGCCTCCACGCACACGCAGGTTCGCTCTCGAATCATCACGACTCCCCAACGTGGCAACGGCGCCGCGTGTCCTCCAAATTTAATCGAAAGTCGAGTAGCAGATTGTCCGAACGAGTGCCCTCCACCAACGCCGCCTTCTCCACCGCCTTCGCCTCCACCACCTTCCCCTTCGCCGCCTCCCCAATGGAATTACGCAAACGAAAATGGCGCTCCAATCGTGTTCACAACGAGCTCGTCGACGACGAGCACTAGCAGTAGGAAGAAGAGTTTAAAACTATTAGTTTTCGTAGTAGCGTGTGTAGTCTTGTGATGAGGTACCAGTTGGTACCATGATGCGTTAACAACAACTCGTGTGGTAAGTACAATTTACATCGCATGAGGCCAATGTCTCGACCCTTGCTGCGTTCCTGGTCTTTCATCTCTTCTTTCTTTCCAAGTGGTGTACAAAGTCTTCTCGCGATGGTCGTTGGACCAGGCAAACTCGAATTTCCCGACCAAAATGCGATCACCCTCGCTGGCGCCGGCTTCCTTCAGCGCCTTTTCAATGCCACTCATTTTCAATACTCTCGCGAAACGTTTATAGCTTTCAAAGTAATCCCAGTTGGTCATTTGACAGAATCGTTCAACCGCGGTGCCTCTGACGACGAACGCGTACGGGGTATCTTCGACGGTAAAATCTTCAATGCGGGCACCGTCTGCCGCTCTTTTCGCTCTCGATTGTTCAATCTCGAGCGACTCTTCGCTCTCTAACCGTCTCGGACCTAACATTTTGTGTGTCTCGGCGACTTTGGACATCAGCTCGTCCACGCCTTCTTTCGAAACCGCGCTGATTTCAAAGCACTCCACGCCTTCGAGTTTTAACGTCTCTTTTAATTTCTTCGCGTTCGTTCTCGCTTGGTCGCTCACGTCGATTTTATTCAAAGCGACTAATCGAGGTTTGTCTAACATCGTCTCATCGAAGAGCATCAGTTCGCTCACGATGGCATCGTGCGCATGCAAACAGTCCTCCTCGGAACAATCCACCACGTGTAGCAACAACCGCGTTCTTTCTGCGTGCCTCAAAAACTCAAAACCTAAACCTAAACCTTCGCTCGCGCCTTCTAATAAACCCGGCACGTCCGCGAAGACCATTCGCGTGTAATCTCTTTCGACCAAGCCTAAGTTCGGGACGATGGTCGTGAACGGATAATCAGCAATCTTTGGTCGTGCGGCGGAAACGGCGGCTAACAGCGAAGATTTTCCTGCATTTGGCGCACCGATAACACCCACGTCCGCGACTAATTTCAGCTCGAGCTCGATCCATTTCTCCAAGCCTTCCTCGCCGAGTTCCGCTAACATTGGCACTTTGTTTTTACTCGTTTTAAACGACGCGTTACCTCTCCCGCCTCGACCACCAGCGATTATCGTCTTCGTTTCTTCGTGTTCCAACAATTCGCACAGCACCTCTCTCGTTTGCGAATCTCTCACGATCGTCCCGGCTGGTACTTTAATCTCCAAGTGATAGCCGTTTGCGCCGTTACATTTCGACCCTCCACCGTGTTTCCCATTCTTCGCTCGATGGTGCACTTTCTTCCGAAACATTTGCAACGAGTGCATGTTCTCATCCGCGGTAAACGACACGTCCCCACCAATCCCGCCGTTCCCACCACTTGGACCACCATTCGGTACAAACTTTTCTCTCCTAAACGCAATCACCCCGTTCCCGCCGTTCCCGGATTTCACGTAAATCTTCGCCGTATCGAAATACCGCATCTCCGACGGCATCCCTTTCCCTCGTTCCAATTTTTTCATTTTCTCCTTCTCGTAATCGTAATCGTCTTCGAATTCCGCGCCTAACTGGTACATTTTCCCGCCCGGCGTGAACACGTTGATGTCGTCCTCGTCGTCTGAATCGTCGTATTCAATCGCGTCGTCTTCATCAAAGCTCTCTTCCTCAACATCATCAGAGCTTACGAATTCGCCCCAAGAAGAAGAGGCGTTCGTCGACCCATCCTCCTCGTCCTCGATTTCCTCTCCAAACTTTACCATTCTCCCTCCGTTCTTCATCTCCTTCTCTTCCTCTTCTCTCGTTTCGTCCCACTCGAAGTACTGTTTGAAACTGTTGTTGTTGCTCTCTTCCGCGTAAAACTGCGCGCGAGTGCGCATGGTTTCCGACTTTTTATCCGCCGCGGCTTCTAAACCTTCAAACCAATTTGTCGTTGCTGCTTTCGAAGATGACGACGATGGTGCCTCCACGTCGTTTTCTGAAGAGGACGAAGACGACTTCGATTCCATCACCTTTTTAGCCGCCGCCGGGGAAGAATTCTTCAATTTCTTCTTCTTCTTCTTCTCCTTATCGTCTTTGATGGGAGAAAGAGAAGGTTTCGCGCGACAGAGCACCGGAGAACAACAACGACTGCTGCTGCTCGTTCGGTAATGACTCGCAGGAGAGAGAGTCGAAAGAAGAAAAGACGCGCGCATGATGTGAGAGCTTATTTGTGACGAGAACAGCTTCACTTAATTATTTTTAATAATGTACAACTGGTGTGTGTTTGGGGTGGATTTTCTCTCTCTTTACGAGAACTACTTCGATTTCTTTTCGTTCCCTTTCGTTTTCTTTTTCGAACCTTTCCTGGGTTTGATCCCCATGAGCTGCGGACTGTGATTGACGGCTTCGGCCCATCCGAAGGACGGGTGTCTTTCCCACCACCCGTCGGTGTCTTCCCAAACGTCCCAGTGGTCGCTTCCGTCGCTGGAGTGGCCGTATTTGCGCACTCGTCCGTCTGGCCAGTGTTCTTCTCCCCAGTCTTTGCTGACTTTGTGACCGTCGCGGTCGTTCCAGGTGGAGCCTTCGCGTTCGCCTTGACGGCTGTGAGAGGCGTAGGAACCCCATCGTTCGGACCAACGCTCGCCCCAGGAGCGACCGCTGCCGCCGTCTTCGCCGACGTCTCGATCTGCCCAAGAATCGTTCGTTTTCATGCAACCGCCGTGGCCGTCCCATTTTTCTTTCCAGTTGTGGTTCCATCGAGACGCGTGGCCGTCCTCTGGGATCTCGTTTTTACCGACGCACGATTTCTTGAAACATTCTCGGTCGACGACGCCGTCGCCCCAGTACGCCTCTCGCCAGTCTTCGTGCCATTCCGCGCCGCTCGCGTTGGCGCCCCATTTGTTCGCGGACCGTTCGATTTTTTTACTCGCGTCCGTGAAGAAACCTCGCGAGACGTCGGAACAGGAGATTTCAGACCACGATTCTTGCCAGACGTTGCCGTGACCGTCGCGTCCGGA
>JACLAB010004365.1_pt1 | contig 11082 bp, 9 predicted proteins | sample 8027921 | NCBI WGS metagenome assembly JACLAB01 (sample SAMN15725117, study PRJNA655200) | protist metagenome | isolation source: fluorescence activated cell sorting (FACS) single amplified genomes of... | place: USA: West Boothbay Harbor, Gulf of Maine | collected 2000-07-19
ACGACGCACATGCAAGCCGCGTGCGACAAAATCATAGAAGCTGCGACGGCTACGGAAGCGCGAATCAAAGGTCCGATCCCGTTGCCGACGAAGAGACGCATTTATTGCGTTTTACGTTCGCCGCACGTGAACAAGGATTCGCGAGAGCACTTTGAAACGAGAACGCACAACAGAGTGATTGACGTGTACGAGCCGACCGCGCAAACGATTGACGCGTTGATGGGGTTAGAGTTACCAGCGGGGGTTGACATTCGCGTGAAATTGTAAAGTGTTTTTGTTTAACACCACCACTTTGTTGTTGTTCGTAGTATACATGCGTACAATTTTAGCTGATTTTTATATATACGTAGTAGAAAAAACTTTCTTATTATCAAATTAATGGTACAACCGAGCACAATCCACGACGCGCGTTTGTAGGCGGACGACGACGTATGCTGTGAGACGTATACGACCCCGACGACGGCTTTTTTCAATGGAAATCTTCCTCCATTTCCATGTACTCGTCCACGCTCATCGCTTTGCTCATTCTATTATTATTATCTGCCGCCGCTGCTGCTGGTAATGGTGGTTGTCTATTTTCCTCGTTTTCCTCGTCGCCGCCGTCTTTTCGTGCCTCGTAATTGTTACTCCCGAACGAACCTCCACCCGATGACGGGGTCTGTCTCGCTTTCTCTACGATTCTCGTCAGCAACTCTCTATCCATGGGTTCAAATTTTGAAGCGTGCGAGGATGCACTCACATCATCGTTTTCAAACAACTCGCTCGGTAAATTCACGTTGAACCATTCGTCTTTTTTGATATCCTCCATGGTTAACCGTTTCGCGACGTCGACCTGGAATATGCCGGCTAACAGTTCTCTGCACTTTTCCGACAACGCGACTTTCGACGGGAATCCGTACTCGCCGTTTAATATCCTCTTCACGGTTTTTCGAAAATTCTTCGGGTCTGTCTTATCTTCGAACGGATATCGTCCGCACAACATGACGTACAGAGTGACACCGCACGACCACACGTCCGCGGCTCTCCCATCGTATTGACCTTGTCGTTTGAGAACTTCGGGCGCGATATACGCCGGCGTCCCGACTGCCGATTTCGGCGCCGAATCAATCAGAGAGTGTTTCGAGTACCCAAAATCGCAAATCTTTAACCTCGGAGTATTATTATGGCTGTTATCGATCAACGCGTTTTCCAATTTCAAATCTCTGTGCGCCACGCCTTTGCTGTGACAATAATCCACGCCGGATATTAACTGTTGAAAGAAATACCGCGCCTCGTCTTCTTGCATCCTACCGTTCGTTAACACCCGATCGAACAACTCCCCACCGCTCGCGTATTCCATCACGATGGCTAAATCCGTCGGCGTTAACAAAACTTCGATGAACCGCACGATGTTCGGATGGTTCAATATCGCGTGGTTATGGATTTCCCTGTTTTCGTTTTACGTTGTTGTTATCATCGTTTGCGCCGAAACAAAGCGAGAAACGCGTTGAATAAAAACAGAATAGAAGCAATAGGTCAGCAATGAAAACAGGCGTCAAAAGGTCTCCTTGGAAAGAGCGAAACATGTTTGGCTTTATATTCTCTCGAACAGAGCGAATGTGCGTCGAATATATCTCAAATCGAGCGCATTAAATAAAGCGCATCCTGTTCTCTCCTCACGCAAACAAACAACTCACTCGGAGAAGGAAACATTCGATCATAAAAAACCAAATCAAAAACAGAAGAAGAATACAACACAACCACATCATTACCTCACCACGTTCTCGTCTAACTTTTTCCCTCTCGGTATGTATTTAATCGCCACTTTTTTCCCTGTTTTTGTTTCGAACATGAGGCGAGCTTGGCCGAAGTTTCCGGTTCCCAGCGGGGGGTGATTTAACACCGGATGGTACTTTTTATCGTGCATCGTCTCGTCCATTTTTATATGCGTATTCAGCGAAGCCGAACGCTGAAAAGACGAATAGAATACAGACTCGAGCGCCTTCTTTTGATTGCGCTTTTAAAATTCCTCTCTCTCTCTCTCTCTCTCTCGAATACACGCGTTAATACGTAAGTCTCTCTCTTAATAATGAGGACCTTTTCTTTTCCCCCTATTCCTTTTCTTTTGAATTTTTTCTCAAAAATACGAGTACTTCTCTACTCTAAATCACACGTCTAAAGAGCAGAGTGAGACATACAGACACTCACGCGGTAAAGAACGAGAGACGTGGACGTACTGGTACGCGTTCTATAGAGTAGAGAGTGAGAAATATGCCCCTCTCTCGATAGCGAGGACCTCTTCTGTTCCGCCTGTTATTTCTACGAAAGAGGAGTCCTTTTTTTTGAATTTTTTCGTGGTAAGTGGAGCAAAAAATACGAGTAAGACATACAGACTACTCGAGTACGAACGAGAGACTTATGCATCATTCTTTAAAGAGCAGAGAGTAAGAAATGCGACAGACACTCATTACGAGTACGAACGAGAGACTTATAGACGTTGGAGGTTATACGAGGCCATTTTTGTAGAGAGCAATTTTAAGTGGGTGGTTTGGTGGACAAAAAAGACAGCTCTTGGAAAATACAGACGAGAGAGCGTTTTGTGATCGCTCGTGTGTACACGCGCATATCTTCTCTCTCTCGATCTAAATGCTCCTGAAAATTCGTACAAGTATACGTACACACGTTTCTATTCTTCGTGTGAATTTTCAGCTCTAGAATCATCGCGACCGAGCAGATATCAACAGATGTACAAAAGTAACAACAGAGAGGCCATTTTTAGGCCAATGTCTTCATAAAAAGTCTCTCTTTATTACAAGGCGGCGCAAACAAAAGTGAACACATAAAACACGCATCAAACACACTCTCTCTCTCTCACTACCACGACCAAATAATAAAGAAGACAAAGATACATCGCTCTTTCTCTCTCCGATCTGACTCTAAAACTCTCCAGCGAGCGCACAAAACAGATCAAAACTCGTATCAAATTGCACGTAAAATCCGATCCAATTTTCGATCATTTCTCCCTCTTTCAACGCGTTGTTTAGAACCACAGAACTGTTACATTCGCACCCAGAAGACTATATAGTACACACATTACACGTCTTGATAAAATGGCGGCAAAATTCACGAAGAAGACAAAGACTGTTGCAACAAAAGGACAAGATGAAAATCTCAAGAAAATGACAGTCAAAGAGCTCAAAGAACGCTTGAACGCGTACGGCTTGGACGCGACCGGTTTGAAACCAGAACTCTTGAAACGACTGGAAACGTTTTTGACGTCCTCGATGATGCAAACGACGACAAATGGGAGTGGTGGTGATGGTGATGATGGCGAAAACGATTTGAACATTGAAACGTTGCGAGACGAAGCGAAGAAGAAAGCCGAGGACGCCATCGCCAAGTTTGAGATGAAGAACAAGAGAGAAGATGACGAAGATGAAAAGCCTCGCAAACGCGTCATCACGGAGGAAGACCACTTGCCGACAAATGTGGCGGCGGAGGAGGAGAAGAAGAGTGGTAAAAAAAGAGGACGAGGAGGAGGCGCTTTGGCGTCGGCGTCGTCCTCGAGGAGGAGGAAAGTGAGAACGATCAGCGAGTCCGACGAGGAAGAGGAAGAAGACCAAGAGGAAGAAGAAGAAGAAGAAGAAGAAGAAGAAGAAGAAGAAGAACAAGAAGAAGGGAATGAAAAGAAACGTCGCCGCGATGGTGGTAAATCGAAGAAGAGAAGAGGGAAAAAAGAGTACGAAGACGAAGACGAAGAAAAAGCCGTTGAAGTTGAATACGAATCGACCAAATCTATTCCGTGCGTTGGAAACGAAGGACGAATCATCGGCAAAGGCGGCGCTAAGATTCGCGAGTTGCAAGCGAAGTACGAAGTCGTCATGCAATTGAACAGAGAGAACGGATGCGTGGAAATCATGGGCGATCGAACGAACGTTCTCGAGTGCGAAGTCGAGATTCTGAGAATCATAGAAGAAGGCACGGCGAGGAACGCGGAGAAAGAGAAGCAATTACAAAACCAAGGACGAGGTGGTCAACATCATCAAAGAGGCGAAAGAGGCGGAAGAGGAGAAGAAAAGAGAGGAGGAGGAGACAGAGGAGGAGGAGGACAAGGAAGAGAGGAAATTCCGTGTGCCGGGATGGAAGGTCGTATCATCGGTAAAGGCGGCGAGACGATTCGAAGACTCGAAGCGGATTCCGGCGCGAGAGTGAGAATCAATCGCGAACGGTTAGTGTGCGAGATTTCTGGCGAACCCGGGTGCGTGGAAACGGCCGTTCGGTTGGTACACGAACTGATGGCGAGCAGCGGCGCGGATAGAGGCGGCGGCGGCGGTCAACAAGGAAGACAACAACAACAAAACGTTTACGGAGGACAAGCTTTCGGTCAACAACAACATCAAATATACGGTCAACCCGCCGCCGCCGCCGCCGCCACCACCACCCAAGTGTATGGCGCAGCCGCTGCCACGTACGGTCAGCCGGCGGCTTCTTCTCACGTCGCCACAGCCGTTGCTCCCGTCTACGGCCAACAACAACAACAACAATATTCGTACGGTACCCAACAACAAGTGTACGGTCAAGCGACGGCGCCCACTTCGTCCGCCGCTCCCGTCTACGGCCAACAAGTGTACGGTCAACAAGTGCAACAAGTCGCCCCGCCCCCGGTAGCGCGTCATCATCCGATTTCCTCCTTACCCCCCGATTGGGAAGAAGTCAACCAAGACGGACAAATTTACTACTGGAACACTCGCACGAATTTGACCCAATACGAGAGACCCGTTTAAAAAGCAAACAAAAGCACCACAAGCGCGCATCATCAATATCATCGTCATCATCATCATCATCATCATCACAACTCAATAATCAAATTTTCACGAATCTATTTGAACTACTACTACTACTACTACTACCAGTACTACTACTTTTAAATCTACGTCTATAAAAATCACCATCCTCTCTACCTCCTCTTCTCGATATTGTCGTCGTATGAATGCGCGTCTGTAGTCTGCCCTTCGTACACCTCAATATTCTCTGCAAACTCTTTCGGCATGTACGTCCCGTTGCGTCCTCGATATTTACCCTCCACATTCTTCTTCTTCTTCTTCGTATAATTATTCGTATTCAATAGCGGCGGTTCAATCTCTCGCATCGTTTTCTCTTTCTCGTCGCAATCGACGACCCAGAACAAACCTTCGACTCTTTTACCGGCGTCCCACTCTTCCGCGTTCCCAAGTTTGAAAGCTTCTCGAGCGGATCGAGCGATCGCGTCTCTGGAGTATTGAGCGCGTATGTCCTCTTCTTCTTCTCTTGGTTCTTCTTTTTTCAACAACGCGACGACAATCACGTTACACGGCTGATCGTGAATCGGAATCGTCATGACCGGCCCGATCGACTTTTCCAATCGAGCGCAAATGACGTGAACAAACGCTCTCGCGGTCGAGCCTCTCACGCCGTTGAAACAGTTCATGATGAACATCGACGGCGATCTTTGATTATTATTATTGTTTTTCAACTTTTCGCCGCACAAGCGGAAAAACGCTCTCGAGATCAAATGTTCCGGTACGTTTCCGCCGCCGTCAAACGCGTCCATACTTATGATATCTAAACTTCCATTCATAACTTTTGTTTCCAAATACTCGCGAGCGTCGTCGACGACGCATCGAAACGGTATCGCGTTCCCGTTAAAACACGTCCGTTCAATCGCTTCGATGACCACCGGATCGTGTTCCACCGTCTCCATCTCAAACTCATCACTAAAATGCGTTTCCATGAAAAACGGCAACGCGCCAGAACCCATGCCAATCATCAGCATCTTATCCTTTGTTTCATTGACTTCTTTTCTGTCTTCTTCTTCTTCATCCGAAAAATCCAACCTCCTCTTCGCCGCCGTCGCCGCCGCCATCGCTCGCAAATACTCGTACGCCAAAACTTTCCCGTCCATGATCTCCTCATCAACAACGTACGCTAACCCTTGCTCGACGTCGTTAAACCGAAGCGATCTCCAGTTTGGACCGAATTGAGAGATTGTCACCAGACCGTTCGCTTTCTCGCTTGGTTTCGAGAAGAGGATTTTTCCTTCTGAGTCCTATATAATAAAGTAGTTATAGAGGGAAAAATGTCAACATCACAGAACACATCATCAAAGCACAATAAAGGGCGCACGTGATATAAAAACGACTACACATACCGGGTACTCTAAATACGCGCGTTCGCTTCTCTTTTCGAGCTCGTTCGCTTTCGCAAACGCGAGGAGAGGCGTGAAGAAGTTGGAGACGTTTTGCGGGAAATTCATCGCATTTTTAACGACAGTTTTTGATCTTCTCTTCGATGCCATCGCGCTCCGTCGCACGTTCTGCCTTTTCCACGTTCTCGCGAAGAGCAGTGCTCTTTTCTCTCCTCTTTTCGCGAGGGAGGCGAAAACTTTGCTCCGCATCGTCGTCGTCGTCGTCATCACTGGTCGTTGTTTCAAAGTACTTCTAATGAAGTAAAAAGTGTTCGTTTTTTTCTCGTAACGGCTTTTGTTCTCTCCGCATTTACTCACGATAGTAACTCCGTTGACTGCAGACTTTACGCGCGAAGAAAAAGACGAAGACGAGACCACTCGAATTAGTAGCGCTGCACCAGTAGCGCTCGAAACGTTGGCAAACGATGCATTGGATGCCGCGCGGTTGGTTCCGCGGAAGTATGGATGATCCCGAGTTCTGTGTATGAATTTCTGATCTGAAACAGTTTGACTGCAAATCGCTCTCGCTTTGCGACGAGATCTTTTAGTAAAGGCACGACAACGAACGCCTTTCGCGAAGAGAACGAAAGAGAACGGAAAGAGAGACGCGAAAGCGAACGAGAAAAAGAACGGAAAGAGAGACTCTTATTGCGATGTGATGAAACGGTTTTCTCTTGCGCTTTTGTTGTTCTCCGTGAAAGCATTTTGTTTGGTGTTGGGGGAAAAGGACATGTCACGAATATCCTCATTAAAACGCACGCTCGAACACTCTTTCCTACCGCTTTGAAACGCGCGAGAAAAAGAACAGAAAAAGCAGCGAGAGAGAGAACACCTCGACGACAACATTAGTATTTCATCGAAGTCTTCTGCGTGTGCGTCGAAAGCATCGTTCGTGCTTCATCATCTTCATCCTCTCAAATCAGGGAGGAGGAAAAGGAGGTTCGGGAAATTACGAAGAATATTAAGTTTAGGACAACGAACGATGATGGAGAAGAAAGACGACCAGGAAAGCCAACACCACCGTACGTTTTAAACTGTGCTCGTATTGTATTACTCTAAACTGACACCGTTTTGTCTCGTTATGTAAATATTACCATTAAATAAAGCGTACTACGATGCGGAAACCAAATCGACGAAATGGGAGGCCATGTGGCAAAACGAAGAGAAAAATGGCGAATCGATACCAAAGTTCGATTGCAATCGAACCGGTACGTTTTGTTTTTAGAGTCAAACGATGATGAACTTATTAACCGTCTCTCTCTCTTTCTCTCTCTCTTCTCTCTCTCCGCGAACACAACGACAACAACAGAACCGGCGTTGGTCCATTTCTTGGCGAAGAATACAACGTTCGTTCCAGAGTTGCAGAAAACGAAAAGCGCGAGAGTGCTCGTCCCTGGATGTGGCCGAGGCTACGCGTTGGAAACGTTCAGTTCGACTTTTTTTGATTCTGAAAATATCATCGGTTTGGAAGTGTCCGAGACCGCTCGAAACGCGTGCGAAGCGTACCAAAGCGAGAATAAATCGAAAGCGAAGTGCGTCGTGGAGGACTTCTTTACGCACGACGATAAATACGACGTTATTTACGATTGCACGTTCTTATGCGCGATACAACCTACGCAGAGACACGTGTGGGCTGAACAGATGCGAAATCTCACCAAGAAAGGTTCTCGCGTGATTTCCTTGGTCTTTCCCTTGGGTGATTTCAAAGGCGGTCCGCCTTTCGCGCTTTCCCCCGAGTTGGTCAAATCTCTCCTCCAAAACGATTTCGACGTCGAGGAGTTGATTCAAGTTCCCGAAGACATGTGGGCGAGAGGAAGACCCGAATACTTATACGTCTTCATTCGCAAATGATGATAGATACTGTTAATACTAATAATACTTTAATAGATAGGAGCACTTGCGTACGCGGTAGAATTTTAATTGTTCAAAACGAGACCTTTTGAAAATACTTCACTTTCTCGTTTTCAACAACACACATCCATCCATCGTCATCATCATCGTCATCATCGAAGCGAACAACAGGAATGTACTACTCTTCTAAACAATATAAACACTTCCTCCCGGTCTTCCTCCTGGCACTTTTTGCCACGCTTTTGAGGCAAATCGAAGCGTACAGATATTACGGTATGTTAAACGCTTATTTTACGAAACGTGTTAAAAATATGACTGATCTTTATTCTAAAACACTTTAGGAGGGTACGCGCGGCCGGCAGTCGTCGTCGCGCGACCGGTCGTCGTCGTCAGACGGGGTCGATGGGGACGGAAATTACTCCAAGAAGATGCCACGCAGTATACGCCGGGCGAGAAGTGCGAGACAATGCTAGGTAATGATTACGAAACTTTATTCTTTTTTTTCTCTTGTATAGTCTTGGACGTTGCTCTGAAAGTATTACATCTGACGCGCGATGATCTAACATTTTCTTTCATTTACAGAGATCATCAAAACCCGTCCGGGTCTGTCCAAACTCGCCTCCGTGGTCGAGAAACTCCCTCGCATTTCCGCCGCTTTGAACGGCGGCGATGAAAGTCGGGGAAAAACCGTGGACACTTTATTCGCGCCGACGGACAAAGCCATCGAAAACTTCCTCTCGTGGACGCGAGCGCAGAACAAAACGGAAGAGTTTGCGAAGATTTTAGGCAACCAAACCGTCGCCGGGGCGATTGTTGCGTACCACGTGCTACCAGAACTTGTGTATAAATTTGGAACTTTAAAAGCATTTGATCGAAAATTCATCAACACCGCTTTATCGAACGCCGTCTCGGATACCTCCGGCGCGTTTGCGCTTCAAATCGACGAAGAAGGCGGGTCCATTTTCATCAAAGGTACCGGGTCGGAAGTAAAAGTAATCGGAGCGGATAATTACGCGTGTAATGGAATCATTCACTTAGTCGACGGCGTGTTGTTACCGTTCGATGCGGATGGAGAGTTGAGCGAGAAGCAAAAAGAACGCTTGGAAGACGGCAAGGAAATGTTATCGGAAGCGATCGAAGAAGAAGAAGAAGAAATGGAAGAAGGCGCCTCGCCGGCACCGGCGCCGGATGCGGCGTTATCCATCGGTCTCTTAACTGATCTTGGCGGCTTAGTAGGAGACGTGCCAGCGCCAGCACCATCACCATCGACTACTGCTACTACCGAAGAAGTCGTCGATGATATCCAAATCGTCGATGAACCTCCGCTCCCGGAGACGACAGAAGCCGAGGCGTCGGAGGAAGAGGCCGAACTCGTCGTCGAAGACGAAGATTTGCTCCAAGCCGAGTTGGACGAAGGCGATTTTAACATCACCACCGGAGCGAAGAACGAAACAACTACGCGCGATTAAATTCGACTCCAGAGCTCGAGCTGCTACTACTACTACTACTACTACTCCCGCGTCGCGTCGGATCCACCTTTTGTCAAAGGCACCACATTTTTTTGAAAGAATCACAGACACACCCAAACGCATCATGTAAACGGTGCAAAATTAACCACACGTTTCTCCTCACTTCTTTCGCGTTCAAAATTTCCGAATCAATTCTCGTCTCTCATTTTGTCGCGACATCGACGTCACTTTTAACACAACTCTCAAGAAAAAAAACCTAAAATGCTCACCAAAACGATCAAGAAATCCTCCGCGTTTCTCGCGCTCTTCGCGTGTGTCTTTGCACTTCTCCCTCGCTCTTCCGACGCGTTCGGGTATTGGGGTTGGCGCCCGTACGGTTGGGGCTGGGGAGGTTACGGATGGCGTGGTTACGGTAAACATTTTCTTTTTAGATACAAAAATAAAACTGACCGTTTCACACAAAACTAACACTAGGCTGGCGCGGCGGCTACGGATGGCGAGGCGGGTATTGGTGCGTATTATCAGTAGACCAAGAAAAAGACTGATTATATTTAAAACAGGGGCCGCAAGTTATTGCAAGACGAAGCGCCGGCGTGCACGCCGCTCGCAGAGGTTGGTTTTTGTTTCCCGAAAGAGAGTTTAGAGATATTTTTTACGTTTCGTATCGATACGAAATTTCTCGATTTTAAGAAAAATGTATCTCATTTTGCGTCGAACGATGCGAACTCTCGATGACAACATTCCCTCTCTCTCTCTCTCTCCTCTCTTTCTCGGTCTCACTACTGACGCTTATTACACGTTTCTTTTAAATACCAGTTCATCGCGTCGCGCCCGGATTTAACCACCATCAACGACATTCTCTCGTTCGCGAAAGTTGTCACCGCCAAGCTGGACAGCGCGCCGTCGGAGTCGGAGCCCAAGACGGTTTTACTCCCGAACGACGACGGCTTTGCCTCTCTCGAGTACTGGAATAACATGACCGCGTACGAAAGAGCGATGAAGCTTCTCAACGAAACGGAGACGACGTCGTTTCTCGGGTACCACATTTTACCAGGCGGCGCTTTTGATAGCGCGACGGTGGCGACTTTGAACGGTCAAACTGTCGACACGTATCTTTCCAAAGCGGTGATGGACTCGTACCCGGATTCCACCGTCTTGGACGTCGGCGTGGAAGTTCGCGACCCGGACGTCTTCATCAAAGCGAGAGCGTCCGAAGCGAAAGTGGTCGAAGCGGATATCCCGGTTTGCGAAGGTATCGTCCACATTCTCGACGCGCCCTTGTTGCTTTGCGACACCGAAATGGAGTTCACCGACGAAGAGACGACGGTCGTCGAAGCCGCGGTGACGAAGGTTGCGGAGATGCTCGAGAAGTACGAGGAAGGCATGGCCCCGGCACCGGCGCCGATGGAAGACGAAGCGGTGATGCCGATGGAAGCCGTCGCGGAAGAACCGGAAGCCTAAAAAAGGAGAACGCCGAAGTGTGAAGAGAGAGAGAGACAAAACGTACAAGGAGGAAAAACATATAAGTTTTATACACCAACAACAACACAAGTCATTTGA
>JACLAB010006697.1_pt1 | contig 11072 bp, 4 predicted proteins | sample 8027921 | NCBI WGS metagenome assembly JACLAB01 (sample SAMN15725117, study PRJNA655200) | protist metagenome | isolation source: fluorescence activated cell sorting (FACS) single amplified genomes of... | place: USA: West Boothbay Harbor, Gulf of Maine | collected 2000-07-19
CTTCGTACGAAGGTACCGACGTACGGATAAAATAGAATACTTTCGAAAATACTTTCGTGTTGTACCTTGAAGGTACGAAAGTACGAAAGTACCATCGAAGGTAACTATTACTGTACACTTACTGTACACGTACACGTACATGTACTTACGAAAGTAGATCCGAAATAATATCCTAATGCAAATCGTACGTGTAGCCCTACGTGTACTTTCGAAAGTACTTTCGTACGAAGGTATTCCGGAAGTACACGTATTCGATGTACTCTTACAGTACATAAACACGTTGAGTACGCATACGTGTACAACGCGTTACTTCCGGAAGTATTTCCATACCTTCGAAAATATTCTATCTTCGAAGGTAAAGTACTTTCGTACTTTCGTACTTTCGTAGAATACAGTACGTAGGGCCTACACGTACGTGTACGGAAATATGAATATTTCCGGAAGTGCACATAGTACACGTGTACACGTACAACGTACAGTAGTTGTACACGTACTTTCGTACGATTTGTACTTTCGAAAGTACTTTCGTACTTGAGTACGAAAGTACTTTCGTACTTTCGTACTTCCGAAGTAAACGTATGATACTTGTACACGTACACGTACGTGTACAATAAATATGAAGATACGAAGGTATGTAGTCAAGGTACGTTTACTGTGCAGTGTAAGTAACTTACATACAGCTGTACGAAGATAGAATACCTTCGTACACGTATAGCTATACACGTTGTACAATGCGGTGTACAGCTGTACACTGTACGTGTACAGCTGTACACGTACACGTAAGGTTGCTCGCTGATGTTCACATGTTTTGCCCGGATGGGTTAGAGCTCAGTTTTTGTGTAATAATATCTACACACGTACACGTACTGTACAGTACGAAGGTACACATGAGATCTCTTTTTGACGACGCAGTGAACGAGAGCCACGTCTTAAATATCTTTCGCGAAGAGCTGGGAGTATGTTCTGCAGCCGCTCGATCACGCTTTCTCCTGTTACTTTCTTCAGGGATAACCAAAGCTGGCAGCAAGAATGTGCCCGGGTACGCGAATGTCCTTGCACTTTGTCTCCGCCTGTTTTCTTAGGACGACTCTTTGTCGTGCGCTCAGATCTCCGTATCCACCCAGGAAACGACTGCGTGGCGCTTAGGGCCCGTTCGAGCTACCCCCAACACGGAAGTGACCCTGTCGTCGGCGATGCCGCCAAAAAAGGATAGTCAATCAATCGCAGATTTGCGGTCTGTTCATCAGATTACAGCACCAGGACCAAGCCGCGATCGTATTGCTGGTCCTTTGCTTGAGGAAGCTGGATATGGTGAGCACGGTGTGGCGTTCCTAAGTGGTAACTACCAGCCTCTGGTTGAAGAAACAACAGCTATCTTGAGCATTCCTTCCGACTTTCCTACCACTGGACCCGACGGAAGCGCTGTAGTCAGCGGCAACGCAATGCATGTAGTAGGTGAACTACCTCTTGAGTTTCCAAACGGTAAGTTTATATATGTTGGCCCGAATCCGAAGTTCTCTCGAGATCATTACAAAGTTTGGGGCAGAGGACCGAGACAAAGAGACATCGGATTTTCGAATGGGTGGCACCATTGGTTCGAAGGCGATGGCATGATTTATGCCTTGGACTTTGAGAGCATGAAGCCCAGTGAAGCTCAAATAAGTGACCGAGGAACACCTGGGGAAGTTCAAGACAATTGTACTTCTAGCTTTACAAAAGAGACCGGAGCCTTTTATGTCAAGCATCGTCGAGGAAGGAATCGCCGTCTCCGCTATCGAAACCGCTATGTCCGAACGAATAGTTGGCATGATGAGTTGCGCAGCGGCTCGCGCCTTTTTCGACCACTGATGAACACTAGCGGACTTTCTTTTCTTCCACATGCGATCGCCAACCTATTTCTCGGTGGGAACTTCTTAAAAGATTCTGCGAACACAGCGCTGACCTTCTTTGCCGGTCGGTTGCTTACCCTGCAAGATACCATGCCTCCATGGGAAATAGACACGATCACGTTGGAAACGAGAGGACCATGTGACTTCGGAGGAACACTACCTTTTTATGTTCCATTTACTGCACATCCAAAGGTAGCACCCGATAGTGGGGATCTGGTGTTTTTTGGGTTTAATCCAGTTTACCCACCGCACTGCACTGTGGGTACAATAAATTCGAGTGGCACTGTTGGTCAGATGTCCTCACTCTGGCACAATGCTTTGCAAGGTGCAACTTTCATGCACGACTTCTGCGTGACAAAAAAATACACAGTGTTATTTGAGGGCTCAATGAATATACGCCCTTTAAGAATGTTCAGAGGTGAACATCCTCTTCAGTACGATGAAGACCAGGTCGCGCGGTTCGGACTCTTGAAGAGGGGCGGAGTGGAAAATTCGGAAAAAGTTGTATGGTGTGACTGTAGCACCGCAGAAATGGTATATCATTTTATAAACGCTTGGGAAGATGAAGACACGGGTGAAATTGTAATTGTTGGAGTGAGAGAAGACGGGTTTTTTCTTGGAGCCTTGGCTGCAAATGGCACACGCGAGTGGATAAGCAACAAACTGAAAGTTGGCAGATCTGTGCCTCGCATACATGAATGGCGCATAAATCCTACTCGTCAAGCTGTGACCTCAGAACGTTGGCTATTTGACCTTCCCGTTGAAGTTCCACGAATCAACGATGCTTACACTGGAATCAAGAATCGCTTTACTTATGCTGGAAAAATACACACCGGCTCGCTGACGAGCGACGCACAGTTAAAGTTTGACGCTTTAGTTAAATTTGACCTGCAAAATGGTGAATCTGAGATATACGAGTATGGTTACAAGCGCTATGGCATGGAAGCTCAATTTGTACCACGGAATAAATCTCGCGCTGAAAGCCAAGCAAACCAGAGAATGTCAAGTCCATGCAGCAGTGATACAGATCATGCAGTGACTGACATGGACGCTGTTCCAGTCGAAGATGACGGCTGGATAGTGCTTTATGTGCATGACGAGAGTAAGGGATCAGCGGAAGGTCGATCTGAGTGTCTAGTGCTGGACGCTAAGAATATACAAGCAGGTCCAATTGTGCGTATTGTACTTCCTTCACGAATTCCGTATGGGGCACATGCTTTGTGGTGCACAGCTAAAGGAGTCGATGACATTGACTCGTTCGTCCATGATTCGGTCAGGATGACTTCCGAATCATTAGCAAACTGTTCAACATCTGATCTAATCAACGAATCCACAACGTTATCGACTTCAGCGTTGAACAATTCCAAAGCAACGCCTCGGTTGTTTACTTTTGCTGAAGAACAAACAGACTCACTGCTTGGAACAGTGAGGACAGGTGTTCTCCGAGCTGGGGCGGGCTTGTTCGTCAATGGCTGGAGGCCCTGCATATCACCTGATGTGCACACTGAATACTCCTTGATTCGTGCGTTTGGCTTCCGATTTATGGAGGCTCGTGCACTAGGGAAGGTGCGCGAGGACCAGGTCAAGAGCACCGAATATTTGAGCAGAACAGACGATCCGCTTCCTACTTTGACACTTTACGAACTTGAAGGATGTGGTGCTTGTCGCCGTGTTCGTGAGGCAATTTGCATGCTTGATGTTGCATGCGTAATGCGACCTTGCCCCTTGGGTGCTACTCGAAATCGGTTGTCTGCAGCCATGGCACAGTTGGGTGTTACCCATGATAGTCACGGTTCAGTTCATGTAGAAGATGCACAACTTCCATACCTTGAGGACTCGCGGACTGGAGCTAAGCTCACTGGGGCCGACTCTATAATTACTTACCTCTACAGCGAATACTTGGATGGTGCAGTTCCCTCACCACTTGTTCGCCCTGGTCTCATGGCCTCTATTTGTGCACAGGTAGCTGTGAATGCACGCGGTACTGCAGATGGCTACCCATCTACAACTTCCTCCTACCGACGCGGACCTGCAGGTGCATTCTACTCAAGACCTTCTCACCAACCTACTAAACCCCTCCAGCTATGGGCATATGAAGCGTCGCCGTTTTGTTCAGTTGTACGCGAGGCACTAAGCCAACTCGAACTTCCATATGTTTTGCAACCTTGCGCCAGAGGAAGCCCCCGAAGAACGCAGCTTATGCATCGGTCTGGGGGTAAATTCCAGGTACCATATCTTGAAGATGCCAACACAGGGACAGCAATGTTCGAGAGTGCTGAGATAATCAAATATCTGCGAACAGAATACAGTGTTCCTTGATTTTATAAGGTCATTATTTACGTCTAAAAAGGAAGCTTTCATTTGAGACAAGTCAGTTTTATGAGCTTATTCGAAGGTCTCATCGTTGCTAGCTAGCTATTACATTGCCTGATGTACATCAGTACACTGCCGTGACTGCTCCTCTTCACAGTTTCACTCTCGCACGGACCTATCATAGAACAGTGCTGCACGAAATCAACAGTCTAGCTGAGCGCACGAACAGGTGGAGTGAACACATATTTGTCTGCAAGCAAGTGTTCCTCAAGTTGTTTTGTGAACGATCGCACCTCCTCATCTAGCGAGGTCCATTCCTCGACGATGCGCGCTGCCCCTATGAGCTTTGGCTCCTTGGTCATCGGGTTATTACACAGGTCGATTGTCTTTGCAGCCGTCTTGGTATCATTCCCACACCAGGATTCACACCACAGCCACTGTTGTGGCAAGGTAAAAATGGGCACTTGATGCTGCGCATAGTTTGGTAGGTCTTGATCAAGGTTGGCAAGCGAACTTGGATCTTTAGATAGTGTCTCGTATATCAAACGGAGCTTATCGCCTGCTGCAGTATGACGAAATGTTTCTAAATCAACTACGTAGAGTGCACTAATGTGGTAGGGCTTCCCAGCAAGATGCGTCTGCCAGAAACCATGCTTCCAAAATCGGTACCCCTCCATTTCTGGGTTGTTGTCGCAGAATGGAGTGTATGCATAAGGCGCGCCTCTGAGATCCATTTCCCAAAGCTCTTTTAAGTTGGAGCGAACTACCTGATCAGCGTCAACAAATATTACCTTGTTTAAGGTGAGTGGGAAGAGGACGTCGAGGAAAAGGAGCTTGTAAGCCCATATAATGCGCTGTTTTTCGGTCTGTTTGTGTAGCCAAGTGGGCCACTTGTATGTCACCAGCTCGTACTCAAAGCCGTATTTAGCAGCTATGTGAGGCAAAATGTCCTTGAATTGCGGCGAGAGCCAATTTTTTATGAACCAGAACTTTACTGGGTTGTTGGTGTTACGACGCACAGATAGCATCATGATTTTTAGAAAACGTTCATAGAGATGACCGGAGGCGACAGAGAATACATTAATGGTTTCAAGTCTGCTTCTCTTGGCGTTACGCCACTTCGAGATTATCTTATTCCATAGACCACCATCTTTATCTTTGCCGCGGTGAATAGGCAACACGTCCTCCCGTTCCATTCCAGGCCGCCGCTGTAATGATATTTGGGTGGTCATGCCTTGCCAGCTCGATACGATAATCTCAACAGATGAATAAGTAACATCTCGGGCGGAATGCTCCTCTTTGACAGTCAACAAGACGTCGCTGTTAGTACTTTCAACATGCTCAGCAAAGACATACATGTCTGCAGACCGACCTGGACGAAGGGAAAGTTCGAAAACCCCTGGTGCCGCAGGAAGCTGAAAGTATCCGAGATTTGACATCACAACAGTCCCTGCATCCCCAAGTATAAGCTGGGTGCCCCTAGGAGGATCCTTTGCACCAGATTCTGAGCAATATCCCGTCACTAGTAGTGCCTCGATGCGATACTCGGCGTCCATCGTGTCTTGCTCCTCTGGGAGGTCTGAAAGCTTAAGATTATCAAGGTCGTATGTTGCAACCACTGTTGTGACCAACCAGGCCTCTGGAACATCAAGGTGTGCAGTGAGGGTCTGGTGATGCGGCAGCTGTGAAAAATGGACGCGGGGAATCGCGTCGAGTGACGGGTTCGGTGCTGCATAGCGGAAGTATGACTTGATGGGGATTTCCATAAGCTCTCGACGAGGGTTCAGAATGATACGGATGCTGATATGAGGGAACAATGCATCCCTGAGTACGTAGAATAGTGGTGCAATCCTCTGTGCCTCTTTACTGAGGGGATCCAGCACCGCATCCATTACAACAACCCCATCGCCCTGAACGATAACGGCACTGTGTTTCGACTCGAGCGACTCGAGGGTACGTACTTGACTGCGTGAAACACTTTTGGTCTGACGAATAGCCACAAGAGAGCACGCAATCATGTACTGGTCAAAAATATTGAATGAACTCGATACAGGAATGACTGGAGAATGCGATTCAAGAATATTACGGACTGTCGCGCCTCGCGCGCTCGACTCTTTCGAGATGAGCAGCGCGAAATCATCTGCATCCATATGATAACCTGTAGGTATCTGGATAACTCGCCCGTTAGCAATCACGATGCTGTCAGTGCCACTTTCACTGCTGTCATTAGCATCCATGCCGATCAAACTTGCCACGAAGTTGCCTTGTTGTTCAAGAAGAGTGTTTAATTCTTCATCATCCATGCCTGAATCTGAAGCATACTGTTCCATGCCGAGAGCACTCAGTGCACTCTTGATCGTCTCAGGTGCATCTGAGGAAAGTATCTCCGACAAGAATGTGGAATAATTGCCACAGTAGTAGCCTGCCTTCCATCGTGAAACAAGCGCTACTGCTCGAGCGCGATGGGTTGCAACTACCCCTGGAGGATGTAACACTGCTACACGACTATTCGTGCTCTCACCATCAGCACGTGTGCGTGCTGCGCACTCGCATGCACTTGCAATGAGATCCATGCCCTTTCGTGTCCCAGCATCAGCAACCACCCACAAAGTGTTGCCCTTGCTAGCTTTTACATCACAATTCTCGATATAAGCCAGCAGCCCCTCTGAATTATCTTGCGGGGGACGCATTTCTACGTATGTGGGAGGATATTTGACATTATCGACAATGAAAGGAGTGTTTTTGGCGACGGCAGTGCGGTGAAGCCACCCAAATATGCCACCAGGATACTTATCTAGAATTTCATTGCTGAGTACCCCAGAAAGTACTGCCTCTGCTATACTGTTTGCTTCTTGCTGCACAAAATGCATAACCACCTGTTCCATCTCTGCTCCTAATCTCTCTGCATCATCTAGTGTGAAGTATATACCATTGACGAGTGCAGATGGGGCAGCGACTCCTTTGTCGGCGATGAGTGCCTTGGCCTCAGAAAGATACGCGCCAGGCTCACTTTCAGTTGCACCGGCAAGTGATAAAATGTTGGCAACATGTGCATCAATAAGAGAGTGAACTTTGGTCATGTCAGGCGCTACCAAATCATCTGAGTCAACGCTATCAACTTTGCTATACCATTGTATAAAGATACGAGTGAACGCTTTCTGCACGAGAGACCACGTGACTTTGGACTTGACTGCAGGTATGAAATGGTTGCCTGGAAACATCACGCCTCGCGCATTTGCGACTTCATTCACAAAGTCTACCTGGGCTTCACCTCCGAACCGGCGCAAAATTAAGTTTCCTGCTCTCCCTATAACCGTCCCAAGAGACAGTCCCCGAGGGAAATTGATGTCAAGCTCCTCCTTCTCTTCAAACTCTGCAAAATCCGTTAAGAATGAGGTGGGATTCCAAAGTTCTTTAACAGTATCCCCCTCGCTGTCATCGACGAGGACGTATGCAAGCCGGAGTGGCACGCCTGCTCGAGTGTATTCATGCAGAGCGTCGACAAGACGCCAACTGTTTGACTGGCCTAGGTTGAGGATGAGGATTACATTGAACATATTTCGACGCACTGGTGGAACTTGCCCCAACTGGCTATGTCTCATGAGTTGCATTATGTCAGGACTCCAATGGGCATAGTTCCGATCACTTTCGATATTCTTGTTGAAAGAGATGATCGGAACTGTTGTGGAATCGAAGAGGTTGAGCCGTGGAAAATTTAACTCACTACCAGGAGGGGCAATGCGCAAGCGAAGTAACTCGCGCACAGCGGTGCTGCCCAGACCTATATCCCTAAATCGCGCTGCCTCGCGTATTTCACTAGTGATCTTGTCTGCTAAGGTAAATATATCAACTGTATCCAGCTCTATGGGCTCGCTGTTAATGCTCATAAATAGAGAACCTGGAGAGACATGCTTTTGATTATTCTCTATCTCAGCGCAGATCGTACTATCCAAATCCAAGCGAGACAGTGAGGAGGCCAGAGAAGGAAAGTTCTGAGAGATGTCCATCATCATTTGGAAAGGATCGTCAGCAAGTAAGATTCGCTGGGTAGCCTGGAGACCGAGGTCTTTGATATCCCAAATCTTCAAAGTCTCATCCTCTGCAGTTTTTCCAACTAGGTAGTGGCGGAAACTAGTGAGCTCGCGATTAAGTTCTGGATAGCGATAATTTAGTCTTGAAAAGTTGAAGCCCTTGACAACTTCAAAAGCTAGGCTGTCATGCGACTCGGATGCTATTGGCGCCAAAAGTAATGCCCCAATATCATTCATTATTGAGTCATCAGACGCCTTATACTCCATATTTTTCACGGCAAGCTCAACCCCATAGCCTACCACGTGTAGTCGACCTACGTTGCCATCGATACCGATCGTGTCAACATGCGTTCCAAGACCGATACAACCTTTCCTTGCGCATTCTGCATTCATAATAACAGGACGGTGAACGTAATGCACTTGGCCCTGTGCCGATGCACTTTTCAACAGAGCGTGAAAGTGGCCAAAGCATGGTGTGCCCATGGCGCCATAGAAAGTCACAATAGGAATGGAAGTGAAAACCTGCGTTGAATCAAAAATGCGTCGGCTTGATGGAATACTTGCTTTACCGGGATAAATATGATCAAGTCGGGTGGCCTGGCGACCTGCAGTTGGAGTGCCACTCGAAGTTGTAGCGAGTAAGGACGCAAGTTCCTCTTTGGTTCTTGCAAACTTGTCTCCGACCATAACCAAACAGCACCCAGCTGTCTCTTTTTCGCCATCCGTGCGTTTCACGGCAGTGATAGTGCTCGACCACAGCGAGCGGAACATCTCGAGGCGTGGTGAGTAGTTTCTGACACTCAGCGACAGTTTCAGCACCTTCAGTGTCTCCTCGGAGGCAGCACGGCGCTCTAGATACTCGTAAACGTTGCCTTGACAATCTTTCTCCCCAGATTCGTTCCAGTCTTCTACGAAAGCCCAGTACTGATCGTCGCCCTCGTCAGCGAAGAACTCTGCGGCTTCAAGGAGCGATGAAGTTGCCTTGGAAAAACGATGGCCGGTATGGTGTGATGGCGAAAGGGTCAGCTCGAAAACTCAGAAAGAAAACAGAAAACGAAGAGATTCGAATCGGCTGGTGAGAGTTGGTTCCGTTTGTCCCACCTGCCATTCGGTTGTTAGAGTGACACTGACTACTTTGGAAGCGCTGGTCGATTCTTCAGCAACCACGATGATAACGCATGTGAAAAAGATGGCATGGATGCACGCAAACGCTGACCAGCACGTCATGGACGGCGGGTACACTTTTTAGCACGTGGAGTGAAAGCGACGCGTATACGTGCACTACTCGTGCACTAAGCTACAGGTACAGGTAGCACTGTTGGTTGAACTCACGAGAGAACCGATAGACAAGTTGCGGTACGTGTAATAGGGATCCGAAAACGGTCTTCCCGTCTTCTTCCCGCCGCGCAAATGCATGTATCTGTTGTCTAAATTCGCAAATGGCTCCTGTGCAAAGTTTCATGTCAATTCAAGCTGCGGCGGCGCATGTGGAAGCGCGGAAGTGAGGGGGCGCGTCTGACTGACGCTCATACGAATTTGGAATAAAAATCGCAAATTAATTTGGCGTTACTCGTACGAGTACGTGTACAGTACTCGTATGATAATTTGGCATACGCGGCTTACTGGGCGTCATACGATTTTCACTTAGCGCAACTCGTCTATTCACATACGATGTCGCATAGCAAGTGTCGGACCCATGGCTCAATGGAAACACTCGAGTTGCCTGCGAACATTGGAATTTTAGAGCGCGGTCCAGCTGGTGCTACCATCCACGCGCACAGTGCCGGGTCAGCGATCAGCCGGAGTGTTTTTTCCGATATCCCGGCTCTGCAGACGCTCTTCAGTGTCGATGGGCGTATCCTCGCTTGTGTGCACAATTCTGGCGTTTCCGTCTATGACGCGAAGAGCTTCGTGCCCGTGCTGCAGATTCACACGCCTGGAACTGTCGCTGTGTCGTTTTCGACCACAGGTCGATTTCTTTGCGTGCTGCAGAAGGCAAGCAACTTAGGAGCCGGTAAAGAAAAGAACCTCACTGTATGGGAAGTGAGTAGCGGGGCGATCGCTTATGACTGTTTTCAGAAGGCTTTCAGCAAGGCAGACTGGCCAACCATTCAGTTCAGTGCAGACGATGGAATTGCTTGTCGTGCAGTCTCTAACGAAGTGCATTTCTTTTTCCCTCCTCACTTCACCACCCATCATGTCCGCCTTCGTGTTGAACAAGTTGCCAAGTGTAAACTTTCACCCTGTCACCACCCAGTGATCGCTAGCTTTGCCCCGACGAACCAAAAACAGCCTGGTAAAGTCTCCCTATACGATGTTCCATCTGCGGGAACTCAGGAATTGGTCAAGCAGGAACCTAAAGTGCAGAAGTCCATCTTTCGGGTGCAGGATATCGACTTTAGATGGGCTTCGGATGGTTCTGCTGTCCTTATAATTGCATCATCAGACGTAGACATGACCAACCAAAGCTACTTTGGCGAAACGAATCTACACTATGCACGCGTGGACGGGCGCGTGAACTGTAAGGTAGGTCCTGGGTTCCGACTTAAATTCTTCCGAGAGTTGATTTTCATACATGTTCATAAATTATTGGCTTCACTTGTGTGCATAAAAACTCTTTTCGTGATTGTCTGTGACTTTTTCATCCAGGTATCTCTGGACAAAGAAGGGGCAGTTCACGAAGCTTCATGGTCACCAAATAGCGATGAATTTGTTGTTGTTTATGGTGTTATGCCTGCAAAAGCAACAATATTCTCGGCGTTAACATGTGAACCGATATATCAGCTGGGTTCAGGACCCCATAATACTGTGCGCTGGAATCCCTTCGGTCACATGATTT
>JACLAB010007287.1_pt1 | contig 11063 bp, 16 predicted proteins | sample 8027921 | NCBI WGS metagenome assembly JACLAB01 (sample SAMN15725117, study PRJNA655200) | protist metagenome | isolation source: fluorescence activated cell sorting (FACS) single amplified genomes of... | place: USA: West Boothbay Harbor, Gulf of Maine | collected 2000-07-19
TTGTGTTTGCACAAGTAAATTGCCGTTCACCTGGGGTATTTAGGCGAATAGGTAATTCAGGTGCAAGGTCTCGGATCTTGACAGGATTGCCAGTTCCGATATCAATTGTTCCTTTAACATGTGTATCTTTTATTAAAAGATCAATTGCATCAAGTACATCTTGTAGATGTACAAAATCTCTATAGTGTTTTGTAGTATATTCTAATTCGTTATTAAGAAGTTTATTAAAAAACATGTTTTCTCGTGGACAATTATGCGAGTACACAGTATGGAAACGCATACCTAGTGTATCCGGATAACGTGACGCAAGTTCTTCTAAGCAATACTTAGACGCCGCATAAGGGTTCAAATCGGGCTCGTAAGCACTCGAACTGCTCGCATATAGTATACGTGTATCTGCGTAAAATTCAAATAAGCGTCTACTTGCTTCGATGTTATTCATCCAATATCCTGCAGGATCTTTTAAACTTTCACGTACTCCACTTTTACCAGCTAGATGAATAACTAACTCAATATCTTGAGGCCACTTAATGTAATCAAGTAAATCGTCTCCTGACTGTAAGTCAATACCGTGTACAGTGTGTCCTGCATTTAATAATCTTTGTTGTAATGCAGTTCCGATATATCCTCTATGTCCAGTTAATAATATTTTCATACTGCTTTTCCATTATCTTGGAATACTTCTAAGTATTCTTTAGTCTGTGCCCATCCAGTAACTTTTCTATGATTCTTTACTACTTTAGCTAACGGATAATCATTACCACCTTCGTAAATAGCATCTCCAAAGAACCATAAGGTATCTTGTTTGTTAAAGTCTTTTACAATTTGACTTTTATCAGCACCTTTAGGAGAAATGTCAATGCCTGTTTCTCCTCCTACTTTTGCTGACAAGTCTGGAAACAATGTATTAAAAGAACTTGCAACAGTATTACGTTCGTTTTCAAATGTATCGTATGCTACATACTTTGCACGTTCTTCAATATTAGCATTACGCCCTACAATACTAAAGTTAACCATTCCTGGTCGTTCTTCAATATGATTACCTGTGCGTATACTAAATGGACTTTCGTACTGGCAATTTTTTAAAAATGTCCTTGCTAAGTCTGGCAGTGTCCATTCATTTGTTCGAATGTTTTCTTCGCCTTTCCAAACATCATTTCCGTTGCATTGATATACACGTCTACACCTATTGTATATTTTCTCACCTATCTGTTCTACAGTTTTAGGTTTGTCACTACCAGTAACTAAGTATACCTCATTGCCTAAACAGAAATCGTAAAAGAACTTTTCAAAGTCTTTATCAATAGGTTGTCTACTGGGTGTTAGTGTACCGTCTACATCAAATATAAATTTATTCACAAACTCTTCTCCGTAAATCACTTGTACTAAAACGATGATCTCTTTTGTTAAAGTGTAAATCAATATCACGTTTACGACAAATATCCTTGCCTGTAAAGTCCTTGTCGCGATATTCTTCTCCTAGTATGCGTACATCAATTGGGTACATACTAAGGATGTCTTCTAGATCTTCTTCAGTGCCGTATGGAATAATTTCATCTACATACTCAACACCTTTTAGTTGTGTATAACGTTCTACTACTGTTTGTACTGGTGCGTTCTTTTCTTTTCTATCTATACTTGGATCAACCTGTAACCCACATATAAGATAATCACATTGTTCTTTTGCTTCACGTAACATAATCAAATGTCCTGCGTGTAACAAATCAAACGTGCTACAGGTAAATCCTACTCTACTCATTTGTTAAATTTACTCCACCATTGTTTAGTAACTTCCTCTGTGAATGAGTGAGAATATATAAATGTAATTGCACCAAATACCATTGGGCACATCATTACTGCAAGTATTCCTAACATTCCCCAATCCATTACTGATCCTCTTCTTCGTAATCTCTGTTTCTTATAGATTCAATAATATCCATAAGTGCTTCAATCTCGTCAGCGTCTCGAACAGTATCAAGTTCTAACTCAACCTTAATCTTCATATTAGTCTCCAAATTCAAACAAGCTACCAAATGTTGTATGTGACTTTGTATCTTCTAGTGGATAGTTAAGCACACCAATCAAGTTGTCTAGTTTGTTATCAATAATTGTTTCTGCCATAGCCGCATCGTCAAATGGCAATTCTTTAAACCATTCTGGGATACGCAATTCATCTGTTGGGTAAGCAACACTTGTGTATCCTAGTGGATTTTGTTTTAGTTTACAAACAATAACTTTCATGCCGTCAACAACTTCTTGCGAATACTTGTCACCGTTCATACGCTTCAGCGTATTCCAGTTAATGCTTGCCCGTACATGCCCAGGCATGTTTGCTTTTCCTTGCTTTTCTTCTAAACGTCTGTAGTGACCTACTTTGTTTGCACGTTTAGGTGAACCTTTCTCCCAACCAGGTCTTGCACTAAACTCCTTGCGGAATTCTGTAATACGATCTAGCACATTTTTTTGAGGAACATCAGTAAGTACCATTGTCAACAGTTCTTTTAAGAAGTCTTGCATAAACACAGGCGTGTCTGATCTACGTAAGTCTAAGCCCATTGCCTTTACTTTACCTACACCATCAGCATCTGTTCTAAAGCCTTCGTTGTCTACTACTAGTGCCGCATAACGCTTCTTAGTAATGTACAAGCCTGACTTTGCAACAATCTCTCTACCTGCGGCAATAACATCACTACGACTTTTTGGACAGTGAAATGCCTCCATCATAAACTTTGGAAACGTAGTATTTGCTTGTTCACAGATTTGATCATATAACAAAATTGCTTTTTCAGTATTCCATTCAAGTTTACCACTGTTAACATCGTCCTTTAGCATAGGCCAAGCACTAAAATAACAAGAGTCAGTATCGCCATATATCATTGCTTTACCTATATGATCATACTCGCCTGTAATACAGTTGTTTACTTCCGCTGACATATGCTTAACAATAGTTCTGCCGCTTAGTGTTGTACTCTGTCCAATACGTTTATCAAAGAATCTACAGCCGGGGTTAAGAATAGCACCATACAAACTGTTTAAGTTAATTTTCTTAACTAACTGTCGCTTGTCCCAGTATTCAATTTCTGCGCTGTTTTCTGCATCCTTTGCTTTCTTTAACATCTTCTGCATATCTTTACGTTCTGCATACCAACGCTTTAGTAGTCCAGGAATAACACCTTCAAACTCAGTTGTAAAGATTGTACCGTTACTACTAAGCATCCACGGCATTTGACTATCAAATACTAGCTGATACATTTCCGCACCGCTTAATACATCAGTACGGCCATCTTCCCAGTCAACTGTAAGAGAAACGTCTCTACGTTGATCCATAACTGCTTCATATTCTTCAGTACTAAAGCGTCCTTCCCAACTACCTGCAAATGACTTTTTCTTTAGAGTCATATCTTCATGTACACGGGCTTCTGATATTTCAGGACGTATTTGTCCTACAATAGTTTCTGGAGCCATATTCATTGCACGAATAACACTAGGATACAGCGAATTCAAATCCATCGACGCTACCCATTTGTGCAAGCCTTTCTTTGGAAATGCAACATACGCACCAGCGGCTTGTGTGTTTTCAGTGTCGTCACGTGGACGTCTGTTAGGAACTTGTAAGCCTCTGTTGTGTGCTTCGTTAACAATCCCTTGCTCTGTAACAGCAACAGCACCCATAGTTGTTTGTAGTAACACAGTGTTTTCATGTGCAACAGTATTACTAAGATCAATAAAGCGTAGTTTCTTATCTAGTTTGTCAAGTAGTGCAGTATCTTGTATGTTATATTCAATAAACTTGCGGAAGTCGTTGTTATACAGTTGATCAAGTGTGCCTTCATATGGCACTTTGTTTTCGCCTACTTCAATTTCACCAATAGCATCTAGCCGATATGTATGCCGTTCTTCATATGTGTACTTACGATACAGTTCTAAACTATCCAAGTGTACACGACCTACTAGGTCAAATGTAACAGCTTGCTTCCCATACTTTTCGTATTCACGCTTCTTAGGCAATTGCCCCCACAAGCAGAATCTACGTGTGTCGTCTTTGCTTAATACACGCATGGTTCTGTTTACAGTATAGGGAATATCGTAACCCTCGCTGTTCCATCCACTTAGGATATCAGCATCTTGGATTAAGTCTAAGAACGTGTCAATCATGTCCCCTTCTTTTTCAAACAACATTACATTGTCAATGCCTTCAAGTTCTGCTTTTGCTTGATCCATTGTTAGAGTCTTGGGCGGAACTGCTAAACAGATCATTGTTTCCATCCACTGTAAGTATACACTAATACTGGTAATAGGCATAAATGGATCTGCAGGATCAGCAAAGCCCTTCTCTGGATCAAAGTCAGTCTCAATATCGAAGAATGCAATATTCATCTTAGGAGCATCTTGATTCAGATAGTGTTCACTTAAACATTGAAAGATAGGATTGATGTCGCTTTCCCATAAGTTCTTGCCTTTATTAATAGCAACTTCTTTGCGAAAGTCTTTTGTATTCTTACATACAATACGTGTTAGTGGATCACCGTACACACTCTTGTACTTGCCTCTAGCATCTTCATAATAAAATGTGTACTTTGCATTGTACTCTGTAAAGTGTCTCTTACCATCTCTGCGTTCTACGACACGGATGATATCTTGGTCGCGATCAAACATCGCGTCTACATATGGCATTCATTTCTCCTTGCGTTGCTTATGGCCAACTTAACCTTCTTCATGCTCGACAATTGTCATTGAGCGTGTTATTACTTATTAGAACAACAATCCTGCAACGTAAATTACGGTTAAGCCTGCGTTCATTACTATAAGACTTTTCTCTTTCCATAAAACACCAATAAGTATCCATAGACTATTACTGATAATGAATGCCCAAATATACAAAGGGTAAACATTAAATGCGGCTAGGGTAGCGGCTAACAATAAACATACTGTAGCCACCCAAGCTAACCATTGATAAGGTTTTACCACCATAGTGCGGCAACTCCGTATCCGTACACATTAACTACTGCAAAGTATCCAGTTAATAACATTACCCAAGCGGCGCCTCTGCGTACTGCGGCATAGCACTGTGTAACTGATCCTATAAAGAAACCTGGATATACAAGTAGCATATTTGGGTTATCAGCATTAAGTGCAAGTGTTAAACTTGCATATACAGTGAATATAAAACTTGTTAATTCAAAGCCAAAAGCAGTTTTGTCACTGGTGTAACTATCTACCCAAAACTTTGCTATATTATTCACTTGTCATAACCTAGCGTTGTTACTAATGTTTCTAAATCATCAAATGCATCATAATGATTTCCCCAGTCATTCTTTTGTGCAATTTTAATTGCTTTGTTAATAAGACTAGGCTTCATATCTAGTTCTTCTGCAACTGCTTTAACAGTCTCTTTTAAGCCTGTGTTTAAATCTTCTACTTCTTGCATTACTGTTACGCCTTCTTTGACTAGACGTTCTAGTTTTGCTTTTTCTTCGGGGCCGTAAGTTCGGTCGCTCATAAAGGTCTCCTTTTGTTAGTTATAATATATTATATGGTATATTTAGGTATTTGTCAAGTGTTTTTTAAAACACTTTTTTGTTGTCAAAAGCACGATCCCAACCAAAGAATTGTGCTTTATAGTCCGAATGGTCATCGCTTGATAGGTTAATCCATTCGTCTCTACGTTGGTATAATTGCATTGCACCTTCATACCAGTCTGTATTATTGATAATGTGTTCAAGTCGTTCTTTTGCGTCTTGTGCTTCTTCGATGTTATCAAAGTCTTGTTCAATGTGTATTACTTCCATTACAACATTATGTGTTACATAATCTAAACTAAAGTCTATACCCCATTTAGGTTTAATGTTTAATAGTTTTTGTAGTATAGGACGATTGTATTGACATACTTGTTGTATCTGTTCTTTTGCATCTCCTGCAAATGCATACCGTGTTAGTAACATACAATGGTCTAATACTAGTCCATGTTCGCTTTGTTCAATGTCTTGATACCATTCTTGTACAGGAGCAATATGATACTGTATTTCTCTATTAAGGAATACATTATTTGCTTCGTAGTGTAAATGTTCTAAGGGAGTCGGAACTTCGTATCCGTCTTTATCAAAGTCTTTGAAAGGAAGTGTTTCAACAAGATGTCGTTGTATTGGTTTGTCTAAATATGGATAGTCAGTAAACTGCGGCTCTAAGTTTACAAGTTTCATTTTTCTCTAAGCATAGCCCATAATTCATCAGTAATAGACTCGTACGCTTTACCTTTATGTTTTTGTTTACCTGCTTTAGCATCTTTCTTTTTATCTTTGTGTGCGCCCATTGCTCCGCTTTTGCGTAAATCGTTCATATACTGTGCATTAGGATCACGAGCTTTGATAACTTTATCTTTAGTTGCTTCTGCTAACATTACTTCTAGTTGTGCAACACGGGATTCTAGAGCAGCAATACGATCATCCTCACCTACAAGTTTATCTTTAAGAGGATGTTCAGTACGTCCTGGTTTCGCTTTGGGCATAGGATCTTTACCTTTTGCTTGCCCAGCACTACCTGTTTTTTGTTTGCCTTCTGTAACTACACCTGCTAGTGCAGCGAAGTCTGATATACTTGCAATATCCAAAGGCATACTTCCTTTGCTTACATCAGCACTTTCTTCAAGATAGTTCTTTGTAGGTGGAGCATCCATGTTTCCTCCACCGTGTGCTTGTGCTGCTAATTTACGCAGATCTTCAGCAGGGTCACTAGGATCCATTTGGAATAGTTTATGTTGTAGTGCGTTAAAATCCATTATACTTGTCTACCACCCATTTTGTTAATAGCATCGTCTACATATAATGCAAGCTCAAAGTCAAGTTTTGTTAGACCTTTAACATCGTGTGTAGTAATACCAATAGTTACTTCGTTATAAAAATTCATAAAGTCTGCAAAATGATCTAACTTTATCTGTGGCTTTTCGAGGAACATTAAAAAGCGTAACACAGTGTTATAATCATCTAGAGCAATTTTTTTGTATAGGTAAGTACCCTTCCTAATTTCCCAATTAGAAAGAAACTTTTTTCTAAGTACTTCTGCTTGCTCTATTTCAAGTTTTTTCATTTTTTCTTTTCAGCTAACCTTGCATGTAGTGTAGATTTATATTCATCTTTACGGCTTTCAGCATGCATTGCTGCCATGTGCTTCTTGTACTTTTTAGAACCTTTTGCATGTGGGCTTTTGCCTTCTTTAGCATCTTTTGCGTTTTTATACTTTAAGAAATCATAATCATCAGGACCGGTTGTTTTGCCTGATTTTGGAGCACCTTTGCCTTTGTTAAGTTCTTTGTTTCTTAACTCTTTAGCGTGTGCAGGTCTTAAACCTTCACTGACTGCATTACAGTTGCAACTTTCACAGCTTGGTTTACATGTACAGTCTTCTGCTTTAACATCTTTGCCACAGCAATCATCTGAACAATGTGTGTCTTTTGCTTCTGTTACTGATTCATCAAACTTTGTATCATAATCCATAGTATGATATACACTACCCATATAGTCTGCTGCTTTAGTAATCTTACTTTGCATCCAACCTTCGATACCTTCTGCTTCACTTACGCCTTTAAGCATTTCGTGTAGTTTAATAGCATACTTTGCAATCTTATATAGCTCGGCACGTGCCATTTGTACTTCGTGATCACGCTCGGCCATATCAGCCATATCAGCAAGACCTTCATTAGTTTTGTGTTTCATATGTTGTTCCTCTTTAAATTGATCTATATCTTTTGGAAAACGCTTTTTAGCATTATTCCATAATCTAATACCTGCGTCTTTGCGTATTTTTTTGCCTGTTTTACGGTTAACCCAAACTTGATTTCTCTCGTCATATTGAAAATAAGTTTTTGAATGATCTAAAAATCCGTATGCATATGGATTAATTTCAACCGTAGACTTCTGTTTGCCCTTGTCTTGCTTAGGTTTATCAGCACCTATAAGGGGACTAAGGGAAGAAATATTATTATAGTTCTTCCATCCATGTTTTATGGACTTCATTATTCTACTTTGTTTCTCTGGCACAATACGCTCCTATGTAGTATTTATGCTTTTTTAGACTTAGGCTTCTTTTTCTTTGCCTTAGGTCCGCCCATTAAATTACTACTATCAAGACCGTTTTTAGGAATACGACTTTGCACAGACGCAACTGGCATACTTACTGATGCAATAGATCCTGAAGACGTTTCCTTAATTATTTCACTTACTTTCATTTACGTATTCCTTTTTCTTTTCTTTAGTTTTCCAATAACTGCTTGAAGAACATATTGTAGTACAAACTCCACAAGCACTTGGAGTATTCCAGTCTTGTTCAATTTTCTTAAAGTTGTTTAAGTTATTTAGTATATCTGAAATACTGTAGTGTTCTATACTATTAAAATGTTCTCCAAACTTTTCTACATATTCTTTAAAATAATTATTTAAACTAGATTGTTCGATATCCATATCATTTGTTCTAGACCATCTGCCTCCTAAGAAACAACACGGCCACACTCTTTTTGTTGATCCTATATAAAGAACTTGATCGTCTTTCGGCCTACATTTAATTGGCGAGTCATTTACTAAATTTATAAATTGGACTGGAGTAACTTCGTGCATACGTTTTACAATAGGTTTAGTACCGTTGTATTGATCTTGTAAGGTTTGAGGATTATCAATATCTTTTTCATTCCCTTTATTTCCTAACCAATAAGAATGCTCAAAGTTTTTATCTTTTACGCTTATACCGAAAGATAATTCTTTTTTGTTATACGGCATAGTATGCTCGAACCATCTAAATCCATATTCTTGAGAGCGGTTTTTTGCTTCTTCTAATTGATGCTTGTTATGTTCAAATTTAATAAATTGCCAAACTGCTTTGCCGCCTGCATCTATAAATGCTCTTGCATTTTTCATTACTACGTCATATCTTGTATTACGTCTGTATAAATGATGTGTATCTTCTAAACCGTCTATAGCAAAATAGACCATTAATTTAGGAGAATATTTTGCTAATTCTTTCCAAAACGTTGTTGACTGCGCACCCCCGTTAGTATGTATTCTAATTGAGTGTAGTTTTCTTTCTGCTAATACTTCTATAACTGACATAGGGTCGTTATGCATTACTATGTCGCCATAATTTCCGTTAATATAACAACTTTCGATATGTTGTAGTGCTGGGTCAAAAACTATCTTTCGAATTTCATCAGCTGATAATTCATTAGGATTTTTAGTAAGCCAAGGTTGTTCTTCTAGTGTTGTGCCAAATGTTCTAGAACATTGAGGACATCTTGAATTACACTGATTGGTTATTTCTAAATGCAGTTCTTTAATCTTTGTGTACATAATTTTGCCAATATTTGTTACGTTCGTTTGTACTAGCCATACGTTCTTCGTGTTCTTTGTACTTTTCTATGTAGTGTTTAAGTTCCAATTCTGTCATTGATTATATCTTTCATTACATCAGTTGCCGTGTCTTTGAAAAAACGTGGAGCAATACTGTGTACAATCAATGTAGGCACTAGTAGTTGTAAACGTGCTGCTGCTTTGAGCGCATGGCACATATGTTGTAGGCCAGTTTCACCTTTTTCTTCTAGGTGTAATTTACATTGTTTACTTAACATTATGCTGCCTCTCTTTCTTTTTCCTTATCAGCAATCCATTTCATCATATTTGTAGCAGGGTTTGCCAAGTACCATCCAATGTCACGATATGTTTTGAACTTGTCTACTAATAGATCTTGTTTGATAGGAGCAAAACTTTTCCTATTATCTATTGATATTAATTCTTTAACTTTCTTACCACCAAACTTACTTAAAAAAGATTCCAAGTTTAGCATATAATAGAACGGTGTATCTAATATAACTTCGCCTTTGTGCTGACTATAACTAGGAATACCTTTTTGATAACCACTTAGTATTTTTTGTAATTCTTCATCTTGTGGAGCGTCTCTGCGACTAATAGTGCCACCGCTTGGTCCACCACCTTTTTGGTATTGTGGATCATATCCATGAAATCCGCCTAGGTCATCTATATCTGGGTTCCAATAAGCAGTAAAGTCACCACCCGGAATCATTATATGATTTGTGCCAAAGTAACTTGAAGTGCTCGCAGGCGCTACAGTAGTTGTTTGTGCTGGACTGGAAATATTTAACCCTTTAAATACTGCTGGCTGTATAGTATTATGGTTTCCCATTACACCTTTTCTAACAGGATTGGTTATTTTTTGTATTAGATTGTTTTTAGCACCACCATGATATGTGTTTCCGTGCATTGCTCTGTAAAGAATAGGCTGATTGCCCATTTTACTACAAAGTTCAGCAGCAACTTTCAACCGTTCTACAGCATGTTCGGTATTGTTGATAGGTACAACATCTTCGGTTATATCACGTATCTTCATTTCTTTTTCTTCCCACTCTTCATGTTGGCACACCAATGCAACATTTTAGCCTTTTCACCGCTTGCGTTCTTTGCTTTTTTACGTAAACTAGTTACGCTACCATTACAACTAGCACCTGACTTCTTTACTCTTCCAGGTCTGCTTTTGCCTTTTTTCTTACCGTCAGCAAAGTTTTCTAGCTGTGTGAATAGATCGCCTGTTACTTTTGGTTCAGGTGTGTTTTCGTATAAATCATTTAAATCGTGTCCACCTTGTATACAAGCCCATTCCATTGCTGTATAACGTTCTTCGCTATATGCTTTATCAGTAGCAGCCTTTGCTTTAGCACTGTCTGGATGTTTAGGATTAATACCTACAGGCTCGCCATTCATTAGTTGTGAAATATCAACGCTCTTGCCGATAGTATCTAACAGTTGATGCAAATCGTCATCGGGATCATAGTTGCCTGTTTCGTATCCCGGCTTACCACGTACTTCTGTACGTTGTCCTGTTGTTGTGTTTTTAATATTTAGAACTAGCATCTGCTTGTCACGCTCTAACTGTAGTTTGTAACCTTCAGCAAGTCCTAAGTTAAATAATACGTTAGTTGATTTGCCTTTAACTTTTTTACTTAGTGTAGGCGGACGTCCGTCCTTGTCTACATTAAATCCAAACTTTGCTGCTTGTTTTTTAATTTC
>JACLAB010012629.1_pt1 | contig 11063 bp, 15 predicted proteins | sample 8027921 | NCBI WGS metagenome assembly JACLAB01 (sample SAMN15725117, study PRJNA655200) | protist metagenome | isolation source: fluorescence activated cell sorting (FACS) single amplified genomes of... | place: USA: West Boothbay Harbor, Gulf of Maine | collected 2000-07-19
TCAGATTGGTCGTGTTCATGTAAATCTAAATTGGCATATCGATCTATCTGAGTGTGGCCAATCTTCATGAAGGGATTTATGTCGTCCAGTCTGAGCATGTCACACAAACTTATGACATCTATGGTATGACTAACATAGATACAGTCATGAACTTGTAGTAATATTTTATGATCAGGATGTTTTTCTGCCAGGTATTCCTTAATCACAAACATCACAATCTGTTCGTGTTCGAAGTATAATTCACTCAGTTTGGATCTAGCACTAAACCTTTGGCTTTTATGTTTTTCACACCATCTTATTTTGCTTTCTGGGCTTGTTTTTGATGTGACATCTTTAAGTATGCCCCTGATCTCTGATATTAAGCCAGATATGATATCAGTATTATGTAACGCTTCTCTGGCTTCTGGATCATGTAGAATATCAGGCAGAGCACCTTGCACATTATTCTGACTATCAATATATCCAAATTGGCTACTAGCACCAAATCCCAAAGCAGTGATATATGTTTTAATAATTTTTAAGCAGTCTTCCATAGACTTATCTGTATAGGGTTGTATGGTTTTTGCTAATAGATGTCTGACCTGATCAGTGTTTGCTACATAAGCCCTGATATGTGTGGACTCCAGTGAGTTTCTGTGACAATAATCAGCATAGAAACTAAACACACTACATCTGAGATCGTATTCATGGCACTTACCTAGAGCAGCGTGTCTGACTTCCTTGAAACAACTTAATAAGTTAAAGTCTCCTTTGTAGTATTTTCTGTAATTTTTAGTCATGGGGAAGTGTGGCAGGACATCACACTTATAATTTTCTGACATTATCCGAGTAGCATTGTGGATATTACGGGCTTGCGCAATCATACGGATTACCTTTGTCATGCGCGCCGTGTTGTTTTGTGAATATGCTTCATTGTAATATCTCAGAAACACATTTAACGCATTGTCAAGATTAATCATGTCTATGGGTATTAGATCAATATTAATTTTAGTTTTAGAATTACGGTTTTCCCAATTTGAACGATCAATCAGATCCAGGAATTTGTCTTCAATTTCTGCGTCGTCCAGAATTCTCTCAGTTATGGTGTTGTTCACTATGCTTCTCCAAATAGGGGTGTGGTTAATACCCACACTGCTTAATTCGCCGGGATGGCCCTGATGATTGACCTGCCACATTGGGAATTTGTCTCTGAGTATGTAAGCCCAGAATAGTTGTTTGCCAGCAATTATAATACGTTCAGGCACTAAATCTGTGAGTTGCGTCTGCTCTATTTTCAGCGCGTAGGGTGCGCGTTTGTCTTTTATAATTTTGCCGGCATTTGTAAATATGATCTTCCTGCATGCCTGTAGATAGCGTTCAGCAATTGCTTCATAGTTTTGTTTGCTACGGCGTTTACCAGGATTGTTTTTTAGATAATATCTGGTCATCCAATCGGCTATGGATGTGATATGGTCAGAATATTCGGGATCTTGCATAATTTTACTCCTTGTATACATTATATTACTTCGGCTTGTATATGTCAATTTATTTATGTAAATCAATGCCTTCACTGTAGAATTTTCTGGTGCCTTAAGAGCCCTTCACTGTAAGTCATATATGGAGTAAGTATTATTTAAATATGGAAGGTGGGATAGGAGGCACTGACTTGATTTAGATGTGGATTGGTTTGTTTGGTAGGCGGCACTCGGTCAATCAGAAAAGTTTTTTTTGTCAAAGAAAAGCCTGGTTGCCCAGGCCTTGGTGTGGGTATCGATGGCCGAATATCTTTACCCTGGAGTATGCCTATGCGAGGCACACATTTATTTATCTACCCGTCCAGAGGCCCTGGGGAGATTCTCTATTTTACACATAATCAAATATGTGATATAAATATCCCAGCAATGCCAAAAACCACAGATTTAACATACATAGACACCATACATTTTAAAGCCATGAGATCAACCACTCCGGATCACATCAGGCAGGAGATTCTGCATCACATCAGAAACCCTGACACACCTGGCACAAGAGAAATATTCGATCACTTCATGACATCAGATCGCAAAGTGTTATTGAACACCACATATTTTGCTGGTAAAGTATTTTATCCCACCAGACAAAAACAAAAGCATATTAAAATTAAGCATAAATACTAACACGCATACCTGAGCGAGCAATCAGGACTTACAGGAGACTGATAATGGCAGATATACCCCCCTACGACCCATCAGCAGAACAAAGAAAAAAACCTAAAACAGGCGATCTAGATGTTAAAGGCATCTGGGTAGGCACTGGTGAAACTCGTAAACTAATCAATCCAGAAATTGTCTGGGTAATGGCAGAGGTAGGTTGCCCAGACTCTGAGATAGCAGAATGGCTGGGTATCACAGAAAGCACATTTAAATTTAATTTTAGTGGATATGCATCAAAAGCCAGGCTACAATTAAAGCAAAAACTTCGCAGAGCACAAATTCAAACTGCATTATCGGGCCAACCCACAATGCTGGTTTGGCTGGGCAAGAACATCCTGGGACAATCAGAGACTCCCATGGGTAATCCTGAACTCCAACCCTTGCCTTGGCAGACGCCAGAACCTTCTGAGCCAGATGTCAATGAGGTTAACTGATCTCCAGGAACAAGTAAGCAACGATGATGCCAGATTCAGAGTCATAGCCGCAGGCAGACGCTGGGGCAAGTCATGGCTGAGTCTTAATGAGCTGGCAAAGTTCTGTGTGGAGCCCCGACAACGAGCATTGTATGTTGCACCCACATACCGTCAAGCTAAAACAATCATGTGGTCAGAACTCAAAGATCAATTGATTGAGCGCAGGTGGGTAAAGAAAATTAATGAGTCAGAACTTAAAATAACATTAATTAATCAATCAGAAATAACCTTAAGATCTACTGACAACTACGATTCACTCAGAGGTGGCAAGTATAATTTTATCGTCATGGATGAGTGTGCTGACATGGCACCAGAGGCATGGTTTCAGGTATTGCGTCCCACACTAAGTGACACGCTCGGTAGCGCCATGTTTATTACATCACCCAAGGGCCGTAACTGGGTCTATGACCTCTGGACCAACGCTCAGGTGTTAGAAGATTGGAATGCATACCAGTTTACCACACTTAGTGGTGGCAATGTGCCAGCATCAGAGATAGAAGCCGCCATCAGAGACCTGGATGACAGAACATTCAAGCAGGAGTATGAGGCTCAGTTTGTGGATTACTCGGGTGTGATATTCTATGCTTACTCAGACGAACTGCACCTTAAACCATATCCAGAACAACTCACAGACAGAACTCCATTATTCATAGGATGCGATTTCAACAACTCACCCATAACTGCGGTAATCGCCACCAAGCTTAAGGACACTCTGCATGTGATTGATGAGGTTCAGATCCATGGTAGTAACACTGACGAACTCGCACAGGAGATTAAGCAGAGATATGGTCAGAGTCGTCAAATAACCATCTTCCCTGATGCAACTGGTAGCCGCACCAATACCAATAGCATGGGCGTATCAGACCATCTCATATTGCAAAGAGCAGGATTTAAAGTTATAACTGGCAAAACAAATCCCCCAGTTAATGAAACCGTTGTGAGCGTCAATAGTATGTTAAAACAGAACCGTTTGCTAATAGATCCCAAGTGTAAGAATCTTCGCAAGAGCATATTGCGCTACGTATACAAAGAAGGCACTCGCATACCACTCAAGGACAATGTTCATGACCATCAAGCCGACTGCCTCAGGTATCTGGTCAATGGCATGTTCCCATACACGCAACCTGGCCTGGGTAGCAGAAAAGCCAATAGCTCATATAGGCGTGTGTGAAACAGATAAGTATTATGAATATGGCAGATACTATGATCATTCCCACGAAGACAGGCACCACTACAAGTGTTAGTGTAGAAGTCGCACAGCGATACTATGTGATGTATTCTCATCATTTAACACATAACAACTCATTAACACCAGAAGAACGTGAATATTTAAAATTGTATACAGAATATTTTGAGAAGGTAACCAATTCCGATTATGCATGAAACAATAGACAAAAGTAGCAAAGAGTGGCTAGCATATAATATGCATAGGGTTAGTAGTCATAAGAGAAGAACAGACCGTAACGGCAACCTCATAGAATTTAGATTGAGTTTTGAACAATGGTTAGATATCTGGATGGCTAGTGGTAAGTGGCATAAGCGGGGCAGACTCAAAGGATGTTATTGCATGTCTAGACACAACGACATAGGACATTATGAAGTAGGTAATGTTAAAATTATTACACATAGTGAAAATGTTAGTGAAGCAATGAAAGGTATAAATTCGTGGGGAGAAAATAATCCTAAAAGTAAATTAACAGAAAAAGATATCAGAGATATCAGAGCATTATATAGCACAGGAAATTCTTCTAGGTCAAAACTAGCAGAAAAATACAATGTTAGTTGTTCAACAATATATAGAGTGTTATATAGACACACCTGGAAGCACGTAGCATAGGAGACTCATCATGTTTAGTGGAAAGACGCCCGAGAAGGGAAGCAAACAATGGATTGCCAATGAGAAAACAATCGCAAACACTGGCGTATTAAAGAAGGCTCGTGACCAGTCAGAAGGTTTTAATACTGCCAATAAGACCTATAGCAACACTGGTGCTGGCAAGGGCAGTTCACAACGACCTACCAATCATCAAGCATATAGTGACAACTATGATCGCATATTCAACAAGGACAAATCATGAAGCAAAGTAAATTGGCACAGAAGCGTCATAACAGAAACCTTAAGCGTAAAAACAAAAAGTTTGATAACAAAAAGCACAACAAGAACCTTCTGGATTATTGTAAAAAAATATTGCCTCCAGAGGAGCAGACCATAGAAGTATGAACAGATGGGATATCATAAGTCTAGCTGGAAAGGAGGCCGTAGGTATAGAGTTAGGCGTAGCTGAAGGTGTCTTTTCAGAAAATGTCTTAAAACACACAGATGTAAAACATTGGTATAGTGTAGATATGTGGGCCGGAGACCGTGGACACGATGACTCACAAAGAGCTCGTGCTATGAAAAGATTACTGCCTTATCAGGATCGCAACACCATCATATGGAGTAAGTTTGAAGATATCATACCAAAGTTTGCAGACAATTATTTCGACATCATATATGTGGATGGTTATGCACACACTGGACAGGATGGTGGCAAAACTATAAGTGACTGGTGGCCCAAACTAAAGCCTGGTGGTATTATGTCAGGCGACGATTATAGTGAAGCATGGCCATTGACTAAACAAGCAGTAGATCATTTTGTTCAAAGTATTGGGCTAACTTTAACCGTATTTGAATTTAACAATACCCATAACGATAGTTGGAGTCAGCATCCCAGCTGGTGGGTAAGAAAGCCACAAATAATCCTGTGATATAAAACAAAGTTTTAGGATAAATATATAACTTAATGAGGGTTTAAAATGGATAGCAACTTTATAGTTGGAACTCATCTTCTGTATGATCGTTATTTTGACGATTGGAATTTGCAATACAGAAGTTACCTGGGCGGCACTGAATTCCGTGAAGGTCAATATCTCAGACAATATTCATCAGATACTCAAACACCATCAGAAACAATCAACACCTATAGTGTGGATGCTGATGGTAGCTATGTGTTTAATCAGCGAGCAAAAGTAGAGCGTCCCAGATCACAGCGTGACACACTCACTGCTAGTGACAGCACTGTGGGCACCTTTTATGGTGAGAAGCTGGCCAATGTTCCCCTATACAACTATGTCAAGTTAATTGTGTCAGAATACAATGCCATGCTGTTTAGAAACCCTGCGCAGAGAATACTGCCTAATAACGACCAGATCAACGATTTTATTATGAATGTGGATGGTGAAGGCACCAGCATATCAGAGTTTATGAGTCAGGTCGATCAATACACCACAATCTATGGAGTATGCCATGTTGGATGTTATTTGTTTAATTCAGAAGTGCGTTGGAAGATACACACGCCTCTGGACCTCACTAATTGGGAATATAATTATGATCGTAATGGTAACCTACAGCTAGACCGTGCTGTGGTAAAACTGGATGCCTGTGATGATTATACCATGTATAGATACATGGATAGCCAAACTATTGCCACGGTGTGGTGTGGTGCTGAAGAAGATTGGCAACCAGATGATATTGAAAATTATTACCAGTTAAGTGATGGTGTATGGATGATACCCGAAGTCAATGAACTGGGATATGTGCCACTGATTACCTGCTATCAGAGTTTGAAGGTATACAACAATGTGGGCACCACGCCCATAGCAGATTGTAGCCAGATACAACGCAGTGTGTATGGCGACCTAGCAGAGATATACTCGGCCATTACATATTCCAGCCACCCTACTTTAGTAATAGACGAAAACACAGACCAACTCAATAATGGGGAGATTGGTGCAGAGCCTGGCAGTATTGTCAGAGTGCCCACTAGTTTAAGTGGTGAGCAGTCATATACATATGAGTTTGTGTCACCAGCGCTGGATGCTATTACTGAGATATCAGATTTAATCGACAACAAAGTATCAAAGCTCACCCAGTTAGCCATGTTGAGATCCGAAGACCTAGTAAAATCCAGTAGATCCGGTGAGCAAATCGAAACCTATGATGATAAGCTAGCGGCTAGTATCAGACGCAAAGCAACCAACATGGAAAACTCAGAATATAGAATGTGGGAAATCACCATGGACTGGTTAAATCAATCAATGCCAGAAGATTTACGCATAAGTTATAACCGTCAGTTTAACAAACGTGCCATAGAGCACGAAATTGCTGAGCTGAACAAGATCCTGGACCTGCAAGCCAAAATCATAGCAGTCACAGGTGAACAACCAGATCCAGTGTTAACTGAAACATTGCAAGTCAGATTGACTGAGTTGCTGTTGTCCACTAGCACTGACTCAGGAGTATAAATGAAAACCACGACACCACTCCAGTCGAATAACCCAGGAGAAGTAAAATGACCGATGAAGTCATAGCAGAGCCAGTCGCGGGCGTTAATGTCGACCCTGTTACAGAGCAGGAAACATCAGCACCATCTGCTGAAGCAAAATCTGAACTAACTACACCAACTGTGGAACACCGTGATGGTAAAATCTTTGTGGACGGCGTAAGAGTCTATAGCAGAGATGATACCAATCGTATCGCGGCAAATGCCAAACGAGAGCTAGAAAGCAGTTTACTAACTGATCTGGGTGTTAACGATTTTGACCAAGTCAAGAATGTTATAACCAGTCTGCAAGAAGCGACACCTGACAACAATTTAAGTGTTGAGTCGCTCAGGGAAACTGTTAAAAAGCGTGAGCAAACTGTAGAAGAATTACAAGCAGAACTCACAAGCCTCAAAACAGAAATGGTCATGGGTGACCATATCACAAAACTAAAGTCTGAGATGCCACAATCATGGAACTCAGACCAACAGAATGCTGTGATAGACTTAATGAAGAGTCGTAATATGTTTGAGTTAAGTGGCGCAGAGTTTGGTATCAGAGCAGGAGATAGTTTATTGGTAGACGATTCAGGTGAAAGGCCTGATTATGCTAGTGCCGTAACCCTCATGGCCAAGCAACTGGGTTTGCCCCAGGCCAAGACTGGTATCTCAGGTGAGTCAAATGATCGTAGCGTAGCAAAATCTGAAAAGGTGCATGGTTTAGACGAAAGTCGTATTGCCACAGATCCAGAGTATAGAAATGCATATGTTTCAATCAGAAATTCAAATAAAAGCCTCAGTAGATCAGAGATCACTGATAAAATGATTACAGCACAAATGAACCATAACGTTGCCAGAAACCCTGGACAAACAATGTTAAGTTCAAATGCTGTTAACAAAACAAACTCTAGGAGAAAATAATGACAACTAACTCAAATGCAATTGCTGATCTGTATGCTGAAGTAGTCGCGGACTTAATCCCATTCTATGACAACATGGTATTGCTTCCTAACCAAGCATTGATCCTTAATTCATACAACATCTCAGGCACATCTGGTGATACTGTAAAGATCCCAACTCATGATCCTTATAGCCAAGGCGCAACTGTGGGCGAAGGTAACCAGATTATCACTGGTGCATCACAATCAGACTTCGCAACAACTGCAGCAACTATTCAAGTTGTTAAGCGTGGCGCTGGTTCATTCGTAACAGAAGAGAGCCTGGAAGACGGTGGTATTGCTACTGTCCGAACTGCTGTAACAACTCAGCTTAGCCGTGCAATCGCACAGAGCACTGACATTGCTGGTTTCAGAGTAGCATTGTCAAATGCTGAAACTGAGCTTACCGACATCGCTAACGTAACTGTAACTAAAGTAGGCGCGGCTAACACTGCTGTAACTACTGCTGACGTTGCTGTTGTAATGTCACCAGAAGCCATGGGTTATGCCATGAAGCGTGAGCCAACACTGAAAATGTTCAACGACGTAGATCGTGATCGTCATGACATGGTTGCTACAGTGCGTAATGGTTTTGTTCAGGTTCGCGCCGGCTTTATCAATGGCGTTGTATCATCAAGCGTTATTGCAGAAGCCACAGCGGATATCCGTTGTAACTTAGACGATATCAGCCAAGCAGTTACTAACCTACGCACAGCTAACGCACCCACAGATGCCTCAGGCTTCTACATTGCGTGTGTAACACCTGCGCAGGAATATCACTTAGCTAGCCAGCTTAACAATGTTAATGTTAGCGGTGGCAACATTGGTGATCTCAGCATGATTGGTAACGGTGCTCTGTTAGACGGACTGATTGGTCAAGCAGTAGGTTGCCGCTTCTTTAGAAGCAACAATCTGCCAACCGGACTGGCATCTGCATAAGGATATATCATGGCTTTTATTGGATCCAATCCAGTCTTAAGTTATGCTACTGCTGAAGATCTCAGAGATCGAGATCAACGGTTCTTTGAAGCTAACGATGGTATAGCATTTGCAGGGGCAAGCAGTCAACTGCCTGCTCCTGCTGATCTAGATGATTATCTGGAAGATCTTACCATCCGTAGCACACAGCGCATAAATCAGAAAATCCGTGCCAGCAGTGCCTGGCGCGAATATATGAATCATGTGGGCATTGAAAATGACATCAACAACATACCAGACATTAATCCAGATCTGATCATCGATCGCAAAGAGGCATTCACTGATATGTGTGTATACTACACATTCAAGGAATACTTAATGCCAAAGATGGCAGATTTTACAGAAGACTCACCTGAACTGGTGAAGATTCGTTACTATGAAAACAAGTTTGAAGATTTGTTTACAGAACTAACTAGTGTTTGGGATTGGTATGATGTCGATGGAGATGGAACTGTGAGTGACTCAGAGAAACTAGTAGCGCAAATCAGGACTCGCAGATCGCGTGGCAGACGCGCTAGGACTTATGTCCGATGACCGACTACCGCGCATTATTGCTAGCAGATATTACCACTAAATTAAGTGGTAGCAGTTTTAATGTTAGCTCTGAACTACCCTGGGAATCAGGGGATACTCCCCTGTTTCTCAAAAACCTGAAAAGATTTTATCTGGATGTTCCAAATACAAGTCTTTCAGAGTTCATACTAACATTTAATGACAATTGTGATGGCTATTATGAGGAGACTCAGATAGAAGGATATTTGGCAATGAATGCTAAAAATCTTAAATCAGATCTGCAACAAAGCGTAAGATTGATCATGCAAGCCAAGGATTCGATACCAGACCAAATATCAGGTATTGTAGAAATGTCAACAGAAATCACAGGGGATGTATTGGTGTATAATTTTGTATTTACTTTTACTACTCTGTATTCATACTAACAGGAGAAAATAATGAGTTGTTTTACTAATCTAGCACTCATACCCGTTAGCAGTTCGTTTGCCCTGGGTTTTAGATCTAGCATAACCACTGTCCTTGGGAGTTAATTTCTTAAACTCTTTCAGAGCTTTTTTAGGTAATGTTTCATTAAAAAACTTTTCTGCCTTGCGTATATTACGCTTAAACTTTCTGCTGTTAACATTGACAAATCTTGTCATTGTGACCTCCTGAGTATAAACTCTGCTTCTGCCTGACTATAGGTCTCACTTATATCATCGCCCCTAGCCCTGCGTTGTTCCCTGTTCTGGTAGGTCTCACTGTTTAAATGGACCTGCGCATCAAATGTTGTAGCTCGATCTAATACTTCTGATGGCAACATACCATATTTACTGGCCATCTGATCGAACAAAGCAACCATGGAGCTACAACCAGGGTCTTCCAGCAGATTAACCTCAGTTACTTTCCCAGGCTTGCTACTACCTTTTCCACAGCCGCGGTCATGACATCCATGGGCAACACCTGCTCATCTGTCATGACTGGTTTGCCTTCAGAGTCTAGGATCATGTCTCTGAGTGCGGTATACATATCTGTGACGTTGCTATTATCCATGCCTGCCAGTCTGGTGTATGTGGCCATGTCTAGTCTGTCCCAGACATAAAACTCCAGCTCTTCGCCGTATGTTTCTACAATATCTGGATTATTGATGGTTAATTTGGTTAATTGAGGTTTACTTGCCAGTTGTTCTAGTTTCACTTTGATTCTCCTGTATGCTCTTTATGGCTTCTATGCAGAAGTTTAATCTGCTAGTTGCTTTATTTAGATCGCCTCTGGCACAACGGATTTCGTTGTGTGAGCGGATCAGCTCTGCTTCTATACTCTGATGTATCTGTGATTCTGAATGGTTCTGTAATAAATCCTTTATGCTCATATTTATACTCTTTGTTTATATTAAAAAACCCCCAGCATATGCCAGGGGACCCAGCTCTCCCCGAGTTTTAAGTTACGGTTACGCTTGATTTTGTGTATACACCCACAACTTCCAGTGTTAATGGTGTTACCCATACTGGTGCTGTTGGTGAGTTTGCGGCGGCGAAGCCACTCACATATGCACATCCTTCTACATACTCATATGTTCCAGCCGTTGTCAAATTACTACCATCTCCCTGGAGATATGCTCTCCAAAATACTGGTGTCTGATTACTGGCTAGTTCAAACAAACTACCGGTGTCACCTTTGCCAGTGTTGAACAACTCTTCTGTGAGAGCT